>Ga0209467_1001173_pt1 | contig 24532 bp, 27 predicted proteins | sample Higcelwee11metaG_FD_187175 | JGI IMG/M metagenome (GOLD analysis project Ga0209467, IMG submission 187175) | Freshwater pond sediment microbial communities from the University of Edinburgh, under environmental carbon perturbations - High... | ecosystem: Environmental > Aquatic > Freshwater >... | reverse complement strand
CACCCGGATAATGTTTTCATGGTTGAGTCCCGCAATAATGCGGGCCTCATTGTGAAAATTTTCCAGAAAAAACGAATGCATGGCCATGTCGTGACGCATCATTTTAATGGCAACCGGCATTTTCAGGACCCCATGCACGCCTTTATACACGATGCTGAAGCCGCCCCGGCCGATGATGTCCGTGGCGATAAATTTGCCGATGGTCCGGTCTGACGTGGGACGTCGGGAATCAAAACGGTCCGCGATAAGTTCCGTGAGAAAGGTCAGGAGATCAGGGTCATCCTGGGCAATGGTGTCAAACCGGTCCTTGTGGATGACCCAGGCCTCCACGTCCGTTTCCGCCTCCACATGAAAGGTCCGGGGTTCGCCGGTCAGCACCGAAATCATGCCCACGATGTCCCCCTCGCCCCGGTGTCCCACCGGATGGATATCCCCATTTTTTTCAACCAGTTCAATACAGGCCCCGCGCTGAATGATATATGCCGTGTCGCCGGCTTCTCCCTGGGAGATGAAGCGGTCTCCTGCCTGGAAATGGGTTTTGGGCAGATCATTAAACAGCGAGCCCCTGGCATGGGGGGTGACAAACCGCAAAAATTTGGTGCGCAGGTTCAGGGTGCCCTGTTCCGCCTGGACCCGCTTGTAAAAATCGCAATGGATGCAGGAATCCCTTTTTTCGGCGAATGTTCCCTGGACCCCGCAGCCACAGAGGGTGCTTGCCACGGCCCAGCAGAACCGGCCCCCGCATTTTCCGCCGTTGATGCCGGTAAACGACGCGTCGGCAGCGGCCGGGCAGAGCCCCCGCTCAGACACCCTGCTCCCGCCGGGTCCCCGCCCGCAGTTCATGAATTCCCAGCAATTACATTTTTTGCTCATAATGATTTCCCGTGAACTAGTCGCCGCAACTCATCCGTTCGGCGTTTGGCGGCGGGAAAGGCCGCCTCGCCGCCAAACCGGTCCGCCTCTCGGCTAAACTGATCCAGCAGATACGTGTTTTCCTCTTCCGTGAGGCATTCTTCCACCATGGGGAAAAATACATGGTTTTCCTGATGGATATGGCGTCGCAGCAGGGAAATATAGGGGGCCAAGTTCTCAAGAAGCGCGGTGACGGCAAGCTCGTCTTTTTCTGCATAGCCTTTGAGGGATGCCTCGATGCCGCTGATAAAACCCCGGCATTTTTCATGCTGCTGTCGCAGCGCCCCAATCTCAAGATCCAGGTCACCTTCCTTTTTCTGGGCCAGCATGCCAAACATCAAAAACTCTTCCTTGAAATGATGAAATGTGTCTGAAAAATCCCTGGAAAAGACAACAGCCAGCTCAAAGAACGCCTTTGGCGGATATTCTCCGTTTTCGATCTGGTGTTTTGCGAAAGACATATCATCCAGGGCTTTGAGTATCAGCGCGTGTTCTTTAATCAGCGGTTTTGTGGCGTTCATGGGGCTGTCTCCGGGTTAATAAACAGGGACATCGGGCAGTTAAAGGGCCTTGATCAAGGCTGTTTGGTTTCTCTTTTGTTTCCAAACCATCCGTCTTTATTTTTTCCTAATCAAAAAAATGCCATAAGTGGCTAAAAGATCAGGGAAATAATATACCATTCGGCCTTTTCCCAGGCCCGTTTGGATAGCGGCTTCCCTTTCAATGCAAAACCCCGCCTGTCTGGCATAGCTCCTGAAATCCTTCATGGTGATAATGCGGATATTGGGGGTGTCGTGCCACTGATAGGGCAGGTCCGCCGTCACCGGCGCCTTGCCGGATGTGAGCAATTGCCAGCGGGCCTGCCAATGGCTAAAGTTCGGGAAGCTGACCACCGCCTTTTTACCAACCCGCAGCAGGGATGCAAGGAGGCTGGAAGGATCAAATACCTGCTGGAGGGTCTGGCTCAAAATCACATAATCAAAAGCCCCGTCCGGATAATCGAGGATTTCAATATTGATGTCCCCCTGTATCACGGGCAGACCCTGTTCAATGCATTTGGCGGCTTTGGCCTCATTTTTTTCAATACCGGAACAAAGGGCCTGCTTGCGGGTTTTCAGGTAAAGGAGCAGTTCCCCTTCCCCGCACCCGAGGTCCAGAACCTTGCTGCCCGGTGCAATCCATCCGGCGATGACGGAAAGATCAAAGCGAAGTCCGCTATGTTTGGGTTTCTGTAAAGACACCGTTAAGAAATCCTTTTATAAGGTCCGACTGCCGGTTCAACGGCAGCAGAAACGCGTCGTGGCCGCAATCCGCTTTGATTTCGCAAAAACTCACATCCAGGCCATTTTTTTTCAAAGCCTGGGTGATGTCCCTGGACTGGAATGTGGGATACAGCCAGTCCGAAGTAAAAGAGATCACCAGAAACCTTGCCTTTGCAAACGCAAACGCCCGCACCAGGGAACCATCGCCGTATTTGCGATTCAGGTCAAAATAGTCCGCCGCCTTGGTGATGTAGAGAAAGGAATTGGCATCGAACCGGTCCACGAATTTTTTCCCTTGATACCGTAAATAGTTTTCCACCTGGAAGTCCGCGTCGAATTGAAAGGAAAAATCCTCCCGGTTCTGAAGCCTGCGGCCGAATTTCTGGCGCAGGGACTCGTCCGAAAGATAGGTGATATGCCCGATCATCCGGGCTACCGCAAGCCCCGCGTCCGGTTTTGCGCCGCCATAATAATCGCCGCTGTTCCAGTTGGGGTCCGCCATGATGGACTGACGGGCCGTTTCATTAAAGGCGATGGACAAGGCCGAATGCCGGGTGGTGGTGGCGATGGGAATGGCGGAGGCCGTCATCTCCGGAAACTGGATGCACCATTCCAGCACCTGCATACCGCCAATGGAACCGCCGATGACAGAAACCAGTTTTTGAATGCCCAGATGGTCCATCAGGGCTTTCTGGGCCTTCACCATATCGCCGATGGTCACAAACGGAAAACTCAGCCCGTAAGGCTTTGATCCGTCCGGCCGATAAGTACACGGGCCGGTGGAGCCCATGCAGCTTCCCAGGATATTGGAACAGATCACAAAATACCGGTTCGTGTCGATGCCCCTGCCCGGTCCGATCATGAAATCCCACCATCCAGGTCTGGGGTCATCCTCGCGGTGATAGCCCGCGGCATGGGCATCCCCGGACAGGGCATGGCACACCAGGACGGCGTTTGTTTTTTCAGCATTAAGCCGGCCGTAAGTCTCATAGGCAATGGTGATGGGGCCGAGTCTTGCGCCGCTGTCCAGTTTCATCTCATGGGGTGGCCCGGCAAAGGTGAAAAATTGTTTTTCCACCAGGCCCACGCCGGATGTATCTTTTTTAATGGTTTCGTTCATGACCGTGCCGGGTTGTTAAAATTCAAATGCTTGTTTTAAATCATGAATAATGTCGTCAATATGCTCAATACCGATGGACAGGCGGATCAGATCCGGTGTCACGCCGCATTTGATCTGATCCTGTTCCGATAATTGGGAATGAGAGGTGGAAGCCGGGTGCAGGGCAAGGCTTTTGGCGTCTCCCACATTGGCCAGGTGGGAAAAAAGCTTCAATCCTTCGATAAACCTTGCGGCCTTTTCCCGGCCACCTTTAATTCCGAAAACCACCATGCCCCCGAAACCGTTTTTAAGATATTTTCGGGCTACCGGATATGCCGGATCATCCGGCAGTCCCGGATATTTTACCCAGGAGACTTCAGGATGGGATTTTAAAAACAGGGCCGCTGCCATTGCGTTTTGACAATGCCGCTCCATGCGTAACGCCAGGGTCTCAAGCCCTTGCAGAAACATCCAGGCATTGTCAGGCGAAATGCAGGCCCCTAAATTCCGCAGGGGCACCAGCCTCGTTCGCAGAATAAAGGCGAGATGATTGCTGTCGCCCAGATCGCGGGCGAACCGGATGCCGTGGTAGCTGTCATCCGGTTCATTAAAAAGGGCGAATTTGGGGTCTGTCCAGTCAAAGCTGCCCGCGTCAATAACAATTCCGCCAATGCCTGTGCCGTGTCCGCCGATCCATTTGGTCAGCGAGTTCACCACGATGTCAGCCCCATGGCTGATGGCCTGGAGAAGATAAGGGGTGGTAAAGGTGCCGTCCACAATCAGGGGAATATGGTGTTTTTTCGCAACCATGCTGATTGCCTCGATATCCGCCACCCCAAGGGAAGGATTGCCGATGGTCTCCACAAAAATCGCACGGGTTCCTGCAGTGACAGCCCGGTCGAAATTTTCCGGATTTTCAGGGTCTACAAAACGGGTATGAATGCCGAACCGGGGCAGGATGTTATGAAACATGGTATGGGTTCCGCCATACAGATTGCTTGCGGAAACGATTTCATCCCCGGCCTGGCAGATGCTGATGATCGCATTGTGAATGGCTGCCGTGCCCGACGCCAGGGCCAGGGCCGCTGCCCCGCCTTCCAGGGCTGCCATTCGTTTTTCCAGCACGTCCTGGGTGGGATTCATGAGCCGGGTATAAATATTGCCGGGTTCCTTGAGGGAAAAGAGGTTCGCCGCATGATTGGTATCTTTGAAAACATAGGACGAAGTCCTGAACACCGGAACCGCCCGGGACAAGGTTATCGGATCTGGCTCATGGCCTGCATGAAGACTGAGGGTTTCAAATTTAAGATTTTTCGGCATATCGTATCTCCATAATGGGAAAGATTAATAATGATATACTGTTGTTGCTATAAATTTTCGGCTATTTATCAGCTATTTATCGATTTTCTCATGAACGTCATCCATATGGCGCGAAACAGAAAGAAAAATAGAAGCATGGCCCCCGTTGAAAATATCAGATCCGGGACGAGCCTGGCCCAGCTTAACGCCCGAATAACCGGCCCGGATGCGATTTCCGGACTGCGGGCAAACCACAGACCATATTTAACAGCATAATAGAACTGATAAAATCCCGATGGAATCAGACTGAATACCATCATGCTCACCAGCCCGCCGTTTAATCCCCAGAAACTCCATTTGAGCAGCCCATCCGACCAGGAAGCCCTGGTGACAATATGACGCACTGAGAAAAGCATCAGAGAGATGGCGAGCAATCCATAAACGCCAAAAAGCGCAGCATGGGAGTGAATCGGCGTGGTATTGATTCCCTGGGCATAGTAAAGAACAATGGGCGGATTGATGAGGAACCCAAATACACCGGCCCCTATCAGATTCCAGAAAGACACGGAAATAAAGAAATAAATCGGCCATTTATAGGCGTATTTCGTTCCACCGACCTCAATCACCTTCAAATTGTGCGCCACCTCAAATCCCAGCAGGGAGAGCGGGACCACTTCCAGCGCGGAAAACACCGCACCTAAAGCAATGATCGCCGTCGGGGTCCCTACCCAATAAAGGTGGTGAAACGTTCCGATAACGCCGCTGCCGAGATAGAGAAACACCGTAAAATAGATGGTGGTCAATGCGAATTTTTTGCTCACCGCACCGATGTGAGAAAGCAAAAATGCCATCACCACCGTCGCGAAGACTTCAAAGAAACCCTCCACCCACAAATGTACCACCCACCACCGCCAGTATTCCGCATCGGAAAGATGGCTTCCTTTGCCATACATCAGGCCGGCCATGTAGAACAGCGGAATAGCGATGGCGCTATAGAGGAGCATATGTGTCAACCCGCCGCTGTCCTTTTCATTGCGAAGGGCCGGTAAAATGGCGCGTAAGACAAGCGCCAGCCAAATGATCATACCAGCGATCAGCAGCAATTGCCAAACACGCCCCAATTCGATATATTCATACCCCTGATGCCCAAAATAAAAGCCCTGATCTCCAAAAATACCGGTAACCGACAGCCAGGTTCCCCCCATCGCGCCGAGGACTACCACCACCACTGCCCCCAGTAGGATAAGCACCCATGCACCTTGGTATTTGGGTTCTTTGCCGACAAAAGGGCCGATAAACAGACCGGCTGCCAGAAAACAGGTCGCAATAAAGAAGACACCCAATTGAAGATGCCAGGTTCGTACAGCGGCATACGGCAGGATATTGGCCAGTGAAATTCCGTAAAAAAGGGTTCCTTCAACTGTATAATGCGCGGTTATCGCACCCATGAGGATTTGGAGGAGAAACAATCCGATGGCGATCAGAAAATACAGCATGGTCGCCTTCTGGCTGGGAGTTGGATTGGGTTCCAGAAAATCATGCGACACATTGATTGCGTAGTCATCTTTGCCGATATAACGCATATACGCAAAAATCGATGCGGCAATTCCAAAAATCAGAAGGATCACGCTGACAATGGACCATATCAAAGTATCCGGCAGGGGATAATTCCCCACCAGCGGATCATAGGGCCAGTTTGTGGTATAGGTGTAATCCGCATCTATCCGCTTTGTTCCCGCAGACCAGGCCAGCCAGGAAAAAAATCCGGTGACAAGACGGCCTTCTTCTCCATTGCGGACGATTCCGGACTGGAGGCCCATGCGGTCATTGCCTTCCTGGAAAAGTTTCGTATAATATCCCGTCAACGCACCCAAAGCTTCCGTCTGGTATTGCGTCAATCGCAGCATCTTGCTTTGGGCGTCATACCGGTTGGTTTTAATTTCATCCTGAACCAGGGCGGTCAAGCGGGCCTGTTCCTGTTTCTCCAGGTTTTCAAAATCAGCCTGCGTAAAATCCGGTGCCGATACTGCAGAAAGACCATGCTGGCGGGCCGCCAGAAAAAGGCCCGTCCGGTGCAGAAAATCCGCAGACCAGTCCGGCGCAAGATAAGACCCGTGGCCCCAAATGGTGCCGATGTGCTGGCCGCCGCGGCTGAAATAATAATTTTGCCCGTCAATGATATCTTTGGCGGATAGGATTGTCTCTCCGGATGGCGCAACAATACGCTCGGGAATGGGCGGCTTGGCTTTGTTGATCAAATACCCTCCGAAAATCAGGACACCAAACGCAAGGATAAGGACAAACAAAAAAATTGCTCTAACTTTTGGATTTGTCATCACAAAATACCTCCTGTAATTCAGCGCTAAAGATTAAAGGACTGTTAATGATTCAGGTTTCAACGGGCTTTACAAACAGTTTAGCTTGACGGATGCTTGGCTATTCTCCTTCCCGCTTCATAAAGTCCGGATATAGTTTGGCCACGCATTCCGGGCAGATACCGTGACTGAATTCCGCTTCCGAATGGTCGTGGATATATTGTTCGATCTGGTTCCAGTATCCCTTGTCATCCCTGATTTTCTTGCAGGAAGCGCAAATCGGGAGCAGGCCGCTGAGCTGTTTGACCTCGGACAAGGCATGCTGAAGCTCGTCGATAGTTTTTTTCCGGTCCTGTGCTGCTTTTTCCGTCCGGAATGCGGCGGCAATGATGCCGAAAAGTCCAAAAATCCATATAATTAAACTGGTTTGCGTCTCAATCTGAAAATGCCGGCCTTGAATCTGGAGCAAAGGCCCGGCTTTCATGGTCACACTGATGCCGCCCCTCAAATCCCCTTCCTTATACCCCTGTTTTGCATGGCATTTCAGGCATTCCGGATTCACCCGGAGCGGGGCCATGTACCGGAAATTCGGTTCTCCGCTTTTTGAATCCATCAAATCAAAATATTCCGGATCGCCCGCTTCAAAACGCTGCAACGCTTTGCGTTCCCAGGCATCGGGCTCGTTTCCGGGCCGGATGGGTTTTTCGCTGGTGAGATGAAACCAGACGAGATTTTTTTCCGCAGCCACTTCCGCAATCTGGCGGGTCATAAACGCCGGATTTATTTTGGTCAGTTTGCGGCCGTCCACAGTCACGATATCCCGATCCGGCAAATCCAGATAAGGATTGGGCTGCGTTGATTCGGAAACCGGGACATACACATCGCCGTGGAGCGCGTTCCATGACCGGGTGGCAGTGATTTCCTGAAAAAAAGACCGGCCCTGATATCTTGCCAGTTCTTTGGTGTGATTCAGGGTGCTGCGGATTCCCCATGCGAAAAAGCCTGCGATGACGATGGTCCAGCCCACGCCAATGATGATGAAAATGCCGAATGAGGAAGCCTCTTTGCTTTTTTGCGGTTGGGGCATGGGTTTGTCCTTTCTGTATGGAGGGCCGGTGCGGAGAACTGATCAAGCGTATCCAAAGCCTTCAAAAAAACTGTTATTTTTCCATTGCAAAACTTCGTTTGTATTATAAGGTTTATCGTACAGTCATTGAATAATCATCCGCCAAACCATCTGCCCCAAGAAGGAGAAAAAATGAAAATTCAAAAAATTTTATGGCCCACGGATTTTTCTGAAAATGCCGCCATCGCGTTGCCTCATGTGACATCACTGGCCCAAACATACGGCGCGGAAATCCACATCCTTTATGTGCTGAAAGAGTATGTGGAATTCGGGGCGTCATACGGCTATTATGACCCATCGGACTATGATAAGATGCGTCAATGGGAAAAAGACACGGCAAGCAAAAAGCTTGATGACGTCTGTGAAAAATTTCTCAACAGTTGCCCTCTTTTTATCCGGCATCTCTCTGTCGGCGACCCGGCAAAAGAAATCCTGAAACTGATTGACAGCGAACACATCGATTTGGTGGTCATGGCCGGACGCGGATCTGAAAGCCATTTTCAAATCGGCAGTGTAGTGGATAAAGTCCTTCGCTGCTCCACAGCGCCACTCCTCATTGTGCCGTTGCCGGTCTGTGAAATCCCGCGCAAATAAATGAGGTTTATCTTGATGGCTATGGGGCGTATGCCATACGCCTCTACAGATGTGATGCGAAGGTTTTTCCAAAAGAAACGGCATGTTCAATGCTTGACGCATCGGGATTCCATTTTTCCCGAAGGCCCTCATTGATCACATCAAACCCGCCCTCTTTCAACTTTTCGGATATCATCTTGACGCCTTCCCCGCTCCAGCCATAGCATCCGAAAGCCGCCGCCTTTTTATTTTTAAACCCAAGCCCCCGCATTTCTTCCAAAACTCCTGCCACTGCGGACAAAATGCCTTTATTGATGGTGGGCGATCCCACCAGAATGGCCTTGGATTTAAATATTTCAGTGATCACGTCATTCTTATCGGATCGGGCAATATTGAATAATTTGACCACCACAGCGCTATCGGTTTCAGTGATGCCTCTGGCGATGGCTTCGGCCATGCGCCGGGTACCGTCCCACATGGTGTCATAAATAATACTGATCTGATTTTCAGCATAATCCGCAGCCCATTCCAGATACTGGGTGGCGATTTGCAGGGGATTATCCCGCCAGATCACGCCATGGCCGGGACAAATCATATCCACGGGCAGCTTGAGGGCAAGCACCTCCTGGATTTTTTTAACCACCATCTTGCTGAAGGGCGTGAGGATATTGGCGTAATATTTGATGGCTTCCTGAAACAGTTCGCATTGGTCCACAAGATCGTTGTACATCAATTCGGATGCGATATGCTGTCCAAACGCATCGTTGCTGAATAAAATATTGTCCCCGGTCAGATAGCTCATCATGTTGTCCGGCCAGTGAAGCATCGGCGCTTCGATAAAAACCAGTTCTTTGGAGCCCAGACTGAGTTTGTCGCCGGTTTTGACGATTCTAAAATTCCAATCCTGATGATAAAGCCCTTTTAAAAAATTGACGCTGTGGGCGGTGCAATAGATGGGCGTGTCCGGGATAAGGTGCATAAGAATCGGCAATGCACCGCTATGGTCGGATTCCGCATGATTGGCGATGATATAGTCGATTTTTTCAAGGGGGATTTCTTTTTGAAGATTTTCCACAAATTCATGGCCAAATTTTGACCAGACAGTGTCAATCAAAACCGTTTTTTCATCTCTCACCAGATAGGCATTATAACTGGAACCCCGATGGGTGGAATATTCCTCTCCGTGAAATTTTTTTAACTCCCAGTCGATTTTGCCAACCCAGACAATATTTTCCTTAATGGTAAAGCTCATGGTCATCTCCTTATTTCATTGTTCAAAATGGATGCACTCACCCGGGCAACTATCTATCGCCTCCTGGATACAGTCCTCAGGCCCTCCCTCATCAAGGATGACCTTGGCTTTTTCCGCGTCTTCATCAAATCCAAAAACATCCGGGCACAGTTCAACACATGCCTGACATCCAATGCAGTCATCCGTATCGATAGTCACTTTTTTGCTCATTTTTCCTCCTCCATATTAAACGTTCATTTTTTCCGCAATTTCTTTGCCATAATCCTGAGCCATTTTGACGCCGCCCATAAGGCTTACGGATTTAAGCCGTAACGGTCCGCCTGTCATATCCATTTGAAAGATATTTTTCATGGTGTCATAGATCCGGTCAGGAGCCTCACCGCTCCAGCCGAACGCACCGAAAGCGCCGCCTATTTTATCCTTAAGATTCGCTTTTTCAGCCAAAAACAGCATGGTTTTCATCGCCTGCAGCATTTCGCCATGATATGTCGCGGAACCCAAAACATAGGCGTCATAACCGGACAAGTCTTTTTCGGTTTTTATACTTGTAATATTTATAACCGTTGCCTCTTCGCCTGAAAGCCGAATGCCTTCAGCGACGATCTCAGCTATTTTTCGGGTCGCCCCTGCTCTTGTTGCGTAAACTACGAATGCCTTTGCCACAAATTGCCTCCTATGCTTTCCATAATTCATTAAGGTTACAATATTCACGCCTGGTGATTATTTCAAAAATCCCTGAATAATTTTATTGACCGCCTCATCATACGTCAATCCCAGACTCATCAGCTTCATCAACTGATCATTGGCAATCTTGCCGATAGACGCCTCATGCGTCAGTTCCGCGTCAGGATGCAATGCTTTCAATGCCGGAATCGTTTCGTTTCTGCCATTGTCCATGATGATAGCGTCGCATTCGATGTGTCCGAAAGATTTTGCGCGGGCTTCGAGATTGGCGAAAAAGTACTGCACGGAATCGCCCTTTATTACTGACCGTGAAACCATATTTGCCCGGCTGCCTTCCCCTTCCAAAAAGATTTCATTTTTGGATGTCGCGCTCTGATTACCATCGGTCAGCACCCGCTCCGTAATCAGAACAGTGCTTTTGGGTCCCAGATGCGCTTCATTCAGACGAACAGCTTCATCCACGCCGCCCATCTGAGACAACTCCATTTCCGCATGTCCGCCTTCTTCCAGAAACACTTTGGTTGTGGGATTGAGAATCCGTTTTCCTTTGCCCTGCCCCACAGCAACATGCTTTTCAACATATTTCATCCGGGCGTTTTTGCCGATTCTGAATTCATGGATGCCCGAATGACCTTCGCGCTCCGGTCCGCCGCAATGAATGCCGCAGCCTGCAACAATCGTAACATCCGAATTTTCGCCCACAATAAAGGTATTATACACCACGTCATACAATCCTGCTTGGCTTAAAATCACCGGAATATGCACGGATTCATTGACTGTACCCGGCTTGATCGTGATGATAATGCCTGTTCCTTCGGGATTGGTTTCGATATTGATATTGGCAGACACTTCGCGCTTGAGCAATTTTCCATTTTTGCGGATATTAAACGCGCCTTTGGGAATGCCCTCCAAATCTGCCACTGCCTTTAACAGTTGTTTATCTATAGCATCTAACATTGCTCGCTCCTTCGCAGGTGTCGCCAAACCCGCAGACACTCAGATCTGTTAAAATAGGAAGTGCGTTGTCAAAGTTGCCCGTGTAGGCAATTTTGCCGTCTTTAATTAGCAGCAGCGTATCCGCAGCTTCCAAAAATGACCGGTTATGGCTGACCACAAGCGTAGTCGTGCCATAATCCCGCTGCTCGTGTTTCAGAAGCTCTACCATAGGTCCGATAGTCCAAAGGTCAATGCCGGTATCCGGCTCATCATAAATCGCAAGCTTGGGATTTCGGGCAATAATGGTTGCCAGCTCAATTTTTTTGATCTCGCCCCCGGAGAGTTTCGCGTCCACAGGCTTATCCAGAAAATCCATAGAACAGATGCCGACCCGCGCAATAATCTGCGCCAATTTGCCTTCATTATCTGTTCCGGCTGCAATAGAGAGCAAATCTCTGAACGTGGTTCCCTTGAATCGCGCCGAACTTTGAAAACCGTAAGCAATTCCGGCTTTGGCGCGGTCTGTGATGGACATGCTTGTAATGTCTTTTCCGTCCAAAATAACAGAACCGGAGGTTATGGGATTGATGCCCATGATCAGCTTTGCCAAAGTGGTTTTACCGCTGCCGTTGGGTCCGGTAATGGCGTAAAATCTTCCATTCTCAAAGGTAAAGCTTAAATTATCAATAATAGTGCGTTGCGTGCTGCCATCTTCAGTTTTAGGTACCGTAAATGTGATGTTTTTCAATTCGATCATAATGTCCCCCAGGTATAGAATGTCTGTCGGTTTCAGGACGGAACATTGTGGCTTTGACGGTGTTTGTTGCGTAAACTACGAATGCCTTTGCCATAAATTGCCTCCTATGCCTTCCATCCTTTCTATGAAATTTTATAGATTTCTTTCAAGTTGTGCAGGAGTTTATGAAATTCTTCATGCTTTCCAGCACCGATGCGTTCTTCCTCTATTTTTTCGAATCCTTCAAAAAGTTCCTCATCTTTTTCTTTTGAAAAGCGCTGGTCGCCCATTGGATAAAGGATATTCTCTTCTTTATCAATATGACCCAGCATCAGGTCCATATATCTTTCAGCACTGTCCGTAATTACAGCAGCGGCTGATTTGTCACCGGCCATAAACTTTTCCAGAGCATTATTAATCGCTTTTACATAGCCGCGACCCTCTTCATGTTCAGCAAGCATGACGCCGATAGGCCCTTGCCTGGGAATGCCTGCTTGTTCCATCGCCGGAAAAAGAAGGTCTTCCTCCTTGCCATGATGGCATTTGTCCACAAATATTTTAAAAAATTCAATGATATCAACCAGATGATCTGTATTTAAATCTCCGGTGGCTTTATGTCTTTCGCTAATCTTATCTAAAATCTGGAACATGAGTTTGACCCCCTCATGTTCATCTTTGAGTTGTTGGGTTGCCTTGGACATGATGCACCTCCTTATATATTATACATTCAGAACCAAAATTCCGGATATCGGCGATGACTGGGGATATTATTGACCGCCAGCGCAACCGCCAGCATAATCACCGCGCCTAAGCCCACCGGCATCAGGGCATAAAAATAACCGAGATGATGAATGGCCGGACTGCCGATTACCGCAATCAGAGCTGTGGCCCCTCCGGGCGGATGAAGGGTTTTCGTGGCGTGCATGATAAAAATAGCCGTGGAAACCGCCAGCGCGGATGCCAGACACAAATGGCCCGGCAATAATTTATACATGGTCACGCCCACAAGGGCGGAGAGTATATGACCACCCATCAGGTTCCGGGGCTGGGCCAGCGGGCTCCGGATTGCGCCGAACAACAATACGGCGGAGGCGCCAAATGACCCGATGAGCAGCTTCAGGTCCGCATCCTCCAGCAAAAAATAATAAAAAATTGCAATGGCGGCAATGCCCCCAAAAGCGCCGACCCATGACCATACCATTTCCTTAATAGCCACCTGGGGCGGGCTTTTGGTGACGCCTTTCATTTTTTTAAAATAGTCCACTCGCCTGTCCCTTCTTAAACAATTCGTGCGCAATAGGAATTAATGATATCCCCGCGCGACACGATGCCGGCCAGTTTGCCATCCCTGGTAATCACCGGTATGCGGTTGATGCAATGCTCCGCCAGCTTTTTGGAAAGTTCTGAAACCGGGGTGTCCGGATAAGCCGTGATGACCGGGGATTTCATGATGTTTTCGGCGGTTTTGCCCCGGATGGGCATGGCGAGGCACCCGCGATTTGCCAAACATTGGGCGACGACGCCCATAAATCCGCCGGATGCGTCGGCACCCATACTGGATAGAAAATCTTTTTCCGATATGATTCCCGCAATGGTTTGATCGGGATTCACCACCGGCACTCCGGAAATATTCGCGGAAGCCATCATTCGGGCGGTTTCGGTCAACAGCGTGTCCGGCGTCACCGTGATCACCTGCCGGGTCATGATGTCCTGGGCCTTGACCAGCCGGGTAAGCCGGTCAAGCGCATAACGAAACGCGATGCCGTAAATTTCTTTGAAATCCAAAGGGGTGATGTCTATATAGCCGTCTATGGATTTCATGGCCGCCATCACGTCATTTTCCGACAGATCAATGGACGACAGGACGGTCAGGCCGCATTGACGATGATCCTGCATAAATTTTCCTCCTTTTGATAAAATATCAAATGGGCGGCGCGATGGTCACCAGCACCCGCAGGTCGGTAATAGCGCGGACGCCATGAGGCTCGCTGATGTCGGAGATCAGCAGATCACCGGGCTGGGCCGGGATAACGGCATTGTCTTTGCCCAGAAATTCGCCGGTGCCTTCGAGGATGACGATGCTGAGCTGGCCGTCGATATCATGGGAATGAACGGGCAATTCCTGACCGGCCTTGAAATTAAAATTAATGATTTTAAAATACGGTGATTCATGGGCCAGCAGTTTCTTGAAATGGCTGTCATGAAATGTATTCTCTTCAAAAAGAGCAATTTTTTTCAGCATGGGAATATCTCCTGAATTGAGTGTTTAGAATTACAGCCGGATTACGCGCTGACAGGGTATAAGGGAAAAAGGCAGGCGGAATCGAACCTTATAAAAATGCTGCATTCCGCCTGCCCTATAGCCTAAACCCCTTCAGTCCTCAGCCTTTCTTTATCCCAAAATCGCTTTCAAATCCGCGTCCGGTGTGCTGATGGGCGCGATATTGAATTTTTCCACCAGGATATTCAGCACATTGGGCGTAATAAACGCCGGCAGGCTGGGTCCGAGGCGAATGTCCTTGATGCCAAGATAAAGCAGGGTCAACAGAATCGCCACGGCTTTCTGCTCATACCAGGAAAGGATCATGGACAATGGCAGATCGTTAACGCCGCATTCAAAGGCACCCGCCAGGGCTACTGCGATTTGAATTGCGGAATAGGCGTCATTGCACTGCCCGATATCTAAAAGCCTGGGTATTCCGCCGATATCGCCCAATTTTTTGTCGAAAAACCGGAACTTGCCGCAGGCCAGGGTCATCACCACGCAGTCTTGGGGTACTTTTTCCACAAACTCCGTGTAATAATTTCTTCCCGGTTTCGCGCCGTCACATCCAGCCACCAGGAAGAAATGGCGAATGGCCTTGCTCTTGACCGCATCAATCACCGCGCCTGCAACGCCCATGACCGCATTTCGCGCAAAACCTACTGTCACCGTATCTTTATCGGTATCTGTCGCAAATCCCGGCAATGCCAGGGCGCGGTCAATGACGGGCTTGAAATTCTTGTCCGCGATATGGGTCACGCCCGGCCAGCCCACCAGTCCGGTGGTGAAAATATTGGCGTTATAATCTTCTTTGGGCTTTTGAATGCAGTTGGTTGTCATGAGAATCGTGCCCGGAAATTCGGCAAATTCTTTTTTCTGGTTCTGCCAGGCAGTGCCGTAATGCCCGTAAAAATGCGGGTATTTTTTCAGCTCCGGATATCCGTGGCAAGGCAGCATTTCACCGTGGGTATAGACGTTGATGCCCTTTCCGGTGCTTTGTTTGAGGATTTCCTCCAGGTCCTTCAAGTCATGGCCGGACACCAGAATGGCTTTCCCTGCTTTGGCCCCCAGGGGAACGACCGTGGGCACCGGATGACCGTAAGTTCCGGTATTGGCCGCGTCCAGGAGCTCCATGGCCCGAAGATTGATTTCCCCGCATTTTAAAACCAGACCCAGCAGATCGTCAGCGGATTTGCCGTTGTCCAAGGTTGCGGCCAGGCCTTCATAAACGAAATCAAACACCTTGTCATCCGTCTGACCCAGAATCGCCGCATGATCCGCATAAGCTGCCACGCCCTTGAGTCCATAAGTCAGGATTTCGCGCAACGACCGAATATCCGGGTTTAGATCCGGGTCGGACATAACGCCGACCTTTTCACCCTGGGCCACAAGCGCGTCCTTGTCACCTGCAGGCGCAAAAACAGCCGCGCCATCCGTATAATCCGTCCACCCGCCCGCAGTGTCCACTTTTTGTTTCAACGCCTTGCGTTTGTCCACCGCCTGGTTGATCAGATCAATGATCCGGTCCGGGTCAAAATCCACATTGGTGAGGGTTGAAAATGTCGCCTCGCAAGCGAAACGATCAGTGGCTATGTCCCTGACGCCGACTTTTTTCCCTTCGAGAGCGATCAGGGATAATCCCTTGACCGCATAGAGCAACAAATCCTGAAGTGCCGCCACATCCGGTTGTTTTCCACATACGCCGCCATTTGTGCAGCCTTCGCCTTTTGCCGTTTGTTCACATTGATAACAAAACATGTTTTTTCTCCCTTTCTGTTGTTGATGTTCTTATTATATACATCAGGTCCGTTTTTTCTCTATTTGATTACACCCTACACCGGACAGAAACCTGTTTCCTTGACTTAGGTCAATCCAGTAATTTTTTTTTAAAAAATTACTGAATACCCGAAAGATTCGACGATTTGTTGTTTCACTATTGGCCATGGGAATACTCTTCAAAAGGCATGAAAAAGCTTTGGCGACAGGTTGGTGAAGATTCATTAAAAATCTCGCCCTTCTCCGGCTTCTTCATAGGTCACGCCATCACGGATGTGATAGATACGCTTAAAGGTCGGAATAATCTTTTCGTCATGAGTGACAACGATAATGGCGGTTTCAAATTGACGCGCCATATCGTTTAAAATCCGAATCACCGCCAGCGCACGTTCGCTATCAAGGGGAGCGGTGGGCTCATCGGCAAGGATCACCGGCGGACGGTTGACCAGTCCCCTGGCAATGGCCACCCGTTGCTGTTCTCCACCGGAGAGCTGCGATGGCATGGCCTTGGCCCGATGTCCCACATCGAGCGATTTCAGCAGCGCAATCGCCATCTTCCGAGATTCAGCATTGGGCTTTCCTGCCAGCATGGGCAGCAGGGCGACGTTATCGGTCACGTCGAGGAAGGGGATAAGATACGGCGCCTGAAAGATAAAACCGATTTTGTCACGGCGCAGAGCGCGCAAGTCTTTTACCTTCCAGCCCCCATCATATATCACCTCGTCGCCTAAGATCATTCGCCCGGCGGTCGGCTCAATTACAGCGCCCAGACACTTGAGCATCGTGCTCTTGCCGGAACCGGATGGCCCGATCAGACCGACCACCTCACCAGGGGCCACCTGCATTTCCACACCTTTGAGCGCGTCAACGGCAGTGTCGCCACTGCCATACCGTTTTTTCAAACCTTCAATACGAATCCCCTTGCCGGCCATATCAACCTCCTATGGCTTCGGCCGGATCGACCTTGAGGGCGGCACGAATGGAGATGATGCTGGCAAGGATGCAGATCACCATCACGGCACCAAACCCGATAAATGAGTCGAGGGGCTCCAGCAGCACATATTTGGGAAAAATCGGTGCCATCAGCAAGGTGGCGGTGATCTTTCCCACCACAAAACCGATCAAGCCCAAGGCGATGGATTGCTGCATGATCAGGGCGATAATCGTCCGGTTTTTGGTGCCGATTAACTTGAGCACGGCAATTTCACGGATTTTTCCGAGGGTCAGGGTGTAGATAATGAAGGCGACGATGGCCGCGCTGACAATCGAAAGGATCACCAGAAACATGAATATCTGTCTGGCCGAGGTGGCAATCAGCTTACCGATGAGGATTTCTTCCATCTGGCTGCGGGTGTAAACCGTCAAGCGTTTCCAGCGGCGAATGGATTCCGCCACATCGTTTGCGTCATGACCCGCTTCAATCTGCACCAAAACCGCGTTGACATAAGCATTGGTGCTTTGCGAAGCAATGACGGCATTGAGTAAATCCGGGACTTGCGGCCGATTGAAAGCCGGGTTTGCAGCAGTGCGCCGACGCTGCTGCCGGATGGCGTCGTTGTCCTTGAGAAATTGGGCTTCCTGAGCGTCCTTGAGCGGAATGAATACCATTGGATCTCCGCCGGAAGAGACCATTCGGCGGGTCAGACCGACCACGATGTAATGATTGCGCCGGATCTGGAGGCGGTCGCCGAGGGCAAACCCGGTCGCGATGTCGGCCACCGCCTCGTAATGGCCACGGGTAATCTGTCGGCCGGCGACGAGATAAGGCGGCCAGCCGGGTGTGCCGGGCTCGCCGGGTGTGACGCCGGTGACCATTGTGCGCACATCACGTTCGCCTTGACGCACCTGCATGGTAAGATAGGTGACATTGGCCGTCCGCGCAACCCCCGGCATACCGAGTATGCCCCGCCAGGCATCATCAAAAATGCTCGACGGTTCGGCATAAGGGCCGAGGGTGTCTTTTTGCACCACCCAGAGATCCGCGCCGCTGTTATCGAGCAATGCCTTGCCGTCATCCACCATTCCGCGGTAGATGCCTGCCATAGAAAGGGTTATCCCGATCAGCAGCCCAAGACCCATGCCGGTAAAGACAAATTTCCCCCAGGCATGCATGATGTCACGTCCGGCCAGACTGATCATTGTTTTACTCCCGGCGAATGCTCGACCACGTAAATTCGCGTATGTGTGTTCAATGCCTTAGCGCTATAGACGACCACTTGATCACCGGCTTTGAGTCCTTCACGCACCTGAATCCGGCCATCCAAATCGCTGGTTCCCAGAGTAACCGGCGTAAATTGAAGCTCGCCGTTTTTGACCTGCCAAACGCCCAATTTGCTGCCTAATTTGCTTTTGATACGCTGGATGGCCGCATTGGGGAGGACCGGTCCGGGCGGAAGCGCCGGCAAATCAACATTGACCTCTGCCAGTTCACCGATTGGCGGCAGCGGTTCAGGCAGTTGATCGAATACCACTTTGGCCAGTGTTTCCTCAGTCACTGCGTCGGCCAATGGCTCTATCCAAAATACATGACCGGCGGCCCCTTTCTCGCCCCCTTGCGAGCGCAATACGATTTGGGCCGGTAGACCTGCGGCCAGCCCTCGCGCATGAATTTGATCGAAGTGTACATTAACCCACAAACTTTCAGGGTCGATCAGTTCCACCACCGCCTGCCCTGCCACAATCGTGGTGCCTGGATCAGCGTTCCGCGCAACCACCAAACCGTCAACCGGAGAGATCAGCCGCAAATTGTCGCGCTGGGCAATCAACGCCTCTTGTTCAGACCGGATACGGGCGGCTTCCTCGCGGGCGGCATTCAGACCTGCTTCTGCGACCTGCAACTCTTGCCGTCTGGTAGCGGCCAGCTCCTCGCTGGTTGCGCGCAGTGTAAACAACTTTTCATAACGTTGCGCCTGGGTTTGTGCAAAGTATAGACGCGCCTGGGCCTCGTCTAACTGTGCTTTTGCCCGTTTTAGTGAGGCATCCTGGGCGCGAATACGTTCGTCAATATCAACCAGGTCCATTCCGCCCAGTTCCTGCCCCGCTTTGACCGAGTCTCCCACATTGACGTTGACACGATTCACACGTCCGGCAAACGTCGGGCCGATCTTGTAGGTGTATCGCGCCTCGACAGTACCGATGCCGAATAGCGCCGGCGTGATGGCGTGGTTTTCCACGGTGGCCAGGGTGACGGATACCGGCGCCAGAGGCCCGGAACGCAGGGCAACATAAACAAAAAGCACAAATAACGGTATGAGTACTGCAAACATTGCCAAGGTTCGTTTTTGTATAGGTAGACTTGTCATTGTTCACTCCTGATACCACGTTGGTAGATGGCAAAAACCCTCGGCGCATCACGACGGATCAGGCTGACATCGCCAGCCAGAAGCGATTGCATCACCAGTCCCTGAATAGTGCCAATAAATAGAATGGCCGCCGATTCCGCATTGAGATGGCTATCCAGCTCCCCATATGTTTTTCCTTGTTCGATCAGTCTATGCAGTCGTTCCTTATAATGGCGTATAAGCGCTTGCACTATGCTTTTAGGAGCCGTCTCATCGGCATGTTGCAATTCGCCAAACAAAATACGGGGAACACCAGGATGCTCAGCGACAAATTCTATATGCGCCATAAACATGGCGTTGAGTCCAGCCAGCGGAGACGAAACAGCCTGCACAGACTTGTCTACCCTCGATAGCAGACTTTCGGATACCCACTCCATCACTGCCTGCATTATGGAATCCTTATTAGGGAAGTGCCGGAACAGTGACCCTTGGGTCAGACCCATGTTTTTGGCAATCGCCGCTGTCGTGATATCGCTTGGATTCTGCTTCCCGGCTAATTCAATCACGGTCTCAACAGTCACCGCGCGGCGTTCTTCCGCTGGAAGATACTTAATAAATGATTTCACAAAACCCCCCTTTAAAGATAGTAATTAATTACTATCTTTATTTATACAAATAACTTTGTCAAGTTTTTTAGCGGGCAGGAAAGAAAGGGGAGGCAAGGCCGGTACTCTCATGTTTGTCTCTAATTTTGAGGAGTAGCTAAAAATTGGTGGAAACGGAAAACACGACCAGTTGGGTCAGGCAGTATTGGAAAAGCAGTCCATAATATTCCTGAATTTGCGGTACCATTTTTATCGTTCTTTTTTTATATTCTTTGACCTAAGTCAATGCCAGCCCGCTCATTATTGTATAATCTGTTAACCACGGTAAGCAATGCAGCAAAATAAATGATCAAACGTCTCGATGAAATGGAGACGAGTACTTCATCAATAACACATAGCTTTGATTCTCAGAACCAGTGATTTGGTTAAATTGAAACATGAAAAAGTTTTATAAAACGACAAATTACAAACCCGGATCACGATAAATAATTTTTTTAGAAACAAACTGGAGGGTCAGTCATGAAATGCCCCGGACAAGACAGCAGATACTGGAAACCCGGCTCCATCTTTGAGGCCGATTGCCCTGAATGCGGAAAAATAGTTGAATTTTTTAAAGATGACACCACCCGAAAATGCAATCATTGCGGTCATCGGTTCGCCAACCCGAAACTGGATTTCGGGTGCGCCGCCTATTGCAAATTCGCGGATCAGTGCATCGGCACGCTCCCGGCCGAAATGCTCGCCAAGCGCGACGATTTGCTAAAGGACCGGATCGCCATTGAAATGAAAAAATACTTTAACAAAGATTTCAAGCGGATCGGTCACGCCTCCCGGGTGGCCAGACATGCGGAGAAAATCGGCATGGCAGAAGGGGGAAACATGGCGGTCATTCTGGCGTCCGCTTACCTTCACGACATCGGCATTCATGAGGCGGAAAGGAAATACCAGTCCACGGCGTCCGTGCACCAGGAACAGGAAGGCCCGCCCATCGCACGAAGCATTATGGAAAATCTCGGCGCATCACCCCCTCTGATTGACGAGGTGTGCGATATTATAAGTCATCATCATCACCCCCGAAAAGAAGAAACCCTTAATTTCAGGGTGCTGTATGATGCGGACTTAATTGCCAATGTGGAAGAAAAACAGAAAGAGCGCCCGAGTTCACGGGAACAACTGGAAAGAATCGTCCAGACATGTTTTTTTACGGAAAACGGCCGGACCACAGCCGAAAAAATTTTATTGCCCTTATCTTAAATCTTAACCATTCAGGAGTAACCATATGAAAAAATTACGCAAAATAATTGAAATCGATGAAGAATTGTGTGACGGTTGCGGTCAGTGCGTGCCGTCCTGCGCGGAAGGCGCGCTGCAAATTATTGACGGGAAAGCCCGTATCGTTTCGGATAACCTGTGCGACGGCCTGGGCGCCTGCATGGGCGAATGCCCGACCGGAGCCATGCAAATCATTGAGCGGGAGGCGGACGATTTTGATGAAGAAGCTGTGGAAAAACATCTGACGGCGCATGATTCCAAAAAATCTCCGGAACCGGCCATGGCCTGCGGATGCTCGTCGCAACAGATACAATCGTTCTCAAGCCCCTGCGCGTGCAGCGATAATAAAGTGACATCAGCGGCCGCGCCAATAATGGGCAAGGCATCGGCGCAACCCTCCGCCCTGTCCCACTGGCCGATCCAGATCCGGCTGATCCCCGCCAAAGCGCCGTTTTTAAGAAATGCGGACCTGCTGGTGCTGGCTGATTGCGCGGCAGTCGCCTGCCCGGATATTCATGCGGACCTGCTGAAAGGGAGGGTGGTGATGATGGGGTGCCCGAAATTTGATGATGCGGATGAATATATCCAGAAATTTACGGAAATATTCACCAAAGCCGGAATCAAAAGCCTGACCATTGTCTCCATGGAAGTTCCCTGCTGCGCCGGACTTTCCTGGATCGTTAAAAAGGGGCTCACGGCGGCGGGTGTGAATATACCGACGACTGAGCTGATTATCGGTGCACAGGGGAATCTTGTGTCAAATAAAATTACTTCGACCGGCGAACAAGCCTCAATTGCTTAAACCTGATGGGAAAACGTCAATGGAATGGACGAAGGACGCTGAAAAAGCCATTCAAAAAGTGCCATTTTTCGTGCGGAAAAAAGTGAGGGCACGGGTGGAGGAAGAGGCGAGAAAGGACAGCAGCGCAACCGTCTCTCTCTCCCATGTGACAACCGCGAAGCAGCGGTTTCTTAAAAATATGTCCGCTGAAATCAAGGGTTATCAGGTAGACGCCTGCTTTAGTGGCGGAGGTTGCCCGAACGCAATTGTTTCCGGGGATATCCGAAATAAAATTGAGGACTTGCTGAAAAAAGAGGATTTACTGGGGTTTTTAAAAAACCGGGTGAAGGGGGCAATACGGTTTCATCATGAATTTAAAATTGCGGTATCCGATTGCCCCAATGCCTGCTCTCAGCCCCAGATTAAGGATATCGGTATTATCGCGGCCAAAACCCCAAAACTCACCGATACCGAATGTATCCGTTGCCTGGAATGCGTCCGGACCTGCAAAGAAAACTCTATCCTTTTGGAAAAGCCGGACGATTTCCCGACCCTTGACCTCTCCCTGTGCGTTGCATGCGGCCAGTGCTTTGCCGTCTGTCCCACTGGTACCTTGGCCGTAAACAAGCAGGGATACCGGATTCTGTTGGGCGGAAAGCTGGGCCGCCATCCGAGGCTTGCCAGGGAACTGCCCGGTATATTGACGGAAGAAGAAACGCTGGCCATCATCGCCCGCTGCGTCTCCTGCTATAAGACAAAAAGCCGGGGAGGTGAGCGGTTCGCCGACCTACTGGCAAGAGACAATTCCCTGCAAGAGGCATTGGAAACAAATGGATAAAACAGAAAAGCATCAACAGCGGCCAGGTTTTTTCAAGGAGGTCGTCCGCCGATCCGGAGTGAATATCGGTCTTTGCTGGCATTGCAAATGCTGCTCCGGCGGATGTCCATTTGCAGAAGCAATGGATTTCCTCCCCAATCAGGCCCTTCGCATGATCCAACTGGATCTAAAGGAAGAAATACTTAGGGAATTGCAAAATATTAAAATACCGTTTATAATGTCTTCAAACTTCAAATCAATAGGAGATGAATATGAAGACATCTATTTTGAATCGAAATGGCATATCATTACAAGTAATAAATTTGATAGGGCGTTTGATTGATTTGATTCCGTGGCCACAGCGGCGGTCCGCGATGGGCGATGCGGCGTTATCTCTTCTGGATGGTAAAGCGCGGGTTGCCGAAGAATTTTTTGGCTGGAATCGAGGAGCGGTTGAACTGGGAATGAATGAGTTACGGACAGGGATTCTTTGCGTCAATGATATTTCAAATCGGCGCAGACTCAAGGCGGAAGAGAAGACCCCACAGTTATTGGCCGACATACTGGAAATCATGGCCCCTCACAGTCAGGCGGAGTCGCATTTGCGGACGACTCTTCTATATACCAATCTAACACCCAAAGCCGTATATGGCGCTCTTTTGGAAAAGGGATGGAAGGGAGAGGACCTGCCGACCATTCAAACGATTTCCAATATGTTGGATCGGCATGGGTATCGATTGAAGGTCGTTGGAAAGTCAAAGGTTCAAAAAAAATCCCTGAAACTGACGCAATCTTCGAAAACGTGAGGGTTATAAACGCCCAGGCGGATGCGGATCCTGAGATTTTAAGAATCAGTGTGGATACAAAAGCGACAGTAAATGTTGGTGACTATTCCAGGCACGGCCGTTCGAGAAGTCTTCAACCGGTAAAGGCATGGGATCATGACATGAGGCCCAAGGAAAAAATAGTTCCCGGCGGCATTCTTGAGCCTGTGAGCGGAAGGGCGACGCTCTTTTTTACCGGCAGCCACAAAACCAGTGATTTTATCGTAGACGGGTTTATATCGTGGTGGGCGGTGAGAAAGGATTCTCTTGCGAATATAAATGCCCTTGTCATCAATATGGACAACGGGCCGGAATGCAGCGGCCGAAGAAGTCAATTTTTGAAGCGGATGGTGGAGTTCGCTGACATGTCCGGGCTTAAAGTTCGACTCGTTTATTATCCTCCATATCACAGTAAATACAATGGGATTGAGCGCTATTGGGCAGGACTTGAGAAATCTTGGAATGGATATTTGTTGAGTACGGTTAAAGATGTGTTGAACCGTGCGACCAATTTTTTCTGGAAAGGTGCTTGCGCCAGCGTGTGCATGTTTGAAAGGGTTTATGAAAAAGGGGTTAGGGTTTGTGGAAAAGACAAAGCAAAACTTGAATCTCGACTGGCACGCTCTGAAAAATTGCCTTTATATGACATCACTATTTGGCCAAAAACGGTATATCAGTAAAATTAAATTCCCTTAGATCTGGATTCTGTTAGTGGTTTT
>Ga0209467_1001172_pt1 | contig 24564 bp, 19 predicted proteins | sample Higcelwee11metaG_FD_187175 | JGI IMG/M metagenome (GOLD analysis project Ga0209467, IMG submission 187175) | Freshwater pond sediment microbial communities from the University of Edinburgh, under environmental carbon perturbations - High... | ecosystem: Environmental > Aquatic > Freshwater >... | reverse complement strand
GCTGCCGAAATGACCGGCGTCCTTCGATTCGAGGAGTGATCATGTCGAGATACGACAAGTATTCCGAAAGCGCGATCGGGGTCCTCGTAAAAACGCAGGACATAGCCATGCGGGGTGCGGCCGGCGAGACCGGCCACCAGGACCTTGCCGAGGCGCTGCTGTTGTCGGCGCTGCCTGATATCGTCGCCATAGCCAAGAGCAACAATGCCGTTGTCGACCACGAGCTGATCAAGGCACTGAACGAACGCATCGAGGCCAGTGCCCCGCGCGACGTCGAAGGCCCGGTCAAGATATCGGGCGAGTTCAGGAGCATACTGGACAAGGCCGAAGAGCTCGCCGGCGATGCAAAGGTCGAACCGGCGCACCTGATCAGGGCCGCGTGGCCGACCATAAAGGCCGAGCTCGCGCCGTTCTTCCGCTCCGAGTCGGCGCTTCAGCTCGTACTGCCCGTCGATGACATCGTACTGCCCGACCTCGGCCTTCGATCGCGGCCGAACGAAGCGGTCTCCGTGCTGCTGCGCTTTGGTGAGGAACTGACCGACCCGGATACGGATTTCCAGGTCTTTGGCAGAGAGACTGAACTCGACAACCTGACATCGGTACTGCTCAAGTACTGGAAGCCCAATCCCCTCGTCATCGGCGAGAGCGGCGTCGGCAAGACAGCGCTGGTACAGGGTCTTGCCATGCGTATCAAGGCGGGCGCCGTGCCGGAGCGGCTGAAATCAGTCAGGATTTTCGACATCCACGTCTCGGAGCTGCTGGCAGGCACCAACCTGCACGGCGCACTTGAGGACAACCTGAACATGCTCGTATCCGCGGCGGAGTCGCTGCCGGACGCGTTCCTGTTCATAGACGAGATACACCAGGTAGTGCCGGCGTTTGCCAACAACCCGATATCGGAAGTGCTGAAACCGGCGCTGTCGTCGGGGCGCATCAGGTGCATCGGTGCTACGACCAGTACCGATTATACCAAGTACCTGGAGAAGGACTCGGCGTTGTTGCGGCGGTTCCAGACCATGCTGGTCAAGGAGCCCGACGAGGCCGCGCTGGGCATGATCGTCGCAGGCATCACGCCGCGTCTGGAACGCCACTTTGGCATAACCATACCGGAACCGGTCAGGACACGCGCCATCGAGATGGCGCGCCGCTACCTGCCCATGAAGCGCTTCCCCGACAAGGCGCTCGACGTGCTCGACCGCGCCTCGGCCAAGGCTGTCTTCGCCGCCGAACGGGAGCTGACCGAGTCGCGCCTGGTCGACGCCGTACGTGATATAGGCAATGTCGTCGTGGAGCCCGGTATGGATGAGGCGAGCGGCCTGTCGGGGCTGGAAGCCGCGATGTCCCGCAACGTGATGCGGCAGGACGATGCGATACGGACAGTCGCGCAGGCGGTCCGTGTCGCCAGGATGAGGCTGGACCCGCGCCGGGACAGGCCCAGTGGCGCATTCCTCCTGACCGGTCCTACCGGCGTCGGCAAGACGGCGCTTGCCGAGCATCTGGCGCGCGCCCTTTCCGGCCGCGATGATGCCCTGTTCCGCATCGACATGAGCGAGTTCTCCGATGCGCACACCGCTGCGCGCCTCCTCGGGGCGCCTCCCGGCTACATAGGCTATGATGACGCGCCACTTCTGTCCAAGGCGGTCGATGCTTGTGCCGGTGGCGTGCTGCTGCTCGACGAGTTCGAGAAGGCCCACGCGCAGGTGCACCGTCTGTTCCTGCAGATACTCGACGCAGGGCGAGCCACCGACTCGACGGGCCGATCGCTGTCGTTCTCGGCACTGACCATAGTCGCGACCTGCAATGTCGGCGGCGATACCGGACCTGCCGTCGGATTCGATGTAGAGAATGCGCTGCTGCGCGATTCCGGCCATGTGCCGATGGCCGCCCTCAAGCGCGCCTTCCCGATAGAGCTGCTCAACCGCTTCGACGCAATCGTACCGTTCCGGGCGCTCGACCGCGATGACGCGCGCGCCATCCTGTCTGGTGTCATTGTGCGTGACTCCAACGCCAACCTGCGCCGCGAATACGGGCTGGAACTGGATTTCTCGCCCGAAGCGCTCGACACGATACTGGCCAGCGGCTACTCGCTGGAATTTGGCGTCAGGGACCTGCAGCGGGCATACAGAAGGCTGGTTTCCGTCCCGCTGGCATCGATCGTCGGTACGGCCCGAAAAGGCACCATCCGCGTGGAAGGCGACGGACTGGCACTGGCCTTCGGAACGGCACGTGCTTGATTTCTTCGACACCATGAACAAGACTGGAATGGGCTTTTATCCAGAAGGAGGTCGGCATGGCCAAGCACGTGATCGATGAAGTTGCGGGTTTCTACAGAATAATCGAACTCAAAGCCTTCAGGCGGACCGAAGGCGTATCGTTTGACGTCATGCCTATGGAACTCCTGCCCCGCATCGACGGCATAGACCGTGTGGTACACAATCGCTTTGCGCTGTCACCGGGGTCGGTGGGAGACATAGAGCGTCCTTGGTACATGCATCCGTACCAGGAGGACAACCTCCTCGTGCTGCACGGTTCCAGGAGCGTCGACATATTTACCATGAAGCACCATCGCGTCGAGTCGTTCGTCGTGGAGCCCGAGCGCATCATCCACAATGGCGAGGTCGTCTATGAAGGCCCGGCGATGCTCGTCTGGCCGACCGGCGTGTTCCACCGCATCACCTCGGGCGAGGATGGGTCGGCGTCGCTCAATTTCGCGGCCAGGCTGGAAGGCTTTGACATCAGGACCAACTTCAACGTGTACGACCTCGACGTCGAGCACGCCAAGTCGACACTCCTGCGGGCAGGCTACCTGGACCAGAACCCGAGCTAGGGCCAGCCAGGCAGACCGTTACATCGCAGACAGCACCGCCCATATGGCTGCGCCTAGCGCCCCGAGAGCCACGAGCCATATCCACCACGGTAGCGGAGGCGCTGGCCGCTCGGACGCATGGCTCGATGCATTCCATTGATCCTGCTCACGTTCGGGAGGCATGCTGTAGCCACAGACGGGACATCCCTGTGCGAATCTGGCGGCTGAACCGGAATAGCCACATCGCGGGCACCTGACGGCAGAGAAGAGACGGCCGCAGATGGGACATGACTGCTCGTCGCGCCCGACCTCGGCGCCGCAATGTTCACAGAAGAAACGAGGCGCCTGGGAGCGTTTCAGGCTGTTTCCTTTATGGCCGTTGTCTTGCCGGTATCGCCTTTGGATGCAGAGCTCGCAGCGGCGGTGGCTCCGGATGGCACGCTTGGTGAAGCATCTGCCTTCTTCGACGAAACAGCGCCCTCGGTACCCGGGGTCTTGCTGCCGGCCGGAGCCGCTGGATTCTTGCCGCGCGAATCGTTGACATAGAAACCGGAACCCTTGAAGATAACGCCTGATCCGCCAAAGATAAGCCTGCGGACATCCTTGCCGCACTCCGGGCACACGCGAATCGGCTCATCGGACATATTCTGCGTTCGTTCGAAGGTGTACCCGCACGCTCTGCATTCATATTCATACGTCGGCATGAAAGAACCTCGTTGAAGCACTCATAGTACTAGGATGGGCTAAATATACAGACATTGCCGCGTCGAGTAAAGACAGCTATGTGCTGGCGACGACAGCTATGTGCTGGCGAGACTGCCTAGATATTCCTCTATGAATTCCTTGGGAGTCAGCTCCTTGTCCAGGATTCGATGCACTCCGCGACATATGGGCATGTCGATGTGCCGCTCATCCGCTATCCTGCGGACAAAGCGGCTGGCCGGAGCGCCTTCTGGCAGGTATCCAAGCTCGCTGATCCGTGCTATCAGATCAGCCGCGTTCTTGAACGGAGCAAGCACGTTCTTTTCTACTATCTCGCGGCCAAAGCGCCTGTTGCGGCCGTGGATTGACCGGCAGGTCACGTCGAGGTCACCGACACCGGCTATCGAGGTGAAGGTTTCGGGATGGGTCGCCCCGAGCGCCTGGCCGAATGCCTGAATCTCGTTGAGGCCAGCCGCCAGAAGCATCGATTCGGTGTTGTCACCAAAGTGGTTGGAGTCCGCCTTGAGCGCGTCGAGCATGCCAAAGGCTATGGCAACGACATTCTTGACGGCGCCGCATACCTGCACGCCGACGATGTCGAGCGACGGAAATACCAGGAGGCTCCGGCTCTGCAGCAGTTCCCTGACACGTATGGCATTGCGGCCATTGGCGCTGGCGGCTGCCAGCCCGGTCATGATGCCCCGCGACACCTCTTCGGCATGGCTCGGTCCCGACAGGTACACGAGGTTGCCGCGATAGAACCCGGGCAGATAGTCTTCCAGCGTCTCGACAATGAGGCGCGGGCCCCGGTCTGTCTCTATGAAGCCCTTGGTCAGCACCGCGATGAGTGGCCGCCCTTCCATGATGTCGGGGGATGTCAGTATGCGCCTGACGGCGGACAGAAGGTATGGCGACGGCACCGCAAGGAATATCGCTTCCATGCCATTCGCCGCATCGAGTGGATCGGCGCTTGCATGCAGGCGATCGGGCAGATCGACGCCCGGCAGGTAGGCCTCGTTGCGGTGCGACTGATCGATTGCCGTGGCCAGAGCCGGCTCGCGGGCCCAGAGTGTGACATCGTGCCCGCGCTCCGCGAGCGCCTTGGCGACGGCTGTTCCCCAGGCGCCTGCTCCGAGCACGCCTATGCGTTTTCCCTTGTGCCTGAGCACGCCGTGCAGTGCACCCAGCGCGGATCTGCCCTTTTCGTTTGTCATGGTGGGGCCATAGTAGCCTGCACGGCTCGGGATCGGCAAGGTCGCCAGGTTACTGTCGTCGCCAGGTTACTGTCGTCGCCAGGTTACTGTCGTCGCCAGGTTACTGTCGTCGCCAGGTTACGTACGCTTGCCGGCCGGTCACTCCTCAGCTACACTCGTGGCTGGAGCTGCCGGTGAATATCGAGTTTCATTACTATGCCATCCATGCGCTTGCCCTGGAAGCCGGACTGGACGAACGGACGGCCTTCATCATAGCCAACTCGTCGCAGGAGGTGGACGCCTCCACGACGCCGATCGCCTATGAGACGCCGAAAGGCCGTATCGACATAGCACTTACCCAGAACTATCTGTTCTGGGATGAATCGGTGCGGAATGATGTGTACTTGCCGTTCCATTTCCTGCCAGGCGATGCCGACGCGGCAGCAGCCGTCCGATCCGATGGCCGGAGATCGGTCTGGGCCGTAACTCCCAACTCTATTCTGGCAAAAGAATTGCTGACATCGGCCTTCAAGGAAAAGGATCCCTATTTAATGGGCATAGCCCTCCATGCCTTTGCCGATACCTGGGCCCACCAGAATTTCTGCGGCATGCTTGATGACTGGAACGACATGGGTGGCAGCTCGATGGCGTCGGGCCTGCCGCCGGCCGGGCATCTGCAGGCGCTCTCGTCGCCCGACGAGCCCGATGCGGTGTGGACCGACGGGCGGCTACGGCCCGAACTGGCACGCATTCGCAATGCCGACAGGTTTGCGGCCGCTGCCGGCAAGATATTCAGATACCTGCGCGTCTATCTCGGACGCCCTTTCGATGATGACGAACTGGTAGCCGGAACATTGCGTTCGATCTGGACAAAACCTTCCAAGGAGGAGCGGCTGGCCGACTACGTGATACGCTGGAACATGCGGCCCTATGAGCCACGCCTGTGGAGACGCGAGGCAGGCGCGCCGGCAGAAACGGTGCCGTACGCCGGCATACACCATTACGACAAGCTGGCCTGGCTCAAGAGCCAGCTGGACAGGTCTATCGGCCGCACTGCCCCGAGACCGATACGCACCGATTCGTCATTCTACTCGACGCACCTCTACCGTTGGCATGAGGCGGCACTCGAGCATCGCAGGCGCGCAATCGCGGCGCAGAAAAGGAACAATCCGTGAAACGATCCATCGCCGTGGCCACCATCGTCGCACTCTTCAGCCTGTCCGGATGCGCCACGCTCGTGCAGGCGCCACCGGATGTGGAGGCGGAACGGCTCCTGCCCGCCGGCGCGCTCGCGTATGTGAGACTCGACAGGGCCGTCCTGGGCGCGGCCATGGCCGATGGCATCGCCGGCATCAAGAAAGGCGATGCACAGAGTGCGCGCTCCATCGTCGACAAGACCGACGTGCTGACATTGGCTCTGGTCCGTGTCCCAGGCTCGAAACAGGACAGCATGATAGCGATAGCGGAGGGCAGCTACCCGGAGGGATCCGCCTCATTCGCGCTGTCCACCAATTCGGCATGGCGGCGCAGGGGCGCACTCTGGGAACGCAAGGACGGCACCATGAATCTGGCATTCGTGACCGGAGGACGCGCCATCGTCGGGACCGCACCGATAGACTCGGTCATGGCCGCGGCTGCGCAACCCAATGCGTACCCGATTCCGGCTCGCTGGGCCGAGGCATGGTCGGCTCCGGTCGCCATTTTCGTTCCAGACCCAATGGGACTCATAGCCGCGCATGTGCCGCTTGGCGACGGCGCCATTCCAATGCTCGCGATGGTCGTATCGGCTCGCCCCATCCATGGCGGGCCGCACGATGGAAGTTACGACACCACCATACAGTTCCAGTTCGACACGGACCGGGCCGCGCTCGTCTTCTCGCCCATATGCAGGATATTCCTGTTCGCCGCGGCCAACGCGCTGTGGCCGGATAGCGCGGCGACAACCGTCGACGATGCGGTATGGCACACGAACGGCCCGGTGGTAACGGCCAGCGGCATTACGCTCCTGCCCGCGTCGATAGCGGCCCTTGCCGGCGGCCTGTCACGGTGAGACCGCAACGAATCCGGCTATCGCATCGACGAGGACTGATGACACGCGGTAGCTCGGGTCGCTGAAGGCGGCGTGATTTTCCTCGACATCCTGCGATACATCCTTCAGCACGTGGTTCATGCGGGGCACGATGATCGATGTGGCGCCGGGCCGTGCTGCGCCGAGTGCGATGAAGTCGGCGAGTGTCGCCTGCATGTCCATGTCGCCCTGAACGAGGAGACACGGGCCATTCCACCGGGCAAGCTCCGTCTCGATATCGCGTCTGAATGCTTCGATCAGATAGGGCTGGAAGCTGGGCCTGAACGCCGCGGCATAGTAGCCCGAAGGTGTCTCGACCTGGTGGCCGGCCAGCAGCGCATCGATGATCGCTTCTCCTGCCGCGCGCTGGTCATCGGGCGCCCGCTGCACCGCCTTCCTGAACGCGTCGAGCGTGCCGTCTGCCGAGGCGCACGCGACGATGGTGCCCGCCACCTTCGTGCCGGCCGCGACGCATTCGTTGGCGGCAGCCACGGCGACGACGGCGCCATCGTTGAGGCCAAGGAACCATACCCCGGAATAGCGTCCGCTCGATGACAGCTCCTTGGCGGCCGCGGCCATATCATCGATCCATGCCTCAAGACTCAGGTCCTGCTCGCGCTTGACGAGCCACGACGATGCACCCGAGCCCCGTTTGTCGTACCGGTATGTGGCCACTCCCCGCGCGAGCAGCTCCTCCGCCAGAAGCCGCAGCGCGTCATTCTTGCCCGGCACATTGTAGTTGTTGCCATCGCGGTCGGCGGCGCCGAGTCCCGCGTGCAGTATCACAAGGGGCGGCCTGGTCGCCGATGGGACGCCGCCGGCCGGTTCGAGCAGTGTGCCCGCGAGCCTTGCTCCGTCGGGAGCCGTCATGGCACGGGCTGTGGCCTGGTCGGGCTGCGTTTCCGAACGCACCATGGAGAAGGTGCCACCGGGAGCATCCGGACCGTCGCCTTGCCGGAACGCGCCATCCACACGTCCGCTCACCAGGGAACCAGACAGAAGCATCATGCCGCCGCCGAAGGCGAACGACAGCTCCACCGAGTCGGCCGACAGGCGTGCCGCTGCGGATGGATATCCGTACAGCTGGGCGCCCGGCAGGTCGATCAGTGCGCCCGCATCGACGATGCGCACCGAAAACGGCATCTGCCCCTCGGCAAGATCCAGCTGTCCTTCCCATCGCCCTTCCCAGCCGGAAGCGGCTGTGGGCGCCTGGCCAAACGCGGCAGCACCTATCGTGGCCATCATCGCGAGTACACAAACGGTTCGTCTCATGGTCGCGGAGTATAGCAGATGCGCTCCGGCGAGCAACAGCGGCTAGCGGTACCCTGCCGCAACGGCGAGCATCAGCAGGGCCATCGTCAGCGCAAAGGTGGCGGCTTGCAGCAACCAGGTCTTCCTGAACCATTGTCCCCATGACATGCCGGCCAGGCCGAGCGATATCAGCAGCACCGCATTGGTCGGATACAGCATGTTCGAGAAGCCGTCACCGAAGGCAAAGGCCTGCACCGCGATCTGCCTCGACACGCCAGACAGATCGGCCAGCGGCGACAGAATCGGTATCAAGAGAAAGGCCTTTGCGCTTGCGCTGCCAATAAAGAAATTCATGCCAAGGACGACCAGGTACATCAGGCCCGCCGCGCCGTAGCGCGAAGTGCCGGCGAGCAGCCTGCTCGCGCCGTACAGGACCGTGTCCATGATGCCGCCCGAAACGACGATGCGCTTGACGCTCAGCGCCATCAGTATCAGGAGTCCCGCAGGCAGCACGCCCAGGGCGCCATCGGCGAAGGACTTGGCTGCCTTGACCGGCTTGATGCCGGCCGACAACCCGGCGCCCGCTCCGATGATCAGGAAGCCCAGGGCTATGACCGGAAGCACCAGATCGGAACCGATGCGGGTAATGGAAGAAAAGGCGACGAGGAGCGCAAGTGCCGCGCTCGACCAGCCAAAGAACCTGACGCCCGCTCCCAGTCGCGGTGCAACCGCCACATCGGGCTCCGGTTCGCCGGAAAGCACATCGCCACGGGCAGCATCGAGCGCGCCCTTGGCTCGCTCAATCGACCGCACGTGGGCAATCATGAAGGAAAGGTACAAAACATAGACGCACAGGAAGACCAGCACCCTGAAGAGTGAACCGCTGAGCACCGGTATGCCGGCCAACCGCTGCGCGGTGCCGATGCTGAACGGATTGGCAATCGCGGCCGAGAAACCAAATCCTACCGCCAGAATGCTCATGCCAAGACCGGCAAAGACATCCCAGCCAAACGACAAGGACAGCCCTATCGCCAGCGGCACGAGTGGCACGACCTCTTCGAATACGCCCATGAAGCTGCCAATCGCCATGAAGAAGAGGCACAATATGGCGAGCATGGCGATGCGACGCGTCCTGAACCGTCTGGCAAGCAGCCGCACACTTTCCTTGAGGACGCCCGCCTCTCGCAACAGGGCGAACGCACCTCCGACCACGGCTATGAATATGATGATGACGATGGCAAGGGCGGCGTCCTCGCTGGCCAGCACCTCGACCGGGGCGGTCAGCCAGCGCCAGACCGGGTAGTCGGGACGGGCCGCGGGGCGGTAGCTGTCGGGAACGACCATCGACGAGCCATCAGCGGCGGCCACACGCTGGTACGAGCCTCCTGGCACCACGAGTGTCAGGATGCCGGCGGCCAGCATCAGGGTCGCCAGCACCACGAGCGAGGCGACAAATGACCTGACCGTCATCGCGCCGGCCGTCGAACCCGTCTGGGCACCAACCTCGTCATCTGCTTTTTTCATTGGATATCCTCCGGAAGCCAGCATACGACATCGTTTTCGAGCCCGCAAGCATTGAAATTGGCCTCTTTCGGTCTTTACTGACCGATCGCTCCGGGTCGATACTCGAAGCAGCAATCAACACAAAAGGCATCCGGAGGATTCCGCATGATCACACCATTCCTGCTCGTCGTCGCCTTCATAGTCATTGTTCTGGCTTTCATGACTGCGCGTGCGGTGATGACACCGAGGGTTGGGCCGCCCGGTTCGCTCGACGGGTCGCGGCTGGAGGCGTACGCCGGCGTCGAACAGAAGCTGTCCGCACTCGTCAAGTTGCCGACCGTATCCAGGTTCGACGCTTCCGAGGAGGATGGATCGGTATTCGAGCACCTGATAGAGACGGTGCCGGACCTGTTCCCGCTGGTCCGTGACAGGCTGCTGCGTGTCGAGGCTGGCGACCGTGCCATGGTCTACGAGTGGCCGGGCAGCGATCCGTCGCTGGCGCCCGTCATATTGACGGCCCATTTCGACGTGGTGCCGGCCGGAGACGAAAGCCTCTGGCACAGGCCGCCCTTCTCGGGCGACATTGCCGATGGCTATGTGCATGGGCGGGGTACCCAGGACGTCAAGATCATGATGGTCTGTGCACTGGAGGCCGCCGAACGCCTGCTGAAGTCAGGCTATGTACCCAAACGTACCATCTGGTTCGCATTTGGCGGCGATGAGGAGATTGGCGGCGAGCGCGGAGCCGCGTCGATAGCCGCGATGCTCAAGGCGCGAGGCGTGCACGCGTCGTTCCTGCTCGATGAAGGCGGGTTCGTTTCACAGGGCATGCTCTCGTTCGCTGACAGGCCGCTGGCCCTGGTCGGCGTCGCCGAGAAGGGCTATGTCGATGTGGCGATCACCGCGACCGGAGCCGGCGGACACGCGTCGATGCCTCCGCGCCACACCGCCGCCGGCCTTGTATCCAGGGCGGTCGCACTCTGCGAGGCACGCCCCTTCCCCTCCAGGATTACCGCGACGCTGGCCAGATTCCTCGGCGACCTCTCGCCATACACGCCGTTCGCATACCGGCTGCTCTTCAGGAATCTGGGTCTGACAGCGCCGCTCGTCAAGGCGGCCTTCTCGATGTCACCGACAACCAACGCGCTGATCAGGACATCCCAGGCGGCGACGATGCTTTCCGGCTCCGACAAGGAAAATGTGCTGCCGGAGAAATCGCGCGCCATCATCAACGTGCGCGTCCTGCCCGGCGACACCGTGGCCTCGGCCGTGGCCAGGCTCGATGCGATCGCGGCCAGGGCTGGAGCCAAGGCCGGCTATGCCCATGTTGGCCATACCGTGGAGCCGTTGCCGGAGGCGCCGGTCGACCACGACGGCTACCGCGCCATCGACTCGTGCATTCATGAAGTATTCCCGGAGGCCGGCGTGGTGCCGTTCATGTTTACCGCCGGCACCGATACCAAGCACTACATCGACGTTGCCGAGGCGCTGTACCGCTTCGAGCCCGTCACGCAGGCGCCGGCCGATCTGGCCTGCATCCATGCCGCCAACGAGCGCATATCCGTTGACAACGTCAGGCGATGCTGCATGTTCTACGAAAACCTGATGCGGCGCCTCTGATCGATCCGGCGGGGCCGATGTCTACCGGCCAACCTCCAGCGTCGCGGGAAACGAAATGTCTTCGGGGCGCTCAGAATAGCGCAGGAAGAACGAGAAACGCTCGGCGAAGACCGCCATGAAGCGCCAGGGCTCCGACACTTCCGGGGGCATCGCGGCGATCAGCGAGTACCGGGCGCTGACCAGGAGCCACAGCGTCGCGCCGCCACTGGCTGCCGGTGCCGTAAATGCCCGGTATTCTACCGGCAGCCCTGGACACGATGCCGCGGACCACGGCGGTGCGACGAGCAGCCTGACGCTGGTATGCCAGACTGCAATGGTATCCGGTTTACCGGCCATAGGAGTTCCGCCCCGCTGGTAGAGGTACACGCCCGAAAGGGCTGGAAAGGCGTTGCGACCAAAACCGGGCACACCGCTGGTGCGCCCGGTTCCCTGCACCAGCACGGCGCGCCCAGCCTGCAGGGCCGCCGGCAGCGCCGCCAGTGGCGGCGCCACTGCCGGCAGTGGCGATGCGGCCGCGTCGGTTGGCGGAAGGCCCGATACGATGCGGTTGCACGCGGCCAGACCGAGGATGCAACACATGACCAGCGCAGCCGCATATCGCATCATTCCACCGTTACACTTTTTGCCAGGTTGCGCGGCTGATCGATGTCGCAGCCTCGTTCCAGGGCGCAGAAATACGAGAACAGCTGCAGCGGAAGTACCATCACAAAGGGCTGGAAGGCGGTGCCGACCATTGGCACCGGTATGTATTCGTCTGCGATGCCTGCCACCAGGTCGTCGCCCTCCTGGGCCAGCGCAATGATCGGTCCGCCCCGCGCCTTGATCTCCTTCATGTTCGATATGGTCTTCTCGCGCAGGTGGTCGTTTGGCACGAGGAACACGCTCGGCGTATCCGGACTGACCAGGGCTATCGGTCCGTGCTTGATCTCGCCGGCAGCATAACCTTCCGCGTGGATATATGAAATTTCCTTGAGCTTCAGCGCCCCTTCGAGCGCTATCGGGTACAAAAGCCCTCGGCCCAGAAACAGGAAGTCGCGGTGGTGGGCGTAGCGCTTGGCTATCGCCTGTATCGAATCGCGCAACGCCAGCGTTCGCTGTATCGCCTCAGGCACCGCCTTGAGCTGTCCAAGAAACACCTCGCCATCGCGGTGCGACATGTCATGCAGCCGCGCCAGCGACAGGGTCAGCAGGTAGAGCGCCGCCAGCTGGCTCGTAAACGCCTTGGTAGAAGCGACTGCTATCTCCGGCCCGGAGTGCACGTAGATGCCACCATCGCTCTCCCGCGCTATCGTCGAACCGACCACATTGCACACACCGAGCACCGAACCGCCGCGGCGCTGTATCTCACGCATCGCATACAGGGTGTCGGCGGTCTCGCCGGATTGCGACACGGCGAGGTACAGCGTGTTCGGTTCGACGACCGGGTTGCGGTACCGCAACTCGCTGGCCAGCTCCGCCTGCGCCGGCAAGCGCGCCACCGATTCGAGGAGCTGACAGCCGACGAGCCCGGCATGCCAGCTGGTGCCCGCCGCTATGACGCGCAGGCGCTCGATGGCGTGCAGCTCTTTCTTGGTCAGGTTCAGGCCACCGAGCTTCGCCGAGCCGTATTCGAAGTCCATGCGTCCTGACAGTGCGCGCTCGACGGATTCCGGCTGCTCGAATATCTCCTTCTCCATGTACGAGGAGAAGCCTTCCTTTTCTATCGCATCGAGCTTCCAGGTAACCTGATCGAGTGCCGGATCGACCGGATTGTCGTCGCGGTCGCTTATCCTGAATTGAGACGGGCTCATCGACACGACATCGCCGTCGTTCAGATAGACGACCGTCGAGGTGTGCGCGAGCAGTGCCGTCACATCGCTGGCAAGCAGCATCTCTCCGTCACCGACGCCCAGCACGAGCGGGCTGCCGTTGCGGGCGCCAACGATGCGGCCTGGTTCGTCGGCATGGATGGCCGCTATGCCATACGTGCCTTTCAGGTGCCGCAAGGCTGCCTTCAACGCGGTTTCAAGATCACCGGCATAGTGGTATGCAACGAGGTGGGCTATCACTTCACTGTCGGTGTCGCTCTTGAAGACCGCCCCGTCTGCCTGAAGCATCTCCTTGAGCGCCGTGTAGTTTTCTATGATGCCGTTGTGGACTATCGCTACCTTGCCCGACGAGTCGGCATGGGGATGGGCGTTCGCGTCCGTAACGCCGCCATGGGTGGCCCAGCGGGTGTGGCCGATGCCGCACGTTCCCGGCATATCCTTGGGCACCGCCTGCCTGAGCTCGGCGATCTTGCCCTTCTTCTTGATTATGACGATGGGCGCATTCCCATCCCTGGTCTGGCCATCACTCTGCACGGCTATGCCTGCCGAGTCATAGCCGCGATACTCGAGGCGCTTCAGGCCATCCACCAGAATTCTGGAGGCTTGCCTGGGCCCCGTGTAGCCTACGATTCCACACACGGGTAGTTCCTTTCCGGCCGTGTTCCTGCCACGCCCGCTCCGCGCGGCCCTGCTGGCCACATGGAACGACGCCGGAAGACGGCACCGGCGCGGGTCCTTTCAGAGAAAGACGCGCGCTATGTACGAGGCTAGCGCCGTATGGCCAGTCAGTCAACTGCCCTTGACCACTGGCATCGAATGCTGGTACGACAGGCCATGCTTGCGGAGTACTTTCCAGCCAACCCCTTTGCCGGCGCGCGCAGCTACCACGCCACCCTGGTATCCAGTACCATGGACGAGGCGCGGCTGTTGTCACAGAAGTCGCCGCGCGGGCTCGTGTATGCCGACGAACAGAGCGCCGGGCGTGGCAGGCTGCCGGGCCGAAGCTGGCAAGGCGATCCGGGGACAAGCCTGCTCGTCACGCTGTGGTTCCCTGCAGGCGAATTCGGATCGGCCCCACTGCCGCTCATCGCCGGCATCGCTCTGGTCCGCGCCTGCCAGTCATGGGCCGTTGCGGCAGGCATCCGCTTCAAAGCGGAACCGCTCCTCAAATGGCCCAACGACGTCATCTGCGGCGAGCGCAAGCTGGCCGGAATTCTGTGCGAATCGCACGGTGACACGGTTTTTGCCGGCATCGGCCTCAACTGCGGCCAGGCGTCCTTCCCGCCGGGCTTCAGAACCGAGCCCACATCGATACTGGTGCAGACCGGAATTGCGCCGCAACCGCCGGCTCTGCTTGTGCCTCTTGTCGATGCGCTGTTCGCGCTCCGCGGAACCGCAGAGGGCTGGGAGACCATGTATACATCCATGTTGGCCTGGGCAGGCAGACCGGTGACATTCCGTCCAGGCATCGACGACGCACCGATAGCCGGGACGCTCGTCGGCGTCAGCCATGAAGGCTCGGTCATCATCGAGACCGCCGCCGGTGCCGTTGCATTCCCGTCCGGAGAACTTTGTCTTCGTTATTGACGAGGGGGCCTGGACATAGTAAGGTTTGGCAGTATGCCCACGAACAAAGACCCGCTCGCGCACACCAATAGACCGCGCACAGACGACTCGTCGGACCCCGGGTTCCTGCAGAAGCTTCTGGGAATCTTTGGCATGGGCGACCCCGAGGCCGACAAGAAGCGGCTGATCAAGAATATCGGCAAAGACCTCTCGCACTCCCGCTATCACTTCTACAAGCCCAAGACGTCGGAGGCCCTGCCGGGCCTCGCGCGCTTCTTCTACGAGACATACAAGGTTATTGCCCCGGCCCAGGTCATGTTGAGCAATGCTTCGCAGAGCGGCGTCCTCAAGTCGTTCGTCATAGAGACCTTCCTGTCGGCCGAGCAGAAACAGTATGCAGCCTGCCTGACCGATGAATATATCAAGGAGAAGGCCAAGACCCTGTCGATCAAGGACCTGCAGGAACACATCAAGCAGTCCATGCTCGCCTTCTTCTCGGCCTTCGACGCCGAAAAGACGATGCAGATCGACAATGCCTACTCGACGTTGCTCTCATTCATCAATTTCATCAATTTTGACTTCTTCTTTCTTCTGAAGAAGTTTGATTCCAACATCGCCGAGCGCAATTTCGCATATAACCCCAAGTTCGACTCGCTGTCAGGCGACTACATCGCGGATGACATCCATGATTTTCTCGAGGTATTTGCCCCGCTGGACCTGGAAGCCGACTGGAAGCGCATATTCGAGGCGCTCAAGGAATACCGCAACATGGATGTGATCCAGGTCGAATCCTGGACAAAGCTGGCGGTCGCCCTCAAGAACGTCCGTGATTCGGGCGTCCTTGAGCACCTGGTGATGCATGTCAAGCGCGATCCTTTCCTCGTGGTAACGCCGCGGCTGACCGGCGAGCGCATCGTTGAGGCGTTCATCGACAAGATGAAGAACCAGACCACAATGACCCTGCAGAAAATTGCCCAGGAGCGCCGCAACTCGAAGATCGATGACCTGGCCAAGACCGTGTTCGGCACGTCCATAGTGCTGCGGCTCAAGAACTACACCGACAAGGCCAATCTGGTCTTTGCCAAGAAGATGCTCGGTGGCTACACCCAGACCCAACCGCTCAACTACCTCAAGGCCTACCTGATAGACTACTTCAAGAAGGACATACGCGAGCTCGTGGACCTGCTCCTGATTCGCGGCCAGTGGTCGACCAACATACAGTCGCAGCAACTGTCAGATGGCTATCATGGCTTGCTCGAAGTATCGGAACAGATCATCCAGTTTGACGACTCGCTCGCCGACGATGGCGACATAGGCTCGCGCATGCGCAACGCGCTGATGCGGGCCGACCGTGAAAAGGAATATGTCAAGTTCGTTCGCCAGCTGCTCAAGGATGTCAACGACAAGGCCCTGACCCTGGTCAACACGTCGGCACTCAGCCTGATCACCGTGGGCAGACTGCTCAAAGCGCTCATCGACGACCTGGCCAAGCCGCACCACGAACTGATGCTCAACTGGAAGGAAATTGAAAACGCCTCGACCATTCCCCTCCGCGAGGCGATGACCGAGGCGTACAAGAAGATATACTACATGGTCCAGCTCTTGCAGTTCTACGCCAAGGAAACGAAGGAGAGCTGACGTCGGCGCACCGGACCGTCAGATCCTGAAGCGCTCCACCCGCGACACCAGCCTGTCTGGCACCCGGCACCGCACGATCGTGTTCTCGCCATCGTGGTCTTCGCTGACCACGGTCGCCTCGCGGTACAACAGCGGCACCAGCGCATACTCCATCGATGGAATGCTCAGCGTCATCTCAGCTTCATCGGCCGTCAGGGCAGCCTCTATCGCCGCCTTGAGTTCCGGTAGCCCCTCGCCGGTCCTCGCCGAGACGAAGATGGCCCCTTCGTGCCGCACCGACACGAACTCAAGCGGCGTCCGGTCGGGCATCTTGTCAATCTTGTTGTAGACCAGGATCGACTTCGATGTATCTGCGCCGATCTCGGCCAGCACCTTCCGCGTCGTCTCATACTGGATGTCGCACTCGGGATCCGAGGCGTCGACAACGTGCACGAGCAGATCGGCATCGGCTGCCTCCTCGAGCGTCGCCTTGAACGCCTCCACAAGGCCATGCGGCAGGTTCCGCACGAATCCGACCGTATCGGTGACCAGCACCGAACCCGATCCCGTATCGAGCCGCCGGGTCGTCGGGTCCAGCGTCGCAAAGAGCTTGTCCTCGGCGAGCACGTCGGCGCTGGTCGCCAGCGTGTTGAGCAGCGACGACTTGCCGGCGTTGGTATACCCGACTATGGCGGCCCGCTTCAGCGCCAGGCGTTCGCGGCGCTTGCGCTGGGTGGCACGGCTCTTGCGCACCAGTTCCAGCTCGTCCTCGATGTCGGCTATGCGCTTGGCTATCTGCCGCCTGTCAAGCTCTATCTTCTGTTCGCCCGAGCCCTTGGTGCCATAACGTCCACCGCGCTGGCGGTTCAGGTCGCCATAGGAATGCGCCAGCCTCGGAAGTGAATATCGGAGGCGCGCCAGCTCGACCTGCAACGTCGCCTCGCGCGTACGGGCGCGGCTCCCGAAAATGTCTATGATCAACTCGGATCGATCATAGACATGCAAACCGGATGCTTCTTCCCAGTTGCGCTGCTGGACCGGGCTCAGCGTCTTGTCGAAAATGATCGAGTCGGCACCTTCCGCCTTCGCGGCGGCTATGATCTCCTCGACCTTGCCCGAACCAACGAGCGTGGCCGCGCTTCTGGCCCTGAGGCCGACCATCATCGTACCGGCCGTCTCTATGCCAAGCGTCGATGTCAGACCGGACAGCTCCCGGAGGAGACTCTCGGCCTCGACGATGCGAACCTCTTCGTCACGCACGCCGACGAGGTAGGCCCGTTCCGGACGGGCGGCCGTTTCATGCAGTTCTGTCACGAGATACATACTACTACCGCCGCCCTGCGCGGGTCGAGGGCCAGTATCGATATACAGAAGTATCGACTTGGCTTGTTCGATCGGATTGCGGATGGTATTATGGCCGCAGTCTGACAGGAGGCTTCCATGGCCGTTTCTATACATGACATTGGCAAGGCCGTGCTGGATACCCAGTACGCCGTCCGTGGCCCGCTCGTCGCCAGAGCCCAGGAGCTCGAGAAGGCCGGCCGGCACATCATCTACTGCAACATAGGAAACCCGCAGGCGCTCGGACAGGCGCCGCTCTCATGGACCCGACAGTTGCTGGCGCTCTGCGAGTATCCTGGACTTGCAAACAAGGCACCTGGCGCCTTTCCGGCCGAAGCCGTCGAAGCTGCCAGCACGTTGTTGACCGGCTCCAAGAACGGACTCGGTGCCTATTCCGAAAGCAAGGGCCTCAGGTACATCCGTGACGCCGTTGCCGCCTTCATCACGCGGCGCGATGGCATCAAGGCCGATCCCGAATCGATATACCTGACCGATGGCGCGTCCAAGGGCGTGCAGGCGGCGCTGCGTCTGCTCCTCGCCGAGCCGTCCGATGGCATCATGATACCGATTCCGCAATACCCGCTCTACTCTGCCACCATAACGATGTACCAGGGGCACCAGATCGGGTACTACCTCGACGAGGACCATGAATGGGCGCTTTCCCGCGACATGCTTGAGGAATCGCTGAAGACGGCGGTCAAGGCCGGCATAAGGCCAAAGGGCATAGTCGTCATCAACCCGGGCAATCCGACCGGATCGGTGCTGACCGCCGACAACGTGAAGATGGTCATTCGGTTCGCCAAGGAGCATGGGCTGACCATCCTTGCCGATGAGGTCTATCAGGACAACATCTACCGCGATGGCGAGCGCTTCGAGTCGTTTGCCAAGGCGATGAGCGAGCTCGGCGAACACGACGTGTCGCTGTTCAGCTTCCATTCCACCAGCAAGGGCTACCTCGGCGAATGCGGCCAGCGCGGCGGCTACATGGAGGTGCGCAACGTCTCCGACGAGGTGATGGCGCAGATACTCAAGATGCAGTCGGTCAGCCTGTGCGCCAACCTGCCTGGCCAGGTCGTGCTGTACAGCCTGGTAGCGCCGCCGCCGGAAGGCAGCCCGAGCCGGGTCGTCCACGACCAGGAAAAGCAGGCCATACTCGGCGAACTCAAGTCCAGGGCCAAGTCGCTCGCCGCCGGCCTCAACGCGATACCAGGCTTCAAGTGCAACGAGGTCGCCGGCGCGATGTACGCCTTCCCGCGGTTCGAACTGCCCAAGGGCAAGACCGACGAAGAGTGGTGCATGGCTCTGCTCGAGTCGACCGGCATATGCGTCGTACCGGGATCAGGCTTTGGCCAGCTTCCGGGCACCGCCCACTTCCGCACAACCATACTGCCACCCCGTGATCAGCTCGATCAGGTGGTCAAGGCGATAGCCGCGTTCAGCGCCAGCTACCGCTGACAAGGAGACACGATCATGGAATGGAAAGCCAGCCACATACTCGTCAAGGACAGGGCCCTTGCCCAGGAACTGGTACGCAAGGCCAAACAGGGTGCCGACTTCGGGTCTCTTGCCCGCGAATTCTCGACCTGCCCGTCCAAGTCGTCGGGCGGCGACCTGGGCTGGTTCGGCCCCGGCAAGATGGTCGCCGCATTCGAGAGCGCCTGCAAGAGCCTCGGCGTCGGCTCGATATCCGACGTGGTGTCTACCCAGTTTGGCTACCACGTGATCAAGGTAACCGGCAAACGCGACTGATCACTGATCACAGATAACTCAATCTTCGGAGGAACGCATGGAAGACCGGTGGTTTGCGAGCGACAACAACGCGGCGGCGCACCCAAGGATCATGGAAGCGCTCGTGCGTGCCAACGCGGGCCATGCCGTGGGATATGGCGACGATCCACTGACCGCGAAGGCAGAAGCTGCAGTCGCCAGCCTGTTCGGGCCTGGGGCAACGGTACGATTCGTGCTCAATGGAACCGGCGCCAATGTCTACGCACTCGGCTGCTTTGCAGGCCAGGGTGACGCGATATTCTGCTCGGACTGCGCCCACATACTGGTCGACGAGACTGGCGCGCCGACCGCCATCACCGGCGCCCAGCTCGTGTCATTGGAAACCAGGAATGGCAAGATAGCCGCGTCAGGCCTGGTGCGGATGATTGACCACTACGACGACATGCACAAGGCGCGCCCCGCCGCACTCTCCATCAGCCAGCCAACCGAGGTCGGCACGGTCTATACACAGGATGAGCTGGAGAGCCTGTGCCGCATCGCGCATGGCGCCGGGATGGCCGTACATATTGATGGCGCGCGCCTTTCCAACGCTGCGGTGTCGCTGGGCGTCGGTCCGGCCGCCGCTGCCGGCTACAAGGTCGGGAGCGGCGCGGTACCGGAGGGCGCCGACGTGGTGTGCTTTGGTGGCACCAAGAATGGCCTGATGTTCGGAGAGGCCGTCGTCTTTGCCCCACGGGCTGACGGCAGCCTGCCGGACACCGCACGGCTCAGGAAGACGCGCCTGCAACTGGCCAGCAAGATGCGATTCATCGCCGCGCAGTTCGAAGAGTACGTCAAGGATGGACTCTGGAAGGAATGCGCGACCGCAGCCAACAACCAGGCCAGGCGACTGGCAGGCGGGCTCGCCGACCGCGGCCTCCGGCTGGAATACCCTGCCCAGACCAACGGCATATTCATAAAGCTGCCGGCATCAGTCATCGAACAACTTCGCGCCAGGCGCTTCTTCTACGACTGGGAAGGCGGCGCGGTCCGCTGGATGGCCAGCTGGGACACCACCGACGCCGACATAGACGGATTCCTGGCGGACCTCGATGCCGCGCTCACGGGCTGCAAGACGGCCCAGCCGAATGTGGACGTCATCGTCGATCCGAGCGAAGAAGCCGACATCATCACAGAAGGCAGGGATATGCTCAGATCGAACTGGGACCGGCTGAACATGGAAGGCACACCTCAATCACGCGGCGTTCCGGCGCCAGCGTTTGTGCAACCGGTTCCCGCGGATGCACCGCGAATCCGGCTGCCTGATCCCGTCGCGGCCGGGCTGGGCGAGAAGAGCTTTCGCGATGTTACAGCCGGCAGGCGCTCCAGGCGCAAGTACCTGGCGGAGCCGATATCGCTTGAAGAGCTGTCGTTCCTGCTGTGGGCCAGCGCCGGCGTCAAGCTCGTCAAGAAGAGCAACGCCTTCAGAACCGTGCCAAGCGGCGGCTGCCGCCATCCCTTTGACACGATCATCTATGCCCGCATGGTTTCGGGACTGCATCCGGGACTATACCGATTCATGGCAGTCGAGAACGAGCTGGCATTGCTCCGGCCTGCCAGCATCGTGCCCGGAGCCGACCAGACAAAGAACGGATGGCTCGACCTCGATGCCGAGATGGATGCAGGACTCGCGGAGCAACTGTGGAACTGCGCCGCGATGTTCATATGGACGGTCGTACCATACCGCACCGAGTGGCGCTATACCATCGCCGCCGCCAAGACAATACTCCTTGATGCCGGCCACGTATGCCAGGCGCTGTACGGCGCCTGCGAGGCACTCAGCTTGGGCACCTGCGCGCAGGCGGCCTATGACCAGCAGAAGCTCGATGCCGCACTCGGCGTGAATGGCACGGACGAGTTCGCGGTCTATGCCGCTCCTGTCGGGCGGGTATAGCGCGGCATGAAGATAAAGGCCCGCCTCGTCATGGCCATGCTCGTTGTGGCGGTCCAGGCGGGTGTGCCCGCGTGGTCCCAGCAGGCGGATTCGCTGCTGCTCGCTTCGACTCCAATCATCTATGGTGAAGACGGGTTCCGCCAGCGGATACTGGCCAGAACCGGCGGACAGCGCGAACCGGTCGGTCTCGTCCTGTCCGGTGGCTCCGCACGGGCTTTTGCCCATATCGGGGTACTCAAACGGCTCGAAGAAGCGGGCATAGTCCCCGACTTCATCGTCGCCAACTCGATGGGTTCAATAATCGGGCTCCTGTACGCGGCCGGATTGTCGCCCGACCAGCTGTACGAACTTGTCTCGCGCACCGAGTTGAATGCGCTCTTTGCACCGGTCTTTCCTATGGCCGGCGGCATACTGGACCCGCGCCGCTTCAGCGACCTGATCCGCCTGTACCTTGGAGACCTCCGGCTGGAGGATCTGCCCATACCCATACTGGTTGCCTGTGAGGATATCAAAAGCAAACGGCAGGTCCTGCTCGCAGAGGGTGATCTCCTTGCCGTCATGGAAGCCGGGTACGCCCTGCCTGTCTTCTTTCCGCCCGTGCCCTATGATGATCACCTGTTGATCGACGGCGGCATAACGAATCTCGTGCCGCTCGGTCTGGCGATGCGCTACTCCGACCAGGTCATCGTCTCCAGCACCTTCTACGACGCGCAGGGCCTGAACCTGCGCAATCCACTCGTCATCCTCAACACGGCCATAGACATCGGCAAACGCAGGGCCGGCGTTGCCGACCTTCTGCACTATCCGCAGGCGGTATGGATTCGATGCGAGGTCGAATCATTTTCGTTCATGTCGTTCGAACGGCTCGACGAGCTGGCCGAGCGGGGCTATTCATCCGCAGACGCCGCATCGCCTCGCCTTGCAACGCTGAGTGCTGGCGGAATCGATCAGGGCCTTCGTAACACCCGGGCCTCATATGGCAAGGCCATAGCCAGGTCAAGCGCAATATGGGCGCCGTTCGAGCACGCGCCGTCGAAGCAGCCAGCGCTGGCGATTACGGCCGGCATCGATTCCACCGCATATCCAGGGGATCCATTCTACCTCAGGGACACGATCTTTGCCGGCGCGGGCCTTGGCTTCCGCTGGAGGACGCTCGAACTCGGTGCCAACGCCGGCGCTGATTGTTCGGCGTACTCGGATGGAGACGTGGTACCCGCATTGAAGGCGTCGGGATTGATCGACATCGTGCCATGGTTGCGACTGTCGGCCCAGGCCGCGGCTGATTGGCCGGACGACAGCGCCGGGAGCCTGCCTATCCTCTATCAGCGGTCCAGCCTGACGGCCTCATTTCCGTGGGCCGACGGCAGGCTCATGCTATTCTCGGGACTGGAACAGGACCACATAGGCCTGGACGGGCAGCGCCTCTTCATGACCACCGGATTCTCTCTGGAGTCGAGAGGAAACGGATCATGGCGCACCGCGCAGATCGGCGCCGGGCACCAGTATGACTCGCAGGATGATGAGCACTTCGCATATGCGACCTCCGCCCTGGCATATTCGCCGCTGCCATTCCTGCTGCTTGGCGTGCGTGGCATGACCAGGCTCGCCTTCGCTCAGGATGGCCGCGCTCCGTTCTTCCTTTCCGATCCGCTGATGGTAGCCGATGCATCATGCGTCGACGCCGTCGGCAGGACCCTGTTCGGCGCCTCGCTGTATGCTGGATTCGCACCGGCAGACATGACATTGTCCCTTGCGGAGCTTGTCATACTGCGCACCATGTCGATGACCATGTTTGTCGACACTGCCTGGGCCGCTCCTGGCTTCGAGCCAGCCTCTACCGTGATCGGGCTGAGCCTTGGCTGTGAACTGGCGCTGATGGGCCTGCAATCAATGCGGCTGCAGGCGGAAGTGGGCATGGACACGCGAACCGATGCGGCTGTTGCCAGGCTCTTCATCTCGCCTTCCGCCCGGTAATGACCGCGAACCCCATTCCGGTGTATCATGCCCTGGCAAATACATACTCGAAGGAAAGACCAATGCCTGTACCCGTCTATTTCATGGACGCCCGATCAAAGAGCGCCAAGACCAGTTCGATAGCCAAGATCAGAGCCTTGCTCGCCAAGGTTGCCCAGAACTCGCCACAGGCCCTGCGCGCCGGCGACCTGTGCGCCATCAAGATTCACTTTGGAGAGATAGGCAACGATGCCTACATCAGCCCCGTCTTTGCCCGGGCGGCAGCCGATCTGGCCGCATCGAAGGGCGCCAGGCCATTCTTTACCGACACCAACACCCTGTATACCGGTTCACGGTCCAATTCGGTCGACCACCTCAACACCGCCATGGCCCACGGCTTCGTGCCCGAAGTCTGTGGCGCCCCCGTCATCATCGCCGACGGCCTCAAGAGCGACGACTGGCGGGAAGTCCCGCTGTCCACCTCGTGTACCCGCTTCAAATCGGCCAAGATAGCCAGCGGCATCCTGGCCGCCGACAGCATGATCGTCATGACGCACGTAAAAGGACACGAGATGGCCGGCTTCGGCGGCGCCATCAAGAACCTCGCGATGGGCTGCGCTCCATTCATAGGCAAGCGCGAGCAGCACTGCGTCAAGTTCCAGGTCAACGCCGACGCCTGCATAGCCTGCGGCCTGTGCGTCTCCGTCTGCCCCACTGGCGCGGCGACACGCAAGCCAGAGAAGGGCGCCAAGGCCAGCATCAACCAGGACACCTGCATTGGCTGCGGCGAATGCATGACCGTCTGCGTCCCGAAGGCCATAGGCATGGACTGGGACGTGGGCTTGCCTGAGTTTACCGAGAAGCTGACCGAATACGCCCTTGGCGCGGTGTCCGGCAAGGCCGGCCGGGTCATCTACCTGAACATCATCCAGAAGGTCGTGCCCCTCTGCGATTGCGCATCCTGGAGCGACATACCCGTCGTGCCGGACATAGGATTCCTTGCCTCTACCGACCCGGTCGCGATCGACCAGGCATCCTTCGACCTCGTCAAAGCCGCCGCCGTGTGGCCAGGCTCCATGCTCGACGGCAAGGCCGCCGCCGGTGATGACAAGTTCACCGCAATGCACCCCAACACCAAAGGCGAACTGCAGCTCGAGCATGGGCAGAAGATTGGGCTGGGAAGCAGGGAGTACGAGCTGATAAGAATATAGCAACACATGTCCCCTTGTGCCCATGTGCGCCGAAACGTGCTGGATGAAGTGCGATCCTGGCAGAACAGGACCTGCGATCATGCGCTAAAATGATTAGCACTTCGAGCACACCGTGCTCATCCTACGTCGGGGCTCTCCTCTGGTGGTCGGTGTGTAGTGTCACCATCAATCCTGCCAGAGGCTTGGCCCTCTATTCCAAGATAAAACCTGCAAGCTCCCCCCGGCGCATTCCTGTGATGTATCATGGGCGATTACGCATCGCAT
>Ga0209467_1001171_pt1 | contig 24572 bp, 24 predicted proteins | sample Higcelwee11metaG_FD_187175 | JGI IMG/M metagenome (GOLD analysis project Ga0209467, IMG submission 187175) | Freshwater pond sediment microbial communities from the University of Edinburgh, under environmental carbon perturbations - High... | ecosystem: Environmental > Aquatic > Freshwater >... | reverse complement strand
GGCGCACATAAATTTCTAAAACGAAAAACGGTCTGCATCGTCTGCAAGCCGTTTTTAATACAAAGTAATTGAATGGTTATTTCCGAACGGAGATCGCTTTCACAATGGCCCCTTGCTTTACCATATACACGCCCGGTTCCCCGAACTTGGTAAAAATGACGTCGCTGATAGAGGCTCCGTTCTGCACTTCAATCTTGCCTATAAAATTGCCTAGTATATTGAATACTTGGAAAGAACCCGATGTGGCGACAGGCGCGCTTGCGCTTGCGAGGGCTGTCGTAGAGCTGGAGGACTGTGTGTCAGAGGAACTGGACGACGTACCACCAATGTAAACTTTGGCATAGGGGAAATCGAACTTGCCGGAGGCGCCACCAGTAGTGGTTCCGGCTTCGCCGAGAACTTTTGCTTCGTACATGTTGCCGAGGGTCATCCCCAGCTCTGCCCATTTTTTGAAATGAGCCGTGATGTCAATGGTTCCACAATTGCGAGCTTCTTTGCGGATGCTGAAAAATTGGGTAAATGTTGTTTTGTCGCCTTCGATAGAAGGGGCATCGGTACGGACGTTCGTAAATACGTCATATTGTGCGCCATCAATGGTGAACGTTCCCTTGGATGTGCCGACCCAGGAGCCCGGCCTATATTGGCTGCCCCAGCTATCAACGATATAATATTCGATGAGCGGGCTTTTTGACCAACCATAAATGCCTATGTAGGAATAACCGATATTGGACGTTTCAGAAATAGCAACCTTAAAATCGGCATACATCTGACCGAGCTGCGAATAAGTCTTGTCGCTATTGAAAGAGAGGCCAGAACGGCATAGGTAGTCGGAGGCATTGCTGAAAGCGCAGGAAAAAGAACCGTCGCTATAGAAAGTTGCCGAGTTGTTTCCGCTATCGAACCAAATTTCATAACCCACGTCACCAATCGTTCCTGTCTCGGTGACTGTTTGTGTGACGCTCGTCCCCGAATGGGATGCAGTATTGCAGAAATCCTGTGCGAAAACGCTGGTGGAACATAAGCCAAAAGCGAGAACAAGCCCTACGTTGGCGATTCTTTTGAACTTTTGATACATACTAGACCCCATTTATGGATTAATACACCTTAAACAACGTGAATGTATATTCGAAGAGCCTTATTTTGAGAAATGTAAATTTTTATGTGTTATAGAGCTTAACAACATCACGTTTTCCCTTAAGAAATAGCGATCCTGTTTTTAAAGAATTCTAATCGAAAATGGCGGGTAAATTCAATTTCAAATGGGTGGATTTCCAGTTCGCTGGAATATCCCCGATTTTTCTACTAGTTTATCTGATTCAGGTGAATATCATATCTGGTATCGAGATCGTTGATCGTTTTTTTTCAGTGCCGCGAGAACCACTTTTGCCTTGAAATCGTCATCCAGGATTCTGCGGTATCTCCGCCCTATCGGGTTCTCTCTGTCAGTGATTTTAACTTAATACAACGCTTTTTTCTGTTTCAAATTTTGAATCCACTATATTGAAAGTAGTTGTGCTAAGTACGGATTCATTTATACTTGGATGGTGGCGATGAACATGAGTGACTTTTACCAAAACGTAGGTGTGAGTGCTGTTATTGTATCGCCCTACTATTTTATCAGGGGTCTACAAACGCTTATTAAAAGTGCTATTTTACAAGTTGTGTTTTGTAGGGTTGAGAACGATTTAAGGTAAGGAGCAAAAAAGAAATGAAACGGAAACAACGGATAACTTTATTTGGTATCGTGGCGGTAGCATTGATTTTGGTGGCCTGCGATGGTGATAGCGGAAACAATAGTTCTGTGTCTGAAGAGGACAGCTCATCGTCTGTAGTTTCGAGTTCGAGTGAGACTTTGCAGTCAAGTTCGTCAGTCGGGGTATCAAGCTCATCGCTTGCTGTTTTGAGTTCGAGTGCGACATCGCAGTCAAGTTCCTCGGCTCCGCTCTCTTCTTCGGTTGTGAAGTCCTCGAGTTCATCGCTTGCTATTTCGAGTTCAAGTGTGACGTTGCAGTCAAGTTCCTCGGTTCCGCTTTCGTCTTCGGTTGTGAAGTCCTCGAGTTCATCGCTTGTGGTTTCGAGTTCGAGTGTGACGTTGCCATCGAGCTCATCTTCCATTCAATACGGTTCCCTTACCTATAAAGGGCAGACCTACAAAACGGTGGTAATCGGCACGCAGACTTGGATGGCGGAGAACCTCAACTACGCGGTGGACAGTAGCTGGTGCTACAATAACAAGGCGGATAGTTGTACGAAATATGGTCGTCTTTACCAGTGGGCAAGCGCGATGGACCTTGATCCTGCATACGACAGCACTGCTTGGGGGAACAATGATGTGAATCATCAGGGCATTTGTCCTGAGGACTGGCATTTGCCTAATAGCGATGACTGGCAGACACTTTATGACTACGTGGACGCCAATAATGGTGATGACGAGGGCGTTGGTACGAGCCTCAAGTCAACGGGTGAATGGATTAAAACTGCGCCAGGTACGGACCGTTTCGGCTTTTTTGCACTTCCATCAGGGTACCTCGACATCATCACCGGCGATTTCAGCCGCGTCAGCGACTATGCGTACTTCTGGAGCGCTACGGAGGATAATCGTAAATACGCCCACAATTGGAGCTTGAGCTACATCAACGAAGACCTCTTGACCTACAGTTACAATGATAAGAACTATGGGTACAGTGTGCGTTGTCTCAAGAATGCGAAGTAACCAGACGAACGAAGTGAGTTTGGGCACAGCTTCTTCGCAACGGGAGATGTGTTGAGTGGATTGGGACTTGGGGTGAAAATCCCCTTGCATACTCAATTTATTGTTTGTAGATGAAACGAAGAATCTCTGTTTTTCCGCCTCTTCCAAAGACAATCTGATAGAGTCCTGGTGGCCAGTTGTCCACAGTGAGTCGCGCTTCATCACGCGTCTGTGTTTGGGTCATAAGTTTTCCTTTCAGGTTGAATACGCGGATGGAAACAACCTCTTCCCGGAACCGATTTCCTGGAACCACGCGAAGAGCGTTTCCCTCCAACCGGGCCAGGGAAGGTTCATACGGAGAGCTTTTCAGCGTAAGTTTCGTGGATTCGGGGAGTTCGGAATCATCCGTTACTATGCGCCAGTTCTGGTTCCAGACCCAGGAATCGGACCAGTCCTGGATTACCCGGTCTTCAGTGTTGCGCAGATACAGGTTGCTGTTCACCATTTTGATCCGCACCACAGTACCGGAGAATCCGCTCTGGGGTTCCAGCACCGTTTTCTGGTGGTCCTTTCCGTTCCAGCCCCAGATTCCGAGGGCGGCTCCGGCTTCGGTGGATTCGTTTGGGATCTCCAGCACTTTCTCCCCAAAGTTGATGCGGTAGGTTGTTCCGCTCATGCGCTGGAGGGTGACGTACGCGGTGCTGTCTGTGCAGTCGCCGAGTACAAGGGTGTTTTCAGAGGGAATCATACACTTCCCTTGGGCTACGGAAAGGATGCGGACTGAATCAGGCAAGGAAGCCTTCTTTTTCCAGACACGGATCCATTCCGCCTCGAAATAGGCCGGGTTGTTTTCTGTTACTTCGATGTCATCCCCGGCCCAGCCACCGATGGCCAGATTGACAATGATATACATGGCACTGGCCTGGCTGATTTCTGTGGGTCGGGAATAGCTCGCCATACGCTTGTCGTCAAAGTAAAAATTCATGGAAGAGGCATCCCATTCCACGCCGTAGTTGTGGAAGCCGGCGGATTTGTCCGCCCCTGTGTGTGTCCCGCCGAAGGAGGCCTCATGATCCCAGGCCGCGCCGTGATCCGCGTACCAGTCCAGATTCGTGTAGTGCATGTAATAATGATGTATCGTTCGTTCTTTCGGGATTTCCAGAATGTCAATTTCCGGGGGCCAGCCGTCCTGTAGCATCCAGAAGGCAGGCCAGGTCCCCAGCTGGGAGGGTGCCTTGAAACGCCCCTCAATGTAGCCGTACTGGATGCTGAATTTTCCCCGGGTGTCAATGGCGCCGGAGGTGTAGTCCAGGGAATAGGTCTTGCCGCCGCTTGTGGTGGTCTCTGGAGCATCGGGGTCGCGCGAATCCTCGCCTTTGATGCGGAGAAGACCGTTTTCTACAAGAACGTTTTCCGCAACGCAGTAGGCACGGTGATTGTGCGTGTGCCCCCAGTTATAAGTCGGGTTCCACTTCGTGGTATCCAGGGAGGAACCTTCGAATTCATCCTCAAAGACGTTATTCCACCCTTCCAGTGAAGCGGGCGGCTCTGCGCCGATATAAGCAAAAAGTACCGCTGTCAGAGCGGCCAGAGGCTGGTATGTCATGAATGCCCCAAACTTGAAGAAACAAACCCTGAAGAAAAAATAAGTTTCAGCGCTCTGAAATGGGGCGTAAAGAATGTAAAAAGAGCGGAAGTCGGAAATCTTGTTTGAGTGGGCCCTCGTTATTTTACTGAACGCGCCGCACGGAATACCAGTTGCCGTAGCTTCTGAGATTGATAAAACGCCCCGCTACAGCCAAGGGCATTGACGTCAGGGGCGGACCCCTCGTTTGCGGTGACCATATTCCGGCGGGTATAATTCAGATTTTTGCTCAAAACAGCCATACACATAACCCACAACTTTTGTATGCATCATTTGGCTGGTCGTATGACTGATAGGGGTATTTTATAACGCGAGAATATCGGCTTCGCTGAGACCGGAATAAGTCGCAATGCGTTTTACAGGAATACCATCTGCAAGCATTGCCTTCGCCATTTCACGCGCCTTGCGAAGTTCCCCTTCCGTTTTCCCCTGGCTTAATCCATCATTTAACCCATCGGCGTATTCAGCGTCAGCGATGGTCTCGTAACCGTAGGCTTCTTTAGTTGAGATGAGGTCCATAAAGTGCTCCTTATCTTCCTTTTTGAGGGAACTTTTCAAATATACCATAATTTCCTCGACGAGAGTCGTGTTGGTTCCTTTGTTCGCTTCGAGGAACGCGCGTAACGCGGGCACAAAATGGGCCTCTAGAGCGGTACCATCAAAGGCATATTTCATGGCTACAATCGCAATGGCTGTCTGCGGATCAAAAGAGGCCAATTTTTCGGTGTCAAAGGAACTGCCGACATTGATAAACTCACAAATGAACGGGAGTCCAATCTTGTGAAAATAGGCGGGATAATCGGGGAACATTGCTTTTTCAAAGGATTTCCAGGATGAGGTTCCGTTGTAGATAACGATTGCTACAGTGGGGATATTTTGCATTTTGCGGAACATGAGTTTGTACCAGTATTTTACTAACTGCTGGATCACGTTTTTGTCGGGGCTGGATTTATGTTCCTCGATGATGCCGACCAGAAGTTTCGCATCTTTGCGTCGCTCACCTGCGATAGAGCTGTCGTTTTCGCGGATACTGACGGTAAACGCTAAATCGGCGGCTCCTGTTTCCCCGGATTCTGCATAGGCTGCGGGGATCTCCTGCAAGGTGTCCAGATTGATCACGTTGATAAATTCTTGTAAGCTGGGGTTCTTTTTTGCGGCAGCACGGAGGAGTGCGGTGGTGCGTTTGGGGTCCTGGAATACGCTTTTGAAGAAGATGTCGTGAGGTCTGCGCATGGAGTGCCTTTTCCGATAACGGAGGAACTGATCGTGCTGAATTGCACTACCTCCTTTTTAAACGAATAAGACACTTGGTTTGGACATATCGGTTATCTCACTGTAGACTGCTGGCACTCATGTGGCTGTACAATGGACAAACTCAATACTGCTTGGAAATGGAACTGGTGAGGCAATCAGTTGTTTACAAATATCCATTAAAAGTGCTATTTTGGAGGTTATGATAGTTTTCAAGAGAGCCAATGATTCAAGGCAAGGAGCAAAAAATGAAACAGAAACAATGGATAGCATTTCTTGGTATGGTGGCGGTTGCCCTGATTTTGGGGGCCTGTGGCGGGGATTCCTCCACAGGAGGAGTCGGTGGCGGCGGTTCTGATGGCGCGCTTACTGATGCCCGCGATGGACAAATCTACAAGACGGTGGTGATCGGCACGCAGATGTGGATGGCGGAGAATCTGAACTATGCTGTGGATAGTTCTTGGTGCTATAACAACAGTGCGGACAGTTGCGCGAAATACGGACGCCTGTATCAGTGGGCAAGTGCCATGGGACTGAGTGCAACTTACAACCACACTTCTGCTTTAGGTGTGATTTCCACTCCGCAGCAAGGCGTGTGCCCCGCAGGGTGGCATATCCCGACGGACGGCGAATGGACGACATTGGAAAATACGGTGGGCGGTGAAGGTGTCGCCGGGAGGGCGCTCAAAAACACCAGTGGGTGGGAGGATGATGGCAACGGCACGGACGCCTACGGCTTTTCCGCCCTCCCTGCGGGCTACCGCGACGACGATGGCGATTTCTACTTCGTTCGTTACGACGCGGATTTCTGGAGTACCACGGAGGGTGGTACGGGCTACGCTTACCTTCGGGGCTTGGAAGACGACTACACGGACATGGACACGGGCAGCTGCTACAAGGATTATGCGTTATCTGTTCGTTGCCTCAAGGATGCAGAGTAGCTAGACGAACGAAGTTAGTTTGGGCACAGCTTCTCTGCAATGGCAAAGGTATTGAGCGGAAGAGGAAAAAGAGGCGTTGAATAGCCATTAAAAGTGCTATTTCGGAGGTTATGATAGTTTTCAAGATAGCCTATGATTTAAGGCAAAGAGCAAAAAATAAATGAAACAGAAACAATGGATAGCATTTCTTGGTATGGTGGCGGTTGCCCTGATTTTGGCGGCGTGCGACAGTGACAGCGGGAATAACGGTTCGGAAATGGTAGGGGATAGTTCATCTTCCGTTGAATGCACGAACACCTACGGGACGAACACGGTCATGGACTGCCGCGACGGTCAGACGTACAGGACGGCGACGATCGGCACACAGACGTGGATGGCGGAGAACCTGAACTACGCGGTGGATAGTTCTTGGTGCTATGAAAACAGCGTGGATAGTTGCGCGAAATATGGACGTCTTTACCAGTGGGCAAGTGCCATGGGGCTGAGTGCAACTTATAACAGTAGTTCTGTCTCAGGTGTGATTTCCACTCCGCAGCAGGGTGTGTGCCCTGCAGGGTGGCACATCCCGACGAACGCCGAATGGACGACATTGGAAAATACGGTGGGCGGCGGCGATGTCGCCGGGACCGTGCTCAAGAGCATGAGCGGGTGGAATGAGGGTGGCAACGGCACGGACGCCTACGGCTTTTCGGCCTTCCCTGCGGGCTACCGCAACGGCTATGGCGGTTTCGGCAGCGTTGGCCGCTACGCACGCTTCTGGGCCGTTACGGAGGTTGATACGCTCCGCGCTTACAATCTGTACTTGTACTACGACGACGCATACATGGGCACGAGCAGCGACGGCAAGCTTATCGCGTTTTCTGTTCGTTGCCTCAAGGATGCAGAGTAATTAGACAAACGAAGTGAGTTTGGGCACCGCTTCTTCACAACGGGAGTTGTATTCAGTAGAAGCGGGATTGTGCAGGAGTTGAATCAAAGTGAACGGCCTGCGAAAAATCGAAATGACTAGATGATGTGAAAAGCTGATGGCTTCAGTTTACTTAGAGATAAGCATGGGATTGGTGAATTGAGATGCTGTGTGCGTTGCGTGAGGGGGCGTTACACGGATGTGCCGGGACGTTTACGGCCCGGGGAGCCCGGCGCGGTGGAGATGCCAATCACGGTGGTGTTGATTTTAGGATGAGAGGGATGCGCGACGGGCGAGTAGCACCCGACCGGCCCCGCAGAGGCCGGGCACGCCCAAAATAGCGGGCTCCTGAAAGTTTATTTTTTATGGTTGATGATTCCCATCGTTATTCGAAACGGCGAAGAGCATTCACGCCGAGTATCATGATCGAGGTGCCGACGGCACTGGTACAATCAGCATTAATCAACTCTCACTAAGTGCTGAAGCACAAGTGTCTCTGTTTCTGGCGTGGTTTGACGCTAACGCGTCATTGGCTGCATTCAGTCATATTGCACAATACTCGTTCGATTTCATTCCCGCTTTAGCTCGGTTTCAAAGTGTTCACGGATTAGCCCCATGACCGCAAAGCCGTTTTCAGAGGGATCCTGAGGATGAAATAAGAAAACCCCGGCGAGTACCGGGGCTTTTTTTCTACGCGGCGATTGTTGTTACGCCACCGAGGATTTGTTTTTACTTGACCGTTGCGGTGAGGAGCTTGTTGATAGCTTGTACGTATTCGGCGGGGTTGGGAAGTGGGGATCCTTCGGCGAGCACCGCCTGGCCATAGAGCGCCTTGGGCCAGTCTTCGAGGCTTTCGCCTTTGTCCAGTTTTCCCTTCAGCATTTGGCAGATGGGGTGCGTGGGGTTGATTTCGAGGATTCGCTTTGCTTTTTCCTGTTTGCCCTGACCCATGGATTCCATCATGCGTTCCATGCGGCTGCTCATGGCATCATCGCTGGTGACGAGACAGCAGGGGCTGTCCTTGAGACGGCTGGAGACGCGGACTTCCTTGATGTTCATATCCAGAGCGGTTTGCAATTTTTCGCAAAGGTCTTTGAAGGTTGTTTTGGATTCTTCTTCGGTCTTTTTTTCTTCTTCGGTTTTTTCAAAGTCCACATCGCCGCGGCTGATGTCATGGAATTTTTTGCCTTCGTATTCCTGCAAACTGTGCATCATGAATTCATCGACGGTGTCCGTCATGAGAAGCACTTCATAGCCTTTGTTTTTGTAGACTTCGAGCAGTGGGTTGCTTTTGACGACTTCTTTGTTGTCACCCGAGAGGAAGTAGATTTCCTTTTGTGATTCGGGCATGTGGGCGATGTATTCCGAGAGACTTACAATCTTGTCGCCTTCCGTTTTGGTGGACTGGAAACGGAGCAGCTTTTTGAGCTCATCCAGGTGTTCCCAGTTCATGTAGAAGCCTTCTTTGAGGACGATGCCGAGTTCGCGCCACCACGCCTGATATTTTTCAGCGTCTTTGTCGGCCATATTCTGCAAGGTGTCGAGGACCTTTTTGATGACGTGCTTGCGGATGGTGGTGATGACGCTGTTGGATTGCAATATTTCGCGGCTTACGTTGAGCGGCAGATCTTCGGAGTCGACAACGCCCCGTACGAAGCGGAGCCAAGACGGGAGGAGTTCTTTGCAGTCGTCCATGATGAAGACTTTTTTGACGTATAACTTAAGGCCGTGCGAGCGTTCGTTGTGCCAGATGTCGAATGGCGCTTTGGAAGGGATGTAGACGAGGCTCCAGAATTCCTGAGATCCTTCGGCGTGACTGTGGCTCCAGGCGGCGGGTTCGGTGCCTTCGTGAGCGACGACATTGAAGAATTCTTTGTACTGATCTTCTGTGATTTCTTTTTCCGGGCGACGCCAGAGAGCGGATTTTTCGTTGAGGCGTTCCGGTTCTTTGATTTCCAATTCGCCTTTGTCATTTTTTACGGGCTCCGGGTGGAGATAAATGCCGTAGGCGACAAATTCACTGTATTTCTGAACGACATTTTTGACTTGCCATTCGCTCGCGTATTCCTGTGAATCTTCGTCTTCTTTGAGGTAAAGGGTGATTTTAGTTCCGGCTTCTCCTTTGGGGGCGTCCGTGATTTCAAAATCGCCAGTGCCTGCTGAGGTCCAGAGGTACCCTTGCGTTTCGCCTGCTTTGCGGGAGAGGACTTCGACTTTGTCTGCGACGATAAAGGAGGAATAGAAGCCGACGCCGAATTGACCGATGAGATCGACGCTCGCCTTGTCGCCGTCTTTGAGGCCCTGCACGAATTTCTTGGTGCCGGAGCGGGCGATGGTGCCTAAGTTGCTGATGAGTTCTTCGCGGTTCATGCCGATGCCGTTGTCTTCGACCGTGAGGAATTTTCCTTCTTTGTTGACTTTGATATCGATGCGGAGTTGAGTTCCCGCGGGGAGCAAAGAGGCGTCTGAAAGGGAAAGAAATCGACGCTTGTCAAGAGCGTCTGCCGCGTTGGAAACGAGTTCGCGGAGGAAAATTTCCTTGTTGCTATACAAGGAATGAATCATTAAATGAAGAAGGTCGCGTACTTCTGTTTGAAATTCCATTTTTTCTGTTGCCATAGAGTGGTTCTCCGTTAGTTTGTTGATAATTTGATTAGCGAATAAAGATTAAGCCTAAAATACCGACGGCCCATACGTAGTAGGAAAAGTAATGCAGTTTTCCTTTCTGGACAAAATTCAAAAGCCATTTGAGAGCGATGATGCCGCTCACAAAGGCGACTCCCATGCCGCAAATAAGGGCAATATCAATATTTCCGGAATTGGCGCATTCTGCAATGCGATCCCCGGTGCCACGGCACTTAAACCAGTCTATAAATGCCAGGAGAGCGGCACCGCCCACGGCAGGGAGGCTCATCAGAAAGCTGAATTCGCCCGCGTATTTGCGGTTAACGCCTAAAAAAAGCATGGAAGAGATGGTGGAACCGCTGCGGCTGATGCCCGGGATACAGGCAACCCCTTGAATGGTGCCTACAATAAGAGCTCTCCACCAGTTCATTTCAACGCCCTGCGCTTCGGGGTGGCGGCTTCCGGTACGCGCCCATTGGGTGGCAAAAAGGAATGTGCCTGTCACGAGCAACGCATAGCAGACAAAGCGGGGACTCTCAAAAAGAGATTCTATGGCATCTTTAAACCCGAGGCCGATGATAGCGGTGGGGATGGAGGCGATGATAATATACAGGGCATAACGCAACTCTTCTTTGTCTCGTTTCAAGCAACCGACAATCAATTTCCAGAGTTTTTTGCGGAAAACAAGAATGACGGCGAGGAGCGTTCCGACGTGAAGCATGACATCGAAAAGAATGCCCACCTGTTGCATATTGAGAATGTGTTCTCCGAGAACCAGGTGACCAGAACTGGAGATCGGGAGGAACTCTGCGAGCCCCTGAGCAAGTCCGAGAATGAGTGATTCTATCATGGCCCCGAATATAGAAAAATACAATGTCGTTGACCTTTATGTATATTACTTCCGGGTTAAATTTTCTCTTTACTGAGGTTTTGCTACATGTTTCGACAAGGACTATTTTCCTTGGTTTTTTGGGCTATTGTGGGGGGCTTGAGTGTCCCTTTTTCTTTTGCCAGCAACTCCGCGCATGATTTGCCTCGTCATTATACTTTTGCCGAAGCGAAAAAGAAAATGGATCAGATTTACTATGGGAATCTGATGGAAACGCTTTATTGCGGGTGTCGGTATGCGAGTAATCACAACCCAAACGGTATTGATTTTGGTTCCTGCGGGTTTCAACCGAGAAAGAATGTCAACCGGGCGAATCGTATTGAGTGGGAACATGTGGTGACGGCGCACAATATGGGCAATGCACGGCAGTGCTGGCATAAAGTGGGTAAGAAAAGTGCAAGAGAAAACTGTACGGAAACGGATTCTGTTTTTGGAATTATGGAAGGGGATCTCCACAACTTAATGCCTTCTATCGGTGAAGTGAATGGAGACCGCAGCAACTTTATGTATTCCCAGTGGACGAATTCGCCAGAGCCCCTGTATGGAACCTGTCAGACGATCATCGATTTCAAGAACCGCAAAGTGCAACCCCGCCCGGAATCCCGCGGGATCGTCGCGCGCATTAGTTTTTACATGGAAAAAGAATATGGAATTACCATTTCCGATAAAAGCCGACGTCTTTTTGAAATATGGGATAAGGAACACCCGGTGACCTTACGGGAATGTGTTCGCGATGAGCGCATTGCGAAGGTACAGGGGAATCACAATTCTTTTGTGGCGAGTCATTGTTCCGATAAGTCATCCATCGAGAAAAATGATTTGAAGAAATAGCTATCTTATGCTGTTTAATAGGCTACTCAAGAACCTCATTTCGGAGTTTTCTGCTGTGAACGGCGTGGTTATTAGTTATTCCTCTTGGCGGGTATGGTTCAAATATCGTCATCGAATGCTTCCTATTCTCACTTGTCCTCGCTCGAAAATCTGTCAAAAGCGAGTTTTTGAGTAGCCTGTGAATTGCAGTTGTGCGAATGAATCCGTTCCTGTGTATTGAAGGAGAAAAATCTGTGGCGTCTTTGATCTCTATATTGACAGCAGTTCCCCTCTGGGAATTGGCTATAATATTCTTTGCGAAGGTGGCGGAAGTTTCTTTGGGAACGCTGCGCCAGATACTGATTAATAAGGGATTTCGTAAAGAAGGCACCTTTCTCTCCTTCTTTGAAATTTCGTTGTGGGTATTTGTGGCTTCTCGCGTGATTTTGGGAATTATGGACGCTCCTATTAAAGGGGTCATGTACAGTATTGGGTTTGCAACGGGTGTTTATCTGGGCTCCTTATTGGAAGAGCGCCTTGCGTTTGGCAGTGTACTTATTCAGGTGATTTCCTCTATGGATGCGGGAAAAAATCTCGCTGTATTTTTGCGCGGGAAGGGCTATGCGGTGACAACATCAGAAGCAGAGGGAAAAGATGATTGTAAAATGGTGCTTATGATTTTTGCGAGTCGCAAGGGGATGGAACACATTGTCAAGTATATTCATGATTTTGACAAAGAGGCACTGGTGGTGACAAACGAAGTCTCTGCGCTCTACGGGGGCTATTTTCCGAAGTGGAAACGTATCGCTAAATAATTTAATTTGTATTCAATTTGTTATAAATTCGATATTGTACAAAGTAATTTTTCTGATTTTTCTTTTATTGATTATGCGTTTATTTAATAAGCGCTAGGGACATGAAAATCTTGGAAAAACGTTCTTTTTTGGGTACTCTTTGAAAGTATGCTTTGCTAACTTTCGGAGCTGATTTATTTTGAACGAGGACTCTGACATGTGGAAAACTAAAGGAACTGTACCCTATTTCTTATCTGTGTTTGCGGTGACGTTTGTGCAGATGGGGTGCTTTGTTTTAACACAGAAGGTTTTCTCAGCGACATCTAGTGGCGAGGGTTTTATTTTTCAAAGTGCCCTGTTACAAGGGCTTTTTCTTTTGCCTTATCTTTTTATGATGACGCCTGCGAGTTTTCTTTCGAATAAATTTCCTAAAGAAAAAGTGATGGCCTGGAGTAGCCTTTCCATGACTTTGATCACGGTCGTTATGGCACTCTCTTATACTTTAGGGTTCCCTCGGGTGGGTTATGCTTGCACCTTGCTGCTCGCAATGGCGTTTGCGGTACATAGTCCTGCCAAGTACGGAATTTTGAAGGAAATGTATGGGACGCGCTATCTGGGATATGCGAATGCTTATTTACAAATTATTTCTATTGCGGCCCTAGTGGCATCCTCTTGGGCGATGATCGCTGGATTTTCCATTGTCCGCTCTGCATTTGATGAAGTACCCCCTTTAATGGATTTACTGTTTACGTCACTCGCGTTGCCATGGATTCTGGTTGGGTTCAGCGTCTTGGGTTTAGTGAGTTCGTTTCTGATTCCTGCGGTGGGCAGAGAAGATCGCCGTATAAAAATGCGCTCTGTGAAGCAGACTTTCCGATCCACTTGGACAAATCCCGTGGTGCGTGCCTGTATTATTGGTCTTTCACTGTTCTGGGGAATGGCGCAGGTGTTTGTGTTGGTTTTTCAGGATACCTCGGGAACGCAGATTCTTACGGTTCTCAAGGATAGTATCGGGGTGGCATTTATAGGACTTGTTATTGGTTCTATTGTAGCGGCGCGCGCTTCCCGTGATTTTATTGAAACGGGTCTTGTTCCCATGGGGGCGTTGGGAGCCTCTGCGAGTATGTTTCTTATTTCTTTTGCCGAATCGCCTTTCATTCTCGCGGTTTTATTCGGGCTGGTGGGCTTTTTTGGCGGGCTTTTTGTGGTGGCGTTGCAATCGCTTTTGCAATTTTACACGAAGCCCACGAATGCGGGGCGGGTTCTCGCGGTAAGTAATGCGATCCAAACATTGGTGCTGATTGGATTTCTTGTTATTCATGTTTTGCTTTTGAATTATACTCCTTTGACCACCCAAAGATTATTCTTAGGGCTTGCGGTTATTTCTTTTGTAGGTTTTGCCTGGGCGCTTCGGAAAATGCCTCAAGCGTTGCTGCGTTCTCTGTTGCGCACATTCTTTAGCCGTTATAAACTGAAGGCGATTGGCGTTCAGAACATTCCGGATGAGGGCCCCATTCTTTTGGTAGGGAACCATCATAGTTTCATTGACTGGGCGGTGCTTCAGATGTCAAGTCCTAGGCCCCTTCGCATTGCCTCCAATAAGGATCATTTTGAACGCTGGTATTTGCGCTGGGTTTTGAAGCGTTTGGGCATGATCCGCATTTATCGAAAAGATCCGGAAGCGGCGATGCAAAACATTCGCGAGGCGCTTTTGAATGGAGATGCGGTCGCTATTTTCCCGGAAGGGGAAGTTTCCAAGTCGCCGCATGTAGGGCCTTTTGTTTTTGATTTTTCTTCTGCCGTTAAAGACACTGAGACTGTGATTATCCCTTTTTATATTCAGGGATTGTGGGGGAGTCGCCATAGTCACATGAGTGCCGCCAATATGTTCGGACCCGCTTCCACACATATTATTACGGTCGCTTTCGGGGAACCATTACCCGCTAGAACTCCTGCAAATACGATTCGCAATATGGTTCGCGAAATTTCCATTGATGCCTGGACAAACTCTATTTCTTATTACCGTCCGCTCGCGTCTTCCTGGTTACGCGCCTGTAAAAAACTGGTGCGCTCGGGCCCTGCGATTTATAGCCCCGATGGAGCTCATGTTTCCGGTTATAAACTGATTGCCGCTTCTCTCGCTTTCAGCAAGGCTCTCAAAAAGAAAACGCATGGGCAAAAAAATGTGGGCATTCTACTCCCGCCGAGCCCTGCGGGTGTCATTTCCAATTTGGCACTCTGGATTCTCGGGAAAACGAACGTCAATTTGAATTACACTTCTTCGCCAAGTATTGTAGCACTCTGCATTGAAAAAGCCGAAATAAAAACTTTAGTGACCAGCCGCCTGTTTCTTGAAAAGTTGAAAATAAAGGGCGTAGATTATTTTTCGCTCTCTTCCCAATGTGAAATTCTTTTTGCAGAAGACATTAAATCTTCTATTCCTACACCTGTGATGTTTAGCCATTTGCTTGCAGGCGTTCTTTTGCCGTGCTTCCTTTTGGAGTTTTTCTACTTCAAGCATGTGAAGCTATCGGATACGGCGGCTATTATGTTTAGTTCCGGTTCCGAGGGCCTTCCGAAAGGAATCATGCTCACCCACAAGAACATGATTGGGAACATCCAGCAGATGTCCTGTATTCTGAATGTGACTCCAGGCGATGTGATGCTCGCGGAGCTTCCGCTTTTCCATTCCTTTGGGCTTACAGTCACGATCCTCATTAATTTAATGGAAGGATGCCCGATTGTGACTGTCGCGGACCCCACAGATGTGAAAACCATGGCGCGTGTGTGTGCCGAGTTCAAAACGACGGTTCTCGTGGGAACGCCGACGTTTCTTCGCGCTTTTACCGTGAATCGTCTGGTGCACCCGATGGTATTTGATCACATGCGTTTGATCATCGCGGGAGCGGAAAAATTACGCCCCGAGATGCAGGAAGCGTTCCGGCTCAAGTTCGGTAAAGAAGTGTTTGAAGGCTATGGCTGTACGGAAACGACGCCTGTGGCTTCGGTGAATACGCCCAATGTGCTGCTGGATGACTTTATGACCATGCAGGTGAATAACAAACCTGGAACGGTCGGTATGGCGATTCCCGGGACGCGATTCCGGGTGGTGGATCCTGACACCAATAAGGAACTCCCTATAGGTACGGAGGGGATGATTCTCATTGGTGGTTGCCAAGTGATGAAAGGCTACTTAAAAGACCCAATGCGCACTGCCGAAGCCATTGTGGAAATGGATGGTAAACGCTGGTATCGCACGGGCGACAAAGGTTATCTCGATGAAGATGGATTCCTCACCATTGTGGATCGCTACAGCCGCTTTGCCAAAATGGGGGGTGAAATGATTTCCCTGGGAGCCGTGGAAATTCGGATCAATGAATCCAAAGTGCTTCAGGGGGCCGATTATCTGGTGACGGCGATCCCTGATAAAGTAAAGGGCGAATGTGTGGTTTTACTTTATCACGGTGAAATGGAATCGGATGCGGTGCTTCGTGAACTTCGCAAATCAGGCATTCCTCCGCTCATGATTCCGGGACTCGCTTTTAATGTGGAAACGGTCCCTAAACTCGGCAGCGGTAAAGCTGATTTTACCGAAGCCAAGAAATTGGCAAAAAAATTGGCCCAAATCGAAGAATGAGAGCTCTTTTAGCCAAAAAATAAGACTTTACCTCGATTTTACATCGGCTTCGGGGGGCTTTTACATGGGGACTCTACATTGGGGTTATGAAACAAAAAAACACAACCCAAAAGGAGTCTTTTATGACAAAGAATATATTAATTGCGTTCCCCGTCGCCTGTGCTATAATGATAGGAATGATCGGGTGCAATGAGCCTCTTGCTTTTGATAAAAAGCGCGAAATTTCCGTGGTGACCCGCGAAGCCGGTTCTGGAACTCGGGGAGCCTTCGTGGAACTCACGGGGATTCTCGTAAAAGTGGATGGCAAGAAAAAAGACAATACCACGAAAGAGGCCTTGACCATTGATGGGACCCAGGCGGTGATGAGTAACGTCAGTGGCAATGAATACGCCATTGGTTATATCTCTCTCGGTTCTCTGAATGCTTCGGTGAAGGCGATTTCTGTGAATGGAGTGACACCGAGTGCGACTACGGTCAAAGATGCCACTTACCCTATCGCGCGTCCTTTCAATATTGCGGTCAAGGATAGCGTGAGCCCACTGGCCCAGGATTTCATTAACTTTATTCTGAGTGATGCGGGTCAAAAAGTAGTGGAAGAGAATGGCTATGTCTCTGTGGTTCAAGGCAACACTTATGAGCCTACCAAACTTTCCGGTAAGATTGTGATCGCGGGTTCCTCTTCGGTATCTCCGGTGATGGAAAAATTGAAAGAAGCTTACCTTGCCCTCAATCCAAATGTGGAAATCGAAATCCAAACCAATGATTCTTCTGCGGGTATGGTTGCTGCAAAAGAGGGTACTTGCGATATCGGTATGGCTTCCCGCGAACTCAAGGAAAGCGAAGCCACCGACTTGCACGCCATTGTGATTGCAAGAGATGGCATTGCTATCATTGTGAACAACAAAAACCCCTTGAAAAACATAACTATGACTACTCTTCGTGAGGTGTATATGGGAGCGATCCGCAGTTGGGAGGCGGTCGTTGAGTAAGGTTGCAAAACTTTGGAAAGAGAGAATCATGGAGGGCGTCTTCTTAATAGCCGCCCTTACTTCCATTTTGTCTGTCTTTTTGATCTGTCTCTTTTTGTTTGTGAACGGCATTCCCGGCATGGCAAAAATTGGCGTGTTCAATTTTTTGCTGGGTACGGAATGGGCGCCGACGGATAGTCCTGCGAGCTTTGGCATTTTCCCGATGATTTTGGGAAGTTTGTATGTCACCGCAGGTGCTATTATTATCGGTGTTTCCATTGGACTTTTCACCGCTATTTTCCTTGCGAAATTCTGCCCGGAACGAATTCACCGCGTGCTGAAACCCGCTGTGGATATTCTTGCAGGAATTCCTTCGGTGGTGTACGGCTTTTTTGGAATTGTGGTGATGGTTCCTTTTGTGAGAAACTATTTTGGAGGTTCCGGGAGCAGTATTCTCACGGCGTCCGTGCTTCTCGGTATTATGATTCTCCCCACCATCATCGGCGTCGCGGAATCCGCGATACGGGCGGTTCCCGAAAGTTATTATGAGGGCGCTCTCGCCTTGGGGGCAACCCATGAACGCGGTGTTTTTTTCGCAGTACTTCCGGCAGCAACATCAGGAATCATGGCAGGCGTTGTTCTCGGTATCGGAAGAGCGATTGGGGAAACCATGGCGGTGATTCTCGTGGCGGGAAACCAGGCGCGGATGCCCACGGGCGTTTTGGGGGGCATACGGACGCTGACCGCGAATATCGTCCTCGAAATGGGTTACGCCGCGGATCTTCATAGAGAAGCGTTAATTGCCACCGGGGTCGTACTTTTCGTATTCATTCTTATGATCAATCTTTTGTTTTCTCTTCTCAAGCGGAGACAGGCAAGATGAAACAAAATAGGCTTCAAAGTATCAATGACAATACGTGGAAACAGAAGTGGGCCTCCTATAAGCGAAATCCCTTTTCGCTGTTGCTTTTCATTTTGGTACTCTTTGCCACATCCATAACCATTTTGACAATGACGTTTCTTGTAGGTTATATTCTTATCAAAGGGATCCCCTATGTGACACCGGATATTTTTTCATGGAATTACACTTCTGAGAATGTCTCCTTTATGCCAGCGATAGTCAATACGCTGATTCTTGTGATAGGAGCCCTCTTGTTGGCGGCACCACTCGGAATTTTTGCCGCCATTTATCTTGTAGAATACGCCAAGCGGGGAAATAAGCTTGTTTCTATTGTGCGAGTGACTGCAGAAACGCTTTCAGGAATTCCCTCCATTGTTTTTGGTTTATTCGGGATGCTCTTTTTTGTGACGGCGCTTCATTTTGGCTATTCGCTTCTCGCGGGTATTTTCACCGTAGCGATTATGATTCTTCCTTTGATTATGCGTACAACAGAAGAAGCTCTGAAATCGGTGCCGGACATTTACCGCGAAGGCAGTTTTGGTTTGGGTGCAGGGAAACTCCGCACTGTAAGTTGCATTGTGCTTCCTGCGGCCGTTCCTGGAATTCTTGCGGGTATTATTCTTTCGGTGGGGCGTGTGGTGGGGGAAACTGCGGCACTCGTTTACACGGCGGGGACTGTTGCTGAATTTCCCAAAGGTATTTTTTCTTCGGGTCGTTCGCTTTCCGTGCACATGTATGCGCTTTCCAGAGAGGGACTCCACACCGATCAGGCATATGCCACAGCCGTGATGCTTCTTTTAATGGTACTTTTTATTAATTGGTTTTCGACAAAGATGGCGTCAAAGATTACTAGGAAATGATTATGGACAAAATAATTGTAAAAGATGTGGATTTATTTTATGGCAATTTTCAGGCCCTCAAAAAAGTCAATTTGCGCGTAGAAAGCAATGAAATTATCGCTTTTATCGGGCCTTCGGGTTGTGGAAAATCGACGCTTTTAAAGTCGCTCAACCGCATGAATGATCTTGTGGAAGGGTGTCGCATTACCGGGGAACTCACCTTGGATGGGCAACGCATTTATGGGGACATTGATGTCAATGAACTTCGGAAGCGGGTGGGCATGGTGTTTCAAAAACCGAATCCGTTCCCCATGAGTGTTTACGATAATGTGGCTTTCGGGCCGCGCACCCATGGCGTTCGCTCCAAAGTCGCTCTGGATGAAATCGTAGAGACTTCTTTGAAAAATGCGGCTATTTGGGAAGAACTCAAGGATCGTCTCAAAAAAAGTGCGTTGGGGCTTTCTGGGGGACAGCAACAGCGTCTTTGCATTGCGAGAGCTCTTGCCGTGCAACCAGAAGTTTTGCTCATGGACGAACCCACCAGCGCCTTGGACCCTATTTCAACAGCGAAAATTGAAGACCTTGTTTTGGAACTCAAAAAAAATTATACAATTGTCATGGTGACTCACAATATGCAGCAAGCAACCCGAGTCTCTGACAAAACCGCATTTTTCCTCTTGGGAGAAATTATCGAAAGCGGTGAAACAGATAGCCTATTTTCAATGCCTCGCGATAAGAGGACAGAAGATTACATTACCGGGAGGTTTGGATAATGAGAACACGTTTTGACATACAGCTGGAAACGCTGAACAATGAAATTATTGAAATGGGTGCCTTGGTAGAACAGGCGATGAGTAATGCTGTTGATGCTTTATTGCACCAAAGTGTTGATTTGGCCCAAAAGAATATAGACTTTGACAAAGACATAGATCAGAAAATGAAAGAAATTGAAAGTCTTTGCTTAAAGTTGCTTTTAAGTCAGCAGCCTGTGGCAAGAGACCTCCGTCTAATTTCTGCCGCGCTCAAAATGGTTTCTGATTTAGAACGTATTGGGGATCAATGTGCCGACATTTCAGAGATCGTATTGACGCTTCCTCCAGGTGCTGATACCAATCATTTGAATCTGATTCCACGGATGGCGAGTGCTACAAAAAAAATGGTTTCCGAAAGTGTAGACGCTTTTGTGAACCGCGATATGACTCTCGCCCGTTCGGTTTGCGATTACGATGATGTGGTGGATAACCTTTTTAATGAAGTGCGCAGGGATTTAATCTCGAAAATTCGGGATAATTTGGAAGATGGAGAATGTATTATTGATTTACTCATGATTGCGAAGTATTTTGAACGTATTGGTGATCATTCGGTGAATGTGGCAAAATGGGTGATTTTTTCTATTACAGGGATACGCAACGGAGTGGGTTACCTCGCGAGTTTTGATGATATGAAGGATAAATAAGATGATTTATATTGTGGAAGATGATAGAGAAATCCGTGAAATGGAAACTTACGCTTTGCAAAGCGCAGGCTTTCAAGTTGTGGCCTTTTCGGAAGGGATTCCTTTTTTCAAGGCTCTGGAATCAGATACTCCTGATCTTGTAATCTTGGACATTATGCTTCCCAATAGCGATGGTCTCACCATTTTGAAACGTCTGCATTCCTTACCTAAAACGAAAAATATTCCGGTGATGATGGTGACTGCGCGCACTTCGGAATTGGACAAAGTCAAGGGACTTGATGCGGGCGCCGATGACTATTTGACAAAACCTTTCGGGATCATGGAATTTTTAGCGAGAACTAAAGCGCTCCTTCGCCGTAGTGCCCCCAAGCTTGAAGAATCAAAAAACTTTATCCGTTGGCAAAAAATTGAAATAGATGATTCCAAGCATCTCGTCACGGTAGAAGAAAAACCTTGTGAATTGACGTTTAAGGAATATGAGCTTCTCAAACTCCTGTGTGCTTCTCCCAACCGGGTATTTTCCCGGGAGCAGATTATGGATCACGTTTGGGGTGGCGGAGATTATTTAGTGGAATCGCGAACGATTGACATGCATGTGAAAACATTGCGCCAGAAATTGGGTGAAAGTGGCCAGTATATTAAAACGGTTCGTAACGTGGGTTACAAAGTAGGGGATTAAGTTGTGAAAGAAAGAATCAGTTTTAACCTTTTTTATATAGGACTCCTTTCGGCCATTATCGCGATGGTGGTAACGGCGGGAGCTTTTAGAAGTAGCGTTGAAAAACAAACTCAAATTGATTTGAAAGAAGAAGCCTCTTTAGTTGCTAAAATTTATCCGCACCTTGTTGACAAAAGTGAACTCAAACGATTTGCCTCGCACACTTTGCGTATCACGCTTATTTCTTCGGAAGGCGTTGTACTCGTAGAAAGTGACGCGGATGCGAATCACATGGAAAATCATTTAACGCGCCCGGAAGTTGTTCAGGCCTTGAAAACAGGGGCTGGTGAAAGTTTTCGTCCGTCTATGACTTTGTCGACAGATGTTTACTATTATGCGAAACTCCTTCCTGACGGAAATATCATGCGGCTTGGCATTCGCAAAAGCAGTGCGGTATCGGTTTTTTCGAACGTGTATCCTTATTTAGCGCTTTTACTTGCAGGGATATTTATCGTTTCTATTTTTGTGGCACGCCTGCTATCGAGAAACTTTTTGAAGCCCATTCAGGCCATGGCTGAAAATATTGACTCTGTGGACTTCGCAGGGGAAAATATCGTTGTCTATAAAGAGTTAGTCCCCTTTGTGCATAAAATTCGTGCCCAGCAGGAAAATATTCAGAAACAGATGCGTCGATTAGAACGGGAACGGAGTAAACTCGCCATTCTGATGCAGAATATGCCGGAAGGTTTTATTTTACTGGATCAACGGAAAAATGTGTTGATGATCAATGAAGTGGCAAAGCAGTACCTGCATGTGGAAGAAAAAGTGGAGTTCAAAAATATTCTCTATTTTTCGAGAAATATTCCATTGAATCACGCCATTGAACTTGCCTTTGAAGGCAAACGGCATGAAGGCGAAATGAACTTAGAGGGTCGTTCGTTCCAAATAATTGTGAATCCTGTTTTGATGGGTGAAGAACTATCGGGCATCATCTGCCTTATTTTTGATATCACCGATAAAAAGAATTTGGTACAAATTAAAGAAGAATTCACCGCCAATGCGTCTCATGAACTCAAAACGCCATTGACTTCCATTTCGGGTTATGCGGAAATGATTGAAAATCGCATGGTGAAACCGAGTGACATTCCTGAATTTGCAGGAAAGATACACAAAGAAGCCAATCGCCTTCTGGCTTTGACCAATGATATTATCAAACTCTCGGAACTGGATGAATCCAAAGGGGTTCATCCGGGCGATGATCAAGTCGATCTTAAGGAAATTGCGCAGGAATGCATTACATTGCTCACTCCCGCTGCCGCGAAAAGAAATGTGACGCTCTCGATTCAAGGAGAGGCGATGGACATCACTGGGGATCGGCGCATGTTATTTGAGATGGTGTATAATTTGATTGACAACGCCATTCGCTATAATACAGATAATGGACGCGTGGATGTCATTCTTGAACGCAAAATGATTCGCGTCAAAGATACGGGCATCGGTATTCCTGAAGAACATCAGTCGCGAATTTTTGAGCGATTCTATCGGGTCGATAAAAGCCACTCTAAAGAAACCGGCGGAACAGGCCTCGGACTCGCCATTGTAAAGCATATCGCGGAAAATCACGAAGGCCGAATCTCTCTCCTCTCGCGCGAAGGGGTGGGGACTGAAATTTCCATTCTATTCCCTTGAACCTTTCCTCTAAAAGTACTTTTTCTTCGGAGGTCGTCGATTCCGTTATTAGGAGCCGAGTTCGCACCCACTTGGGAAAGTGATTTTTGGAAGAGTCCCTGAAAAATAAAGCCATCGAAACATAAAAGAGCTAAATTTTTCTTATTCTATTTTAGCTTTGAAGGTTTTTATGTCTCGTTTGCGCGTTCTTGTACTAATGGGTGGCCCTTCTACCGAACACGATGTTTCTGTCATCAGTGGTACTGGTGTTGTTCGTGCTATGGATGGCACCAAGTATAATATACACCCCGTTTTGATCCAGAAAGACGGTACTTGGATTTGGTCCTCCCGGGAACTGAGCCCTTATCAGAAAGATAATTTTTCAGAGAATTATTTCAATTCCCTAGAGGGATCGTCGACTCGGCGTGAAAAGTCGCCAGCACTTTCTTTGCTCCCCGATTGTGATATCGCTTTTCTCGCCCTTCATGGAAAGTGGGGGGAAGATGGTCATGTGCAGGCTTTGCTCGAAAACTGGGGCATTCCTTATACGGGTTGTGGCCTTTTAGCGAGTGCTCTTGCAATGGATAAAATCCGCTGCAAGGACGTATACCGCGCGAATGGCGTCCCCACTCCAGCGCAACGCATTCTTTGGCGAGAGGGTTTTCGTGGAGATGATCTCGTCGCCACTGCGGATGCACTCGGCTATCCTTTAGTGATTAAAGATCCTATCGGGGGATCCAGTATCGGCATGGGCATTGCAAAAAATATTGAAGAGGCGGAATCCATTGTGGCGTCTCTATTCAAGGACAGTGATCGCCTTTTGTGCGAAACGTTCATTAGAGGCACAGAAGCGAGTTGTGGCTATATTGATGGAATGCCTGCGTTGCCCCCGACAGAAATGCGCATGACCACTCGGGAATACTTTGATTTTGAAGCGAAATACAATGGGGAATGCCGTGAAGTGACCCCTGCGGAATTTTCCCCAGATTTAACACAACGCATTCAGGAACTCGCGAAAAAAGCGCACCGTGCTTTGGGTTGTGCTGGCTATAGTAGGACAGATGTTCGCATTGATAAACAAGGCGGACTCTGGGCTCTGGAAACCAATACGCTTCCGGGGATGACCCCTTCCTCCCTTTTGCCTGCCCAGGCCGCTTGTATTGGGGTGAGTTATTCTCAATTAATTGACGTCATCATTGACATCAGTCTCAAAATTAAGCGCTGAGGTTTTTCGATGTCTCGTTCCCTAGATTTAATTTTGGATACTTCTCGGCAAGGCATTGCTCTTGGTATTTACGCAGAGGGCAATATTATTTGTGAAAAATATGAGCCGGATTGTCGAGGTGAAAATCTAGGGCGTTTGTTGGATTCGTCGCTCTCTTTCGCTGAGGTAACACTTGAAGAAATCAAACGAGTGTTAGTGACTCTTGGCCCTGGTTCTTTTACGGGGCTTCGCACAGGGATTGCTTTTTGTGAGGGACTTTGTTTTTCGGGCTCACGTACTTTGTACGGAATTTCAACCTTAGCGGCCCTTCGCTCCTTATCTCCAGAAGATCATTCGGCCGTAATTTTACGCGCCCGCCCGGACTATTGGTATTTGGGGCTTAGAGAAGCGGAATTTTTTGTCTCTACTGAAGAAACACTCGAAAAAATTGCCGCCGATCTTCCCAAAGTATTTGTGTGCGATTCCAGTGCGGCCTCGGATGCCTCTCTTTTAAATTTTGCGACCCAAAATAATATTCAGATTATTGTCGCTAAGGGGCCTGAAATTCAACCGTTCTCCCTATTTTTTGACCGCATTAAACCCTCTCTGACTCAAAAAGCAAACTACATTCAGCCCTCTTATTTTGAGAGAACAAAGTGAGTCTTTTGATTCGTGAAATGCAAGCGG
>Ga0209467_1001169_pt1 | contig 24655 bp, 20 predicted proteins | sample Higcelwee11metaG_FD_187175 | JGI IMG/M metagenome (GOLD analysis project Ga0209467, IMG submission 187175) | Freshwater pond sediment microbial communities from the University of Edinburgh, under environmental carbon perturbations - High... | ecosystem: Environmental > Aquatic > Freshwater >... | reverse complement strand
CGTGGGCGAGGTGGGCAGCCTGGCCTGCGGCGACGCCCTGAAGCTGTTTCTCAAGATAAACGACGAGGGCGTCATCACCGACGCCACGTTTCAGACCTTCGGCTGCGCCAGCGCCATCGCCTCCAGCTCGGTGTTGACCGAGATGCTCAAGGGAAAGACCCTTGCCGAGGCCAAAAAGATCTCCAACAAGGACATCGCCAAGGCCCTGGGGGGGCTTCCCAAGGAAAAGATGCACTGTTCGGTCATGGGCCAGGAGGCCCTGGACGCGGCGCTCAAAAACTTCGCGGGCGAGGCCGCCCCGGCCCACGAGCCCGAAGGGGAGCTGGTGTGCAAGTGCTTCGGGGTCACCGACGTGCAGATTCGCCGGGCCATCCGGGAAAACGGCCTGACCACCCTTGAGGAGGTCACGGACTTCACCAAGGCCGGGGGCGGCTGCGGCGACTGCCACGAGCGCATCGGGCAGATTCTGGCCGAGGAGCTTTCCGGCGCGGCCGCCGCGCCAAAGGCCCCGGACGCGGGCGGAAAAAAGCCCCTGACCAACCTGGAGCGCATGCGCCTGGTCACCAAGGTCATCGACGAGGAGATTCGCCCGGCGCTCAAAAACGACGGCGGCGACCTGGAGCTTCTGGACATCGACGGCCATGAGGTCATCGTGTCCTTGCGCGGGGCCTGCGTGGGCTGTCCGTCAAGCAAGCTGACCCTGGCCGATTTTGTGGAGCGCAGGCTGAGGGAAACCGTGGAACCGGACATCCGGGTCAGGGAGGCGCGCTGATGGACCCCATCTATCTGGACAACAACGCCACCACGAAGGTCGCGCCCGAGGTGCTGGAGGAGATGCTTCCGGTTCTTCGCGACCACTACGGCAACCCCTCCAGCATGCATTCCTTCGGGGGTTCCGTGGGCGCGCTGGTCAAAAAGGCCAGGGCGCGCACGGCCGACGCCTTGGGGTGTCGTCCGGAGGAGATCATCTTCACCTCCTGCGGCAGCGAGGGCGACAACACGGCCATCCTGTCGGCCCTTCGGGCCAACCCCGAAAAGCGGCACATGGTCACCACCAGGGTGGAGCATCCGGCGGTCTTAAGCCTGGCCAAGCATCTGGAAACCCGGGGCGTCGCCGTCACCTACCTGGGCGTGGACGCCTCGGGCCGCCTGGACCTGGACGAGTTGCGGGCGTCGCTGCGCAAGGACACGGCCGTGGTGTCGGTCATGTACGCCAACAACGAGACCGGGGTGGTCTTTCCCATCCCCGAGATCGCGGCCCTGGTCCGGGAGCGCGGCATCGCCTTCCACACCGACGCGGTGCAGGCCGTGGGCAAAATTCCCATATCGCTTAAGGACATGCCCGTGGATTATCTGGTGCTCTCGGGCCACAAGCTGCACGCCCCCAAGGGCGTAGGCGCGCTCTACGTGCGCCGGGGCACGCCGTTTCGGCCGTTTCTCATCGGCGGGCACCAGGAGCGCGGCCGCCGGGCGGGCACCGAGAACACCCCGGGCATCGTGGCCCTGGGCCGGGCCATGGAGCTGGCCGTGGCCGGGATCGAGGATGAGAACACCCGCGTCAAGGCCCTGCGCGACCGTCTGGAGACGGGCCTTATGGCCGCCATCCCGGACAGCATCCTAAACGGCGACCCGGCCAGCCGCCTGCCCAACACCACCAGCATCGCCTTCAAATACGTGGAGGGCGAGGCCATCCTGCTTCTTTTGGACACGTTCGGCATCTGCGCCAGTTCCGGCTCGGCCTGCACCTCGGGGAGCCTTGAGCCGTCGCACGTGCTGCGGGCCATGGGCGTGCCCTTCACCTTCGCCCACGGCTCCATCCGGTTCAGCCTGTCGCGCTATACGACCGATGCGGAAGTGGATACGGTGCTAAAGGAGATGCCCGGGGTCATCGCCAGGCTCAGGCAGATGTCCCCGTTTTCGGCCGCAACCGACGAAAAACCGTCCTGTACCTGCTGAATCGGATAAAACGCCATGCCCATCCACGACGACATGCTGTCTCTTATCGGCGCGACCCCCCTGGTGCGATTGAACCGGCTGGCCAGGGGCCTGCCCGCCACGGTGGCGGCCAAGATCGAGTCCCGCAACCCCGGCGGCTCGGTCAAGGACCGCATCGCCCTGAACATGATCGACACGGCCCTTCGCGACGGCCGCATCGGCCCGGACACGCTCATCGTGGAGCCCACCAGCGGCAACACCGGCATCGGGCTGGCCTTTGTCTGCGCCGTCAAGGGCCTGCGCCTTGTGCTCGCCATGCCCGAGAGCATGAGCCTGGAGCGGCGGATGCTCCTTGCCGCCTACGGGGCCAGGGTGGTGCTCACCCCGGCCGCGCTTGGCATGCGCGGGGCCATCGACAAGGCAAACGAGATCGCGGCCGCCAGTCCCGGGGCCTTTGTGCCGGGGCAGTTCGACAACCCGGCCAACCCTGAGGCCCACGCCCTGACCACGGCCGAGGAGTTGTGGGCCGATACGGACGGGAAAATCGACGTCTTCGTGGCCGGGGTGGGCACGGGCGGCACGGTCACCGGCGTGGCCCGGGCCTTGCGCGCCAAAAAGCCCGGCATCCGGGTGGTGGCCGTGGAACCGGCGGCCTCGCCCGTTTTGTCCGGCGGCTGCCCCGGCCCCCACGCCATCCAGGGCATCGGGGCCGGGTTCGTGCCCGGGAACTTCCGGCGCGACCTGGTGGACGCCGTGGTCACCGTGGAGAACGAGGACGCCATGGCCATGGCCCGGGCCCTGGTCCGGGACGAAGGGATTTTGTGCGGCATCTCCTCGGGGGCCAACGCGCACGCGGCCCTGGCCGAGGCCAGACGTCCGGAGAACGCCGGGAAACTGGTGGTCTTCGTAGTCTGCGACACGGGCGAGCGGTATCTGAGTACGGCGCTTTTTCGGGGGGAGGACTAGGCCATGCCGGACCTGATCGCCCCGCTGGCGCGGCCGGATGCGCCTGCGGCCGTGGAGATGACTGACCATCACGCCGGGGAGCCCGAGCCCTTGAGCCTGGAGGAGGTGGCCGAACGCCTGTGCGACCCGGCCTCGTACACGACCGTCTACCACCGGCCCCTGCACGACCAGCCCATGCCTGCGGTGAAGGTCTTGCGCGAGGTCATGGAGCGGCTTCGGGCCGTGCTCTTTCCGGGTTATTTCGGCAACTCCGACATCACCCCCGAGTCCATGCGCTTCCATGTGGGGGCGAATCTGGACGCCGTGTCCCGGCTTCTGGCCGACCAGATACGGCGCGGCTACTGTTTTTTCTGCGACCGGGAGCAGGTGGAGGGCTGCCAGGCCTGCGAGGACCGGGCCAAGAACCTGGCCGGGCGGTTTCTGGCCGCCTTGCCGCGCATCCGGTCGTATCTGGCCGACGACGTGCAGGCCGCCTTCGAGGGCGACCCGGCGGCCAGGAGTCCGGGCGAGACGATTTTCTGCTATCCGAGCATCACGGCCATGACCCACTACCGGGTGGCCCACGAACTCTCCCACCTGGGGGTGGAGCTTATTCCGCGCATCATCACCGAGATGGCCCATTCGGCCACGGGCATCGACATCCACCCCGGGGCCGAGATCGGGCGGCGGTTTTTCATCGACCACGGCACGGGCACGGTCATCGGCGAGACCTGCGTCATCGGCGACAACGTGCGCCTGTACCAGGGGGTGACGCTTGGGGCCAAGAGCTTCCCCAAGGACGCCTCGGGCAACATCATCAAGGGGATTGCGCGCCATCCGGTGGTGGAGGACGAGGTGACCATCTATTCCGGGGCCACCATCCTTGGCCGGGTGACCATCGGCCGGGGCGCGGTTGTCGGCGGCAACGTGTGGCTGACCCGCGACGTACCGCCCGGGGCCAGGGTGCTCCAGGGCCGGGCCCGGGAAGGGGTGTTCGAATATGGGGCGGGGATTTAGGGCGTCAGGTTAGGCTCTGTCTGCGAGAAAGAAACAAACGGCCGCCCGGAGCATTTCCGGGCGGCCGTTCGCCATTTCTGGACGAAAGTCCGGCGCGGGTCAGCCGCTGCACCCGCCGCCGCTGTCGCTGTCGCCGCCGTTGTTGTTTGATCCCGGGGTGTCGCCCAGGGTGTTTTTGAAGGCCCCCGGAACCTTGGCCGAACGGCTGACCGGGGCGGCCTTGACGGCCGTGCCCAGGGCGCCCGGCATGGGCCCGGCGTCGGAGGTTCCTCGCTCACGGCTGACGGTCACGCCCTGTCCCACGGCCATGTCCACGGTCTTGCCCTTTTTGTCCGTAAAGGCCAGGGGCCGCTTGGCCGTGCCGTTTATGTGGCCGTGGGCCTCGCTTGGCACGTCGGTCATTGCGGCCTGGCGCAGGGAGGCCATAAGCCCCGCCGCATTCGCCCCGGCCGAAAACACCTCGGCCAGGGCCGCGCCATACGGCTTGCCGCCCACGGCCGCCGGGGCCTGCACCAGGGAAGCAAGCTCCGTGCCCCGGATGCCGATGGCCCCAAGGGGCGTGTCCACGGAAAAGGCGCGCGGATTGCGATCCGAAATGATCCCGGTCACGGCCCGGAACACCCCCGGACCATAGGTGAACTTCGCCGTGTTGCTAAACGTCTTGTCCTGGCCCCATTCGTTGACGAATTCATCCACGGAAAAAAGGCTCTCCGGTCCCATGGCCAGGATCGTGCCGTCGGAAAACATGATCTGCAGCGAGGATTCGGCCTTGGTGGCCACGGTGTCGCCCACGAAGACCGGCCCCTTGGCCGCAAGCTCCCGGGACTGGCCGCCGCGCACGGCCAGGGCCTGGCCCTTGGCCTCCTGCACATAGCCCACGGGCTTGGCGCCCTCGGCGGCCAGGGCCCGGGTGGCCAGCAGGCTGACCATGATCACCACAAAGAAAAGAACTTTCGTTTTCATGTTACGTCCTCCATCGTGCATAGGGGGCCTGCAAAAGACCTTCAGGGGCGGCGCCTTCGTCATGCGGGCCGAAGCAACCGGCGCATGGTTTCCGGTTGGTACAATGTCCGGGCGGGAAGTCAACAGGGGCGCCCCAAGGGGCCGATGTCGGCTGCCTGGAGAATGAAAGCGGTGCGCCGTTACCGGGTGCTGCCGACGCCTCCTCCTCCTCCTGTGTTGCTGTTGCCGCCGGTGTGGCCGCCGGAGCCCGACCTTCCGGTGGTGGTGCTGTCGGTGCTGCCGGTGTTGCTGTTGCTGGAGCCCGGGGTGTCGCCCAGGGTGTTCTTGAAGGCCGCCGGGATCTTGACCGAAGTCCGAATCGGCGCGGTCTTGATGGTCGTGCTCAGGACGCCGGACATAGGCCCGGCGTCGGATGTCCCGCGTTCCCGGCTGACGGTCACGCCCTGGCCCACGGCCATGTCCACGCTCTTGCCCATCTTGTCCGTGAAGGCCAGGGGCCGCTTGGCCGTGCCGCGTATGTGGCCGTGAATCTCGCCGGGCACGACTGCCGTGGCGGCTTGGCGCAGGGCGGCCAGGATGCTGGCCGCGCCCGCTCCCGGGGTGAAGGCCTCGGCCAGGGCGGCGGGATAGGGCTTGCCGCCGACCAGGGCCGGGGCCTGGACCACGGAACCCAGTTCCGTGCCCCGGATGCCGATGGCCCCAAGCGGCGTCTCCACGGAAAAGGCGTGCGGATTGCGGTCCGAGATGGCCCCGGTCACGGCCCGGAACACGCCGGGGCCGTAGGAGAACTTCATCTTGTTGCTTAAGGTCTTGTCCTGGCCCCATTCGTTGACGAATTCATCCACGGAAAAAAGGCTCTCCGGTCCCATGGCCAGGATCGTGCCGTCGGAAAACATGATCTGCAGCGAGGATTCGGCCGCCGTGGCCAGGCTGTCGCCGGAAAAGACCGGGGCCTTGGCCGCAAGCTCCCGGGACTGTCCGGCCCGCACGGCCAGGGCCTGGCCCTTGGCCTCCTGGACGTACCCGGCGGGCTTGGCGTCGTCTGCGGCCAGGGCCGGGGAGGCGAGCAGGAACAACAGGACGAGCGTCCGCACAAGAAGTCCTGGTTTCATCCGAGGCACCCTCCATGGTCTGCTGAAAATGTGCAAAACATGCTTGAGGACTGGCGGCCAGACCTCCGGACAGCTGCACGGCAGGTATGTCTCTTCCGTGGTACAGTGTCCGGTGCGGAAGTCAACAGGGAGAAGCGTGAAAGATGCAGGGGACGTATGCGCCTTCAGACCAAACGGCGCGTCACAGAACCTCAAGTCCGAAAAAAGAGACGGCGTTGTCCGCCGTGGTCCGCCACACCTCGTCCGGGGAAAGCCCCTTGATGTCCGCTACGCGGGCGGCGGTAAAACCCATCAGGGCCGGTTCGTTGCGCTTGCCCCGCCAGGGCTCGGCGGTCAGAAACGGGGCGTCGGTCTCAAGCAGAAGCCGCGACAAGGGGATTTCGGCCACGGCGGCGGCCAGGGCCGTGTTTTTGGCATAGGTCACCGGGCCCGGCACGGAGATGAAAAAGCCCATGGCCAGGATGCGCCGGGCCAGCTCCGCATCGCCGCCGAAGCAGTGCCACACCAGGGGCCTGCCGGAAAATCCCATGTCCGCAAGGATCGCCAGGGTGTCCTCCTCGGCCGAGCGGCTGTGGATGACCACCGGTAATTCGAGCCCCCGGGCCATCTCCAACTGTTCCCGAAAGGCCCGTTTTTGGTCCTGGGCAGGCGCGTCGTCCCAGTAGAAGTCCAAGCCGATCTCGCCCACGGCCCGAAGCCTTGGGTTGGCCCGGAAGGCCGCCTCCATGGCTGCGGTCAGCGGTTCGGCGTAGTCCGAGCATTCCGTGGGATGCATGCCCAGGATGAAAAAGACCTGGGGCGCATCGTTAAAAAGCGCCACGTTTCGGGCATAGGCGTCCGGTCCCAGGAATACGTTGCCGATGCGGGCCACCCCGGCGGCCCTGGCCCGGGCCAGGATGTCCGGTATTTCGGCGGGCTCGAAGCCGCGCATGTCCAGGTGGGCGTGGGTGTCGACGCCCACGGGGGCAAGGCCCAGGGTCTCGGGGGACGGGCGGTCGCGTTGTTTTTTCTTGGACACGGAAAAGATCCTCCAGGGCCTCCGGCGCGTGCCGGACGGCCGCTGTGGTAGCAAAGCCCGGGGGGACTGTCACCCCGTCCCGGGCGTTGCATCCCTGGCGGGGCAGGTCGAAAACGGCGGAGGACGAGCGGGGCGGCCGGACAGGCGCATGACGCGTCGGCCCGCGTTTTGCCTCAGGATTCCGCGTTGCGGATGACGGGTCGCAGCATGGCTTTCGGGCCGACACGGCCCACGGGGATGGGCCTCAGGGGCTGCCGGGCCGGACATGGCCGCGCTTGTATCGGGACGGGCGAGGGGATAATGAGACCCGTCGGGCGGGCGGCCGGTTTCGGCCCGGCGGACATCCCCCGGCAGCCGCCCCCATGGACGTGACCCTATGAGCCTTGATTCTCCGTTGTTCCTCTTTGCCTTTCTCCCGGCCGTTCTGGCCGGATTTTTCATCGCGCCCACCCGGTTTCGGCCGCATGTCCTGCTTGCGGCCAGCCTGATCTTCACGGCCATGGGCGACGTCTCGGCCCTGCCGGTGCTGGCCGTCTCCATCCTCGGCAACCATGCCCTGGCCCTGGCCATCGGCGACGCCCGGGCCGCCGGACGCACGGTCAGGCAGCGCAGGCTGGCGGCCCTGGGGGTGGCGGTCAACATCGGGTATCTGGCCAAGGCCAAGTACCTGGGCTTTCTGGCGGCCTCCCTGCCGTTTTTGGAATCGACCGGCATCGACCCCGCAACCGCCCACGGCCTGCCGCCTTTGGGCATCTCTTTTTTCACCTTCCAGGCCGTATCCTACCTTGTGGACGTCTCCCGAGGGCAGGTGGCCGCCGAGAAAAATCTTCTGCGCACGGCCCTGTACCTGTCCTTTTTCCCCAAGATGATCGCCGGGCCCATCGCCCGCTACGCCGCCATGCTCCCGGGAATGCGCCTGCCGCGCCCGGCGCTTTCGGACGTGGCCGCCGGGTCCGTGCGGTTCTGCCTGGGGCTGGCCAAAAAGACCCTTTTGGCCGGGACGCTGGGGCCCGTGGCCGACGCCGCCTTCTCCGCCCGGCCCCTGGGCGAGGCCTTGGACATGGGCACGGCCTGGCTCGGCCTTTTGGCCTACACCGGCCAGATCTATTTCGATTTTTCGGGCTATACGGACATGGCCGTGGGACTTGGGCGCATGTTCGGCATCGCCCTGCCGGAGAACTTCGATTCTCCCTACATCTCCCGTTCCGTGCGCGAATTCTGGCGGCGCTGGCACATCTCCCTGTCCACCTGGTTCCGCGACTATCTCTACATCCCCCTGGGCGGCGGCCGGGTCAGTCCGGCCCGGGTGCAGGGCAACCTGCTGACGGTCTTCGTCCTGTGCGGGCTGTGGCACGGGGCAAGCTGGACCTTCGTGGTCTGGGGGCTTTTCCACGGGGTGTTTCTGGTCCTGGAACGCACCCGTTTCGGCCGGGCCATGGACGCCGCCCCGGCCGCCCTGGGCCATGCCTACGCCCTCGCGGCGGTCATGCTGGGCTGGGTCTTTTTCCGGGCCGCCGATCTGCCCCAGGCCGTGAACTATCTCGGGGCGCTTTTTTCGTTTCGTTTCGAGGGTTTCGCCTATACCTGGATGACCGTCGCCACTCGCCAGGCCCTGTGCGCCCTGGCCCTGGCCGTGGTCTTCTCCCTGCCCCTTGGCGGGGCGGCCCGCACCCTGTCGGAACTGGCCGGGCGCTGCGGCGCTCTTGGCCGGGGCGCGGCCAAAGCGGCGACGATCCTGGCCCCGGCGGCGCTTTTCGTCCTGTCGGCCATGCAGCTTGCGGCCGGAACCTATTCCCCCTTCATTTACGCCAGGTTTTGACCATGAACGCGCGCGCCATGGACCTCCTGCGGACCCTCATTTTTCTGGCCGTGCTCGCCACCCCCCTGGCCGTGGCCGCCCTGGGCCTTGAGCCCGTGGGGGTGCTGGCCCACGAAAACCGTCCCTTGGCCCAGCTTCCGGCCTTCTCCCGGCTATTTTCCGATCCGGCGGCCTACGCCAAGGGCCTGCGGGTGGCCTTTGCGGACCATTTCCCCCTGCGCGAGACCCTCATCCGGGCTGGGAACCGGCTGCGGCTGGCCGTCTTCGGGGAATCCCCCGTACCCGGGGTGATGCTGGGGCGCGACGGCTGGCTGTTTTATTCCCTGGAGCATGCCCTGGACGACCATATAAACGTCATGAACATGTCCGAATCCCTGCAAGAGGACATGACGCGCATCCTGGTGGAGCGCCGGGACCGGCTGGCGGCCCGGGGCATCGCCTTCTACGTGGTGGTGTGCCCGGACAAGCACACGGTCTATCCCGAATATCTTCCCGGATACGTCCATCCCCTGCGGCCCCGGTCCCGGCTGGACATCCTGGGGGAGCGCCTGACGGCGGCGGGCGTGACGTTTCTCGATCTGCGGCCGGACATGGCCCGGGCCAAGGCCGTGCGCCGGGCCTACTGGAAGACCGACACCCATTGGAACGACTGGGGGGCGTTTATCGGGGCCAAACGGATCGTGGCCGCCATGCGGCAGCGGTTCCCGGCCATCCCCCCCCTTGATGAGGCTGACTACGCCGTGACCGAATCCGTGGTCCCGGGCGGCGATCTGGCCGGGATGCTTCTGTTGCCGGATATCTGGCGGGAAACGGACATCCGCCTGGCGCCCAAAAATCCCCAGGCCAAAGGCGTCCTGGCCAGCTTCGGCGCGCCCCGTCCCTATGCCGACCCGGCCAACCATCCGGATCGGGCCATGGTGGTGGCCGAGACCGGGGATACGCGGCTTCCCCGGGTTCTTTTTTTCCGCGACTCCTTTTCGTCGGCCATGATCCCCTTTCTGGCCGGACGTTTCCAAAGCGCTGTCTTTGTCTGGAGCCACGCCTACGCCCCGGACCTCGTGGCCGCAGAAAAGCCCGACGCCGTGGTCCTTGAGGTGGTGGAGCGCTACCAGTACGCCTTTTGCCTTGAAAATCCCCCCGAGCCGTCCGAAGACTAGCCTCCCCTCGCGCCGCGTCCGCGAAATCCGGATTCCCGGGTCTCGGGATGATCCCTTCACATGGTTCCTGCCTTCTTGAAATGATGCAGGCGTGTTGTTTTCAGGGATGTTCCTCGACGGACTCCCCGGCAGGCAGTTTTTTCCCAGCCGCCCGGCGGCGGCAAGAGCCTCTGTTGCGCTGGCGTCCGCCAACCCTTTGTCTGCGCACATGTTTTGCGGCGTTCTCCGTGGTCGCGGAACCGGGCGCCAAGCCTGGACCGGTTTATGCTTTGTGGTCATGGAACACGACTATGCGCTTTATGGCGGTAAATTTTTCCATCCCAGGGAGAGGGGGACACGACACAACATTGGAGTCGCATCATGGATATCTCAGGTATTTTGTCCGGGAGCAGCTACACGTCGGCCATCGAATCCGTGGCCTCCACGCAGAAGGTGGATGATGAGGACACCTCGAGCACGACGGTCAGTTCCGGGACCGACACCGTGACCATCTCCGACGCGGCCAGGAAGCTGTCGGAACTTTTGGCCAGCGCCCGGGGCCAGTCCGACAGCAGCAGCAGCGAAACCGAAAGCGAGTCCGAAAGCGACAGCGAAGACAGCGACAGCGAATCGTCCGAATCCGCTGAAGGCGCCAGCGGAAGCGGCGGTTCCAGCAGCAGCGATTCCACCAGCAGCATCGAGGATCTCCAGGCCCAGATCGAGGAGTTGCAGGGCAAGATCCTTCAGGTGGAGCAGCAGGAAATCCCCGATGGCGCCAAAAAGCCCATCGTGGCCGCCCTGCAGGCCCAGGTCTCCAGCCTGCAACAGCAGATCGCCCAGCTTAAGGCCGCAGCCGCCTAACGCGCCCAGTCATCCCGCAAGGGATCATGCACAATGCCCATCCGGGACGGCCTCCCGGATGGGCATTGTGCCGTTGAGGCCCCGGCCTGGCGCGCGCCCTGCCTGCCGGGCGGGTTTTTTATTTTCTCACACAGTGATTCGAATAATCGCGGATTGCGCCCGCCGTGGGGTTCTTGCCCCGGCGCGGCGCATGTTCACGACGGGCTGGTATTCCGGGAAAAACCGTGTTTTGCCGGGGAGATGCCTGAGCCGGTGGCCAGGCCTGGGCCGCCAGGGGCGTGTCGGCACGAATCGTGAAGTGGTCTGGTCGGGACCAGTCTCGCCCGCCCCGACAACCACCGCAACCACGGGCGCACCGCATGACCGGCACGGCACGCATACCTCTCCCCGGCGATTTGGCCCCGGCCCTTGCCGCAGTATGTCTGGTCTGTTTTCTGGCCGTCTTTTTCGCGCCCGCGGCCCAGGCCGAGGCTACGGCGCCTCCCCGGGCGCATGTGGTGCAACCGGGCGAGACCCTTTTTTCCCTGGCCAAACGTTACGGTGTGTCCCTGGCGGCGCTTCAGGCTGAAAATGGCATCGCCGCTGCGGATCAGCTCCGGGCCGGAACGCGACTGCGTCTTCCTGCCGCCACGACGGCCTCACCCGGCCCCGGGAGGGGCGGCGGTCGTGTGCTGGCCGCTGAAACGGGCCGAGGCCCGGCGAAAAAAGCCGCCTCCCCGAAGATCCTGGCCGCCAAGTGGAACGTTCACGACCAGACATCCGCCATCATGGGCAACCCGCCCAAGCCTGATCCAAAGCGCAGCGGATCGCTCCTGGAGGTTCCCCTCAGGGGCGGCGGCGTCCTGACTCCGGAACACCGCGACGCCGGGGCGGTGATCATGTCCGGCGCAGCGAATAAAAACGAGGATTTCCAGGGCCACGCCCTGGGGGTGCGCACCACCCTGCCCGCCGGGAAGGACACGCAGTTGGTGACCACCCTGGGCTATGGCGTGAACGTCTCGGTGAAGGAAAACGAGGCCTCGCGCGTGGGCTATGAAACCGACACCAGTATCGGCGGCCTGGGCTACGGGCTCGGGTTGCGGCATTCGTTCTGAACTGGTCACCGCCACGGGCTTCGCCGTGGATGTCTCGATCCAAAAAAGCGCCGCCTCGCGGGTCGGTTCTGAAACCGACGCCAGTATCGGTGGCCTGGGACCGTCAGGCGACGTCCTCGGCCAGGGCGCCGCAACCTGAGTGCAGGTAGGTGGCGATGGTGACGGCCTCGTCGGGATCGGCGGGCACGGGGTCGGGAATGCGGACCATGGCCCGCTGCATGGCGAAATGTTTTTCCGCCAGGATGGTTTGCAGCTCGGCGAGGCTGGAGTCGTCGCCACGGGCGTTTTGCTCCACCACGCTCCACTTGGTGTCTTCGGTGAGCATGCCGGGTACTCCGCGTGCGGATGGCGATGGCGCCCCGCACGATCCGTTCATACTCCAGGCGTGTCGGACGGGCAAGGGGGGATGGCGGGAAGGATCGTGCCGTGGTGGAGCGTGGCCCTAAACACGGTTTTCGTACTCGGAGCGGCAAATTTCGTGATCCTGGGGATGCCTGAAGGCGGGCGCGGTTATGCACAGAAATGACGGCATTTCGTCATCCCTGCGAAAAGGCGGCCAGGGATGCGGCTTGGCGGGGAGGGCGGGCAAGGAAGCAGGCCTGTATCCTCTGGCCTGCGCCGGGTTATGGGGTGTGGCACGCTCCTGGCAATCCTCCATGCAAGCGCGTCCGGTAGACGCGCGATTGTGCAAACCTCAAGGAGCGTTGTATGAAGCGCATCACCATTTTCGCCGCCTGCCTTCTGGCCCTGTGCGTCGCGGCGTCCGAAGCCCGGGCCATCCAGATCGCGGCGCCGGGGCTGTGGGTGGATGTCCCCCTCGTGATCGGAGGCAATTCGGGCTGCTACGGTCCTTCCCCGTACGTTCCGGTGCGCGGCCCCGGGTATGGCCCGCCGCCGCCGCCTCCTCCTCCTCCTCCGGGATATTGGGGCCCCTACGGCTACGGTCCCTATCCGGGCGGCCGGGGCTACGGCGGCCCGCTTCCGGGATACTACGGTCCCCGTGGCGGCTACGGCGGCTACGGCGGCTATGGCGGACGCTACGGCCCGCCGCCTCCCCCCAGGCATGGCTACGGCGGACACTACGGCCCGCCGCCTCCCCCCAGGTACGGCCGGGGTTGGTAAACAGACGAGTGACGCCCCAAGGCGGGTGTGTTACGGCGCAGGGCGGTTCCGTCCACAGGGCGGAGCCGCCGCTGGCGCGCGGTTTCCCAGGGGCGTCACGCGTCGCCCTGTCGGAACAGGGAGGAGGTGGCGCCGCAGTCGTCCCGCCCGGGGCACGTCCGGACGACATTGACATCTTCCCGCCGATTCTGCTTTATGGCTTTTCCCGAAACGGCTTGCTCATACATCCCATGGCATTCGACTTGCATTTAACGCCGCCAGGAGGAACGTCACGGGAACGCGTCCGGCGCGCTCCCGGCCCGCTATGCCCATGCCGGTAACCCTTCGTCCCATTGCCCCAGGCCGCAAAAGGCCGTCCGCTTCCCCGAGGCGCAGCGTTTTTTCTGCGGCCTCGCGGCTGTTGCTGTTTGTGCTGGTCTGTGCAGGTTTTGTGTCGGGCTGCGTACACAAGGGCGGGGAGGGCGCGCAATCGCTCACGGCCCATGTCGTCTCCCGTCCTGCCGGGGCGGGCGCAGGCCCGTCCGACTGCTTCGACCTGGGGGCCATGGACGATCCCGACCGGCTTTTCCGCGCCGCCTGCCCGCCGCGCCAGACGCTTGAGGTCAAGGCCAAGGCGTACGTATCCCACGGCCGCAAGAAAAAGACGGGCTATCCGCGCGGGGCCTGGGGCGACACCCTGGGGCCGGACGTGAGGGCCATCGCCGTCTCCCCGGATCTGGTGAACGCGGGGCTGGGGTACAAGACCCGGCTGACCATTGAGGGGCTGCCCGGCGAATATGAGGTGCTGGACCTGATGCACGGCCGCTGGAGAAAAACCATCGACATCTATTTCGGCGACGACCGCCAGGGCGCCCGCCTGTGGGGCAACCGCACCATCACCATCTCCTGGGAGTAACCCCGGCCGGTCCCCGGCCATACTCCTTCTTCCGCTCTCCGGGTGGCTGTCCCCTTCCGGGCCGCCGCCGCTTCCAGGCCGATGTCCCATGATCTCCCGCCTCCGGCGGGAGTTGCTTCGTTTGAAGATATCCCTATGATTTTATAAAGTATTTTTCTTGAGTCATCCTTTTGAGGGGGTGCCGAGGCGCTTGAAAATCCTCCTTTCGGGCGATTGCGTTTTGTCCCTGGGCGGTGAAGATGCGGGCTTCCTTTTCACCCTCAACCAAGGATGGCGGCCCATGGATTTTATGACTTCGCTTTCAACCTGCCTGCGAAAATATGCGACATTCTCTGGGAGGGCCTCAAGGCCCGAGTTCTGGTACTTCGTCCTGGCGGTCTGGCTGGTGTCCCTTGTCGGCATGGTGCTGGATCAGGCCCTTTTTGGGGGCGGTTCTTCAGAAAATCCGATCATGCCCCTGACCTCCGTCTTTCAAGTCGTGACGCTTTTGCCCGTGTTGTCCGTCTCCGTCAGGAGGCTTCACGATGTGAACCGTTCCGGGTGGTGGTATCTCATCGCCTTGACCGGAGTTGGATTTCTCCTTTTGCTGTACTGGTTCGCCAAAAAGGGGACTGAGGGCGAGAACGGCTATTCGCTGGCCGTTGCCTGACCCGGACGTCATTTCGGGGAGTTCCCAAACGTGTCGTCCGCTTCGGCCGGTACAAGTCTCCTGACTGTTTCGGCGCCGCAACAAGGGGATTTCCGTGGCGGGCGGCATCTTCGTCATGGTCACGGTGACCGGCGACCACCCCCAGGCGGCGGGAATTTTAGGCTCCATCGTCTGCCGCTGACAGTGCCGCCGGGGCCGCCGGGTTGGGCCTCGCTGCGACGTTGAAAGCCGCCGCAGCGAGGCCCCGGCACGTCCCGGCCCGGGACGCCGCCGCCTGCCGCGCCGCCCCTTGCCCTCCAAGGATTCGCCGCCTCGAACGATCCTCCGCACTTCCAGCCAATTCACTTCATGCGACTATGACGGACGTTCCGCGCGTCCGGCGCCCGGGTGACGGGAACAACGGCCATGCCGTCTGAAGACGCCGAACGGATCGTGTCATGGACAAAAAATGGCGTGGCCCCTCTTGCGTCGCCAGATGCTTCACGCTATTTATGTTGTAAAATGAAGCGTGCCAATAAAGATCGAAAAAATGCATCTTTTGTGCTGGATGCAGGTTTTCAATATACGAGAGGTTTTCGCGAAGAGATATTCGTCCTCGTGATGGCGCGCCGTGCGTGAAAGGTATGCCTGAGATGAAAACGCGGCAGGGATGTACGACGGAAAGATGCTGCAATACTTCCGAACAGGATGACGGACGGCGCGACGTGCGAGGCATCGCCTTGACCCCGGGCGGGATGTCTTAGCCCAAAACGGGGCGGACTGCGTGCCGCCAAGGTCTTCCCTGTGCTGAAGACAAAAAGTTTTTCCACCATCATCTTCCTCACGGTTTCGGGCATGGCGCTCCTGGTCTCCCTGACGGGGATGGGGCTTTGGGCCTTTGAGAAATACCGGGATTTTCAGGATGAGGCCGAATCCATCCGCCGGGACTTCGTCGAGCGCAACAAGGCGGAGATCCTGTATCAGGTGGATACGGCGACGAACTACCTGCATCATCAGATATCCATTGCCGAGACCCGGGGGCGGGCCATGGTCAGGGAACGGACCCTGGACGCCGTGGCTGTGGCCGAAAAACTCGTGGAGCGGCATGCCGGGACCATGAGCCGGGCCGGACTGGAACGGCTGGTCATGGACACCTTGCGGCAGATCCGCTTCAACAAGGGCCGGGGATACTATTTCGCCACCCGGCTGGACGGGACCGAACTGCTTTTTGCCGACCGACCGGAGCTTGAGGGCGTCAACCTGCTGGACATGCAGGCCCCGGACGGCACGTTCGTCATCCGGGACATGATCGCCCTGGTGCGCCGGGAGGGCGAGGGGTTTTACGAATACGACTGGACCAAGCCCGGCGTGGACGGGGGCCGGCATCGCAAAATCGCCTATATCAAGTATTTCGAGCCGTTCGATTGTTTCATCGGCACGGGGGAATACGTCGAGGACCAGGCCGCCGAACTCAAGCAGGAGGCCCTGGGCTGGCTGGTCCAGGTCCGTTTCGGCCAAAGCGGCTATCTGTTCGGGTCGACGTTTTCCGGCGAGCCGCTTTTCACCAACGGCGAGATCACCACGGGCGGCCCGAGTGTCTGGGAGCTGGCCGATCCGAACGGAATCAAGATCATCCAGGAGCAACAGCGCCTTGCGGCCACGCCCACGGGCGGCTTCCTGGACTATTCCTGGCGCAAGCTCACAGGCGACGCCCCCTCGCCCAAGATCGCCTACGTGCGCGGCATTCCCGGGTGGGGATGGATCATCGGGGCGGGGTTTTATGTGGACGAGGTGGAGACGGCCGTGGCCCTGCGGCGAAGCCAGCTCGCCACGGAACTGCGAGCCGGGCTGGCCCAGGGCGTACTGCTTTGCCTTACCCTGATCGGGGCGACCCTGCTTCTTACCGGCCGGATATCACGCCGCATCAACCGCCAACTGCTCTCGCTCACGGATTTTCTGGCCATGGCCGCCACGCAAAAGGCCCGCATCTCCCCGGACAGCATGAACCTCAAGGAGTTCCGGGACATCGCGGGCAGCGTCAATTCCCTGCTCGATACCCAGGCCGAAATCGAAAAGGCCCTGCGCCAGCGGAGCGAGGAGCTGGCCACGGTACTGGACACCCTGCCCGCCATGGTCTGGATCGCCCTGGACCCGCACTGCCGGGTCACCACGGCCAACCGCGCCGTGAACGAACGGTTGGGGCTGCCCCCAGGCGGTCCCCCGGCCCCGGCCTCGGGGCAGAACCTGATGCGAAGCGTCATCCACCTCAAACCCGACGGAACCCCCTTTCAGGACGACGAACTCCCCATGCAGCGGGCCATCGCCCTGGGGCGGCAGGTGGACAGCGCGGAGCTGTCCTATCTGTTGCCCGACGGCCGACAGGTGTATGTGGCGGGAAGCGCCTCGCCGCTTTTCGAGGAGGACGGCGGCATACGGGGCGCCGTGGCCGTCTACTGGGACATCACCGAACGCAGGCAGGCCCTGGCGGCCCTGATCAAGGCCAAGGAGGCGGCCGAGGCGGCCAACCACGCCAAATCCGAGTTTCTGGCCAACATGAGCCACGAGATCCGGACGCCCTTAAACGGCATCCTGGGCATGCTCCAACTGCTGCACATGACCGCCCTGAGCCAGGAGCAGGACGGCTACGTCGAGGTGGCGATCCAGTCGGGCAGGCGGCTGAACAGCCTTTTGTCCGACATCCTGGACCTGTCCCGGATCGAGGCGGGCAAGCTGGCCATCCAGGAAGGGGTTTTCGAGACGGCGAACCTCAGGAAAGCGGCCCTTGAGTTGTTCGCCCTGACCCTTGCGGACAAGGGGTTGGCCATAGACTTCGTCATCGCCGCCGACATGCCGCCGCAGATCATCGGGGACGAGGCCCGGCTGCGCCAGATTCTCTTCAATCTCATCGGCAACGCCATCAAATTCACCGAGGCGGGCCGGGTGCTGGTCGAACTGTCATCCCTGACGGCGGCGGACGCCTCCGGCCGGTTCGTCGCCCTTTTCACCGTGCAGGATACCGGCATCGGCATCCCCGGGGACATGGTCAAGATGATATTTGAGCCGTTTTCGCAGGCCGAAGGGGCCTATACCCGGCGCTTCCAGGGGGCCGGGCTGGGGCTTTCCATCGTCAAGAATCTCGTGCGGCTGCTTGGCGGAAGCATCTGCGTGGACACCGAGCCCGGTCAGGGCTCGACGTTTTACGTCTCGTTGCCCCTGTGGCTTCCCCCCGGGGGACACGCGGCGCAGGCCGCGAAACCGCAGTCCGAGCCCCCGGCGGCGATCCGACGCTACGCCGGGACGCCCCGCATCCTGATCGTGGAGGACGTGGATTCGAACCGGCGGGCGCTTACCGTCATGCTGGAAAAATTCGGCATGCGGCCGGACAGCGTCGCCAACGGACAGGAGGCCCTGGCCGCCCTTGCGGAGAACGACTACGACGCGGTGCTCATGGATGTGCAGATGCCGGTCATGGACGGGGTGGAGGCCACGCGGCGCATCCGCGACGGCCAGGCGGGGCAGGATAAGGCGGATGTGCCTATCATCGCGCTGACCGCTTACGCCATGAGCGGGGACCGGGAGAAGTTTCTTGGGGCCGGAATGGATGGGTATTTGTCCAAGCCGGTGGCGATGCAGGAACTGCGGGAGGCGCTGGAGCGGGCTTTGGCGGTGGGGAGAGTGGCGGGGGGGAAAACATATTAGCTGGTTCAGACCGTTAATCCAAATGACGTGCATAATCGAATACCTTCTATCCAAAGGCAAAGCTGTATGCTATGGTTTAACGGCCTGCTCTTGTTTTGTTGTTTTGAATAGTTTGGAATACAGCCCGTAAATCAGGCAAAGAAATATCGTTGACAGGCTATGGTTTGTTCGCCTAACCTACGTTTAAGGTTTTCTATGGTGTCTCAATACGTCGTTGTGTTTGTAATTAAACAATTTTTGTACCGATGCGCTCAAAGAGTTTGATCGTTGCGAGGACGTAGATGGAATATAACTATCTGGATAAGGAACGACAAAAACTGTGGGATAGGGTCGTCGCGCTTGAAACGAGAATTGAGAACACTCCTACGAAAAATGAAGCTGAGATCCTCGCCAGTCTTGAAAAGGCCAAGGAATATCTTTCTCAATTTGAAAAAATTCAGGCGGAGATTTTAATATTACAAGAAGAGACGGATGCCTCCCAGGAAATAGTAAAAACCCAATCCGAATTCATCAATACAAATTTTTCCGAAATTACAAACGTATACTCCGATATTAAATCTATAAAAGAGGAAGTCGAAAAGGCAAGGAATGATGTAGATAATGTACGAGCGCAATTCATCGAGAAAAACACAGAGCTGCAAGATATTGCAAGCAAATTTCCTGAGCTTCAGAATCAGCTTGAAAAGTCTGCTAATGCATACGCTGAGATTAATGACTTATATGCTAAAATAAAAGACATACATCAGACTGTTGTAAAACAAAAAACTGAACTTGACTCAATTTACTACGAAGTGTTTGGATATGGCGTTGAGGACGAGTCCGGATCGGAATCTAAAGTTCCAAGTCTTAAAGATAAGCTTAATGACGCGTATAGTCAAATTCGGGCTGATTTCTCGTTACATCAAAAAAATGTTAAAGAACAGTATGTTCAGCTGTCTTCTGAAATTTTAGAATTCACAGAAACCACAAAAAATGCTTTCAGCGACCAAATGGTTGAATGGAAAGGAAAATATGCATTAGTGTTAGACAGCATCAACAAGCTATTGCCTAATGCGCTGACCGCTGGGCTTAGCTACGCTTTTTCAGACAAAAAGAAGGAAGAGACACAAGAGAGAGAAAAAAACTATAAAATATTTATAATGTCGATAATTGCAATGATGGGCGTTTCTCTCCTCCCAATAGGAGTAAGTATCCACTCATTGAGAAATGGACTCAGTCTTCATGATACAATCGTCGAGCTCCCGCAGCTAGCATTTGCCATTCTTCCTATATACATCCCCATCTTGTGGCTTGCATACTCTTCCAGTAAAAAAATTAGTTTGTCTAAAAGGCTTATAGAAGAGTACTCACACAAAGAAGCGTTAAGCAAGACGTACGAAGGGCTGGCAACACAAATATCTAACCTTGAAGAATCGTGTAGCGTTGTTCAGTTGAAAGAAAAGTTGTTGTTTAATATTTTAGAGGTCAGTTCTGAAAACCCTGGCAAATTAATATCAGATTACAACAAGTCTGACCATCCGTTAATGGATGCGTTGGATAAAAGCATAAAACTGGCAAAATCTGTAGAAGTTCTTTCTAAACTGCCTGGGTTCTCTAGAATTGCACATGTGTTAGCGGATAAAGCAGATAAGGTTCTGAAAGAGCAAGGTGTTAAAGCAGAAATTGGGTTAGCAATCCTGCCAGAAATGGATTTAAAAGAAGACAAGGAAACTGCCAAGCAGACTGGAAAAGCCTAATGCTTGTTTGTAGCCCTGTGTCAAGTAAAGCGCTTTAATTCCACTGGGTAAACCCCCGGCTTTACCGGGGGACTCCCAAAGTTTGACTTGAAATCGCCAGTCCTCACTGAATCAACCCCCCGGCCGCCGTCCCCTCTTCCGCCACAACCGGATTGATCAGCACCCCGACCCCGGCGATCTCGATCCGCACCTCATCACCTGCGGCCAGCGGCCCGATGCCCGGCGGCGTACCCGTCAGCACCACGTCGCCGGGATAGAGCGTCATCACCCGGGAGATAAAGCTCACCAGCTCCGCCACCGAAAAAATCATATCCGACGTGTCGCCTTCCTGGCGCACCTCGCCGTTGACCAACGTCCGGATGGCCAGGTTTCCCGGGTCGGCCACCTCGGTCTCGATCCACGGCCCGATGGGGGCGAAGGTGTCGAACCCCTTGGCCCGGCCGAACAGGCCGTCCTTTTTTTGCAGGTCGCGCGCGGTCACGTCGTTGGCGCAGGCATAGCCGAAGATGTGCTCCGCCACCTTCTCCGGGGCCACATGGCGGCACTGCCGCCCCATGACCACGGCCAGTTCCGCCTCGTAATCCACGCGGGCCGAGGCCCGGGGCAGCACAATGGGCTGTCCGGCCGGGATCACCGCCGAGGGCGGCTTGAAAAAAATCACCGGCTCGTCCGGAACCTCCCGCCCCACCTCGGCGGCGTGGGAGCGGTAGTTGACCGCCGCGCACACCACCTTGGTGGGGGACACGGGCGGCAGAAGCTGGATTTCGCTTAACGGGATGGGCTTGTCGTAGGACAGGCTGCGATCCAGGCAGACCACATGGTCCTCAAGGAGCGAGGCATAGAAGCTTTTGTCCTGGCGGCGCACGCGAAGCACTCTCATGGCGTCTCCCGGCAGGGCCCGGCGGCCCTGATCAAAGGGTGATGACCAGGGGCACGACCACTGGATCGCGTTCCAGGATCTTGCGGAAAAAGCGCCTGAGCGACGACCGGATGCGTTCCTTGAGCAGTTCCGGGTTGCCCGGCGGGATGTTCTCGAAGATGTCCCAGACGATGCACTTGGCGTCTTCCAGGACATGGCTGTACTGCTGTTCGAAGACGAATCCCTTGGACATGATGTTGGGTCCAAGCGTGACCTCGCCGGTCTTTTCGTCCACCACCATGACCACGATGACCAGCCCTTCGCCCGCCAGGAGCGCCCGCTCCTTGAGCACGCTCTGGCCCACGTCGCCCACGCCCTTGCCGTCCACGTAGATGTGCTCCACGGAGATGGCGTCTTCCAGGCGGATGCCGCCGTCGGCGAAAAGGGTCACGGGGTTGCCGTCCTCGATCACCAGGGCCCGTTCCGGGGCCACCCCGCGCGACACGGCCAGGCGGCAATGCTTGACCAGATGCCGGTATTCGCCATGCACCGGGATGAAGAATTTGGGCTTCACCGTGTCCAGCATGATGCCCAGTTCCTCGCGGTAGGCGTGGCCCGAGGCGTGGATGGCCTGGACGTTCTCGTAGAGCACCTCGGCCCCGAGCTTGTAGAGGCGGTTGATGAGCCGGGTTATGGCCCGCACGTTGCCGGGGATAAAGCGCGAGGACAAAAGCACCGTGTCCCCGCGATGCACCCGAAGCTGGCGATGCTCGCCCGTGGACAGGCGGCTTAGGGCCGACAGGGGTTCGCCCTGGGAGCCGGTGACCAGGAGCACCACCTTGTCGTCGGGCATGCCGGGCAGATCGTCGAGGGTGCAGGCGGAGTCCGGCGGGATGCGCAGATAGCCGAGCTCCTTGGCGATCTCGGTGTTGGAGAAAAGGCTCTTGCCGCTTATCGCCACCTTGCGCCCGGTGTCGTGGGCCAGCTCGAAGACCTCCTGCATGCGCTGGATGTGGCTGGAGAAAAGCGTCACCAGGATGCGGCCGGTGGCCTTGTGGAAGAGGTCGGACAGGGCGCCCTTGATCTCGCGTTCGTTGAGGGAGAAGCCGTCGCGCTCCACGTTGGTGGAGTCGGACATAAGCAGCCGGACCCCGCTGGCGCTGAACCGGGCGAAGGCCTCCAGGTCCGTGAAGTGGCCGTCCATGGGGTTGCGGTCGATCTTGAAATCCCCGGAATGCACGATCTTCCCGGCCGGGGTCTCGATGCCCAGGCCGTAGCCATGCACGATGGAGTGGCAGACCTCGATGAAGGTGAAGGCGAAGACCCCAAGCTCAAGGCGCTGGTTTTTCGCCACCGGGGTGAGCGTCACGAAGTCCTTGAGGTTGTGCTCTTCGAGCTTCTTGCCCACCAGGGCCAGGGTCAGGGGCGAGCCGTAGACCGGGACGTCCACGTAGGGCAGAAGCCAGGGCAGGGCCCCGATGTGGTCCTCGTGGCCGTGGGTGACCACGATGCCCCTGAGTTTGTGTTTGTTGGCCAGGATGAAGTCGAAGCGTGGGATGACCACGTCGATGCCGAACAGGGAATCGTCGGGGAACATGAGGCCGCAATCAATGATGACCATGTCGTCGCCGCTGACCATGACCATGCAGTTGAGCCCGATCTCCCCCAGGCCGCCCAGGGGATACAGGGTGACGGAGGGGCTCTGGCTCATTGGGTATGCTCCAGGTAAGCGTTTTTCATAAGATTTTCCATGTGTGTCTTGAAGGCGTCGCGGTCCTTCAAGGTATAGGCTTGGGTGTCCACGGGGGGCAGGGCCGTGATGCGGATGGTCCCGGGGCGCAGGCGGGTGGTTCCCTTGGGCAGCACCGATCCGCTGCCGGTGACGATCAGCGGGGCCACGGGACAACGGCATTTGAGGGCCACGATCATGCCGCCGGTCTTGAAGTCGCCGAGGGTGGAGTGGTCCGTGCTCCGGGTGCCCTCGGGGAAAATGAGCAGCCCCACGCCGCCGGCCACCAGGGACACGGCGCGCTCGATGCTCTGCATGGCCTTGCGCCGGTTCTCCCGCTCGATGGCCACATGCCCCATCCGGGCCATGGCCGGGCCGAAGACCGGGATGCGAAACAGGCTGTCCTTGGCCAGAAACCGGAAATTATAGTCGGACAGCACCGAAAAAAGGGCCGGGATGTCCAGGTGGCTTTGGTGGTTGGCCAAAAAGACATAGGTGCTTCCCGGGGTCAAGGCGCGCAGGTCGGCCTCGACACGCACGCCGCCGCAGCGCATAACCCCCTTGCCCCACAGGCATTCCATGCGGTGGGAGACGCTGTTGTTTTTTCCAAGCCCCACGGCCAGCCAGCACAGGGTGCTGAAAAGCAGGGTCAGGGGGAAAAGGCACAGCCTGAAAAGAATGTTTCGCATCACGTCCCTATGCCTCCCCGCTCCAGGGAGCGCCGCGCGGGCGGCGTCGGGGCATGAAAGACGGCTGGTCGGCGCGTGTTCCCTTCTGTGGGCGCAGGCCGCGCCCGGTCCCGCGTCCACGGTGGGGGCGTTGCGGCAGGGTCAATAGTAATCGCCCTGCATCTCGCCCATCTCTTCCTGGGGTTCCAGGGCGGCCAAAAGTTCCATGACATTGAGCAGGGCGCTGGACAGATGGTTGAGGTCCGAAGCGCTTAATCGCGAGGGGTTGTCCAGCAGCTCGCTGGCCCGGGCCGCCAGTTTGAAGGCGTTGTCCAGTAAAAGTTCTTGAGGATCGGACAGGTTTTCCACTAAAAAGCCCCTTTGTCGGTGTGTATTTTGGACGTGGCGGGCACTACATCGCCCGCGCCTTCATTGGTGCTTGTAGACCCGGCGGCGGAAAAAATCCAGCCGTTCGCCGGGGCCGTAAAAAAGGTCATGACTATGCCGCAGACGCCGTGGGTTTTCGCTTCGCGCATGGACAACGTGCGCCGTTCGTTTATTCGGGAAATTCTCAAGGTCACCGCCGACCCCTCCATCATCTCCTTCGCCGGCGGCCTGCCCCACCCGGGCCTGTTTCCGGCGGCCGCCCTGGCCCGGGCCGCTGAATCGGTCATCGCCGGGTCGGGTTCGGAAAGCCTGCAATATTCCACCACCGAAGGCGACCCCGAGCTGCGGCGATTCATTGCCGGGCGCTATAAGACGCGCTTCGGCATGGACGTGGATCCGGACTGGATCATCATCACCACGGGCTCCCAGCAGGCCTTGGATCTTTTGGCCAAGGCGTTTTTGGACCCGGGCGACGGGGTGCTCGTGGAGCGGCCGGGATATATCGGGGCCATCCAGCTTTTTTCCTTGTTTGAGGCCGAATTCGCCTCCGTTCCCCTGGACGACGACGGCCCGGACCCCGTGGCCCTTGGCGCGGCGCTTGCCGGGCGTGCCCCGAAGCTTTTTTACAGCGTGCCCAATTTCCAAAACCCCTCGGGCATCACCTGGTCGAAGGCGCGCCGGGAGCTGGCCGCCGGGCTTCTGGCCGATTCCCCGACCATCCTTATTGAGGACGACCCGTATGGCGAACTGCGGTTTCTGGGCGAACACCAGACCCCCCTGTACGCCCTGCGCCCGGATCGCACCTTCCTTCTGGGATCGTTTTCCAAGATCGTCTCCCCGGGGCTGCGGGTGGGCTGGGTGGTGGCCGACCCCGAGTCGCGCGTCAAGCTGGTCACAGCCAAGCAGGCCTCGGACCTGCACACCTCCACCCTGGCCCAGCGCATCCTCGTGCGCTATCTGGCCGATAACGACCTGGACGCCCATGTGGAAAGCATAAAGACCGCCTACCGGCGGCACCGCGACCTGATGGTG
>Ga0209467_1001168_pt1 | contig 24672 bp, 17 predicted proteins | sample Higcelwee11metaG_FD_187175 | JGI IMG/M metagenome (GOLD analysis project Ga0209467, IMG submission 187175) | Freshwater pond sediment microbial communities from the University of Edinburgh, under environmental carbon perturbations - High... | ecosystem: Environmental > Aquatic > Freshwater >... | reverse complement strand
CCGCAAAAACTATCACTGATGGGGTTGAAGAGTTGGTGGGAAGAATTCGGCGAATCACTCGGGCATGGACGCATGATAAACTTGCCTGTCCTCCTAAAATTGGCGTAGGGATATGGAAACCTATATGCTAAATATATATGACGACATGCTTACTTGTCCGGTTTTCGTCGTTGCTCCGGTAGGCGGCTTCAATCAAGCGTTGCACCTGCAAGGCGTCGGCGGCTGGGGCGGCCAGCGGCTTGCCGTTCAAGATGGAGTCGGAGAAACTTTCGATCTCCCGAGTGTATAGATTGCCGAACTCGGCCGGGAGCTCCATGCCCGCGTCGTCGGCATGGTCTTGCCCCGCGTCGTAGGAGCGGTTGCGCTCGACGAAAACCGCGTTCAACTTCCCGCCGTCATTCTGCCCGATAATGTTCTCCCCCAGCAGCCGCCCCTTCGTCCCGAAAAACTCCAGACGCCATTTCGAGGCTTCGTCGGGAATGTTGAAATTCGTCTGCACCACACACTGCGCCCCGTTCTCGAGCTCCAACACCACGGTCGAGGTGTCCTCCACATCATAATGGAACGCGACCGTGCCGTGAAGCGCCACGAGGCGTTTCGCGCGCATGCCGGTGATGTGCTGCACGAGGTCGATGCAGTGGACCCCCATGTCCATCAGGCAGCCGCCTCCGGATTTCGCCTTCTCCTGCCGCCAGTTGCCAGGTTCGTCTGGACACCAAAGCGTGAATTGGGAATAGCCCGAGACGACCGTCCCGAGCCTGCCCTCCGCGATCAAGCGCCTCATGTTCCCCACATGGGCGCCGAAACGCATCATCAAGCCCGCCGCCACCCGCGCCCCCCGTTCCTCGCAATATGCCAACAACGCGGCGCCGTCGGCGGAACTCATCGCGATCGGTTTTTCCAGGAGGATATGTTTTCCCGCCGCCGCGGCCAGGCGCGCCTGCGCCGCATGGTGGACAACTGGCGACGCGATGTAGACCGCCTCCACGTCAGGATTGGCGAGCAACGCCTCCACCGAGTCGTAGGCGGCCGCGGCATGATATTTCCGGCGCAGCCTCTCGGCAAGCGCGATGTCGACCTCCATCACGGCGACCAGTTCGGCGTTGTTGGCGAGCATCATTCCAGGGATGGTGCGGCGGTCGGCGATCCCTCCGGCTCCGATGACCCCCCAACGCAGTTTACGCATGACATTGTCTCCTTCGCTCATTTGCTATTTTACCTCTCCGATGTACAATAATAGTGTGCCGCAAAGGGAAATGGAATGTCCGGGATGGTATAAACATGTCAGATCAGGTAATGAGCCACTCCCTGGACGTCTTGGACATCAAGCTGGTGATGTCGGGGATCACTTACGTGGAGGTTCCGTTTGACACCTCTTGGCGGATTCTGCCATACACCGTCCTGACCACGGTCCGGAAGACGCCGGGCGAGGACGCCGGGTCGAGCCTGCTCGAGTTCGCCGACGGCTCCACGGAGATCTTCGCGCCCGGGACGACCGTCCTGATCCCGCGCGACGTGAAGCACCGCTTCACCAACACGCGGCGTCCGCACACCGCGGTCTGGATCCACTGGGACGTCGTCCTGTCCCCCTGCGTCGACCTCTTCAGTTTCTGCGAGATCCCGCGCACCATCCAGGGCGAGCAATCCCGCCGGATCATGGAGTTCTGCCGGGAAATCGCCCTGTGTCCGCTCGCCGAGCTCGAAGGCGTCGTCAAGATGAAGTCGTTGCTGTACTCCCTGCTGGGCGTCGTCCTGCAAGTGTGCCGGCTCAAGGAGGCCTACGACAACTTTCGGCTCCACCACCTCGCCTATATACCGCTGCTGAGCTACATCGACCAGAACATCCATCGGCGGATTGCGCTCGCGGACGCCGCGAAGTTCCAGAAATGCTCGGTGTCCAAGCTGCAGCGTGACTTCCTCTCGGTGTTTGGCGTCCCGATCGGGGAGTTCATAATCGAACGCCGCCTGAACCAGGCGACCCGTTATCTGTACGGCTGGAATCTCAACCTTGCGGAGATCGCCGAGAGGGTCGGCTTCTCGGACGCGTTTTCCTTGAGCAAGTCATTCAAAAAATGCTTCGACCTTTCCCCGAACGAGTATCGGAAACTTGCGAGGCGCCAAGGCGGCGGATGAACGCCCCCCGTTCGGTTTTTTCATGTCTAATTGGTGATGTTAAAGACGCCTAATGATAGGCATAATACCATATTTGACATGTTAATGGCTCCTTTTGACATTCCTTTTCCTCCGTCTCCGCGGTATAATCCCAGCAAAGGAATTCGACTGCGGACGCAACATTCAGGAGAAGAGCAATGACAATCAGGAGCCTTGGAGTTATCATGATGACACTTGTTGGCGTGGGGGCAGGAGCCGCCCCGTCGATCGTCGTAAGCTCCGAACGTCTCGACGCCGTTTACAAAACGGACGAGACAATCAAGTTCAAGGTAGACGCCAAAGAGCTTGCCGGCCCGCTATCTTACAGCGTCGCCAGCGATGACCAAACGCCATCCCCCCTTCCGCTGACGGGCGCGGCGGTCACGACGAAACTAGCTCATCCAGGCTTTGTGCTGGTGAAGGTTTCAGGCCTGACCGCGGAGGGGAAGACGATCGAAGGACTTGCGGGCGCCGCGGTGTCCCCGGAGGAACTCAAGCCGAGCCGGACTGCGCCGCCGGACTTCGATGCGTTCTGGGACGCGCAGGTTGCGGCACAGCGTTCCGCCCCGCTTGAAATAGAACGGAAACCGCTGCCCGCCAATCAGTTGCCCCGCAATCTCGTCGGCTATGACGTGACGTTGAAGCGAGCTGGCTTGGTCGCCACGGGCTATCTGCTGCTGCCGGCCGGGGCAAAACCGAAATCGCTGCCGGCGGTGGCGAATTTTCTCGGGGCAAGCAAACTCAGCGCCGAAATTCCCGCCGCCGCCGGATGGGCGACGCTTCCCGCGCTCAGCTTCAATCTGAATTTCCATGGCCTCCCCAATCTCCGCGACGACAACGACACGGCGACGAGAAACGCCAATCTCGCGAAAGTCAAAGGTTATCAATTGAAGATCGGCGACGGCCGGGAAAAGTACCCGATGCGGGAAATTTTCCTGCGGGTGGTGATGTCCATGGATTATTTGCGGACCCTGCCGGAGCATGACGGCAAACATCTCATCGCAGCCGGGGGCTCACTGGGTGGCTGCCAAGCGGTGGTCGCGGCCGCGCTGGTCCCCGAGGTGACGTTCTGCGTCTCCAACGCGACCGCGATGTGCGACCACCATGGCGGCGAGCAAGGGCGTATGGCGGGCTGGCCGAAGCTGTTGAAGGAATCCCCGGAAGCGGAAACCTCCGCCGGATATTTTGACATGGCCAATTTCACGCCGCGCGTCCATTGTCCGACGCGGATGGCCGTGGGGTTCATCGACACCATCTCCCCGCCGAGTTCCACTTACGTCGCCTACAACATGCTCGGCTGCATCGACAAAAAAATGTACCATGCGGTCACCAGCGGCCACGGTCCGAACATCGTGGCAGGCAAACCCAGCGTGTTCGCTTACGGCTATGACGATGTCAAAAAACATTGCCAGACAAAATAAAGGGATCCGGTTTCATGCAAATCAACAATCTTGAGAGGTTCCGGGCGAAAATCGCCGCCGGCGGCGTTTGCGTCGGGACGGTGATCACGCTCGCCGACTCCACCGTCAGCGAGCTGGCTGGAGACGCGGGGTTCGACTTCACGTGGATCGACGCGGAACATGCTCCACATACCCTGCAAACTGTCCTTGGTCATGTCATGGCGCTGCGCGGCACCAACTGCGCGCCGTTCGTGCGCGCCGCATGGAACGAGTGGGGCGTCATCAAGCCGATCCTCGACCTCGCCCCCGCCGGAATCATCATCCCCATGGTGAACACGAAAGAGGAAGCTGAGGCGGCCGTGGCGAACTGCAAGTATCCGCCGCAGGGAAGACGTGGCTTTGGCGCGCGCCGCGGGACGCGTTACGGCGCGGTTCCTGTTAAAGATTACCTGGTGCAGTCCGAAGCCGATCCCATGGTCATCATCCAAATCGAGCATGTCGACGCGGTGCGGAACCTCGACGCGATTCTTGAAGTCCCCGGCATCGACAGCATCTGCGTTGGCCCCAACGACCTCTCTGGTTCCATGGGCAAACTGGGGCGGATCGACGATCCGGATGTCGCCCAGGCAATCGACGAAGTCTGCGAGAAAACCAAACGCGCCGGGATCATGCTCGGCACGGCAAGCGCGCCCTTTCCGCCCTGGAAACGGCGTGGCGTTGACTGGATCGCGCTATGCGGCGACACCGGTTGCCTATATGAACGTTCACGTCAAATCCTGGAAGGTGCCCAATGAAAGTCGCAATGATCACGCTCGACGAGGACGGCATTCCGTCCCACGTCCTTGAGGAAATCCGTTCCGCCGACGTTGAGATCGTCTGCAAAAAATGCGGGACGACCGAGGAGTCGGTCGCATTCAGCGCCAACGCCGATGTCATCTGGATCTTCGGCCCCAACCCGGGCATTGACGCCGGGGCCTTGGAATTATTGCCGCATTGCCGGGCGCTCTTCCGCAGCGGCAGTGGCGTGGATCAACTGCCGGTCAGCCGCGCCACGGAGCTTGGCATCGCCATTTGCAACACGCCCGAATCCATCGCCGAATCGGTGGCGGAGCATGCGGCGGCGCTGCTGCTGGCGTTGGTGAGGCAAGTTCCGCAATTGGACCGAGATGTGCGCGCCCAGGGGACGAAGGCGTGGACCCCGTCCGGAACCCCCAGGCTGCGCTGGCATCTTTCCGGCCGCACGCTGGGGCTCGTCGGCCACGGGCGAATCGCCCAACTGCTGGAGAAGATGATGTCCGGTTTCAACGTTGACGTCATCCATTGCGACCCGCTGTCCCCGGCCTCCTTACCACTGGAAGAAGTGTTGAGGCGCGCCGATTTCCTGTCGTTGCATTGCCCTTTGACACCAGCGACCAGGAAGCTCATCAACGCGGAGAGACTGGCGTTGATGAAACCTGGCGCGCTTCTGGTCAACACTTCGCGGGGGGACGTGATTGACGAGACCGCCCTCGTCGAGGCGCTCCGCGGCGGCACCCTCGGGGGCGCCGCCCTCGACGTCACCTGCGCCGAACCACTGAATCCCGACTCCCCGCTCCTGGTGCTGGACAACGTGATCATCACTCCACACATGGCGGCGTTCAGCGGCGACTTCGAGAAGAATTTCTGGGCCGCCTCGGTGAAGAAAATCATGGCGCTCAGCACGGGAAACTATGCGGAAAACAGCATCAACCTCCCCCCTAAAAAAGGGGCTTGAACTCTGGCGAATAAGGGGAAGAGCGCACCCCCCCCGTATACAGGCGGGAATTCCCGCGCGAGCGCGTTGTCCCCCTTGTTCGCCGTCTTTTCCTCGACTAGAGATTTTGAGCCGGTGACGATCGGCTCTTCCCCGCTGGACAATCACCGGGGAAGAGCTCCACATGTTTGGGTCACCCCGGACGGCAAGCTGACGTCGAGCCGGAGTCCGTCGGCCGTTTTCTCGCAACGCGCCCTAACGGTCCCGCGGGGATGAGGCATCTCACCCTCCAGGAACGTCAGCTCGCCCGGCAGGGGTGACACCGCCGCCGCCGCAAAGCCGAAGGCCGCCGGCCTCACGCCCAGCAGGGTGGCGTGGTAATGGTAGAGCGGATGCGCCCCCCACGCGTGGCAGTCGGACCGCGTCGGCAAGGGGCTCTCGTAGGTGGTCTTGAAGCCCATCTTCAGCAACGTGCCCCAGTCCTCCCGCAACCGCTCCATGATGATCTCCGGGCGCCTCAGCTTGTAGGCCGTCTCGAAGAGGTAATGGGAGAAGTAGATGCTACACCGCGCCAGGCCCTTGCCGGCGAGCATGGTGGCGAAGAGCCGCTCCTCGAGCTCCGGCGGGAACTGCCCGCCCAGGATGGCTAGGCACTGGGAATGCTCGGAAAAGGAGGTTTTGGCGCTGTTGTCGGCGAAAAGCCCCCGTTCCGCGTCCCAGAAGCATTGGCGCGCGGCGGCGGCCAGCTCGCGGGCGTGGCGGCGCCAGCGGGCCTCGAGTTCCGGTTCGCCAACCCAGCTCTCCAGCTCGGCGGCCAGGTTCAGGGCGTAGACGAGCAGCCAGTTCAACGGGCCGCAGAGGCCGTCGCTGGAACTGGGGGGGACGCCGTATGTCCAGGCGTTGACCCAGTCCATGAAGTTCCAGCCGACGGGGGTCTCGACCACGCCGCCGCGGCGGCGCAGGCCGAGGAAGAAGTCGAGGCTCTGGCGCATGCCGGGCAGGGCGGCGGCGACGAAGTCGCGGTCGCCGCGCCAGAGGGCGAAGTCGTGGAGCATGCCCACCCAGAGCAGGGTGAAACCAGGGATGAACTGCCGCGCCTTGGAGGGATGCTGCGAGGGGATACGCCCGAACTGATCGCGGGCGCTGTCGAACATGCGGATCGCCTTGCGGGGCAGGCGGTCGTCGCCACAGGTGGCGTAGACGGCGAGCATTTCCAGGCGCGTGTCGCCCACGTACATTTGCTGCTCGTAGTAGGGGCAGTCCATGAAGGTCTCATGGGCGCACATCTGCAGGGCGCGGGACATGGGCGGGACGATGGCTTCCAGGAAGGGGTCGGAACAGGCGAAGCGCGCCGTGAGCTCCAGGGGATAGCGGGTCTCCAGGACGTCGAGGCGCTCCAGGACGGCGGCCTCGTCGGCGCAGTCCACCCGGACGCGGAGATAGCGGCCAGCGTGCCACCAGAGACTCTCGTAGCGCCGGGAGGTTCCGCCGTCAAGGAGGAAACAGTCGCCCTCGCCGACGAAGCTGCGGCCTTCGACCTCGTTCCGGTCGCCTTTCTGGCCGTCGGCGTCGAAGAGAGCCTCGGCCCAGGCGAGGGAGACGCTGGCGCCCTTGCCGCCCGAGGCGGTGAGGGCATTGTAGGCGCAGACGTAGTCTTGGAGGTCAAGGAGGATCTCCACTGAGCCGCGCGGCGGGATGATCAGGGGCGCGTTGTCCTCCCAGGGACGGAGCGACTCTGGGGAGACGCGGCGGATGGCGCCCTTGTCCCAGCGCCGCAGCAGCATGGGCGGCAGGGTGGCGGGGGTGAGCTTCCAGGTGGCGCCGTGGGCGACGACATGGGCGGCGCTGGCGGCCTGGCCGAGCGGTTCTGGCTCTCCCCAGCCCTCGCCGCGGCCAGCCTCGCGCTCCCAGTCGCGGCGGTTGCCGTCGAGGACGAGGTCGCTGGCGCGGCCCCAGCAGAGGGGAGCCTTGACGAACTCGTGGCCGTCCAGGGCGGCGACACGCCAGGCGGCCTGGCCGGTGGAGAGCTCGGGACCGTCGCCCTCGGAGGCGAGCAGGAAGGCGGGGCGCAGTGAAATCTGGGCGAAGGGGCGCAGGTTGGCGGGGGTGGCCCAGACTTTGGCCAAGATGAGGTTGCGACCGGCCTGGAGCTCCAGGTCGTAGGACTCAAAGAACCAGTTGTCGAGGTTGCCGCGTTCCGGGCCGCGCCCCTCCTCGGCGCCGTTAAGGCTGAGGATGTAGCGTTCGTCGGCCGAGACGTGGGCCCGGACGGTCCGCGCCTCGGGCAACTCCAGCTCGAGGCGGAAGAGCAGTACGGCCGGGCCGCGCTCGACGCCGGGATGGCCGAGCCATTGGGCGGGCCAGAAACCGGACCCCCAGGGCGGCAAGTCGCTGGAGCCGGGTGGGAACGGGTCTTGGGCGATCAGCTTACGCATTGGTTCACCTTTCGGTTTGGATTAAGTTTGGAAACGAGGGCGCGGCTTTTCCCGAGGCCAGGTCGCCAAGCGCTTGAACGTAACCCGCCGCGGCGTGGCCCCGTTCGCGAACTTGAGTAATTCGAGTGAACTTCAGCTGGAGGGGCTGGACACCGAGGTCATGTCGACGAACTCGCCGTTCGTGCAATAGACAATGTCATCCCGTCCGGCGATTTTTTCACAAATCCTCTCGATATGTTCCCAAGTGTTGCCCTCGGTTTCATAATCAAACTCGTAAGCGTGCCCATAGAGGTTGAAAAGCAGGTTGCCGTCAATCGGTTCGGCCTTCGCGAACTCGTCGAGAAGCTCAAATATGCGCGGCTCATCGTGGCGGCAGGTCGGGTGCCACATAAGCAAGTCGGAGGGAACGGCGAAACTGTTATGCGAATCGCCGGTTCTCGCATAGGTTATGCCGCAGTCGTCTCGAAGGCAGTCTGAGACGCGGCGATCATAACAGCCACAAGGATATGCGTGCCCCGTGACGTCGTAGCCGACAAGTTCTGAGAGCGTTTTCCTGTCCCCGAGCACCTGGCTGATAATCTGTTCGCGGTCGAGCCTCGTCAACTCCGGATGAGTGACGCTATGAGTGGCGACTTCATGATTCATATAAACCTGGGCGAACTCGTCGCGCGGGACCTCATTGTGGTTGATGTCCTTGCCCACTCTTTTCAACGTGTGAATCTGACCGAAAAAGCCCGAGTTGACGTTGAATGTGCATTTCAGTCCGTGACGATCGAAAATCTCTATGAGGCGTTTGTCCTGCTCGACGCCATCGTCGTAACTCAACGTGAAAAATTTTCTATGCATCTTGTATCCTCGTTTATTGCCTGAATATATTTGCGGAAATCCTAGCAAGAATATAAACGACAGTGAGGGTGTCGTTGTCCCGCATGCATTTGCGCTCTATATTGGCCTACACACAAATTCCTCATGACTTTTTTCTATAAGTTTATCATCGGGCACGTCACAGGTGAGGTTCTTCATCTCAATATGGCCGTCCGACCACGTTCTAATAAGCGAATCGCTCTTATAATTCGCAATCGTCACATTCACCAAGGACATGCGTTCGTAATTGCAGAGATGCATGAAGCGGATGTCTTCACAGCCATCCTTGAACGCAACATTCACATTCTTGAGTTCAAGCGTCACAGGCGCTTTGACGTCGCCATAAGCGGTGAGAGGCATTTGTATGCCGGTTGCCTCTATGCGCTCAAAGCGAATGGATTGCAAGGGCTTGTTCTGCTGCCAAGGTTCGTTGCCAGAATAATTGAAGTGCAGAAATCTGTCGGCGTTATCAATTTTGCAGTTGAAAATGATGATGTTGCCGGGTTGATGATCCACTGGCACGGAAAAGTCGGAATAATATGTAAATGCGCTTAGCATGTTATTCCTGTGCCCTGCCAACGTAGGTTTCACGCCGTTCTTTTTTTCGTCGACGGTAAGGCTGCCCCTGAATAAATACTTGCATGGGCCATACAGATGGCATTTCTCAATCAGGACGTTCGTCCCACCAAAACGCAGCGCGCTGCAAGCGGAGTTCAGGTCGCATCCCTTGACCAACACATTGACGTTGGCGAATCCGGCGACGCAGTCATCACCTGTATGAAAGGTGCAATCCTCGATTCTCACGTTGTCGCAGCCTGTGATATGGATTCCGTCATGCCCCGCGAGCATGGTGACATTCTCGGCGGCGATGTTTTCGCTATAGAAAATGGAATGCGCCCAATTCGCGCTATCTTTTACGGTATAACCTCTGAAAGAAATATTTCGGCAATAGTACATGCCAACGCAGTGCGGCCCCCTGTAACATTCTTCCCCCAATTCATCATAACAGTCGCTGCCATCCAGAATAGCCCCTTCTTCGCCAATGATCGCGACATTTTCGGCGTTTATCGCCCGAATGAGCGCATTGTTCCACCTGCTTCCAGGAATTCTCATAAAACGATAATCCCGTGATTGGGCAAATTCACAACGGCTCCATACGCCATCCGTTATCAACTCATCGTTCAATGGTTCCACTTCATCGGCAAGATATCCGAAATAGTCTTCCGGGTTTCTGCTGCCCTTCAGCACCGCGTTTTTCAATAGGTGCAAGGTCACATTGGAACGCAGGCGTATGCCGCCACTCAAAAATGTCCCTTCCGGGATTTGAACCTCACCGCCGCCTTGCTTAAAGCAGAAATCTATCGCTTTTTGAATCTTCTCTGTCTGAAGAACAACGGATGCGTTAGCTCCAAAATCTGTTATCGAAACAACCGTTTTAGCCATGATCTCCTACTCCACGAGGTTGAAAATATAGTTTTGCCAAGCGTTCACCAACAATGAATATTCCTCATCGAAGAAGAATCTTACATGTTGATGGTGCTTGTGGTCGCAATGTTCCACGTAGGGGAAACGTGTCTCTTTTGCATGGTTCAAGTCTACTTCTCCACAACTTCGTCCCCTTTCGTTGCGTTGGCATGGATTGCACCAACGTATCGGCGAACGCCATTTCTTCGATTTCGGCAGAAGTGTACGCCCGTAGTCTTGCCCAATTTTGTCTGCGCCGCCTTTTCAAACGGCGCCATCAAGATTTCTCATGTGAACCGTAACCGTTCGTCCCGGAACACATGAGAAATGTAGGTTCTGTGAAATGTGTCAATCATCATTTCACAAGCCAATACTCATTTGAGGTTTTCCTTGTCGGCTCTTGCCAGGGATGATTGTAAAGATATTTAACCGCCGCAGAAGAGAGCGACAGCGACAGCTCGGTGTCCGGATTATCGGCGCAAACACGGAAGATATATCCCCAACCAATCCGTAATGAGGCAAAGTAGTCCTTCGAGCCACTTTTCACCAACGGTGTGATGTTTTCGGAAGGATCATCTACATTGCTCCAACGGAGAGTGAACGCGCGTAGCATCCCTTTCAAGGGGAACTTCCCGATTTGCGCCGTCAGCTCTTCCCCAAACCAGTTTGAGCCAACCGCAGTCGCCTTCAACGTGCCGGTGCCCGGCACCGGTCTGTCCGACACCGCGAACCCCATGTAGGCGGCCCCGCCTCCACGGAGGGAAAGAGATCTCCACATCCCGTCGCCTTGCAATTCGCTATACTCCCTAAACGGCTGCCCACGAGTCTCAAACCAAACACCACCGGAAGAGATATACCCTTTTATGGCATTAAGCATGGCTGTTTCACTGCAATTAGCCGGTCCGCAGAATGTACCACCGTAAGGATTGATGACTGCAAACGGGCGTTCAGGGGGCCGCGAATTGAGCATGTCAAGCAACGCCGCAGGGGAGGAGGCGCTGACGACATCAAATCCGTCCGGCTTCAGTCGCCCCGTCAAAAGTTCCTGCCATTTTTTCCCGGACGCGCGCATCCCCGCCTCAGGGACATTGAGATAATTTATAACAGCGATTTTGTTCGTCACCGTCTTCCATGCTTTCGGAGGAAGCGTCTTCGCATAGTCAGGCATTTCCGGCTCCTTGACCTCCGGGATGCTGACAACAAGCTCTTTTCCTGTTTGCGTGAGACGGAGTTGATGGTTCTGTTCCCAGTTATGCGACACATCAAAAACAGCGTCCTTCCAGCCGGGAAGCGCCGGGAGGGTAAAGGCGTCAACGTCATTGGTGATAATCATCCCTCTATATTTTTCACCACGTATACCCAAGGCAAAGGAAGCCTGGCCGTTCTTGCCCACAAGGATATGCCCCACCATGGCGTCCGGACTTGAAGCATAAAAGCCATACGGGGGGAGTGTGCGCATTGCCAGCCATTTCGCCTCGTCGCCAGCGAAAGGCGTCTTGCCCACAACGTTCTCCAGCCTCACAGTGTCGGCTCCATGGTTACAGATCATCTTGACCCCGCCGTCGAACTCCGCGAAGACAAGGGTGTTGGCATAAGGTTCGCCAGTTCCTTCCATGGGGTACCGGAACTCACGCAAGGCCTTCCCCTCATACTCGGATGCGATTGTTTTTTGGATGGCGTCAAGGAAATAGCTCCACCCCTTATATGCTGTGTCATAAGTACGCATCCAATCTATCTCATCATTCATTTTATAGCCAAACGAGAGCGCAAGGGACACCGCTTCAGGCGTGCGAAGGCGTCCTCCCAAGTTATGGGTGGTGAAGAGTGTGTTGTCATGCCCAACATATGTCATGATCGGATAGAATTGCCATTCGTCTCTGCGGTATAAATTCTTATAGCGTCGAGATTCAAACTCCGAAGATGAGAAAGTACGCCAAGTGCCGCCACAGATGAGCGTATCGAAATTGAGGACCCGGTCACAGCCGTCCTCCGTGGCGACCGGGATGCTGTAAGAGCCTTCAAAAGGCATGGAATGCCTTCCTTCTTGCGCTGTCGCCGGATACGGCTGCATGGGATTGAGGTCATAACGCCATGGCGTGCCACCGGCTTCATCATGGAAAAGCAGATCGCAGGGATACTCTTTGGAATATTGTCTGACCAGCGTGCGATACGGCTCCTGCACCCCGGGATGCCAATGGCAAACCGTCCATGCGGGGCCGCCGCGGGAACCGAGGGCACGAGGCGTCCCGTCTTCTTTGATCTCCATCACTTCTTCTTTCTTTGACATCCATTTCCGCATGCTCGGAGACGGAGTATACGATTCGTCGGGACACCACCATGTCGTGTTGCTGTACGGCATCATGAGATGCCCATATTTCTTCCCTTCTTTGAGCATCATGGTCAAATCGTCAAGCGTGCCCCATTTTTTCCCGGGAGGCAGGTGTTCCGGATAGTTGCTGTCAAAACGGCTCCATAGCGCTCCGATGAAATGCGCGATATTGCCTGGAGGCAACAAGGGGAGCGTGCGCATGTAATTCGAGAAGTCCTCATGCCACATGCGAATCAGCATGGCGTTTTTGAACCGTTCAAGAACCTTTGGATCGGGAACCTTGTCTTGAAGTGTGCGGATAATATCAAGGCTCTTCTTATATTCGGCTATTCCTTGTTGTGGATCCTTGTAGGAGAACTTGATGCGGTACGGGGAGGATTTCCACGGCGCCGAATACTTGTCGCCAGCGAACAAAATCCAATAATGGGTGAAATTCGCCCCTTTCTCGCTGGATGAGAGGCTATAGGAGGCAGGAACCGCCAAGCGCTCACGATCCCATGGTTTGCGCATGAGCGGCTGGATGCCGAAGAGAGCGATGTTGCCGCCTTTGTATGAGGCGCAGGTGAAGTCACATGCGGAAGATGGATAACGTGTCTCGGAGTCGAACGATCTATAGAATTGTTTCTCAAGGACTTTTTCGAAACTACATTTTCCAGATTCCCACCAGATACCGCCGCGTTGGACGAACGCCTTGATAGAATCAATGTCCTGAACAAATCTGTTCGAGTCTCCTCCCGGGAAAATATCGCCATATGGGTTGATGATCATGCAGACGGCGGGATCTGTGAGCGCACGGCGCATCTCCTCCGGACTGGCGGCATATTCAATGCCGGTGGTGTAATCCCGAATAGACGAACTGGCGAGAATCTCATGCCAATCTTGAAGATTAACGGAAACTGAATCAAATTTTGTCCGCATCGCCGGAGAGTTTGGATATTCGATCATAACAACTTTTTTTTCTTTAAAAAGCTCCGGAACAATTCTAAAAATTGCATTATTAGTAAAGTTAAAGATTCTGGAAAAGAACAATGGCTGATCAGAATGACGCTGGTTTTGCCCGAAAGGCTGAACAAAATATCCTTTGCCTCCGAATTGCGTAAGCCCGAGAGCCAAATCATCTTTAACACAAAGTGGCGCAAGCTCAAAATGATTTCCCCCTGGATTTTTACCGACAAATAATGGATACGCACCTAACAAAGTAAGTTCTTCGTTGGAGTAAAATTTCTTTCCTTGTTCAGTCGACTGGGGCGATGCGAAGGATGCGGTTGTATCTTTCAACTTTGTTCCGAAGAGGCGCTCATACCCGTTTATCGGCGCCGCCTTTGCGACATAAGGCGCATTCTCCTCCGTTTGCCGCATGAAAAAGTCAGGCAAAAAACAGATGCCCATGGACCAGTTCATTGCAGTGGGGAAAAGAAAACGCTTCATGCCTTTCACCGGAAAAACAAACTCGGCGGGCACCGCCAACTGGGTCACGGTCAAACCGTGGGCGCGCAGGTTTTCGACGCAGTAATCAAAAGATTCATCATGAAATTCGAAAACAACATCCAGGGAGAGGGCGTCCGCCCGGTAGTTCATGACAAGCGAATCTTGCGATCGCATGTAGCTGAATCTGCCATTGTAGGGCTTTTTTATAAAGTTACCGGACGTCAGTTCCGCCATTTCCCCCATTAAACGGGCTTTCCATAAATCGCTATCGGCGGCAAGGCTGGTCCCATCGACAAGATTGGTCATCTCTAGCACTCTTCCGTCTGTTTCGCAAAAACGCAGACGATAGCATTTCTTTTCAACGCTGATATCCGCCATGGCGACAACAGCTAGAAGCATGAGGCTTGCCAATAACGATTTTTTGAACATAATCTTTCCTTTCATCTTGTTTTGAATCGAAAATGTCGTGTAAATTTCGTGCCAAGATTTAACATGGAGGGTTTAACTGTGAGCACCGCCCCTGCAAGGATGGAGGCTGCCGGTCAATCATCCCAAAGTCCACTGCCAAGCACGATCGTGGCGCCGGTGGCGTTTGTCTTGTATTGATGCAGTCCGGTCGCAGTGTTCCTGAGCGAGCGCATAGAGAAAACGCCCGCGTGTCCATCAAGGAAGCTTGTGACGGTTTTCCCGTTGCCATGTCTGTCGGTGGGATTCCAAACATTACCACCCGCATTGGAGAAACGCCATGCTCCCCATCCAGGGGCTTCCGTGTTATTGCTCGTCGCATCCGCGAAAAGATAGGTGCCGGAGGGATCCAGGGCTTTCTTTAGGTTGACCGACGAAGTCTTTGAGGCATTATCATAGTCCAGCAACACGCCCATGCGAGTGAAGCCGCAGGCCGCCAACTGCGCATGATCCGTTGAATATATATATGTCATCCAACCATAGTTGCTTGGACAAAGTATCCCGTAGACACCGTAGTAATAGTATTGCGTTGTCCCATTCCCAAATTTCTTTGCGCTTGCATAGTCGTTGTCCTTGGCGTTCGGCTCAGAGGGTACGCCTCTGGCATTAAGTTCGGGACAGACAAGCTGCTGCCACTTGACATATGTTTCAGGGCATCTTCTCCCGCTGATGGAACCGTACTCCTTAAAACCGAGCATAATACCATGCCATGTGTTGCCAGCGGTTTCGCTGCTGGTGTCCCCGCAATGGATTATGCGGTCGTTCATGTCGCCAGCGTACAACAGACAAGAAAGCATCAGTTGTTTTTGATTGTTGACACATAGAAGCCCGCGCGCATTTACTTTTGCTTTGTGGAGAGCCGGCAGAAGCAGTCCAGAGAGAATTGCGATAATGGCAATCACAATCAAGAGTTCGCAGAGTGTAAATTTTTGTTGGTTCGACTTCATCAGTTCATGTCTCCTATGCCGCTAGTTTAGATGTTCTGCCGCATCTGTCTAGGCTTATGTTATAACACTTTTATGCAAAAATTACAACCCTGGTGCCAACATCCGTCCTAGATGTTGACCGACACCTTGGCAGGTGTGTTTTCCAGCTCAAGGCCATATGGAGGGAGACGATTGTTCTATTTCTATAGCTGCTTGAGTGCGTTGATGCTTGTTTCTCGCCCAGTTTCAGCGGAAGCAAAGAGTCCATCTATGATTTGCTGTGTTGCCAGACCAGCCTCTCCCGGTACCCGCAGTTCATTGCCGAACAGGCAAGCATCCAGCCAGTTTTTGATTTTGCCGACAAATAAATCCCGACGGGAAAGCGGTGGCAACCAAGCTGGCGTGATATTGACCATGGTCCCGGCATAATCTGTATAAATTTCCGGTGGTTTGGCGGAATACCAGTTACCACCGCCTTTTTCCCCGATCAGCGAGAATTCATACATAAACTCCTCCTTGATATGGCTGATGTAGGATGTCTCAAGTTGCAATACCGCATCATTGGCGAATCTGACCTGCCCTACCGCTAAATCCTCGACATCATAATTCTTGTAATTCCACGCCGGGTTGGCGCAAACGACTTCACAGGGTTTATTGCCCCGCCCCCGCCAGGCGCCGCCGCTAGCTAGCACTGGCGTCGGGCGCCCCATCACATAGTGCATGACATCTATAATGTGCGAACCGAGATCCATCAAAGGGCCGCCGCCTTTTTCCTTTTGCCCGAAGGCCCCGTAGGCCGGAATGCCACGACGGCGCAGCAGGCGGCCACGGGCAAACAGGATTTTACCGAATCCGCCCGCATCCCGCACGCGAATGAAGAATTCGGTGAAAGGATTGAACTCTTGTTGGAACCCCACCGCCAGTTTGACATCGCATTGTCTAGCCGCCGCAATCATCCCCGCGCATTCCGCCGCAGACATCGCCATCGGTTTTTCAACCAGCGCATGACAACCAGCGTTAATGGCATCAATGGTCGCGGCAAAATGCAGCACGTTGGACAAACAGACATTGACCGCGTCTGGAGCGACTTCCTTCAGCATCTTTTTCCAGTCTGTGAAATGGACGTCTTTCTGGATGCCCCACTTCTTTTCCATATCCTCAAGCTTGATCGGATCGGTATCCACTACCGCAACGATTTCGGCATCAGGAAGATTTCGGTACGCATCCATGTATTCGTGCACGACATTGCCGCAACCGATCATGGCAACGCGCAACTTCTTCATCTTTTCCATTTCATATCTCCTGGTTCTCCCCCCGAATATTCCATTCGCCATGCATGCCGCAACGGTTTCGGGCCTTGGAGGGGCGCCGCCCGCCTGAATAAAATCAGGCGGGCGGCAGCTGTTGAAAACACTTACAGTTTGACCGTCCGACCTTCGCGGTAGGAAGTATTGCATGCTTCCATTATCCGGGTCAGGCGCACGGCGGAATCGATGTCGAAGGGGATCGGCGTGCCTTTGGTGCAACCGTCGACCCACTGTTCTAGCTGCTGCTGGGCTTCCGGCAACCCCTTCACGTCGATCACGTAAGCGGCGGCATTCCCGATAATATCCTTCTTGGCCATCGCTTTCGCCGGAAGGAGCGCTTCTGTAGCTTTGCTGTTATCGACATTGACACGGAGATCGATCGTCGCCGTCGGATTGTCGAACTTGCATAGATACGATCCTTGAGTTCCATAGATTTCAAACATGTATGGAACAGCGAAGCCGGTGAATGTCGACTCGGCAACGCCTAGGGCTTTGTTTTTATACAGGATGGTGGCAGCGCCGCTGTCTTCAACTTCCTTACCGGTATAAAAGCTATAAGTCGCGGAAAGCTCTTCCACATCGCCGAGTATCCAGTCGAGCAAATACATCGGATGGCAACCGAGATCCATCATCGCGCCCCCACCGGTGGTTTTGGGGTCAAACCAGTAATTCGGGAGCAAACCCGTGAGCGCTTGGTTGTGGCCATTGCGAACCCGCATCATCGTGATGTCGCCCAACACCCCCGCGTCAACCAATTTTTTGCCGAGAATGAACGCCGGAGTGGTGCGGCGAATATAGGCGATGCAGAATTTGATGCCGCTCTTCTTCACCGCTTCGCGAATCTTTTCTGCGTCGGCGGTAGTGATGGCCAGGCATTTTTCAGAGAAAACGTGCTTTCCGGCTTCCGCCGCGGCCACGATGAGCTCTTTATGCATGGAAGTCTCGGCGGTGACGCAAATGCCATCGACATCCTTGCGGGCCAACAACTTCTTATAATCCGGCTCGAACGCCACGCCCAGCTCTTTCGCCCAAGCCTGACCACGGGCAACATCGGCATCCCAGACGCATGAAATGTTGACTCCCGGCATTGCCTTCAATTCCGGCGAATAACGACCGGAATGCGGGTGCCAACGACTGATGAGCGCTACATTAAACATCTCTTTTCCCTTTCCTTAGTTTTTTGCGTTAACTGCTTTGATTTCCTTGCCAGCCTTGGCGGCGGCATGGATACTATCAATTATTATTTGGGTCTGCAATCCTACCTGGCCAGGAATTAACAGCGGGGAATCCTTGAGGCAGGCGTCAACGAAGTTCTGCAGTTTCGCCTTGAACATGGCGGGACGCCCCTGGTTTGCAATCCAGCCCGGCGTCAGGTTCATCATGGTGCCGGCCACGTTCGTGTATATTTCCGGAGGTTTGTTGTTGCACCAATAACCGCCGCCTTTTTCCCCCATCAACGTGAAGTCGTAAATACAGTCTTCCTTGATGTGGCTGCAATAGGCGATTTCAAGTTGCAGAACAATGTTGTTCTTGAAGTTGATCTGTGCAGCGGCCAGGTCCTCGACATCATAGTCCTGGTGATTCCAGCCCGGCATGGCGCAGGCCACATCGCAAGGCTGATTTCCTGCTGACGTCCAAGTCCTCGCGGCAACGAGTTCCGCCTCTGGACGGCCTATCACATGATGGATCAAATCTATTAGATGTGACCCAATATCCATGATCGGGCCGCCGCCGCGCTCCCGACTGTAAAAGACCCCATAGTTGGGGATGCCGTGCCGCCGCAGCAGACGGCCTTTGACAAACTGAATCTTGCCGAAGACGCCGGCTTCCCGTGCCCGGACGAGGATTTCCGTGGCCGGATTATATTCCTGTTGAAACCCCACCGCCAGTTTTCTATTGCGCCGAGCCGCCAAATCGATCATCTCTTGACATTCGGCGACGGAAAGCGCCATCGGTTTCTCCACATAGACATGACAGCCCGCGGCAAAGGCGTCAAGAGCCGCCGGACAATGGAGATGGTTCGGGAGGCAGATGTCCACGGCGTCAGGCTTCACCTCCGCGAGCATCTTCTTCCAGTCGGAATAGAGGGCCGCCTCGGCCAACCCCCAGCGCTTCTTCATGGTGGCGATCTTCGCGGAGTCGATATCTACCGCGGCGACCATATCCACCATGGGGATGCCGCTCCAGGCCTCCATGTGCTCCGTCATGATCATGCCACAGCCGATGATCGCCACGCGCATTTTCTCATTAGTTTTAACCATTGCGTTCGCTCCTTGCGGTTAAGCCGGGTTGACCGGCGTTTCATCGATGACGCGGTCGACGACCAGCTTCTTGAACTCCGGGGAAAGCAGCATGAAGTACGAGGTGAAGCCTGTGACCCGGACAATCAAGTCCGGATATCTCAGCGGATCCTTTAACGCCTCGCGTAATTTCGCGGAGTCGACGATGTTCGCGTTGATAAGCGTCCCCCCAAGGTCGAAATGGGTCTTGAACAAAGCCGCGATGCGGTCGACGGTGCCGTCTCCTTGGGCGAAGGAATAGTCGAGGTCGAGCTGCAACGGCGCGGTGTTGCCATAACCAGACTGGACGGAGGCCACCGCCTTCACGATCGCGGTGGCCGCGGCATCCTTGCGGAAGCCGTTGCAAGGATTGGCTCCATGTGAGATCGGCTCGCCGGCGCGTCGCCCGTTCGGCATCGCCGGGACATTCCTCCCTAGACGCAGGGTGTCGGCCCATGAGAACAGGCCTGGGATCATAAGGCGCCCGCCAGGCGTTTTATGAGCGGTGACGGTTTCGGTGAAATCTTGGGAAATCGTGACCGCCCATTGGTCGGCGATGGTGCAGCCATGGCCGAATTTCGGCGTCGAAGCCAGCAGCGCGCGGCGCATGGGGCCGTTCTCATCCTGATAATTGGCGGCAATGGAATCGGCGCATTCCCGCCAAGAGATCCTTTTGTTCTCGACAACCTGAGTTTGAAGCGCCGCGAACGAGTCCGCCACCACGGCCAGCCCGGCGCCGTCGCAGCACATGTTGTATAGTTCGACGCCGCCATGCGATGCGTCGCGCCCCTTCTCGATCGGTCCATGGCACAGTAGATTCAATAGGAGCTCCGGCTCATTCCGGTATTGATGATCCAGGTGAAAGTCCAAGCCTTCGGCGATGCACCGCACGGCGCGTCTCAGGTGCTTCAGGAAACAATCATGCAGCGAGTCGATGGAAAGCTCATCCTTGCCGTTCTCCTCCTCGAACGCGACGGAGAAAACCTTCGCGAGGTTGACTTTTACGACGTCGTTCAGGGTGTATTCCTTGCCTGGGATAGCCATCCAGTTGCAACCGACGGCGATGCGTTCCCTCGCCAACTCGCGGGAATAACCGTTTCTCATGAAACCTTGCACCAAGGCTGCGTCACCGGAAAAGCGGGGATATCCGAGGCGATCTTCCAGCAATATTTCAAGCCCGCGCCGGAATAGTCCAAGGTCCATCGAGTCATGAACGCGGATCGTGATGTTGCAGGACATCTTCAACAAGTGCGCCGCCTCGAGTATCAAGTACGAAAGCCGCGATGTCAGATCCTTGCCGACGGCGGAAACTCCCCCGACCTGATAATATTGCGGGTTGTTTAGCAGCAGGCAGGCGAGGAGATAGACGGCGTCATCGTCATCAAGGGCGCCTGCCGCGATGTCGCGCTCATAATAGGGGCGCAACACCTCGTCCAGTTGGCCTCCGGCGCCGCTGCGGTTGTAGGTGCTCCCCGCCATGTTGTACCAGGCGATCCACTGACATGCCTCTCTGAAAGTTTCCGGCGGCGCGTCGACCAGCTTCTCGTTGACGCGCCGCAGCTCCCCGGACGCCGCCGCGGCCGTGCGGGCGATCCACCGCTGAATCCCGTGGAGCGCATCGAGCTCGGCGTTGAGCAACTCCTCCGCCTCGGCGTCGCCCGCATGCTTTTCGAGTGAAGCTTCGACTTTACGCCGCAGTCCGCCCCATCCCAGAGTGAGGCCGATCCTGTAATCGGGGGAGAAATGCTGGTCTTTGCCGATTCCGTGGATCAGGTCGTAAAGGGTTTGCTCCAGATGCAGATGCGAGTAGTCGAAAGGAAAAGGAGCGAGCGACAACTGATATTTCGCCCTCATGCGCGACATCATGAACATCCAGCGTCCCGCTATCGCATCATCTTCATCAATATATACGGGATGCGCCTCCAGCAATGCCCTATAGTTCTTGCTCCAGGCGCGCACACCGAAAAACGAGCCGTTCTCGTCAACTACAGGAAAGTGGAAGTTGAAATCATCAGGCGGCAGGACATAGCCATAGTCGTCTTCGTCCGCACTCCCTAACTTCCTCACCTTCGCCAACGTCTGCGCCTCTTTTTTCTTCCGGAGGCGAGCAATTTTGTTTAAATAATCGGTTCGTTTCACATTATTCATATCACAACCTCTTTTGTTCATATCCGCTGACCATTAGCCATAACCGGAGTTCCGGTTGAAACTGCGGCATTGATTAACTCTTCCCATCTCTCCCGTGACATATTTTCCAAAGCGATTTCCCGTCCTGTCATCCCGCAAATAAGAGCCTTCCGACATCCCAGCGGGTGATAGCGGAGCAACTCATAGTATTGCAGATTGGGCAATGTTCCGGCCATTGCGGCGATTTTTGCGATCTGCGCTGGTGTGTCATTAAAGCCAGGAATCACTGGAGTCCGCAAAATCACCGGCAATTCATATTTGCTTAGCTTACGCACGTTTTCCATTATTCCTCTATTGGACACTCCAGTTCCTTTCAAATGGAACTCATCATCGCAATGCTTGATATCCGCCATCACCAGATTCAGCAGTGGCAGCATGGTTTCGAGCTTGCGCCATGGAGCCGCAAGATTGCTTTCCATCGCCGTATGAATCCCGGTGGCGCGGCAGTGGGATAAAATGCGACGGACAAAGTCAGGTTGCATCATTGGTTCCCCGCCGCTCAAGGTAACCCCGCCGCCGGAATTGTCATAAAACACCTTGTCCTCAAGAATGGCCGACATTACGCCGTCAAGCCCAATTACCTCGCCGCAAGCCGATAGCGCACCCGGCAGGCACCCATCGACACATGCCAAGCAGGAAACGCAACTCTCCCAGTTAATAACATGTCTGTCATTTTCAATCCGATGCGCCCGGTTGGCGCAGAGAGAAAAACAGCGGCCACATTTTTGGCATTTATTGTCGTTGTACGACAACTGCGCTTGCGACGCTATCGCTTCCGGATTGTGACACCAGAAACATCGCAAATTACATCCCTTAAGAAACACCACCGTGCGGATGCCAGGACCGTCATGGATGGAGGCACGCTGTATTTCCGTGATCATCCCAGAGGTGGTTTCGCTTTCTTGTTTCATCTGTATTGGCCCATTAAGTTTTTTACGGATCTGCGTTCAAGTGATGATGGCCGGAAAATTCACCGTCGAAAAAGCTCATCAAGCCTATTTTCCGACAGCCGTGTCTAAATTTTAAAATTACGGGTATCAGTAATTAGAGGCGGCATCGAAACCATCCACGGGAAACATCAAAAGAGATAACCACGCCAATGTCATCCTGAATATGCTGCGCAAGCCGCTATCACTATCGCTTTCCTTCATCCTTCAAGTATGTTTTTTATTACAGGATAGATCGTCTTTGCCATGTTCATAAATCCGAAATCATTCGGATGTAAGGTGTCAATGGTACAGGCATGACGTTCTTCTTTCCCGAACAATGTTTCGCCATCAATAAAATAAACATTGTTGTCGCCTGCCTTTTTTGCGTTCTCATACGTTTGGCGGATGACCTCTCTCGTCTCAGGTAAAGTTGCAAGAAATTTGAAATCAGAATATAAATTGGAGGGATATCCCAAATTAGGGCTGGAAAGCATTACTATCGGCAATTCAGGTTTAGCCTCGCGTAATATTTTAAAAAAAGGCTCATGCGTTTCTTGCAAAAATTGCGTGTTGTCCGCATTATGATCATAATCAAGGATAAAAACGCCCATGTCAAGCGACGCAAAATATCTCGCCATGGCCGGTTCGCCCTTTGCCCTGCCGGCAAAACCATAATTATGATAATCGGAATCAAGCCAGCGCGAGAGAAGTGAGATATAGTTGTTGCTAACACGAGACGTCGCCCCCCCGCCAGTAATTGATGATCCGTAAACAACGATAGGCTTGGGGTGCGTGTAGGGGGTGGGCGGCTTTATCTCCGCAATCTCGCTGATTCCTACTTCACAAAATTCAACAAAGGATATGCCTGGCATGAATATGGTTACATCTTCATAATCGGATGATTTTCCAAAACTTTTCTCAATAGTCTGATAGTTGCCATCATTAGTCATCATGTGGAGGGCGCCTGCATATCTTGAAGTCTGCCTTTCACCAATATAAACAATAAACCCTGTCATATCAAGCAGTGAATGAGCTTCAGAATTAACAGCAACATTAATTTTAGTTCTCAAGGTAAATGTCGAAGAATTTGTTTTAAAGCAAATTCTCGCGCCATTTGGGCGCAAACCGATTTCCTTCATTGAAGGGACTTCATTCATAACAGTTTCCGGCAAACGCCGGTATTCGCCTTGCGAGTATAACAGCGGTATGCCGAAAACTTTGATCGGTTCATTCTTGCAATCGATGAATTTCATAGAGACACTCCTCTTTACTCGTTTTACCCAGTTAATTATCAGTTGCCACTTCATCTGCGGCAAATGCGCTGCTATCACATCCGAGGCCGCAGACTGCTGCCGCCGTTTATGGAAAACGCAAGGCCACCAAGGTTTTTTACGGATTTTCGCTCAATCAATTCAGGAAGGACTGTTCTGATTCCGAAAACACCGCCAGAAAAAAGATCATCAAGCCCATCTATGATCGCTGTGCACATTTTTTTGATATCGTGGATAATCGTAGTGAGAGGTGGATTGGAAGTCGCCCCATAGGCTTCCTCAAAACAGCCGATCACGCTAATGTCATCAGGAACACGCAGCCCAAAGTCAGCGATGGCGTCAATTACACCACCAGCGCTCATTGTCCAACAGCCTGTGAAATTCAGACCGTTTTTACGCAAATATGACAACATGGCATCGCACGACTTACTGCGCGACGCATCTCCTCGTTGAACTTTGCAATCAATTATTTTCGGAGTGATTCCATAAAGTCGCAACAGGTCAATATAACCATTGATTCGCCGCTGCCAACCAGGATTTACCGGCTCGGAAAGAATCATCGCAAGCTCTGTATGCCCGTTGCTGACAAAGTGCTTTGCCGCCAGCATTCCGGCATATTCCGGCTGGGTGCTGAGAGCGTTGATTCCGGCACAATACACATTGTCGGCCATAAAAATCACCTGGACATTCGCATTTATAACCTGCGCAAGTTCCGCAATATTATTTATTCCAACCGGATGCGGCAAAATAATGGCGTCCCCCATCCGCTCGTTGACCAATTCAAGATAATCCAATCTTGATGTCGGGGGATATAGAGCTTTGGAAAATTTATATTGGGAATGTGATTTCATCAACGTTTCAAGCTCCCGATCAAAGGATTTCCACCAATGGGATGGCCAGTCTGGGTGGACTGATACAATGTTCCTGACTTTCCTGTCCCTATCCCGGTTGACAAAAATGCCGCACGTTTGTTCCACAACGATCTGACCTTCGTCCTGAAGTCGCGCCAGCGCCTGCTCCATCGTCCGACGTGATACATCATATTTCTTCATAAGGGCGCGCGTGGAAAGAAACATTTCCCCCTTGGAGTAACGATCCAGCTCCGTGGCCAACATGCCGTGTAGATTTTCAACCTGTAGCGAGATGTTCTTTGGCATTTTGCCATTCCTGTTTTCCATTTGCCTATATATAGATAATATCGTTGTTGCGCAGTTGCGGCAACACTGCGCAACAAAAAAACTGATTTTTTTCTCCTGGCGTCCCATAGTCATCAGTGGCTTGATATGAGCACATGGAAAAGATCGGCCATGCTGTCATCCTAAGCATATCGTCACATATGCTTGACAAATAAAACCAGAAGGAGTACATTACTCATTGCAACCATTTACTTGGAGGTGGTGATGAAGATACTCCGGCTTGATTTGACTGATCTTGAGCGGCAAGAATTGGAGGATATCAGGCGAAGCGCCTCCGATTATCGAGCAGAGCGAGCGTTGGCGGTTCTG
>Ga0209467_1001167_pt1 | contig 24673 bp, 14 predicted proteins | sample Higcelwee11metaG_FD_187175 | JGI IMG/M metagenome (GOLD analysis project Ga0209467, IMG submission 187175) | Freshwater pond sediment microbial communities from the University of Edinburgh, under environmental carbon perturbations - High... | ecosystem: Environmental > Aquatic > Freshwater >... | reverse complement strand
CTCCAAGTTCCTCTTTCCCAAAAAGAACGGGTACAGGAAACTTTAGTGCAGGCGTTGCACGTCCGCGCTCAGGAAATCAGCCACCTGGAAGTGGAACGTTTTGCGTTGGACAGCCGGAAAAAGGGAAACCCCCATTGGTCCTACAATGTGCGATTTGACTCTGCACGAGAGCTGCCTCAGGTTCATGGCCTCTGCGAAGCCTCCTTTGACAAAGAAACGCTCGCCTCCGATCCGTTCGCAAATTCGGTCCCAATTTCACAAGAGGTCACCGTCGTGGGTGCAGGCCCCGCAGGACTCTGGGCTGCACTTCACTTACTTCGCCGCGGTTTCAAAGTAACGCTTCACGAACAAGGGAAACCTGTTGAAGAACGATTTCGCGACATTCGCCACTTCTTTGCGGATCGAAAATTTAACCCCCATTCCAATATTCTTTTTGGAGAAGGGGGGGCCGGGGCGTTTTCCGATGGCAAACTCAATACGCGTTCTCGCACCGTATTTTCAGAGGCAGTCCTCCGCGATATGGCCGAAGCGGGACTCCCGGAAACGATTCTCACCTTTTCCAAGCCTCACATCGGCACCGACAAATTGGTTTTACTGCTCCGCGTACTCCGCCGTTGGATTCTGGAGTTAGGGGGCACCATTCATTTTGAGTCCTCTCTTGAAGATATTGACATACAAAATAACGTTCTCACCCGAGCTCGGTTTAATGGCGTTTGGGAACTTTGCAACACCTTGGTTCTCGCGCCAGGCCACTCTGCACGTGATGTGTACACGTTGCTTCACGAACGCGGCGTGGCCCTTGAAAGCAAAGCCTTCGCTATGGGTGTTCGCGTGGAACACCCGCAGCAACTCATCAACGATCGCCAACTGGGGAAAAACGTCGATACGCGCCTCACCGGAAGCGCCGAATACGCCCTCACCGCAAAAACGCTCCACGGCACCTCCAGCGCCTACAGTTTCTGCATGTGTCCCGGCGGAGTTCTTGTCCCTTGCGCCTCCGAGCCCGCGACACTTGCCACGAACGGTATGAGCCACAGCCATCGCCGCGGCCCTTTCGCAAACGGCGCCATCGTGGTTCCCATTCCCAAGAGTGACTCGCTTTTTGGGGGACTCGAATGGCAGCGCCAGTTGGAGTCCGCTGCTTTTCAAGTCGGTGGAAGCAACTACAGTGCCCCCGGCCAAACCATTGAAGCGTTCCTCAAAAAAATCACGGATCAAAAAACACTCCCCAACACCACATACCCCTGCGGCCTCACTCCCAGCAATCTTTGGGAATGGATGGGAGAGTCCCTCTGCGAATCCCTCGCGGAAGGCTTCACCGACTTTGATCGCAAAATTCCGGGATTCATCCGCGAAGGGCTCATTGTAGCCCCCGAAACGCGTACCAGTTCTCCACTCCGCATTCTCCGAAACCCGGAAACGCTGGAATCGGTTTCAACGCAAGGGCTGTTTGTCCTTGGCGAAGGCGCGGGTTACGCGGGTGGTATTATCACCAGCGCCGCGGACGGGGTGCGTCTTGCAAACCGTGCGCGCCTGCAAAAAAGCTAAATTGCAATTATGATTACAAAAGTTCTGGATCGCAACTCTTCGAATATGCGTTTGGATCGCTACCTGCGTCAGGCATTTCCTAATGAATCCTTGTCCGCATTATTTGCCGTACTTCGAAAGAAAAAAGTGCGCGTCAATGGAATTGTCGCCAAAGGGCCTTTGATTCTCAATGAAGGCGACACTGTCTGCATTTACGAAAATTTCAAAAGTGTGGATACCGCTTCAGAAGTAGTGGTTTCAACTTCTCCGAGAAAAAATTCGGGCTGGGGAAAACCCGCCGAATTTTCGGATCGAAATTTTGTCCAAGAACATTTAAATATCATTCTTGAAACCGAGGACTTTGTTATCGTCAACAAGCCCTCCGGTATCGCGAGCCAGCCAGGTTCCGGGACACGCCCCGGCGAATCCCTCGTCGATATGCTTTGGCAATGGGGAGCCGATCAGCAAATGGAATTTAAACCCACCATTGCACACCGTTTGGACCAGGAAACTTCAGGTCTTTTAATCGCAGCGCTTCATGGTGATGTACTGCGAGACCTCACGCGAATGCTCCGCGAACATAAAATCGAAAAAAGTTATTTCGCTCTCGTGCAAGGGAATATTTCCAAAGAAAAAGGCACTATCCGCACGACACTCACACGGACCGATTCCGCAAAGGGTGCTAAAATGGAAATTGATGCTGAAGGCGGCAAAGAATCCGTCACGCACTATTCGGTGCAACGTCATCTCAAAGGTTTTGATCTCGTCAAAATCCGTTTGGAAACAGGGCGAATGCATCAGATTCGCGCTCATTTCGCAAGCATTGAGCACCCCCTCGCGGGCGATTCCCGCTACGGTGATTTTGCACTCAACCGCGATCTTAAAAAATTATGCGGATTACAGCGCCTCTTTCTTCACAGTTGCCGCTTGGAATTTGATTGGAAGGGGCACCATATAGTTCAAGATTCCCCGCTTCCCAAAGAACTTCAGGAAGTTCTCAAAATACTGGACAAAGGAAACTTCCTGTAGGGTGCCTCTAAAAATTCATTCACGGCCAAAATTGCCTTGATACTTCGCAATAGTGCGTTGTTCAAAGTGGCAAAGAACGTTCAAGCCTCTTCTCACGCCTGCTCCCACTCATTTCACAAATCCTCTATGAGGGATCAGAGTCACTAAGTGCTGAAGCACAAGTGTCTCTGTTTCTTGCTTAATCAATTCGATTTTGTCTCTCGCAAACCATTTTTTAGAAGTGCCCTTTAGGAAAAAAGCACTTGAATACTGTACTTTAGACTTTGGCCTGAGATTTACCCCAGCTATCCTTCAATTCCACTGTCCGGTTGAACACAAGATTTCCTGGTTTGGAATCTTCGGAATCCAAGCAGAAATACCCGAGACGCATGAACTGGTAACGATCAGTGAGGGTCGCTTCTCCAAGCATAGGCTCTAACTTTGCTTGCTTTTTTACCAGAGAATTCGGGTTCACAAAGTCCATCCAGTTTTGACCTTCAGGGACGGCTGCCGGGTTTTCGAGGGTAAACAAGTTGTCGAAAAGGCGCACTTCGGCATCCACCGCGTGAGCGACGCTGACCCATTGGATGGTACCTTTGACTTTGCGTCCATCGGGGCTTTCGCCGCCACGGCTCGCGGGGTCGTAGGTGCAATGCACTTCGGTGATTTTTCCTGCGGCGTCCTTGATGACGTTCACACACTTGATAAAGTAGGCCCCTTTGAGGCGCACTTCCCCCTCGGGGTGCAGACGGAAATATTTTTTGGGCGGGTTTTCCATAAAGTCCTCGGCATCGATGTAGATTTCTTTGCCGAACGAAATTTTGCGGGAACCTTGTGCTGGATTCTCCGGGTTGTTTTCGACCTCGATCATGTCTTCGCGGCCATCTTGCCAGTTGTCGATGACCACTTTGATAGGGTCTAGTACGGCCATGGCGCGTTGGGCGCTCGCGTTGAGCTCTTCACGGATGCAGAAGTAAAGAAGGTTGATATCCACCATGCTATCGGCTTTAGAAATGCCGATGCGATCTGCAAACTCGCGGATACTAGAAGGGGAATAACCGCGGCGACGGAGGCCACTCACGGTAGGCATACGGGGATCGCTCCATCCCATGACTACTTTGTTTTGCACAAGCTCCAACAGACGGCGTTTGCTCATCATGGTGTAGGTGAGGTTCAAGCGCGCGAACTCAATTTGCTGCGGCCGATTATCGAGGCCAAGGGCAATCAAAAACCAGTCGTAGAGAGGCCTGTGGGCTTCAAATTCCAAGGTGCAAATAGAGTGTGTAATCCCTTCAATCCAGTCGCCGATGGGATGTGCAAAATCGTACATCGGGTAAATGCACCATTTGTCACCAGTACGGTGATGTGTCGCTTTTTTGATGCGGTACATGGCAGGGTCGCGCATGTTCATGTTGGGGTGCGCCATATCGATTTTAGCGCGGAGAAAATACTTGCCTTCATCAAATTCGCCAGCGCGCATGCGGTGGAAGAGATCCAGATTTTCTTCGATGGGGCGGTCGCGCCATGGGCTTGGCTTACCCGCTTCCGTAAGGGTACCGCGGTAGGTACTCACCTCATCGCCCTGAAGTTCGCACACGTAAGCTTTGCCGAGTTGAATCAGTTTTTCGGCAAATTCATAAGTTTGTTCGTAATAATCACTCGCATAGTATTCGCGGTCTTCCCAGTCAAAACCTAGCCAGTGAACGTCTTCACGGATGGAATCCACGTATTCCACGTCCTCTTTAGTCGGATTCGTGTCATCAAAACGGAGGTTTGTTTTTCCGCCGAATTTGAGGGCGGTCCCAAAGTTGAGGCAAATACTCTTCGCATGACCAATATGCAGGTAGCCATTGGGTTCTGGCGGGAACCGAGTGTGCACTTCGGTGCGCTTTCCTGTGGTCAAATCGTTAACAATAATTTCTTGAATAAAGTTGGACGCTTCAGGGATCTGCATGGTACAAACTCGGATAAAGGTTTCAGTCCCTAAATTTAGCTAAAACAAGTGAGTTGGACTGGATGTATTTTTCTATCGTTTCGCGAAATTCACCTCTCTTCCGAGGATACTGTAGAAATGAAAAAATGGCGCATAGATGATTCCCGCGAGTTGTACAATGTTAAAGGATGGGGAATCAACTATTTTGACATCAATGAAGAGGGCCATGCGACGGTCAAGCCTTTGCGCGACAAAGGACCAGAAATTGATCTTTATCACCTGATTCAGGATCTTGCGATTCGTGATGTTTCCACGCCAATGCTTCTTCGTTTCCCCGATATTCTGGATTCCCGTATTGAAAAAATTAATGAATGTTTTAGTAAGGCCATTAAGGAATATGGCTTTAGCGGTACCTATTACAACGTTTTTCCCATTAAGGTAAATCAGCAACGCGCCGTTCTGGAAGAGGTCGTTCGCCACGGGAAAAAGTTTAATATTGGTCTTGAAGCGGGGAGCAAACCGGAACTCCACGCGGTGCTTGCGAATATGGACAACCCGGAAGCGCTCATTATCTGCAATGGCTACAAAGATGAAGACTTTATCGAACTTGCGCTTTTAGCGCAGAAGATGGGGAAGAACATCTACATCGTGGTCGAAAAGATGAATGAATTGCATCTGGTGGTGGAACTTTCGCGTCGTATTGGCGTAAGGCCTAACATCGGCATTCGCATCAAACTCGCAAGCAACGGCTCTGGCAAGTGGGAAGAATCCGGTGGTTACCACAGTAAGTTTGGTTTGAACAGCTCGGATCTTTTAGAAGCGATGGATTATATCACCCAAGAGGAAATGTGCGATTGCTTTAAGCTGATCCATTTTCATCTGGGTAGCCAGATCACGAATATCCGTAAAATCAAGTCGGGGCTTCGCGAGGTGTCGCAATTCTACGCGCAGATTAGGCAATCAGGAATGCAGCTCGAATATGTAGATGTGGGGGGTGGTTTAGGGGTCGATTACGATGGCTCCCGTAGCACAAATGCGAGTTCGGTGAACTACTCCATTCAAGAGTATGCGAACGATGTGATTTATGCGATTTACGAGACCTGTGAAAAATTTGAGTTACCGCATCCGAATGTGATTACCGAAACGGGACGCGCTCTTTCTGCTCATCACTCGGTGTTGGTGTTCAATATTTTGGAAACCGCCTCTCCCGCGTTTTTTGATGAAGACGTTCACGAGATTGATGCGGATGCTCCTGAAAGCATTCGGGATTTGTACAACTTATACACGGGTCTCACACTCAAAAATTTATTGGAAAGCTGGCATGATGCAATGCAGATTAACGATGATGCCTTGAGTGGGTTCAAAATGGGTTCCGTGGACCTGTTGACCCGCGCGATGTCAGAACGTTTATTCTGGAGCATTGCCCGCAAAGTGGAACAGCTTGCGAAAGATTTACGTCACCCGCCGTATGAACTGAGCGGCCTTTCTCGCCTCTTGGCAGAAAAGTATTTCGGTAATTTTTCCTTGTTTCAGAGCTTGCCGGATAGTTGGGCGATCGACCAGATTTTTCCGATCATGCCGATTCAGCGTTTAGATCAGGAGCCAACGGTAGAGGCTACTCTCCAAGATGTGACGTGCGATTCCGATGGCAAAATCGATATGTTTGTTCGTGGTGGCGAAGTTTCCCGTACTCTCCCCTTACACCCGTTGAAAGAAGGTGAACCTTACTTTATGGCCGTGTATCTTGTAGGTGCGTATCAGGAAATATTGGGCGACTTGCATAATCTTTTTGGCGATACCAACGCGGTGCATATTGTCTGTGATGATGATTCGTACAATATTGAAAAAATCATTGATGGCGAGTCGGTGGAAGATGTTCTTGAATATGTGAATTTTAGCGACAAGGCTTTGGTGCGCACCATGGAAAACTGGGTGGCGCGTTCGGTGAAGGAAGGCAAAATTACTTTGCAAGAAGGCAAAGAATTTTTGAATATTTACCGTTCGGGATTGTACGGCTATACGTATTTAGAATAAATCTTTATTTCCCATCCCAGCCGGCGAGCCTTGCAAAAAGATACCATGAGGCATAGGCCTTGCGGTTTCCGTTCAGGGATTGACTGTGCTGGGCTGTGACTTCGTACCATTCCCCTGGATTAGCTTCCTGCCATTCGGTGCACCAGTTGCCACCGTCATAGTCGCAGTTGTCGTTGGCGTTCAAGTCCAGGTAATAATTTCCGTCCGGGTCATAGCTTTCAATGTCCGCAAAGTCATAGAGCATTTTATTGTTTTCTCTCACATAAGTGCGGATGCTTTCGTTATTCTGGTTGAGCACGCCATCAACGCCTGTACCATCCAGGTGTCCTGTGAAATAGACAAATTGGACATCGGGGTAATCCTTTTCGAGAGCCGTCATGCTATCGAGATATCCCTGGACATCTCCTGTAGTAGCCCATGAAAGCTGTCCACACCAGGACCACATCACCACATTGACATCCGTATTTTCGTCCAAGTAACTTCGGGTTGCCATCACCCAAGCTATAAAATCGGGAGCGCCCAAATCACTGGCTCCGCTGAAAGGGGTATCGCGTAATTCCAAACCCTCTGTATCGCCGCTGCCGAGAAGGGTGTAAGGAGAGCCTTTCCACGCTTCCAAGCCATTGAGCCCATCCACCAATTGGCTTCCGTGAGACGTGTGACCATAGGCAATGACCAGGTTTGTTTTAGCGGCAGTAATCCATTCGGTAGGAATTGCGGAAAGCACAGTGCCGTTGTGATCCGCAATGATTGCATCCGTATCATACGAGGAAGAACTGGAGAGTACTCGCGAAGAAGAAATTCCAGTGATACTGGAAGAGGACGTCTCCTCTCCGCTATTATTCGAACTGTCCGAATCGCATCCCAGTAAAAGAATGCCCAGACTGAGAGAAAATAGGATTGAGAAAAATCGGGACTGAATCATGAGACCCCCTGAATGGTGTGGCACGAGAATAGATTCACTTGTCTTTAATATAAAATGAAATTATCGCCAATAGTTCATTTCTGGTGGAAAGATGTTGCGGTTGAATCGTTATTTTTTTTGCCGAAAATGGCATTTTGGAGATATCCTGGAGTTTTTTTATTGAATCGCTGTCATGGACTTCCGGGGGTAGCTGTTCCGCTGTTGACTCCTTTTCAAACTTTGCTATATTCAATGCATCGGGAGAGCAGGCTTCGAGCCGGGCCCTTAGGCAACAGATCTATCTGTGGGACTTCCGTCGATGATTTATCACCGATGGGATGTCAATGGTACGTCCATTCTATATAAATCGTCTTAACCTGAATTCGAGGAGACTCATTCTATGAATGAACGTGAAATTAGCGCGCTCAAGGGCCTCACCCCAGCAGAGGTTAAAGACCAATTGCGGAAATTTGGCCCGAACCAAATACAAGACCAGCAGAAACGGGGGCTTTTCAAGATAATTCTTGAAGTGTTCACGGAGCCTATGTTTCTTTTGCTGGTTAGCTGTGGTGTTATCTATTTAGTTCTCGGGGAACCCAGGGATGCCATTATGCTCCTGTTCTTCGTAATTATAATGATGATCATTACCATTATTCAAGAGGGAAAAACAGAGAAATCACTAGAAGCCCTCAAAAACCTTTCAAGTCCTCGTGCCCTCGTTATTCGTGATGGGGAACGATTCACTATTTCCGGGCCGGAACTGGTACCAGATGATCTTGTGGTTCTTTCCGAAGGGGAACGAGTCCCTGCCGATGGTATTTTGCTTTGGGGTACAAACCTTTCCATTGACGAGTCTCTCTTAACCGGAGAGTCGGTGTCAGTGAACAAAGTCCCGGTGGAAACTTATGAGATGTCTGATGCTGCGATGGCGCGCCCGGGCGGGGAAGATTCTCCCTTTGTTTTCTCTGGTTCTCTGGTCGTTTCTGGCCAATGCGTTTACCGTGTGCGTGCCACGGGTGAGAAAACAGAGATGGGACGCATTGGAACTGCGCTAGGTTCTCTCGTCAAAGAAAGAACACCTCTCCAGAATGAGACGGGTAAAATTGTCCGCTACATTTTTATCCTCGCCGCTTTGATGTGCATTTTGATTATGGTTGTATTTGGGATCACGCGCGGTAATTGGTTGGGTGGTATCCTTGCAGGTATTACCCTCGCGATGGCGATGCTCCCTGAAGAATTCCCTGTGGTGCTCACCGTGTTCTTGGCTCTTGGTGCCTGGAGAATTTCTAAAAAACATGTGCTTGCCCGCCGCATGAGTGCCGTGGAAAGTCTTGGTGCAGCAACGATTCTCTGTTCGGATAAAACAGGAACTATCACACAAAATAAGATGAGCATTGCGGGCCTTTGGGTTGATGGAAAAGAGTTCGATATCGATCCTCTTCAAAAGAAAACCTTACCCGAGGATTTTCATGAACTGGTGGAGTGGGGAATTCTTGCGAGCAGGAAAGATCCTTTTGATCCCATGGAAAAAGCGTTTGTCGCTCTTGGCGAAAGTTCCGTGATCGATGCAGGTCACCTTCATCCGGCTTGGGATATTATTCGGGAGTACCCGCTTTCTCGGGAATTTTTGTCGGTGACAAATGTCTGGAAGCCTGCAGAAGAAAACTGCCTGAATGTCGCCGCTAAGGGCGCTCCTGAAACCATCATGGATCTTTGCCATTTAGAACCCTCCGTCCGGGAAAATATTTCGGCGCAGATTTCGAAGATGGCGGAGCAGGGCTTGCGCATCTTGGGTGTTGCCTCTGGGAGGTACGATCTTGGTCATGAATTGCCTCCGGGCCAACACGACTTTGATTTTAAGTTCTTAGGACTTGTGGCCCTTGCGGATCCAATTCGCCCCGCAGTTCCCGGTGCCGTAAAACTTTGCCATGAGGCGGGAATTCGCGTGGTGATGATCACGGGGGACTACCCCAAAACCGCATCGAATATCGCGCGCCAGATAGGCCTTGCGAACCCGGATGTGTCCATTACCGGAGCAGAAATTGAAACATGGAGCGAGACCGAATTGTGTGAACGTGTCAAAGATTGCAACGTCTTTGCGCGTGTGGTTCCAGAACAGAAACTGGCTCTGGTACAGGCTCTCAAAGCGAATGGTGAAATGGTCGCCATGACGGGGGATGGTGTGAACGATGCCCCTGCACTCAAGGCCGCGAATATCGGTGTCGCCATGGGTCAGCGCGGAACTGATGTGGCGCGAGAGGCTTCTGCTCTGGTTTTATTGGATGATGATTTTTCTTCCATTGTGTCGGCGGTGCAAACAGGGCGTCGCATTTTTGACAATCTTAAAAAGGCGATGTCTTATATTGTGAGTGTTCATATCCCGATTGCGGGAATGTCTATTCTTCCCGTGGTTTTCCAATGGAAAGAGGTCGTATTGTTGCCGGTGCACATTGTGTTCCTGGAACTACTTATCGACCCTGCGTGTTCTATCATCTTTGAAGGGGAACCCGGAGAAGAGGGGATCATGAAGCGTCCTCCACGGAAATCGGATGAATCGCTTTTCAGCACCCGAACGGTAACTATGAGCCTTTTGCATGGATTGGTATCCTTGCTTCTGGTGCTTGGTACTTGGATTGGTGCGGGCAAGTTGGGCTTTGGAATAGACGCGCAAAGGGCGCTTGCCTTTGTGTGCCTCGTAATGTCTAATCTCGCGGTGATTATGACCAATCGCTCTTGGACTCATAGCGTGTTCTACTCGGCAACAGTCAGGAATGCATCTGTCCCTTGGATCATCGGTATTGTATCAATTTTCTTAGCTCTGATTGTGTCTGTTCCCTTCTTGCAAAATTTATTTCACTTTTCTTCAGTGCCGATTTGGGCGTTATTCTCTGCGGCAGTGATAGGTTTGCTTTCTATAACGTGGTTTGAAATAGTGAAAGTGATTATGAGAAAACGGGGCAAATCGCTGATTTAATAAAGTTCAATGTTACAAACAAATGAATAGATTAATATTAATACAAAAAGGGATGCTTATGGCGTCCTTTTTTGGTAAATAGCGATGAGCCGAATTTTCTACAGCGATAATCATACGTTGTTGTAGAAAGGACTTTTTAAATTTTATAAAAATTAGTGAATCAAAATAGCTTCACGTTCTCAAAAATAGGATCTCTCCTTTTGATTTGTAACCACTGGAAATAGGGATCGCCGTTTTTTCTGTTTAATCTTTTTCTAGATTTGGCCTCGCGTTTTGGAGTTCGAAAATGACAAAATTACAAACGACTGAAGATATATTACCGCCTCCCAAAAATCGGGGCGGCATACGAGAGACATTGCAGATTGCGATGCCTATGGTCGTTTCTATGTCTTTTGATACGCTCATGACTTTTGTGGATCGTCTGTATTTATCGCGCTTGGGCTCTGCACAAATGAATGCCGCGATGGCTGGCGGTCTTGCTCAATTTATGTTGCAGACTTTTTTCATCGGGTTGATCGGTTACAGCACTGCTCTAGTGGCACAGAACTTGGGCGCAGGCAAGTTGTGGCGTTGCGCACCCACTTTGGCGCAGGCCGTGGGCATCGCTTTACTCGCTTATCCGGTATTGCTCTTATTACGGCCTTTGGTTTATCTGATGTTTAATAAAGCGGGGATAGATCCTCTTCAACTCGCCCCTCAGCGCATTTATTTTGACATTTTAATCTATGGGAGCGTCATTGGTCTTTTGCGCCATACTTTCGGGTGTTTCTTCTCGGGGTTGGGCGAAACTCGTATTGTAATGCAGGCCTCTTTTGCAGGGCTTGTGGTCAATTGCATTATGAATTATTTGCTGATTTTTGGAAAATTCGGTTTCCCTGCACTGGGAATACGCGGGGCGGCATTGGGTACTCTTTGTGCTGGCGCCGTGATGCTTGCCATTCTCGTCTCTCGCGTTTTCAGTCGCACTTATCGGGAACGATTTGGTACCACGCACTGCTGGAAATTGCACCGCGGTCTCTTGAGTTTGCTCGTGCGCAAAGGGACTCCCTCGGGCTTGGAGATGCTTTTGAATCTGCTCGCATTTCAATGCATTATTCTTTTATTTCATGGGCAAGGTTTGGAGGTCGCGACTGCCGCTACCATTATGTTCACTTGGGATTCCATGTCCTTTATGCCGCTACTCGGTTTGGAAATAGCGGCGATGAGTTTAGTGGGCCGCTATGTGGGGGCAAACGACTTTGTGTCCGCACACCGTGCAACGGGTTCAGGAATCAAACTAGGCTGGATTTTTTCAGGTATTGTATTCCTCGCGTTTGTATTTTTCCCCCACTATTTAGTGGATATGTTCCGCCCTGATCCAGTCGATGCTTATTTTCTGGGTGGGAGAGATCTTGCCATTTTTATGGTTCGTTTCGCCGCTATTTATGTGACAACAGAAGCCATTATGCTCGTGTATGCAGGAGCCCTGCGTGGTACTGGCGATACGTTCTGGGTACTTCGCACCATGGTGGCTTTGCAATGGTTCACCGTATTTCTCTTGTGGCTTTCTCTGAACGTCTTTCACCTAGGGCCTGCAAAAGCCTGGGCCCTGCTGGTAATTTCCTTTATGTTGTTTCCTTTAATACTCAGACTTCGCTGGAAAAGCGGCAAATGGAAAGGGCGACTCACATAAATGAGAAGTGAATGGAAACCAAAAAAGCTCTATTTCATTCATCGTTTAAAGCGCTTCCGATCTTTGATATTGCATGGGACTTCTATTTATCCTAAATTATAGGCCCCATTTTCAAGGACATTGACCCGTATGTTGGCATTCCATCCCATTGCGTTATCTGATAAATGCTGGATTGAAAAATATTTTTCTCGTTTTGACAACCCAGTTTGTAATTATACTTTTGCCAACTTGTTTTTATGGAAAACCATTTATCGAACAGAATGTTGTGATAATAGTGGTTTTTTATTGATCCGTTTTTATTATGCGGATAGCGACAAATGCGTCTATCTGGAGCCAATTGGTGAGGGTAACGTCTCTGAAATCTTAGCCCTTCTGCAAGATGATGCCCGTCAAATGGGGCAACCGCTTCGCATGGAATCTCTGTCGCGAGAATTTGTGGAAAAGGTAAAAAAGCTCCCTGTAGGGGGAAATCTTTTCTTTTTTAAGAATCGCGACGAGGCTAATTATGTTTATGAGGCTGAATCGCTCCGTACGCTTGCGGGAAAGAATTTGCAAGCTAAGCGAAACCATATTCGCAAATTCGAACAGCTTTATCCAGACTACACGAGTCGCCCACTATCGGCTGAGGATGCCTCTTTGGCTCTCGCCTTGTTTGACCAATGGGAGGTCCGTAAACTCGACCACAACCGGCAACAACAAATGGAACGGGTGATGATAGAATCTGCCTTTACTCATTACAATGCTCTTGATTTGGAAGGTCTTTTATTGTTAGTAGAGGGCGTTGTGGTGGCCTTTACTTTTGGTTCGCGCCTTAACAAGGATTCTTTTTGTGTGCATGTAGAAAAAGCAAATTCCGACTTTGAAGGCGCGTTTGCAATAATCAACAAGCTAATGGTGCAGTCTTTGTCCTCTTCATACAAGTATATCAACCGTGAAGAAGATATGGGAAACGAAAATTTGCGAAAAGCAAAGCTGTCTTACCACCCGGCCCTTTTACTCAATAATTTTCAAGCCCTTGCGAAGGATAGCGAAGAAGCGGCTGTTTGGAAATTATGGCAGACTTGTTTTGGGGATAGCGATGAATTCCTTGTTGCCTACATGTTCCCCTATTCCAATGCCGAGAGCCGTGTTCTTTTGTACGAAACCGGCGAACTTGTGGCAATGTTCCACGCGCATTCATTTTTAAGTGACTGGGGAAAAGTCGGGTATTTATATGGACTCGGAACGGAGCCAAAACTTCGAGGAAAAGGACTCGGTTGTCGCGTCATTGAAGACTCTTTACGGCGCCTTAAAAATCGGGGTGACATGGTTGCTTGGATTATTCAGGAGAACAAGGATTTTAATTGTTGGGAACATCGGTTTGGATTTGCCCCTGCGGGGAATACGGTTCTCCATTTTAAAACGCCAGATGGTTTTGATTTTGGGGGCGATCCCGAGAACGATTGGGGTTTATGCCGGGTTCTTTTTACCCATAGGTACTTGCAAAAATATATGGATTTACATCCTGAAACACAGGCGGAATTTTATTTTTGTGATGATTTTTTCCCAGAGAATTCGGGGCACTATGTTTTGCAGAATGGACAGGTTTCTTTTATTCCGTGTGATGATTTTGAGAATGCCGAAAAACTTTTGCCAGCAGACTTGCTTGTGAAATATCCCCTAGAAGGTGGCACGGAACTGAAATACATCCGTGTTTGATTTGGTATTCACTGAAGGAGCCTTATTGTAAAGGAGGTATATTGAAATAACCCAGGCGTTAGAACAGAATGCGGAATAAAAATCAGCTGATCTTTTTTATCAGAACTTTTTTTAACGGCTTTTCCATTCCATAATGCAGAATACAAGTCACCAAGCAAGTCCAAAGCAAGGAAATAGAAAATCTTTTAAGGCTTCCATAATCTTCAAAAAAAGCAGAATGACTCATGAGATATCTTACAGGAATCCAAGAAAAAGTTTGTGCTAAGAAAAATGCATAAGTATTTTCCGAAAGAATGCGGATTATCTTGTGAAAATGTTTAACTTCAAATATTTTTTCAAGTCGTGCGCTAAAATATAGAATCGTTCCAAAACACGGAATGGCAATAAAATTATATGCTTCAACAGGTTTAATCTTAAAATATACAACTGTAATCACACTGATTAAAATCATATAACCCAGAGCCACAAGGCTCCACTTAGATTTCTTAATATTATTTTTGCTATTAGATATAAAGTATTTAGCAACAATTACCCCGAGTAAAAATTCAACGAATCTAAGGAGAGGATTTGAATAAATACTACCCAAATGAAGCATATAGGCAGGTAAAAAAGCATAGCTCGAAATCAGATAGAGAAAAATAAAAAAGATTATATTCCTGCGCTTTGAATTTTTCCAAATTATTTGAGCAAAATAGGGATAAAAGATATAGCATATAAAAATACAGGAAATAAACCAGGAGCCATCATTATGCAGCAAGGAAAAGGTGCCGGGCATAACACTTTGGAACAAAATCAACTCTATAGGAGCTAAAATTATATTTTCTAGAAAACTAACCTGACCATCAATAGTTTCACCAAGCACATAAACACTTAAAATTTGCCAAAAGACATAAACCGCATAGAATGAAATATAAAGCGGATAAATCCCTATAAATCTCCTCTTCAAAAATTTACTGACACCCTTATATCTGTCCCCTGAACTAGAAAGATTTTCGCGTTGACTATCTACATAAAGTAAAGAAAAACCACTGAGCATAAAAAAAGCAATCATAAAAATATGCCCAGTGCTAATAAAATTATTAAAGATTCCAAAATCTACGCCGATGTGTATTCTAGTATGGAACAGAAAAACCACAATCGCACAGATAATTCTAAAAACATCTATTGAATAAAGACGGCTTATCTTCTCAGGCATATAAAACTCCAAACTTTCTCCCATAATGTAGAAACAACCCTACCGAAAATTTGTAAGCAATCTAAGTCATTAAAAATTAGCCGTTCTTAATTTTGCTTCAAAAGTCACCGACAACTTTACGAACAGAGCTATTCAAGGAAAAAATCCTTATTGCACCAACACCTGTAGAATTTCGGGATACCAAGCGCTCGCTGCTTTATTGTAGGCATCAAAGCCAACTCCAGTGAAAGCCCAGTAATGCCAGCTCAAACCGAGTCCATTCATAACTTCCAATAGGTCTTTGAAATAGCTCGCTCGATTTGCATCTGAAACATCAGTACAGGCCGAAGAGGCTCCAAATTCACCAACATTGAGAGGAATATAGGTCTTATTTTTTCCAGGAAAAAGTTTTTTAGCAAGTGCAATGTAGCTCTTAAAATCACTGACCATGGTGGCTAGGGCTGTTTGGTTGGTTGCATCCCATAAAACCCCACATGCTCTATCATCATGCCCTTGGTGAGTAAAACTGAACGGATCATAATAATGTCCAGAAATGATCATATTTCCGTCTGCAGGCAAAACCAATTTTGCCATTTCTTCAAATTTTCCCCAGTTGCCTGGATTGACGATAATGGTTCTGCCTGGGTTCGTGGCACGAATGATATGATAAACGCTGTCAATGAATTCATTAAGGTAAGCATCAGAGGCTCCTCTGGATTCGTTAAGAATTTCAAAAACGAGTGAATCGTTGCTGAAATCTTTAAACTCTTCTGCAATTTGTCTCCAGATACCAAAAAATTTTGCTTCCTGTCCCAGAGGATCTGCGTAGAGTTCCAGATAATGATGCACGTCAATGATCACAGGCATACCGAGAGAATTCGCAATGCGTACATCTTCCTTCACACCCGCGACGCGAGAGGCTTGTAAAGTGTAGGGAGCAACGTTCTCGGCGGTCTGATTCCAGCGCACGGGTAAGCGGATGGAATTAAACCCCGCCGCTTTGACGATGGTAAACCATTCGTCCTGAATCGGATTACTCCAATAGTCATCCGAATAATCATATACCGTATTCACATCGGCATTACTCCGACCCGCATCCCAGGAGTTCCCCAAATTTATGCCTTTGCCCAGGAGTTTGTTCATTCGAATAGCGGGGCTATAGTCGATGCCACCATCGGAACTGGATAGAGCAACAGAAGAACTACTGTCAACGATTTCAATGCTACTAGAACTCTCCGGTGTAACCGGGTTTGAATCGCTACTGTCTCCTCCGCACGCGATGAGTCCGAATACAGGAATGAGTATTGCATTAAAAAAGGGCCTAATTACATTCATGGGTTGTCCTTGGAGACTCTAAGTCTAATTAAGTGAAATGCTATCCTAAATAGACATCATCCTGTTCAAATATTTTTTGCAGATTTATAGAAAGTGTACACAATAGAAACCTGCGTTTTTAGCTCAAAAAAGATTCTTTTCAAAAGAAAATACTTTTTTACCATGATAAAAGCTCCGCTACTTGAGATAAAATCCTATTTTTCGGGCGGAAAACAAATTATATTCGAGCCTGTTGTTGGTTTGCGGAGACTTTATTTTTTATGAAAAAGCCCATTTCTCTTTTGTTGACAAGGATAGCGATACTAGCGTTGTGTGCTGTATCGTTTACTTTCGCCGGATTTGAGGATTATCGGGATCGTGATGCGACCCGTTTTGTTATGAAGGACGCAAAGCCTTTCCGTCTTGATAAAGATGTCGTAACCGTGGTGATGCGAGAAGCTATTCCACGAGGGGGTGGATACACCTATCAGTATCCTCGTGAAAATCCAGAGCCCATCATGACCGACAAGTATGCCAAGGAAGGCGCGCTTTCCATGGAAATAGAATTGATTGCAAGTGATTATTCGGGGGTTGCTATTTGTATCGCCGGATCTGTCAATTTGACTCCATATTTTGAAGACGGAGTGCTTGATTTTTGGCTTAAGGGCAATAAGGGCGGTGAAAATGCGCTTTTTGTGCTTGTGGATGACGGTGTTAAAAGTAATGGTGAATCCATGCAAGTCAAGTTACGTTCTAAAAGTTTAGGCGAAATTACTCAAGAATGGAAACATTTCAGCATTCCACTAAAATTGTTTGGCAAGACGGGTGTGTATTGGGATATTAAAAACCAAAGAGAAGTCCTTTTGCCTTTCGCTTGGAGTAATTTCAAGGGATTCCGTCTTGAGGTTCGTAAAGATGAAAACACCGAATTCAAGGTCTGGATTGACGATATCGTTATCAAGAAATATGGTCTGCCGTACCAAGGTCCTGCAAGCTATCCCTTCCGGAATAAGATTTAAGAGGATTGTATGCATAAGATTCTACCCTTATTAGCCATTGCCGCTTCTGTCTCGTGGGCTACTACATCTCCTGAGATTCAATTGGATTCCATTGAGGCGAAGATTGATACTTTGTCCAGTGATTTGGAATCGACTTTGATAGGCAAGGATGATTCCCCGATTGCCGCTTCCGGTATCATGGATTTCCGTGTTAAAAATTTTCATTACTCGGAGTGGTCCCCCGCCGTCGGAAACGATAAGGCTCGTACCTCTGTGGATGCTTTTCTCAAAGTGTCCGTAGTAGCTACACCGAATTCGTTCATGACTTTATGGACTAACCTGTGGTTTCCTTTTGATTTGTCAGGACTCTATACGAGTTACTTGGCCGATGAACCGACTCGCAATCCAAGTAATAACAGTGAACGTGTTTCATTTAATCATAATACAGATTATGTGGGATCCTCCGTTGATGAGGAAATGAATGTTGGAACTGATATTCGTGCGGGGATGTTTGGTATCTATGTGACCGCTGGTGGTGTGATTTGGGCAAATGCGAGTCCGCTCACCATGTGGGAACGTGAAACAAATCCTCGTTTTTCCTGGCAATATGAAACTTTCGAAGACGAAAAAACGGTAAGCACCTATTACAAGGAAAAAGCTTTTAAACCTGTTAAGGAAGGGGGGCGAGCCTTCTGGACAAACCGATCTTTTGGTGGTGTCTTTATGAACGCCTATCAATTGCCTTTTGGTTTTATCGCTCAGGCGATGCTTTCTGATCCTAAGGATATGGATGCTGGAACGCGCGATGGTCTTCGTTTATATGGTGGGCAACCTAGTGAGTTGGAAATGACGGGCGATTACGATTTCCGTGGCTCTGTGTATCATGGACGTATTGCGAAGACTAAACTTTTTGAGACAATGACGCTAGGTGTAAATTATATGGGAGTCTTTTTTGATGAAGACATTATTTATGAACCGGAATTTTACAGGCAATGGCGATTTGGAACTGATAATCCCGTTTTTGAAAATCCTCAGATTGCCTCTATGGACATCAAGGGTAATGTGGTTCCGAAGTTATACATAATGGCGGATGTAGGGTTGAGCTGGTCGGATTCTGTTAAATTCAGTGATGTAGATACGGCCACAACAAAAGCATATGATAAGGATGCCTTTGAAACGAAAACGTCTTCTCCGGCTATCGGCATTTATGTTAAAGCTCAGGATAAACATCTTGATTTTCTGCCGACAACGATTGAAGCGGTATATTTTCAGAACGAATTTTTCTCTCCTTACGGTATGACAGATCCTTCTCGTTTTCGCAGCTGGCGTAAGGATGAAATGTATTTGAATGCCGGTTCTCTTCGTTACGGGTCGAACATGGCAGGCCTTAACTTTAAGTTTGAGCCGGAGTTCAACCGTGGCCGTATCGGTGTGCAATATGGGCAACATCGACAATTAGAAAAAGGGCAGGACGTATTACTCTTTAATTATAGGCTTAATGGGCGGAATATGTGGGAAAGTATGAATTCTTGGACCAAATATAGTGCGCTTTTCTGGGCCGATTCTGGCAATGCTAATTATAAAAGTGCTTACATCAACCGCGCGGGTGTTCTGACTCCCCAGAACAAGATGTATCGCCAGCGTGGGGGTCTTTATGGTGGAACATGGGAACTATGGGAATCCTTCGTGGCTTACGAAAATGCAGATCAAATTAAAACGCAAACGGTTCCAATGCATACCAAGTGGTCTTCTTTCTTTTCCTTTGAAGGCGGTTATGATATCGGGCATTGGTTTAATACGGATCGGAATATCATGATGCAGATGTACACATCCATTTCTGGGATTTCCAAAACATTTACTCCTGTGGCTTACAGTGAGTCCCAGAAGGATATGCTGTTGTGGAGCTTCTATGGACAATTTGAACCCGCTGTTGCTGTGACCCCGACCTTCCATATGGTGGGTTGCCTTGGTCTGGAAACTTGGCGTGCTGAAAATGCATATACGGTGAGTACATTGGCTATTTCGGGTGTTAATTCTCAATCAGACTATTATAATTTGATTGGAACTTCAAAGGAATACTACGAAAAAGCGCCAATTAACTATGTGCAGACTGCATTGGGAATAGGTTTTGACTGGGATTTTTCTCCTAGGGCTGGCTTACATTTCCGATATAAATGGGCGACGCATTCCGATGAAACGGTTTCGGAGAATGATTGGCATGCGCATTACATCCAGGCAGAAACCAAGGTCTGGTTCTAAAGAGGTATGGTCATGATGCAAAAATATATTCTCCCATTACTTGTAATCACTTCTATAGTTTCTGCAGCATCGGAAATCAGGAGTAATCAGGCTCTTCTTGATAGCAAGGTTGATTCAATAGAAGCAAAGCGCGGTTTGGAAATCGGTGGCAGTATCCGTGCCGTCTATCTTGGATCTGAGCTACAGTCGGATCAGGATGTCAATGCTCTGAATAAGATGCCTAATACTGAACGTAATGAATTTGTTAACGTTGATTTAGATTTTCATTTCCGCCCGTGGGAAAATGTTCGCGCCAATGTTATGTTGCGCTTGGAAGCTGGAATGCAGAATTATTTCTCTGCAGCTTCTAAAAGCATCGGTGTGGGTTGGATGAATATTGAAGGCAATATCGGAGAAGATTTTTATTGGGTCGTCGGTGATTTTCGTCAGCAGTATAGCCCATTGACTTTATTTTCTCCGAGTGTTGACATCCTGTACGAACCTTTGATTTTTTCACGCGAGCGCCAGATGGCCCAGAAACAAGCTCTCTTGAATGGCAATCAACGGAATTTGGAAGGGGCCAACCTACAGTATCGTCATTATTTGGGGAATGATTTCGGGGAAATTCGTGCCGAGGCCATTATTTCTAGATTGCGTCGGGTCCAGGTTTTAGATTTTTCCGGTGCAAATGGAAATATCTTGCCCAATGACAGTATTTCTGGAGCTTCTCAGTCCGCCAATATGGACAAATGGTTATTGAGCGGCAACCTAGAATTATTGCCAATCAGCCGAAATCTGATGTTGGGTGTGACGGAAATGTTCATCTTTGATGATAAACGTTCTTTCTCTTATACTTACAGACATGAAGACAAAACATCGGCGGGCCTTGAATCCGCTTATGTTCTCGAATACATTAATCCTTACGATACGTTGCCTCAGCATACCTTTGTGACCAGTATCCGTGGCGGTGGTGATATTGCTGGAATTCTGGGAGATAAGAATCTGATTTTGGATATGACTGGAGAACTTGCTTTGTCCAGTGATGATGTATATCGTAATACGGCATTGACGGATACCTCTTTTATTGCCAAAACAGAAACTTTGGATGGTACTGCTATTCTGGTTTCTCTGAACGCGGGTTATCAAAAGGAGAAGGCTTGGCGGGCTCAATTGTCTGCCAATTTTATCATGAACGACAGTAACTGGTTCAATAATCTGGCCCAGTCGCCTCAGTTTTTTGCAAAACGGACTTTGAATACAGACAAAGATGGTAATGTTTCCAAATATGGAGTGAATGCCCCTCTTTATTCCACTTTTGGCGCTCTCTATCATTTTGATCCGAAATACACTCCGGCAGCAACGACTCTCGCTACGAATGATGATGGATTTAAAAAAGGACAAACCGATAGTTACAATATCGCTCCATATACGAAAAATTCCTGGAATTCTTTAGTTTATACAAGAGAAGAACTTAATCTCATCAATTCCATGAGTGATCCAGCCTTGCAGATGGCTTTGCCAAATGGCCTTGCCACTTCTAATCGTACGGGTATTCAAAGCGGTGTCACTTTTGGACTTAGCGATTATGCAGAAGTACAAGGGTTATTTAATATGTTTCAGGAGGTCAAGGCTGTTGCTGGTTATGAGAAAGCCGAATATATGGAATACGGTGGTGGAGCCAAGTGGGATGTATTCAAGATGCTTGGCTTCAGCCTGCCTTTGGAACTTTCGGGAAGTTATAAACACTCGAGTCGAAAATTGGGTGTAGAAGGAATAGATATTGATGGTGAACTTAAATGCGATTTCATCAATGCTGGTTTGTATGTGCGTTATTTGCCCCGTTTAGGAGTGAATGCTGGGTTCCAGTTTATTAATATGGAATTGGATGATCTGGCGTCCTTAACCAAAGGAGGGCCAGGCTATGAGGTTCCTCTGGTAAAGGGAAAACAGTTTCAATGGATGGTAGGTTTAGATTATACTCTTGTTGAGGGCGCTTGGTTCTCTTTGAACTATGGCATTATTTCTGTGGAGAATACATACAACACTTCTTCAGTTACTACGGGGGCTAATTTGCCGGACTATGCAGTAATTGAAGATGGTGAGACTTCTTACAAACATTCTTTCACGCAGTCCATTATCGAGGCCACTATCAATGTGGATTTCTAAGAGAGGCGCAAGATGAAATTGAACAAGGATAGACAAAAGATGGCTTGCAAGATACCGCTTCTTTTTTTGGCAATGACCGCTATTACTGCTTCTGCCACGGCAGACTCTGCTTTGGTGCAAAGACAGAACAGTCTTTTGGATAAGCTGGATTCACTTAATTCCGCGGTTCTCGGTTTCCGCCTTGGCGGGACAGTGAAGGGGGGTATTTTATCTTCTACGCTGAGTTCTGACCAGTTAGCAGACCAATCCCCGAGTCGGGAAACTCAAGCCTATACGGATGCTAATTTGATCATGACCGCGCGCCCTAGTGCTGAGACAGAAGCGCGTGTTGAATTGCGGTTACATAAAGACTGGCAGTCGGCATACGAAGAAGGTTTGAATCCGGTTATTGGTCATTGGTTTTCCTATGATGGAACCATTCTCAATAAACATGTTGATTTTAATTTAGGATACATGCGTGTCGGATATACGCCGCTCACAATTTATGTTCCTGAAACAGAAATACTTCAGGAACCGGAGATATTTGGTTCGCGTCGTCGTGATGTGTTGGCTATGCGTAATTTAGATACAACGACTAATCAATTACTTCAGGGCCTAAATGTGGAGTATCATAGTGGTAATGTCGGAATGCTATCCGATGTATATGTCCAAGCGACAGGGGCTCGCATTCGTAATATAGCTAAGAAGAATGATCAGGTTTTCTTTGATTTTGATTGGAGTGACCGTTACATGATGGCTGCCAATGCTGGCGCTTCTGCTTACGGAGCGACTCTTGGCGTGAATTTTGTCGAATCCTTTGACCGAGAATTAAGTACTCGTTCTCGGAATGCTTTGAATACATATTATTATGAAGATAATTATGTCTGGTCCGGAATCTTGAACTTTGATTCAAAGGGTGTCGTAGATGCTCCAGTCCGTTTTGGTGTTAATACAGAGTTAGGTGTGTCCCATTGGATATATGAACAAGATTCTTATGTTATAGATACGACCGAAACTTACTCTTTGGAACAAGGATATGGGACAAAATCTTCTGACACTGAACACTGGCTTGATACCACCTTTTACGTTGTAAAAACAACAAAAACGAGCCTAGACTGGCATGATTCGGTTTTGGATCGTAAAAATGATGTCGCTTTTAATATTAGACCATTTGCCGCGATCAGCGTTGCTGATTTTGATATTCGCGTTTCTGGAATGTATCTTCAAAATGGAGAAAACTTCTGGTCTGAACAGGCTTCAACTCCCACTTACAGAGGTTCTACTTCGATTTTGAATGCGGGTGCTTTATATTCCGGTCAGGATTCAACTGTGCTTGAAAATTTCCGTTCTGGAAGTTTGGAAAATCTGTATTTTGCCGTTTATAATACGGATGTTTTGCAACAGCAGAATTTGATGAGCAAAAATGAGACGAGTGATATTTTGGAGGAAGGACAAACGGAATCCAATTATACTTATTCCCGGTTATATAATAATTACAGGCTTGCTCATTTTTATCGTAATGGTTATGGTGCGGTCGCTTATAAATACCAGGAATATGCTGCTATGTCTGAGTTCTTGGATCCTTCCGTGAACATGGCTATGCCGATGGGGCTTGCGACCCCGGATCGCAAAGGCTTTTCTGTGAGTGGAGATTTTAGCTGGAATGATGTTGCCGATGTGAATATCCGTTTTGCCCAGTATAATCAGGATGTAGTTGATAACAAATTCACACAATTTGGCGTGGGTTTGGGTTTGGATGTTGCTCCTTTGATTGATTTTCCTAAACAACTGAAAATACAGGGTTCTATTGAGATGGCATCCGAAGACAAATATTTGGAACGCAAAACGTCACGAATTGTCACTGGGGCTACGCTTGGTATTTGGGGACCCTTTTCTGTTTTGGCAGGGGCTCAGTTCTTGACGAAGGACTATGGTAATGGCCTCTATCTCAGTGAAAATGTTGTCGTTCAAAAGGTTGAGGAAAGTCTGATTCTGTTTGGCCCACAGGTGAAACTTGCGCCGGGTGCCGTTTTGAATCTTCAGGGTGGAATCATGACCAATAAAGTCTCTTACGATGTAGCTACGGTTTCCCAGAAACTTTCGATTGACAAAATGCTTATCATGGCCGATGTGACGGTGTCGTTCTAAGGGAGAAATTTTATGATAAACGATAAGATAAAGCTATTTTCCGGGTTGATTGCGAGTTCGCTTTTGATTGCCTGCTCGTCGATGGATGTTGATGATACTACCGCAGAAAACTGGCCTTCCGATTTTAAACTTTCTGAATATTCAGCCATCAATCCCGATATTGCGGTTGTGCAACTGAGAGACACTGTTGCCGCTATTAATCTAGCCTCTGGAGATACGGCTAAGGTTGAGTCTGACATCATTGCTTTTTTTGATTCAGAAGTATCGGTGAAAACATTGTTTACGGATTATGCGCTTCTTAATGAAGCCCTTTGGCCGGGTTTTGAAGCCCTGCGTGATAGCGTTCTCAGAATGGACCTCCGTGATTTAGTGCTTGAATATCATATTTTTGGAAATACAGCGACTCAAGATCTTGCTTTTTTGCAGAGTGCAGGTATTGTTGATTCTTCACTAATTGCTTGGCAGTATTTGCTTTATGGAGCTAAGGAAGGTCGCGCTTATCGCTATTGTCTATCTGGGGAAGCCAAAACATTGCAATCAACGGATCAGGCTGTTGCCATACGTTCTTTGTATGATTATTCGGCCAATTCTTATTGTTTGAACGAATCGGATGACCAAATTTATTTGATTGAAAAATGAGGTTCTTTATGAAGGTTAAACTTTTCTCGTTCACATTACTTTTGGGACTGGTGACTTTGGTGTCGGCAGCATCAGATAAGGTGATCGGTTACTATCCGTATTGGGCACAATATTCTCAGTTTACTCCCAAAGATGTTCGGTTTCATACGATTTCCAGTCTCCATTACGTTTCTTTGACCCCGGCTGGGGATGGAACGCTCGCTTTGACTGATGAAATGGACTTAGCCAATTTTGAGGCATTGACAAAGGCTGCTGCTGAAAATAATG
>Ga0209467_1001166_pt1 | contig 24674 bp, 26 predicted proteins | sample Higcelwee11metaG_FD_187175 | JGI IMG/M metagenome (GOLD analysis project Ga0209467, IMG submission 187175) | Freshwater pond sediment microbial communities from the University of Edinburgh, under environmental carbon perturbations - High... | ecosystem: Environmental > Aquatic > Freshwater >... | reverse complement strand
CAATTATCATTTTTGGGAAATGGAAATAGCATTTTCTATTAATCGGCAGCTATAACCATATTCATTATCATACCAAGCTCCGACTGAAATCATGTCATCTGAAATTACTTTGGTCATTAAAGTGTCGATTACACAAGAAGCATTATTTCCAATAATGTCCGAAGATACCAATGGTTCATAAGATACTTTTAATTTTCCGACTAATTCTGGAGTTACACTGGCTTCTTCAAATAGGGAATTAATTTCTTCCACAGTTGTTTTACGAACTAATTTAAAAGTTAAGTCAGAATAACTACCACAAATTACTGGAACCCGAATAGCTGTCCCGCCAAATCTACCTTTAGCTTCTGGATAAGCCGCAATTACTGCTTCGGCTGCTCCAGTTGAGGTTGGCACAATATTAACCGCTGCCGCTCTGGCTCGTCGTGGGTCTTTACTATTTCCATCAACTAAATTTTGATTAGTGGTGTAAGCATGAATAGTAGTTAAGGTTCCTTCTTGAAAACCAATCTTTTGATCAATCAATTTAACAATCGCGGCCACACAATTAGTGGTACAAGATCCATTAGAAATTAATTTTTCGCCTTTATATTTGTCATCGTTTACTCCCATAATAAAAGTTGGAATTGAAGCATCTTTTGGGGGAGCACTAATAATTACTTTTTTAGCTCCAGCTTTAATATGATTTAAAGCTTTATTGTCAGTAAAAGCTCCGGTACATTCTAAAACCACATCCACATCATATTTTTTCCAAGGAATTTTTGAAGGGTCCATTTGACCAAAAACTGGGATAGACCATTCTCCAACCTCCAGTCTGCCAATTTCCATTGATTTTTGGGGTTCACTAAAGCCTACCTTTATTGGAATTCGACCATAAACTGAATCGTATTTAAATTGATTAGCAAAACCTTCAACCTCAAATCGACCATCAGTATTAATCGCTACTACTTCGACATCATATTTTTCTAACAAAATTGCTCTTAAAACCACACTTCCAATTCTGCCAAAACCATTAATCCCAATTTTTATTTTTTTATTTTGTTTCATAATTAATATTACCATTTACAAACAATAATCTATTAGTTTTAATAAACAAATAAAAAAACAGATGTATAATATGGACAATGAATGAAATTATTATTTGGCCTAAAGTTGTAGGAAAACCAGCTGATTTTGAATATTTTATTAGATTTGTAATCACTGGGGTAGAGAATGGACATAAATTCAGTCTTAAATTAAGAAGTCCTAATATGCATTTTTATGATTTTTGTGGAAAAACTTTTAAAAACGAAACATTGGAACAGGCTATAAACAGAGAATTATTTCAATCATTTGGAGTAGAAAAAATTATCAAATATGAATATCTTATTGATCAAGAATACACTCAAGACAATAATGGTCAAGAAGTTCCTAGAGTAATAGTTGAGTTAGAACTAGATAAAACTCAAATAAAAAATGAAATTTTCAATAATTATCTTTTAATTTGGAAAGATAAGTTTTTAACTTTATCAGAAAAAGTTTATAAACATCCAGCCACATTTGAATATTTTATTACCCTAAGAATAGAGTATGGTGACAATTTTAATGATTATTTAGTAGAATTATTACCATTACCCGGATATGACTACTTTTTAGTAAAAGATAAAGAAAAAGATTATATTTCAAATCTAGATTACGTAGGAAAAGTTTTTATAGGAGAAACATTAGAACAAGCAATAAATAGAGAATTAAAAAACGAGTTTGAAATAGATAAGATTATTCAGTATTCTCCTTTAAAAAATCAAAAACATAGGTTAAATAGTTTTGGAGAGGATTTTCCAATAATTGATGTTTTTGTAAAAGTTGACAAAGAACAAATAAAAATAGGCCGAACAATAAAAACTAGGTTTATGTCATCTATTAAAATAAATTCTCCGTTTAAGTTTAAAAAAACAAAAGAAAAAGAGATTAATGTTGATTTATTACTTTCTAAATTGGAAAATAATAAGTATTCAATGGAAGCTCTAGATTATTTAAAATATGGAGGTACCTTAGCTTCTAATAGGTTTAAAAATTATGAAAAAGCAGAAATTTTTATTAAAAAACTTTATCAATTGGGAGCTGTTGTGGTTAATGTAATTGATGTAGATACTAATGGAGGTTTTGGAACAGCTAGTCTTGAAGTATATTTACCATCAGATATTTCTAAAAGAAAAAAAATAATTGAAATGAATAATAAAGAAAATAATAGAGAAGGTTTCTCAGAGAAAGAAAAAGATATTGGACAAGAATCGATTAATTTTTGGTGGGATTAATATATTAATTTAATTAGTTCCATGCTGGTAAATTATTCTTTACTAACATTTCCAACATCACTCCGCCGCCACTGCAAATAAAATCAATTTTATTTTTTAGTCCCAAATTTATTATCGACGCCGTAGTATCTCCTCCGGCAATTATTTTAAAAGCTTGGCAATTGGCTATGGATTCGGCTATTTTTTCGGTTCCTTTTTGACAATTTTTGTCTTCATAAAATCCCATCGCTCCGGCCCAAATAACTATCTTTGAACTATTTATTATTTCACTAAACTTTTCAATATCTTTATCACTTAAATCTAAACCATCTTCTCTCAACCCTGCCACTAAAATCTTTTTATTATTAATTATTAATTCTTCATTATTAATTAATTTTGGTAATTTTCCTCCAATCAAAATATGATCAGCTATCTTTGCTAATTCATTTAAATGTTTCATCTTGTCTTCCTTCGCTCCACCCAAAACTATCGTTAAAACTCCATTTTTTTGCTCTGCAGAATCCAAAATTCTTTTTATTTGGTCGTATTCTTCAACAAAATTTAATCCGTAATAAGTTTCAAAACAGTTATGTAACAAGATTGAAGCATTTTTTCGATGAGCCACTGCAAAAGCATCGTTTACAAACACTGGTTTAACTTTTTTCAAACTATCAAATAGGGAAGTCTCACCCAATTCTTCTTCCGCCCAAAATCTTAAATTCTCCACAAATACTATTTGATTATCAGCCACTGCTTTTAAAATTTTTCCTTCATCCTTGATATCTTCAATGAATACATTAGTTATACAATCATTACAATTCTTCTCCAATATTTCCATTAATTCAACATAGACAATTTTTAAGGAAAAAGCTTCATCTTGGCACTTAGGACGACCCATATGCCCCACTATTATTAACTTACATCTTTTCTCTAATAGAAATCTAATCGTTGGCACTGATTTTAATAATCGACTATTATCAATTATTTTTTCCCCCACCACTGGCACATCAGCATCAATTCGTAAAATTACATTTTGGCCTTCATTTATCTCTTCAACCGATTTAAGCTTTTTCATAATCTTTAATTTTATTAATTCTTCTAATCATTCTTTCTTCTCCAGAAAATAAAGTCTCTAGAAAAAGTTTCACTAGTCCAATATTGGTTTCTTCATCAACTAATTCTGCCGATAAACATAAAACATTAATATTATCATCTTCGCTAGCTTGTCTAACCTGTCTTTCTTTTAAACATAAACCAGCTCTAATTCCATCAACTTTATTAGCCGCAATTGAAACTCCTACTCCAGATCCACAAATTAAAATTCCTTTAGCTCCTTCAAAAGCCACTTTCTCTCCCAGTTTTATGGCAATCTCACTATAATCATCATCCATGTCGTAATTTTTACTTCCCATATCTCTGACTACATATCCCCATTCCTTTAATTTCTCCTTAATTTCCCCGTTAAGTTTAAAACCTCGATGATCAGCACCAATAAAAACAATACTCATACTTAAAATATATCATTTATAGACTAAAATAGCTTATTGACCAACGAAATTTTAATTAACCAAAAATTGTTTACTTACCAAATTGTAAAAAAACGGATTAGTTCAATTCGCCTTAAACTTAATTCATCTTCTTCCTTTCAAGTCTCCGCTCCTTTTTTAACCCCCAACTTTTTAATCCAGAATTTTATTAATCAAAATTCCGATTGGATTACTCTTCATAGTTCTAAATTGGTTGATAAAACTGATATCTTAGATTTAAGATTTATTGAAATTTTAGGTAAAAAATATGATTTATTTTTTTACAAAACTCAAAAAAATTCAGTTCTAATTTTTGAAGATGACCAAAAAATTTATCTTAATCTAGCCACTTTTACTAATTCTCAGGCTAAAAAAGTTTTAGAAAAAAGACTTCGGTTGTTTGCTCTTAAATTAATTAAAACTGAGCTTAGAAATCTTTCTCTTCAACACGGTTTTAAATATCAAAAAGTTGCCGTCAGAAATCAATCTTCTCGTTATGGTTCTTGTTCTGGAGCTGGAAATTTAAGTTTTAATTGGCAAATTATCTTTTTTCCTATCGATAAATTTCAACATATTTTATTCCACGAACTAACTCATCTTGATATCAAAAATCACTCGGCTAAATTTTGGAATCAACTAACTATCTACGATTCCAATTGCCACCAAAACAACCTCTGGCTTAAGAAAGAGGGAACCAAACACTTTTTATTCTAAATTTCAATTTCTATCTCTACTGGGCAGTGATCCGATCCATAAACATCCGTCAAAATTGTGGCCGATTTTAATTTATCTTTTAAAGCTTCATCAATAAAAAAATAATCAATTCTCCAACCTACATTTCTTTCCCGAGCTTTAGTAATTTGGTCCCACCAAGTGTAGTTTTGAGGTTCTTTGTTAAATATTCTAAACGTATCTATCCAGCCATTATCAATTAATTTATCAATCCATTTTCGTTCAATTTCTAAAAATCCGGAAGTCTTAGAATTTTGCTTCGGTCTGGCTAAATCTATTTCGGTATGAGCCGTATTTACATCTCCACAAAAAATTACTTTTTCTCCGTTTTCTCTTAACTTATTAATATAGTCTAAAAAATGTTCATAAAATTCCATTTTGTAATTCAACCGACCACCATCTCTTTTTCCATTAGGAAAATAAACATTCAACAAAGTGAATTCATCAAACTTGGTAATTAAAACTCGACCTTCACCGTCCCAATCACTATCTCTGTCTCCCAAAATTACCATTTTAGGTTCCATTTTAGAATAAGTCGCCACTCCAGAATAACCCGCTTTTTCGGCTGAATTTAAATAAACATTATACTCACTTGGTTCATCAATCGAGTGGGGAATTTGGTCAATTTTAGCTTTTACTTCTTGAAAACAATAAATATCCGCCTCAATTTTTTTCATTTTCTCCCATAATCCTTTTTTAATAGCGGCTCTCATTCCGGCCACATTCCAAGACACAATTTTTATTGTCATATTCAATTTTACCAAGTCTTTGCTAAACTTAATTATGATTAATAAAGAAAAATTAACTCCAATAGTCATCATCTGTTTAACAATTATCATTTCTTTCCTAATTATTTCCAAAACTGGTATTTATATAAAAAATACTGGTGGAATTGAATCTAACGGCAAAATCTCTAATACAATTTCTGTCACCGGCGATGGTAAAGTTAGTGCCAAGCCTGATATGGCTGTTTTGTCTTTTGGTTTTGAAGAAACTCAACCTACCAGTAAAGCTGCCCTCGACACTGTTAATCAAAAAATCACCCAAGCTCAAAAAATTCTAAAAGATAATGGAATTGTTGATAGTGATATTACCACTACTAATTTAAATATTTCTCCTGAATACAATTACACTGAAAAAGTTCGTCGTTTAACTGGTCAAAGAGCTAGCCAAACTCTCGAAGTTAAAGTTAAAAAGATTGATGATAAAGCTTCCAAAGTAGTTCAAATTATCGATCAACTTTCTGCCATTGATAATGTTCAAATCAATAATGTTCAATTTGATATTGAGGATAAAACTAAACTTTTCTCTGAAGCTCGAGAATTAGCTTTTCAAAAAGCTGAACAAAAAGCTAAAGAATTAGCCAAAATTTCCAAAGTTAGTTTAGGTAAACCAGTTTCTATTTCTGATTCTACTTATGATATTGCTTCTCCACTTAGCAACACTTTATATAAGGCAGATATGGTTTCTTTGTCTTCTGCCGGTGGTGGTACATCAGTTGCGACTGGTGAAATGAATATCTCGATAAATCTAAGTATCCTCTGGGGTATCGAATAATAAATTATATTTTGCTATAATCACTTCACAAACCAGCGGGAGCCGGACGGTTAGGCAACAGTCTGTAAAACTGTCTAAAGTAGGTTCAACTCCTACCCGCTGGACCAAGTCGGATTTTGATACATTCTCATATTGTTTTAATTGGAAGAATTGGTTTAATTTTACAGTTCCATTGGTGATATCTTCATATGAAGGAAGTTCTTCAAATACCAACCCAGAGATATAAGTCTGGTTTTCTAAATAATCCCCATCTATCAGCAATTCCTTTTGGTGTTCCATTAAATAGTCAGCGTATTTTAAAAGTGTCTTAATATCGACATTTTCAGGCTCTGTCTTTAAACTTTTTTGTTGTTCTAGCGCCTTTATTTCGTTCTCATAATTTAAGTATTCCTCTTCAAAAGCTTTTCTTACTACATCTATAGTTGAGGCTTTAATAGAACTCAATGAATCTTTTTGCTTAATCTTTAACTGCTCAATGTTTTTATTTATTTTGTCAGATTCACTTTCTTTATCAATTTTCTTCTCCTTCCAAGACTCAACAAACGATGCGTGAAACAATGCATTAAAATTATCTGTAAATTTTATCGCGTTTAAATAATTGTCGACTTTATTATGAAAATCTTCTCTTTTTTTATGCCATCGGGTATGTTTTCTATCACAAAAGTAAGTAGGGAACTTCTCTCCGCCTCCACCTTTTGATGCACTAGCCTTTAACAGTTTTTTACAGATAGGGCATACAATGATATTTTTATACGGGTATAAAGGGTTATTTCTTGTTCTTTTATCCGGTTGGTCTATATTTGACCATTTAACATTTTTTCTTATTTCATAGGTCTCATTTGATAATTTATTTATCCAAACTTTTCCTTTATTGGCTGAATTAAAAGTTTCAATATCAACAATCCCATTGAACATCACTGCTTTTATCGGTTTATTTTCCGTCCATTTGCCACAGATCACCCCACAGAATACTGGATTGATAATGTATTCTTGTATTTTTTTAACTGTAATTTTCACTCCACCTCTGGTTCCAATCTTTTCTTGTGTCCTTTTATCTCTTCTTGTAACAATTCTAGTTTTGAACCCCATTGCATTTACAGTATCTACAATTTCATGGTCAGAAAAACCTTTCGACCTCATTTCAAAGATTTTTTTAATAAAAACACTTTCTTTTTCTTCTTCAGCTAATATAGACCTTACCCCATCATCTTTTATTTCCACTTTCTTCGTTGTTAATCCGAAAACAGCAGGTCCATTCCAATAACCCTTTCTTATATTTCTAATACATCCACCTATCATTTGGGTTAACTGTGCTCTCACATAGTCCCTTCTTTGATTAGCTTCATATACCTCTGCTGGTTCTGACGGAGAGTAGATACTCCAATCATATTTTTGGCCATAATCATCCAATGTATTCACTTTCTCTCCAACAGTTTGGTAAATATCCTTGATTGCGACCCCAATCTCTTCAAATTGTCTTTTTAACTTTAAATAATCTTCTCCACCACCCCTAGTAAATCTCCCGATATTTAGAACTATTACGTAGTCGATCTTTTGAGCCGTTTTTGATTTTGATTTACAATAGTCAAAAATTTCCCAAAAGTATTTTCTTTCTCCTTTACGACCACTTTCTATTAAAGTAAATTCTCGGTCTTTAATCCAACCTTTTGCTTCAATAAACCTACTACATTTTATTTGTTGATCCTCCAACGAGTCACCTTTAATTTTTTGTTTTGGGTCAGAAACCCTTGCTAAAATAACTGCTCTTGACATAACTATTTCTCCTTATGTACCATAAAAGATAATAAGTTGGTACCACAATCATTGATTTTTTTATTGATTTTGTCAACACAAAAATCTGACAGCCGTTTCATTTGCTTTATAAGGGTATTTATCTCTTCATCAGAAAGCCCAGCGTATTTTTCTCCTAGTAATTTTCTTGCTTGCTCGACTGTTGTCATACGAGCATGATATTTTCTTATAAATAGCTTGTCGGGGGAGAAAACCGGGGATAATTATTTTTTCTTCTTCAAGTGATACTTTCTCATTTTTTTATATCTCTGCCTACACATATTGGAACAATAAATTCTGTTATGTCCTTTTGCCTCTGCCACAAAATACTTACCACAACTTATGCATTTTCCAATTTCTTGTTCTTTTACAATAAATTTTGCCAAGTCTTCCCAAAGTGATATGTAAAAATCTTCATGATGGCTATTAAAAGCAAAGTATTTATCTTTTGATAGCTGTTTCTCGATAGGAAAAGATTCAATTGTTGGGTCAAGCAGGGTATTTATTTCTTTAATTTCATTCTTTGTGATTATAGTGAGACGGTATGTTATTTTTGACAGTTGTTCATTGAATAATTTAATATGTTCATCGGTCAAATCATTATTTTTTAGATAATAATCAGCTATTTCTAGTATAGGTTTTCTATATTTTTCAAAGCCATCTTTATATGTACTACCAACTGGTACAAAATAAAATTTATAATCCTCACCAAAAGCTTTTATCTCATTTATATTGTCTGAATTGACATTTAAAAATTGAATCAATCTGTCGCTCGGATAACCTCTTGTTCTACCATCACCAGTATTTTTACGATTACTTTTAAAACCTCTTTTTATATCAAAAATACCAATTTTACCGTGTGTTTGGTTATTATCTTCGGTTTGTTGCATGATTTGACCAAATTATACCTCAAAATCAACTATTTCTTGAAAACAAAAAGCTAGAATGGAAACAATTCTTTACTATCAACATTCAATGCCTTTGCTAGTTTTTGAAGATTCACTAATGATGGATTTCTAATTCCTCTTTCTATTTGACCAACATAAGTGAAATGCATGCCAGCCTTATCTGCCAATTGTTCTTGAGTCAGTCCTTGTTCAAGACGAATTTTTCTGAGGTGTTTCCCAAATTCTTTTTTAACGTCAGTCATTGAATTAAATTACTCAAATGATGACTTTGTATCCAGAGACGATAAGTCTCATTTTATGTTAAAATTATTCAATTATTTCTTGGTCAGACACATGAAAAGATACATTGTAAAATACATCGGCGGAGTATCTGAGATTAGTAAACCCACCGACAATTACCTTCTTGATTTAAAAGAGAACGGAATAAAACTGTGGCAAGTTTTTTCCAAAACAGTAATCATTAGTTGGGAGTCTATCAATAAAATTTCAGCTGATACATCTGGCCAAATATCAAAAAGTTTATCAGGTAAAGGAGCTGTTGCAGGGTTAGTTCTTTTTGGACCACTTGGAGGATTGATAGGGGCAGGATTAGGATCTACAAAAAGCATTTTATTTATTTCGATTGAATACAGAGACGAAGAGGGTGACCTTAATACTTTAATTTTGCAGACAAAACAGGCATATGAAGTCGCCAATTTATTGAATGATGAAAGGAAAAAATACTATAAAAATAATGGTATTACCTTGCAAAAGCCTGATAAAAAACACGATGACTCTTCAGATAATTTAAAACAAATTGAAAAATTATCAGAGCTTAAAGATAAAAAAATTATTTCTGAGGAAGAATTTAAACAAAAGAAAAAACAACTTCTTGGAATATAAATAATTATTTTTTAAAAAATATCAACAATGACGTTAACTGACAAAGAAAAAGAAAGGATTAAAGAGGAAGAGCTTTATCGAAAATCAATTAGAAAGGATCTTGCTAAAAAGCATAGTTCCAAAAGTATTGAATTTTGGATGGTTATATTTATTGTGGTCGGAATTATCGGCGTGATTATTTATAGTGTTTCCAAATTCCCAAAAACTACCGATCCAAAAACATCTAACAATTTATCTGCCACACCAACGCTAACCCAAGAAGAGCTAGACAAGAAAATTCAGACGTTAGCTGATACTTTTTGTTTAAAAAGAGCTAGTGGCGAACACATAAACTTAGATGAATTCTCAAAATTTTTAGAATCGGAAGGTCCAATGACTTTGCATAATTCATCTAAACCGGCAATCAAAGAAAGTTGTAAAAAAATAGCTAAGTTGTGCTTAGATTATTGGTCTGAAGATGATTGTCAAAAAATTGCAGAGGAAAAAATATGGATTGGTATGGAAGCTAATCAATTATTGTTATCTTGGGGTTCTTCATATGACCAAAACAATACCACTGGTTCATGGGGAATTCATACTCAATGGGTTTATGGAGATTTTGGACCATATGTTTACCTTGAAGGTAAAGACAAAAATAATTTAACTGTTACTAGTTTTCAAAATTAAATATGACTTTAACAAAAGAAGAAGAAACTAAAATTAAAGAAGAAGAAATTGCCAAATATAAATCATCATTTAGTTCAGATGATTTTGTTTGTGGCAATTGTGGCTACGTTGTTGAACCAGTTAAAGTTGTCAGGGGAAATCTGGCAACTGAAATAATCCTTTGGTTCTTTTTTATTATTCCAGGAATTTGCTATAGTGTTTGGCGTGTTACTGGCAAAGGAACGGTCTGCCCTAAGTGTAACTCTTCACAGCTCGTCCCAATCGATTCTCCAAAAGGGGAAGAATTAGCCATTAAAGCTAAAAGATACGAAACTCCTATTAAACCTTTCTGGAAAAAGACTTGGTTTATCATTGTTGCTGGAGTTACAATTTTTGTAATTATTGGGTTACTTTCACAGGGAAACTGAAGACGACTTGATTGATTTCATTTGTTCCTCAATAATAGCTTCAATTTCCAAAGCTTCTTCCGAAGTCAGTGGTTTTGAAATGTTATTTCTCATTGAACCTGATTCAGCCTTCACAAGAGCCCTCAAGCCGAACTCTTTTGATTGTTTCCTTTCAAGATACCACTGAGCTGTTTTAACCTCTCCAAGGTTGTCAAAAATCGTTTTTCTGGCTTTGATTAAAGGATAGGCTTTAAAAGTCATTTTTTGCTCTAAAAACTCTGGGTTAGTTAGTTGATAATTGTACAATGTTTGATTTGCGATATTAGCGTAAGAACAGGCTTCCCTATCACTACAACCCATCATAAAAGCCTGTCTTAATTTATCCATAGTTTCTGGAGTCATGGTTGTAGGTCTGCCTGTATGCTTTTTATCCAATATCATAATTTAATTATAAACATTATCTTTACTTGTGTAAAGCAAGAATGTATAATTATGTGTAGATATTATGGAAAACGAAAATTCAAATACTAGTTTAATCTCAATAAGTGAAGCAGCTATTTTGCTTGGTAAGAATATCGAAACATTAAGAAGGTGGGATAGAAATGGAAAATTAAGGGCAATTAAAATTGGTGAGAGTGGTCATCGAAAATATCGTAAAAGCGAAGTGGAAAAATTATTAAAGCAAAAAAGAATAGAGCCAGTATTACCAAATATGTCCGGATTTGGGGAAATTTGTCAGTTTATGAATGAAAAGCAACAAAAAATTTATCAGTATTTAATGACAAAGGATCCTCAATTACCAAATATCTATGCTGGGGCACTGAAAGTATTATCTGATAAATCAAATCCAGACAGGTTACCTCAAGCTGCTCATTCAATAAGAGAATTAACAAACATGCTTTTTAGAAATAACGAAAATAAAAAAAGTACAGGTCAAAACGTAGAAGAAGCTAAAGAGTTATTAAAGCAAATTAGGGAAGGTGGTTTGACTGCCTCAGGCATCGCTAGTATTGAAAAAATTTTAGAAGACAGAGTTAATGAAACAAATTCTCAAAAAATAGAGCAAGTGCTAATAAATGACGGTGCTACTTTAGAATTAGCAAAAAAAACAGCAAAAATATGGAAGACGACACATGATAGTTTTGTTGCAATTTGTCATCATGGGTATAAAGACGTAAAGGAAGAAGAGCTCTGTTTTCACTTAAGTCTGATTGAAAATCATTTAATGTCTTTGCTTGGGGAATACTATGAGGCTGTTGATGCACTAGATGTTCTGATGGCTAAAAAACAACCATCAATTGCAGATCTTAGTCATCTAAAATCTTTACTAAAAAAACCATCTCAGTATGAATACTTTTTTAGACATTTAGAAAATGCTGGGTGGTTTAATTTGTTGATAAAAGACAATTTTTTTAATTTTACCAATCCACCTTGTCCGATAAGTGATGAGAACGGCATAAGATTCCCAAAATGGAATGAAGCTCAGTATCTTATCAAAATGGCAGAGATCGATCCGAAAAGTGTAGCCGATATTGTTTTATCAGTTAAACAATCAAATAATCCCTTGGTTTATGAAGATCTTTTAGATGCTATATTAAAAATGCCGATAAGTATTTTAAGAACGCTAGTAGGAAAAATCGAAAAAGAAAAATGGATTAACACTCGATATTCTTATAGGGTTTCAGACAAAATAAGTGAGTTAATCACAGTTTTATTGAACAATAACTGTGTTGATGATGCCTTTCTCTTAGCAAAAAATATGTTTGCTTTCGAAAGAATCGCGTTTGAAGACAACCATTTTCAAACTACAGACGGAGGTAAGACAGAAAAAAAATATAAAATTAAAACATATCTTGATGAATGGGAATATCAGGAGCATTTGAAAGCAAAAACACTAGAATTAACAAAAATTGACCCAGTAAAAACAGTTCTTACCTTAGGACAAATTCTTGAATCAATGATAAAAAATGAAATTGGTTCAAAGGATTATTCTGATGATGGCTATTTTTGTATAACACGACCAATGGTTGAAGTTGATGAAAATACTCATGATGACGCGAAGAACGCTTTAGTTTCGTCGATTAGAAAAACACTCAACTATCTCGCCGAGAATGACCAGCAAAAACTTAAAACCGCATTGGAATGTTTATCTCATCCAGAGGGTACGTACCCAGTTATGCAGAGACTACAGTTGAGTATGTATAAGGAGTATCCTGATTTATTTAAAGCTGAGATCGAGCAGACCTTTAGAGATCGAAAGAAATTTGATGATTATAATATAGCCCACGAATACTGCACTTTACTTAAAAAGGTTTACCCATCATTAACTGTACTCACAAAAGACAGAATTTTAAAATGGATAGAGAAAGGTCCTACAACTAAAAAGAAAGATTTTGACTTTGATTGCTGGAGAGCCAGAAAACTTTCTCTAATTAAAGATTACTTAGACGAACCGATTAAAAAACAGAGCGAATCACTCATTGGAAGATATACTGATGGGTTAGAAACAGAGCAGATTACAGAAACAACATGGGTTGGTCCAACAAGCCCTATGTCTGAACAAGAGATGAACGAAAAGAATGCTGATGAAGTAATCGACTATCTTTCAAAGTGGGATCCTGAAAAAGGAATCATGAAGCCATCACCAGGTGGGCTTGGCCAAATTGTTCAAAAAATTGTTTCCGAAAAGTTTGAAGAATACAGCAATAAAACGATCGCTTTATTTAATCTAAAAGTCAGACCAGTATACTTGTACAGTTTCGTTGAAGGTTTTAAAAATGCTTTAACTTCTGGGAAAAAACTAAATTGGGAAGTTATTTTAAATCTTTGTGATCTTGTAACGGACAAAGATAAGCAATATGACTTTATTAAAGATGAAGGTGGTTTTTATGATACAAGATGGAGAGATGTGGAGAAGTCTGTTATCGACTTGCTTAAAGAAGGTTTAAAAGTTAGTGAAAATCAAATATCTTTTAACGATAAAGATAAAGTTTGGCACATTTTATCAAGATTAGTCGAAAATCATGAACCAAATCTTGAATATGAAGAAAAATATGGAGGAGAAAATATGAACCCTACAGAAATGTCGATCAACACGGTACGTGGAAGTGCATTTCACGCTCTTATTTTTTATGCCTTATGGTGTTCCAGAAACAGTAAAAAAAGAGGTTTAGATCAAGATGTTAAAACAGTTTTAGATAATCATTTGGTTAATGATCCGTCTTTGTCTGTTAGATCTGTGTATGGCCAATACTTTCCGTATATTTATAACATTGATAAAGAATGGGCATCGGAAAATATACCAAAGATTTTTGAACCATTTGATAATTTATTGTCACAAGCGGCATGGAAAGGATATGTCGGTTATGCCAATTATTGGGTCCCGGTAGTACAAAAACTTAGACCAATTTATGAAATTGCTGTAAAAGAAGTAAGAAAGGCTAAAGAAAAAGATAATTTTGCTAACAGACTTGCAGAACATCTAATGATTGCTTATTGGAGGGGCGATATTTCTCTAAAAGATGAAATTTTAGTTAACTTTTTTAAAAAAGCGTCTGAATCAGTAAGATCTCATGCGATATGGTTTTTATGGAGATCATTAGAAGATGCTAAACCTGGTAAAGATTCTCCAGAGTGGAAACGATTAAAAGATCTTTGGTCATATCGTGTGTTAAGAAAGAATATGCCAAATGAATCAAAGGAATTAAATCATTTTATTTCTTGGCTCACATCTGCCCCTGAAGACATTAACTCCTTATCAGGACTTATTATGAGTGTAATTCCATATGTTAATAGAGGTGTTGATATCGGGTACCTGATTGAATACTGCAAAAGTAATCTAAATATAAACATGGAATTAGTATCAGAGTTGCTTTGTCTTCTTACAATAGAAAACCCTGAAGAATTTAGGTATAGACTTTATGACAACGATATTAGCTCAATTTTTGACTCGATCGCTGACACTGGATCAGAGATTGCAAAAAACAATGTTTTGAAGGCAATCGACAAATTCGGAGAAAACGGCAATGATAGTTATAGACCCGTTAGAGAAAAAATACTCGGTCATAATCTGGTTTAAAGAATGTCATTAGATTCTTTGTTCTACTACTATTCTGGTAATTCTTTCTAAACATAATCCAAAGCCAATTTTTCTTCGGGTATAATAGGTTTAAGGATAGTGTAGATGGAGATTAGGTTTGTATATAATTTGTTCCATGCTACGCCTATTATCCGGACATAATAAAAAATCCCCAAGAATAGGGGATTTTTTTTGTAAATAAGTAAATTAAAAATAAGTGGTAAAATTAACCAAATATCACTTCTGACTAGACAACTTACAGAAGTAAAAAATAATTAAATTTAATTATGTTCAAAAAACAGAGTTATGTTTGGAGAAAAGGTATAATTAGAACATAAATAAATTAAGGAAAATTAATTTATTTGATGAATATTAATATGACTGGTTTTGATATAAAAAAATTCAAAGTAGACATCTTAAATAATACTCGTTATGAACGTCAGTTAAATCGTGTACTTAAATCCGGTAAACACACAGAGTGTATTGAAAAAGCAGTTAATGGAGCAGTAAAAAACATTAACGAAGGACAAAGTAGATCTTTTGTTATATATGGTGAACCTCAAAGTGGAAAAACAGAGATGATGATTTCGCTTACAGCGAAATTACTTGATGAAGGACATAAAATTATAATTTTATTACTAAACGACAGTGTTCAACTTTTAAGTCAAAATCTTGACAGATTTAGAAGATCAGCTATTGACCCTGCACCAAATAATTATAGTGAGATTCTTGATCCAAGCATTACAATAGGTGATAACGAATGGATTATTTTTGCTAAAAAAAATTCTAAAGATTTACAAAAACTTATAAACAAAATTGGAAGTTATAAATCAAAAGTTATCATTGATGATGAAGCAGATTATGCAACACCAAATGCAAAAATAAATAAAGGTGAAAAAACCAAGATTAATGAGCTTGTTGGTAAACTGCTTAACCAAGATGGAATTTATATTGGTGTTACAGCAACACCAGCACGGTTAGATTTAAATAACACTTTTGAAAATCAGAACGAAAAATGGATTGATTTTCCATCACACCATGAATATACAGGGCAGGATATTTTTTTCCCAACAACATTAAATAAAATAAATAATATTCAATACGGATTAAATTTATTACCAGATACTGGTGATAATCCTTGTCATCTTAAAAAAGCTTTATTTGGTTTTTTAATTAATGTCTCTTATCTTAATTTAAGGGTAAATGATTCTGAAGAGAATTATTGTATGTTGGTTCATACAAGCGGGAAAAAAGTAGATCATTTTGAAGATTACAAACAAATAATTAAAATTATAAATAGTCTTAAAAATAATAATGATAAAAATTTTGATCGTTACGTTAAAGAAATATGGGAAATTTCAAATGAACATTATCTTGGAGAGGAAGATTCTATTGTGACTTACATATTAAGCCAAATATCACGAAGTGATGTTGTTGTATTAAATAGTGATCGTGTTAGTGAAGACACAAAAAGAGCAACTTCACCATCAGTTCCATTTACAATTACAATTGGTGGAAACATTGTATCTAGAGGAGTAACTTTTGAGAATCTACTTTCAATGTTTTTTACAAGAGACGTTAAACATAAAATTCAACAAGACACTTATATTCAAAGAGCACGTATGTTTGGTTCTAGAGGACATTATTTAAAATATTTTGAGCTAACTATACCAGAAAAACTTTATCTTGATTGGCAAAAATGTTTTGTTTTTCATGGTTTATCATTAAGTGCTATTAAATCTGGTAAAGGATCTCCTGTGTGGTTAGAGGATAATCGTGTCAGGCCTGTTTCTACAACAAGTATAGATAATACAATAGTAGATATGGATAGTGGTGAAATGGGGTTTGAAATATTTAACTACACTTCAAAAATTGAAGATATATTAAACAATACAAAAATATCTACAATTGAGAAACTTAAGGAAATAAATTCTTTCATTGGAAATGACAGTATGCCATCATATTTAATTGATTTTATTGAAGCATTTACTCCAAATATTAATAAGTCTATTGTCATACATCCAGTTCGTTATGTTAAAAAAGAAACAGATTACCATGACTCGCTGGATCGACCTAAAGGTATATTCGGTAGTGAAGCATCACTAAAAGAATATCCTGATGCTCTGCATCATTTACTTATTGTAAAAAATACATTCAATAAATCTCGTGTTATTTATAAATACGTAGGTAATATATCAATGATAAAAAAACACAGCATTAAAAAAATATGTTAAAAGATTTTGAGTTTTTTCATGGGGTTGTTTTTGCAAGAATTCTCCATAGAGGAAATATGTCAGTTAGTATAAAAAATTATCCAACGTCAGATAATGCTTCATATATTGTAAATAACAATATTGGAATATATATAAAATATTCGTCAAAAAGGATGTCTCCATGGCGATTTAGTTTTCAAAAAGAACATCAAGACAAGATTTTAGAAATGAAAAATAAACTAAGTGAAGTTTTTATTATACTTGTTTGTAAAGATGATGGAATCGTTTGTTTGAATTTTGATGAGTTAAAACAGGTGTTAAATAATCAACACGACGTTGTTGAATGGATCAGTGTAAATAGGGGTCCAAGAGAAAAATATCAAATTAAAGGTCACGATGGTAAACTTCATTTTAAAATTGGAGATAGTGATTTTCCAGAAAAAATATTTAAACCAATTAAAGAAAAAACAGATATTTTTAGTTGGTTGAAATAATAAAAAATTTTTAGTTTAGTAGAATTTGGATTAATCTTAATTAGATAATTAAGATGGTAAAATAATAAAATGGCAAAACAATTACCAGATTCAATTATTGAAAGAAAAAATGTATTAAACAATCCTTTTGCCATTGAATATATTCAAAAAGAAGTAGGTATAAAAGGGTTAAATTTTGAAGGTGGATATAAATACACAATTGAACAAGTTGCCTCATTTTTTGAAGTTAATCCTAAAACAATCAGAAGATATATTGCAGAATATATCTCAGAATTAGGAGAAAATGGTTATGAAGTTTTAGTGGGAATTAGGTTGAAAATGTTCAAAAAAATGTTTGTGAAGGACATTAATGTCCCTCACAGGGCAGTTAATCTTGGTGTATTTAGTTTTAAAGCATTATTAAATTTAGGGATGCTTTTGGCTGAAAGTGAAAGAGCTAGACTTTTAAGAAGTCTAATATTAGACATTGTAATAGATGTTGTAAGTAAAAAAGCTGGAGGTAGTACTAAATATATAAATCAAAGAGACGAAGGTTATTTGATGACATTATATGTTGGAGAGAATTATCGTAAAGATTTTATAGATACTCTTAAAGATTATGTGGAAATGGGAAATTTCAAATATGCTACTTATACTAATAAAATATACAAAAGCATATTTAAAGAACATGCTCGTGAGTATAGACAAATATTAAGTTTAACTGGAAAAGAAAATGTTAGAGATACTATGTATTCAGAAGTTTTAACAACAATATCTATGTATGAAACTGGATTGGCACATGAAATAAAGAAAGAATCAGATAAATTATCTAGAAAATTAACACCAAAGGAAGTTGATAAAATTTTTATTGATTTTGAAAGTAATCCTGCATGGAAACCACAGATAGAAGTTGCTCGTAGGAGAATGGCAAGTAGGGATTATGGATTAAGATTTGTGACACATCCTGAACTTACTAGTTATATTTCTCCATTAGATAAAGATGATTTTGAAAGATTTTTAGGAGAAAAAAGTGCCGAGTTATCCAAGAGAATTAAACAATATCAAAATGTGTTTAAAAGATTAAAGGATAAATGAGAAGATATAATTATTTCACAACAGAATTTGCAATCGTAGTTCACGATACAATAATTAGAGTTTCAGGAGGATTTGGAGGTATTAAAGATTTAGGTTTAATAGAAAGTGTTGTTGGATTTATTCAAAACAATAATTATTATCCAAAATTTCATATAAAATTAGCACATTTAGTTTATTCTATTGCGATGAATCATGCATTTAATGATGGGAATAAAAGATCTGCTGTGGCATTAGGAGCATATTTTTTACAAATTAATGGATTTGAAAATTTAGTTGGAAAATTTATTATTGAAATGGAAAATATTGTAGTTTGGGTAGTTGAAAAGAAAATATCAAAAATAATGCTAATGAAAATTATGAAAAGTTTAATAGATAATGGTGATATATCTGAAAGTCTAAAATTAGAAATTATTAATAAAATAGAATTAAATAATTAAATAATTAAATAATTAAGTAATTAAGTAATTAAGTAATTAAGTAAGAAATGTAATAACATTACCAGTTCTACTACTACTACTCTGGTAAATCTTATTAGGCATAATTCAAAGCTAACTTTTCTTCAGGTATAATAGGTTTAAGAACTTCGTAGATGGAAATTAGGTTTGCATATAATTGGTTCCATCCTACCGACAGCTTCTGGACCAATTAAAGTAAACTTTCTTTTATTTCAGTAGAGTTAGTAAACAACCTTCCATCAATACCTGCCAATTTAGCAGCATCAACATTTTCTTGGTCATCATCCCAAAACTGGATTTCTTCTGGTTTTAAACCAGTTGTTTGAATCACTTTATTAAAAAACTCAGGATTTGATTTTTTAACACCCATTCGGCACGAAATAAAAATATCATCAAATTTTTGACCTAATCCGACTTCATTCAATAGATATCTACTACGATATTCTTCATTGTCTGTTACCAAACCAACTTTTATCCCTCTACTTTTCAATCTATCCACAATTTTAATTACTTTTGCATCTAATTCTCTTTCTTCACTAAACCAAAATTCAAGTAAAGATTCAATTGAATCGGTCCATTTCCAGCTAGCTAAGTATTTTGGCAACACCTCTTTTAAATTAGCTTTTCCAATTGTACAGAGTTGGTAATCACCCTTAAAAAAAGGCATAACTTCTTCAAGTGTTAAACCCTGTTTTTCAGCTAATCTTTGACTAAAATATTTTTCTCTTGATTTAACAATAACCCCATCAACATCAAATAAAACCTCTCTTATCATATGTTGATATTGTATCAAATCAATATTTTTTACTCCTCTAATGAGTAATTCAATCGACAGTTTCTAAACATAACAAATTCTAATTTTTAGGACAAATTTCATCAAACACGTTCGGAAGTTGACAGATTTTTATTCCATCACCATTTTCAAACCAATCAATTTTAGGTGAGGTGTAATTTGGAATTTCAAAATTATTTAATCTATCCAAGTCATCTTGTTCAATTTGAAAATCAAATGAAGCTAAATTTTCATCTATATGTTTAACCGTGCTCGACTTAACCAAAGGTAAAAATCCTTTTGAAACAATCCAATTTAAAATAATTTGATTTTGTGTTTTTCCATATTTTTCAGATAATTCCACTAATAGTGGCCAATTTCTACTTGCAGTTCGATTTCTTCTTAACGGTTGGAATATTACATTTAAAATATTATTTTGTTTTGCATATTCAATAATTCCTAATTTTTCATTTTCTCTAATTTCAAAATCAAAAACATTTTCATGAGCAAATAATTTATTACCAAATGCTTGATAATATTTTTTCAAAAATTCTAAATTAGAATTTGTCAGACTAGTGAATCGAATTTTTCCCTCATTTATTAATCTATCAATTAATTTTTTAATTGTTTCAATTCCTAATTTGTTTACAAAAGACATTGGAAATTGAATATTATCAATATAATTAGTTTCAAAAGTTTTCATAAAATTATTAATTCGATTTTCTACTTCCTCAATTGTGCTCGCATCTTGTTCATAAATAGAGAGTGTTATAAAAACTTTTTCTCGATCAACTTTAGATTTTTTTAACGATTTAGAAAGTAAATCTACAGTTTTTCCTTGAGCATACATATAAACCGTTTCAACGTAATTTATTCCTTTGTTTAAGCTATAAATTAAAGAATCAATTTGTTTCTCATTATTCTCATTACTATTATTATCTTCCATAAAACCACCAATTCCCCAAGTTCCAATTCCAATTTTTGAAAAATCGTTTTTGTCTATCATAAAGATAATTATATCGTGTTTTATTTCCATCCTACCGACAGCTTCTAAACCAATTAAAGTAAATCTACTCTTATTTTTGTAGTTTTAGTAAACAACCTTCCATCAATTCCTACTGATTTAGCAGCATCAACATTTTTTTGGTCATCATCCCAAAACTGGATTTCTTCTGGTTTTAAACCAGTTGATTGAATTACTTCAGCAAAAAATTCGTGGTTTGATTTTCTAACACCTATTTCGTGAGACATAAAAATGTCATCAAATTTTGTCAAAAAATCAAGATTGTCTAACAAATATCTTCCATGAGTTTCCGATTTATCTGTTGCTATACCTACTCTAATATCTTTTGATTTTAATTTACCAACAGTATCTATAACCTCTTCATTAATATCTTCATTTATTACAAACCAAAGTTGTAATAATTCATCTATGGTACCAATCCATTTCCATTTATCTAGATATTTTGGCAAAACATCATGTAAATCTGCTTTTCCAATAGCACACAAATCATAGTCTTCTTTAAAAAATTCCTCAACTTCACTAAGTGGGATTCCTTGTTTTTCTGCCAACTTTTGACTAAAAGGTTTATCGTATGGTTTTACAATAACCCCATCAATATCAAAAATAACTTCCTTGATCATTATGGTGTCAATTATACCAGTAACTTCCAGTAAAAAATAGAATATAGACACCTCAAACCAATTTTTACCGAGTATAATAGGTTATATAACTTATGTCCAAAAAATCTTATCCAGCCAGTTTTTCACTCCTCGAATACAAAGGTGCCCTAAGTCATAAAAAATTTGAATTTAAAAATTCTCCTGTCATTAGAATTTCTGGAAATCAAGATTTGCCCGATCAACACGTTGTCGAATTTGAGGGGATTGTTGACCCTTTTATTATTGACCAAGTCAAAATTGCTGACAGTCGCGCTTATCGTCGTCTTGGTTCCAAAACTCAAGTCATTTTTTATCCTGACAATCCTCACATTCGAGTTAGATCTACTCACACTATGGAAGTTGGTAACCCGGCCATGATTGCCAGTGATATTTTAGGTTTAAATACTAATTTAGTTAAAGCTATTTGTGATGGTCACGATATTGGTCATGCTCCCGCTGGTCATATGTTTGAAACTGTTGCCAAAGAATTTGGAACTGAATTTAGACATGAAATTTTTAGTGCTATTATTGCTGTTTTTATCGAGCGCAGCGGTGGTGGTTTAAACCTCACCAAACAAACTCTTGAGGGGATTCTTAATCATTCCGTGGTGGTGGTGATTTAACCACTGGCAGTCAAGTCGATGAATACAATTTAGCCATGTATAGTGACAAAATTGCTTACGTTTTCTCCGATATTAACGATTTATGTCGTATTAATAAGTTAACTTCTTCTGATTTAGCCAAAATTGATGATCTTTTTCCTTGCGATCCTCATGTTTATAATGACCAACAATCAAAAATTAATTTATGTATTAACGCTTTAGTTAAAGAAAGTGCCGAAAAAGGCTACGTTTGTTTTAAGGATTCTGAAGTGGCTCAAAATTTTTTGGAACTTAAAAAATACATGTATGTCCATTATGAAAAATTAGATTCCGATTTGTTACGAGAAATAATTAGATCAGTTATTAAAGAAGTTGCCGAAATAAAAAATTACGATCCAATTTTAATTACCGCTCTTATTACTGACCGAGAATTAAAAATTCTTTACGAAAAAATAATTAGTTCTAAGACTATTAATATGGATGATATTTCTAATTTAGGAGTTGGTGAAATTATTAGAAGTGGGGTTTTGGAAAATCAAACTTACAATAATTTAAAATTGAAACTTCATCAAAAACTTGCTGTATAATCCGTTCTGTTGGTGTTTTAAAAAATTATTTTAATGTCATTAAAAGAATATCCTTCAATCGAAGACAGAATCATTGAACTTGAGTATCGAAAAACTACCCCAGAGTATCAACAATTTGATTGTTCTGATGTTTTATCCGCTGTTTCTTCTACCAATCAGGAATTATTAACTTCTGTAAATGAAAATTTCAATGTTTATTTAAATTGTTTACAAGATGTTAGTCGTTGGAAAAACCATGTTTATCAAAGTGAAGAAAGTCCTATTGTTGACAACGATTATCAACACACATTAGGGATGCTAAAAATTAGCCAAGATTTAAAAAAATTAAATCTTAATTCTATTAATTTTGATGATGTTGAACTTATGATTTTGGTTCATGATGGGGGAGAAATTGTCACTGATGATATTTCTACTAATTCTCCATATTCAGCTGAATATATTTCCAATGTAAAAGCCCTTGAACCAAAAGTTTTTATTTCTTGTGTTTTAAGATCAATGAAAGATATAGATTTATTAACTCATCGAGCCAAAATTGGAAAATTATATAAAAAATATAATAATCGACATCAAAGTGAATTAGATACCGATTCTCACTTGGTTAAATTTATCGATATGCTTCAGGGTGATTATTTTGGCTTAAAACACGTTTATTCAAAAAAACGTTTGTTTAGAGTTTTTGATGAAGATAATTTATTAGCTAATCCTGACGAAATTATAATTAACAATATTAACAAAGAATTTTCCCAACTAGAAGTTATTTTTAAGGGTACAGATAATCCATCTGATAAAGAAAAACTTTTTAACTATTTTATTGGTAATTATTTTGATCAATATAAAAATGAAGAATATGGCTATCAACATTTACATCAACATTTTTTAGGTAGAAAAGACGAAATATTTAAGACACTATAATTATTGGTACAATATATTGTGTATCTTTCCAAAATCCTTTTACAAAATTTCCGTTCCCACACTCAACAGCTAATTGATTTTGAACCAAAAATGAACTTAATTATTGGTTTAAATGGTTCTGGAAAAACTAATATTTTAGAAGCCATTTTTTTATTAGCCGCTGGTAAAAGTTTTCGCTCTTCTTCTCAATCCAAAATGATTAATTGGGATAATTACTTTACTTCTGTTCGAGCTAAATTAATTAACAATAAAGACGAAACCAATGAAATTGAAGTTAAATTAATTAAAGATCAAACTGGTCGAAGTAGTAGTGTTTCTCGGAAATTTTTAATTGATAAAGTTGAAAAAATTAGAAAAAAATATGTTGGGGTTTTTAAAACTGTTGTTTTCCATCCTGAAGATATTCGTTTAATTAATGGTTCTCCTTCTCGACGTCGTGATTTTTTAGATGAAATTTTTATTCAAACTGAATGGCGTTATTCCCAAGCTTTATCACAATACACCAAAGCTTTAAAACATCGAAATGAACTTCTCGATCAACTTCGTGAGTCTAAAGCTTCTAAGTCTGAACTTTTTTATTGGGATCAAACTCTGGTTAAAAATTCCAAAATAATTCACGATTTTCGTTCTTCTTTTATTCGTTCTGCTAATTCATTTTTTAGTAATCATCCTGATCCTCAAATTAAATCTCTCTTTTTAACTTATCATGCTTCAGTTTTGACTGAGGATCGTTTAACTCAAAATTTTCAATTAGATTTACGTCGTGGTTGTACTCAAATCGGGATTCACCGTGATGATTTTACTTTTAATAATAATATTTTCTTAACTGAGGATAAAAATTTAGCCTTTTGGGGTAGTCGGGGACAACAACGTTTAGCCGTTTTAGCTGTTCGTTTAGCTCAAATCAATTATTTAGAACAAGTCTATAATGATCAACCAGTTCTTCTTCTCGATGATATTTTTTCTGAACTCGATCCAGACCATCAAAAATTAGTCGTATCTTTATGTCAAAACTATCAAACTATTTTTACTGCCGCCGAACCAGAAAGTGTAAAAATCCTCTCCGAAGCTAAACTAATTCAAATCTAAGCAATTTGCTTCTCA
>Ga0209467_1001164_pt1 | contig 24749 bp, 24 predicted proteins | sample Higcelwee11metaG_FD_187175 | JGI IMG/M metagenome (GOLD analysis project Ga0209467, IMG submission 187175) | Freshwater pond sediment microbial communities from the University of Edinburgh, under environmental carbon perturbations - High... | ecosystem: Environmental > Aquatic > Freshwater >... | reverse complement strand
TTAATGATACATTTGATACAGATGTTTCAAGTATGACAGCATTTTGAATTCATTTCTGAGCACACTCAAGTTACTTTAGGGTTAGATAAAATTCATTCTCATGAGGCTCATTATGAAACATGTTCAAGCAACTCTCTTTTTAGCCCTGCTTTGTGCTTTCCCTCTTTGTGCCAAAGATTACGCTGGTGCCGAACTTTACACTAAGGAATCCTATATGTATGGCCGTGTTGAAGCGCGCATGTACATGGCCGCAGGCTCTAGCCTCGTGAGCTCTATGTTTCTCTATTACGATTTTTCCTATAAGGGAAAAGGCGAACCCTGGGTAGAAATTGATATGGAAGTGCTTGGCAAATCACCCTCCAGTTTTCAATCCAACATTATCAGCGGCACTCTCGAAAAAAAAATCACCAGTGAAAAAATTCATGCCCTGGCCGTAGCCACCAATGCCGTTTATCATACGTTCGCTTTTGAATGGACCCCGACCTATGTCGCCTGGTTTGTGGATAGCGTCGAAGTGCGCCGCACAGAAACGAATGTCAGCGACCCCAAAGGACAAGTGGCTGCGCTTACTAAGGCACAGTCTCTTCGTTTCAATCTGTGGTCTTCGGAAGATCCAGATTGGGTAGGGGCTTTCGATGAGGCTATTCTTCCGGTGAATCAGTACATCAATTGGGTAAAAGTCTATAGTTACACACCAGGTGCCGGTAGCAACGGCTCTGATTTCTCTCTGCTTTGGACCGATGATTTTGACACATTTGATGACAATCGCTGGGGTACGGGTAATTGGACTTTTGAGAAAAATCGCGTAGACTTTACCCCGGATAATATCAACGTGCAGAATGGAACTCTTATCATCTCACTCACTAAAGCTGCTCAAACCGGTTTTTCCGGTACTGTTCCTGTAGATGACGGGCCCTCTGCGATTCCTGCTCCCCATGTGAAATCAACGTTGGCTAGCCCTCGGGACGTGCGTACGTTTGATTTGGTGGGACGGTTTTTGGGTACTAAACGAATAGAAGAATAGGTAAATGCGAGAGCGTTTGATTAAAGCGTTATTAGAGACCAAAGGAGCCACCGGCGAAAGGCTCCCTTCGGTACGGCAACTTTCCCTTCAATGGGGAGTCGCGATGGGTACGGTTTCCAAAGTGCTTGAAACTCTGCGCGAGCAGGGCCACATCCGCTCTGTGCCATCTAAAGGTTACTTTTGGGGAACCACTGTTACCATCACGGTTCCGCTTCCGCGAACGCTCCCTATAGAAACCCTTGATCAACGATTTCGCGAAGATTGGAAAAAAGGATATTTCGACCCCAGGCAAAGTCTTCCCAGCCTTAAGGAACTTTGCACTCGTTATCAAGTTTCTAGGCCCTTATTGCGCAAATTTTTGCAAAAACAACAAAGTCTAGGGCTCCTTGGGCGTGTCGGGCAAAAACGATACTACTTTCTTTCTTCTCAAGATCCCCAAACTCACCAAGAAGAAATCCTATTAATCACCCGTTGCAACAAGTCCGGTTATTTTCCCTCAGAGAGCGACAGGGAAATGGAATTTTTAAAAAGTGTATACCGTTCAGCACACGAACGCAATCTTAAACTTTCCCTCTTAGGGTTTAACGAAGAAAAAAAAGTTCTCTTAGACCGTTCAGGAAATCGTAAATCGCTCTCTGATTACCCTCATTGTTTGGGAGCGCTTATTTCCACCCTTTTAATCCAAAAGCCTCGCGAACTGCTTTCCATTTTCTCAAAAAGCTCTTTTCCTGTCGCCGTTTGGTGGGAACACCCTCCCGAAACAACCCCTCACTCTTTAAAAAACAAAGAGAATTGGGCGTTTTTCAATTCCACTTTTGGAAAATTCCCAGGACGCATTGTGGGTGAATTCCTTGCTTCTCACCACTATCATAAAGTGTTGTTTATTTCTCCTTACCACAATAGTTCTTGGTCCAAAGATCGCCTTGAAGGGCTCAAAGAAGCGGGTTTACAAATCACCCCTTTAGTGGATGCTCAACACGCAAGCCCTTGGGACTTTCGCGAAGAAGCAAGGCAAAAAGGGCCTCAACATTCTCTTGAAATCCGCGCCCGCAAGTACTGTTCCCAAATTCTTCTAAGGTTGCTACACTCTACAAAATTTTTTGATGTAGAGGCTTGGGTTTGTGTCAACGATGAGGTAGCAAGTATTCTTTCAGGACTCCATGATCAGGGAAAACTATCGAGACCCCCTTATATGATAGCCTTTGATAACACCATTGAAAGCTATCTACTCCGATTGGATTCTTTTGAATTTAATATGGAAACCATGGTACAACACGCATTTTTCCATTTGACATCCAAGGGTATAAATCCTTTTGATAATGATTCCTTTCACGAAATCTTCGGGCATGTAGTAGAGAAGTAGTTTTATTCGTCTACAGGGAAAACCATTTTCAGGCACTTCCGTAGAGCTTTCCGTGTAATTTTATACAATTTCTTAACAAGCATCAGCATTGAAAATAAAATCACCAAAATAATCACCGAACCCATGTATAATTTAATATCCGTAGGGCTGATTTTATTTTGAACAAAGACAAGGTAAAAACTGATAGGCAATGTGAATAGGCACGAAGTGGCTGTACCAGGAATATATTTTCTGAAATAAATAGAACCGAATAAGTAAGGAAAAAAAGCGTTGAGGCCGACTATGAAAATGAATCCCATATACAAATAGCGAATCGTTTCTGAAGCACCATTATCAATGAAATAAACATAAGTCAGACCGTAAGCAAAAAAAGTTATTAAAATGATAGCAGCAAGAAATCTTTTTTTCTTTAGCCCGAAAAATCGGACACGCTTCACCTCTTTGGACAACTCAGGCATCCAAATCGCAGCCTCCATATTATGGAGAACTAAAGCCAACAGAAAAGCCAAAGACATCATATTTGTCTCATCACTCCTTTGCTTCCATTGATTCTTGCCCAATGCAGAAATAAAAACATCAACCAACCTTCGCGATTTTACGACAGCCCAAAAACCTACTTACAAATATATCTTCAGAAATGACATATTTGGATTTCAAATGTAAGATTCTGTATAAACAGGCAAAAACTTTTGCTTTTGGGAACTCAAAATTCAAAAATTTATGATTTTTCTAAAAATTCACCATTTTAGTTTCAACCATAGCGTTGGATATCTATCAAAAAAATCTGACTGACATATAATTTCGATTTTATAATTATTTCTGGTAATGTCTTTTTTTTGAATTATATACTTAAGATCACAAACTAAGCAACCTCAGCCTCTAAGACTTTTGACATTCGTCGTTTTCTCCTATTTTCTAAATTTGCACACTAAAATATATAATCCCTTTTTTTGATTAAGTGATATATTAATAGTGGCAAATTATGGAGAGCACCGACAATGAAAAAATCTGCACCAAAAGATTCTGCATCGAAAAAGAAGCTGATTAAAAAGGCTTTGGTAAGAAAAGAAAAAACACAAAAAATTCAATTTGGTTTGGGTTGGATACCAGATCTTCCTGATATTCGTGACCGTGCTTATGCGGCGCCCATGGGTGTCCTCCAAGCGCTTCCCCCTAAAGTGGATTTGCGCCACAGATGCCCCCCGATAACAAATCAAGGGACTTTGGGCAGTTGTACCGCCAATGCTATTGGTAGTGCACACTTTTTCAACCAGATTCATCAAAATTCTAAAAAAGCTTTCCAGCCATCCCGTCTCTTTCTTTATTACAACGAGCGTCGCATGGAAGGAAACATCGAGTGTGATTCCGGAGCCATTATCCGTGATGGTTTTAAATCCATCGCCAAAGAAGGCGTTTGTCCTGAGACCCTATGGGAATACCACATTCCTTCGTTCACTACGGAACCCCCTTCTTCTGCTTATCAAGACGCATTGAATCATCAAGTCCTTCAATACATGCGAGTGCAACAAAGCCTGGGACAGATGAAAGGCTGTCTTGCAGATGGTTACCCCTTTGTATTTGGTTTTACTGTCTATGAAAGCTTTAAAACCCCTGAAGTCGCCAAAACAGGCATCATGCATTTCCCGACTGCCAATGATTCGATGATTGGGGGGCACGCGATTATGGCCGTAGGCTATGATGATGAAAAGCAACACTTTATTATTCAGAATTCGTGGGGAACTGAGTGGGGCGATAAAGGCTTCTTTTATATGCCTTACAGTTATGCCACCGATTCCAATTTGGCGGCGGACTTTTGGACTATTCGCCTCGTAGAGATCTAAAAATTTCTGACATTAGCTCCACTTATTGCAACGGCCACCACTTCTACCAATGACGTTCCCGCAATCTCGAATTTCAATAATTTCGCAATGGTTAGAACAATCACCACAGGTGAAACTCCCTGTTTCAACCGCATGAGAAGAGATGTCATACCCACGAAATTTGGTTTCGGTAACGCGCGCTTCCAAAGCTAAAATGGCTGCACCATAAGCACCCATCACCATGTGGTATTTGGGGATTAATACTTCATGGCCGAGAACTTTTTCAAACGCGCGCTTAATACCTTGGTTTGCACTCACCCCGCCTTGAAAAACATAGGGTGGAGTTAAATCTTTTCCGCGGCATACATTGCCGACAAAATTTCGAGCCAAAGCCATACAAAGTCCCATCACAATGTCCTGTTGCGGAAACCCTATTTGCTGCTTGTGAATCATATCTGATTCTGCAAAAACGGTGCAACGCCCCGCAATATTGGTGGGGTTCTCGGAATGCATGGCAATTTCACTAAACTCCTGAATGCTCAAGTTCAAGCGACGCGCCTGAGAATCCAAAAAACTTCCAGTACCTGCCGCACATACCAAATTCATGGCAAAGTCCACCACCGCGCCATCGCGCAAAATGGTGACTTTACTATCCTGGCCACCAATCTCTATAACTGTATGAACATCCGGATGCAAATGAAGTGCCGCCCTCGCGTGTGCAGAAATTTCATTCTTGATTAAGTCCGCGCCGAGCAAGGCCCCCGTCAATTCACGGCCAGAACCAGTAGTGCATACGGCACCCACAACGGTCCCAGGCAAAGTCTCCATAAACGTAGCCACTTCTTTCAAACCATCCAAAACCGCATGAATCGGGTTTCCGCTGGCACGCACATAGGACTGAAACAATATTTTTTTCGCAGCATCCATGACCACATAATTGATGCTAATAGATCCGACGTCAACACCTAAATACACTTTCATCATCATTATCCTCTACTACGGACACGGCGGCCGTTCAAAATATCTACAAACGCTTCCAATCGGGTGGTAACCCCCACCGGACTCGTGTGCTCATCAAAAGACAACTCCAGAATCGGGATATTTTTATCCTTACTAATAGCCGCCAAAATAGGTCGCACACTCACCTCAGGCATGCACCCTGTAGGACATAAATGCACCATGGCATCATAGCCCTCTTCCGCACAAAGAAGTGAATGCGCCACAGAATCCAGGGCGTGCCCCCCTACCGGATTTTTCAAATAGGGGTAAGCGACCTTAGAAAGTTGTTTCCGTGTAAATGCTTTCGTTTTGCCCACACGAACACCGAAAATATTCCCCAGTTCAGCTCCAAGCAAAAAGAAGTTTCGTACTTCCACACCCAAATTCCCTAAAATTTCTTCCACATTTTGATTCAGCGTTTTATCACGGAGCACCGACACTTCACCAATCAAACCCACACGCAAAGGCTGCACATCGTGATTCTGCGGTATCGTAGCAAAACGCTCAGTGAAAGCCTTATGCAGTTTTTTGACTTCGCGCTTGACGTTGGTTTCTGAAAGTTCCTGCAAACTTTTGCGCATAAGATCGCTGGTATCGCCTCGATGAAGCTCCCGCGGACGCACTTTCCAGGCAGAAAGTTCCAAGGTATCAATCACCTTGATTTTTTCCATCGCAAGAAGCACCGCTTTCACAAAGGGAATTGTATCCGGGTCAAAATGGCGAATCACCGGTGGTTTGATTCCATCAAATCCTAAGCCCCAAATGCGAATTTTACGGCCCTGATCTTTCAAAATATTTTCAATAAGCTCTCGGTAATAGCTCAAACGACAAGTTCCCATGCTATTCACCATAAGCGCATTTTCACAACCCGCTTCATCGGCTTCTATAAAGTGCCCCAGGTGGGCTTTGAAGGGGAGGCAAAGAGATTCAGACGAAGCTGCAATGCCTAACTCCATCGCATGAGCCGATGTAGAAGTGGAACTCCATGGTTCAATACCCATGGATCTCACGGCAGAATCCAACGCAATCGTATAGTTGCCCAAATTGGGAATTGCCATTTTTTCAGGCATGAGCACCCTCCACCCTCTGAAGCGTTTTTTTCCACATAAGAGAATCCACAAATGCTTCCAAGCGAGTTTCTAGACCTGCTTGACCCGAATGTTCATCCACCATTAAAACCAAAAAGGGAATCCCGCGTTTTTGGCAAACTCTTCTGAACCCATCGACCATGGTAGAATCCGCACCACAATTAAAGGTGCTAATCTGAACAACGCCGCTATATACTTTTGGATCCAAGTGCAGCAATTTTTGATACATCTTATTAAAAGAGCACCAGCGAATATGTGACCGCGGAACATCATCTACCTGAAAAGACATAAGTTCTGTTGGGATCTGTAAAGCCCGAAGCTTACGCACAATCGGGTCTGCAATAAAACTGTCATGCAATGTGTAAGGGTGTCCCAACAATAAAAACCGATCATGATCCGGTAATTTTTCGTTGGCTTTTTGCTGCTTTTCTAACTCCAGAGCCATCCGGGCAAAGCCTTTTGCGGTAGCGAGCTTCACCAATTTCTTTTTATACCCAAGGCTCACCCCAAAATCCACTAAACTTTTGCGCAAAGGACGCGCCGTTTCATTAATATCAAAAGTCAGTACAGGAATATCTTTTGCCACACCACACTTGGAAGCATCCGGCAAAGCCCCAAATTTGGTGCAGCAAATGTATTTGTTCACCATCGAAAGTACGCGGGGAATAAAAACAGCATCCACTTTACCCACCAGAGAATGGACATGTCCATCAAACAACTTATGAGGCAAGCAATGCTCACTTTCAGTCACCAAAGCCGCTATTTCCACTGTCGTTCGGGATGATTTTTCTGAAATAACCGTTTCCATGCCCAGTGCTTCAAAAAAGGTCTCCCAAAGACCTGGATAGGAGTGATAATATAAAGCTCGAGGGATGCCTACTTTCAAAACGATTCGCCCTAATTACAATGTGTATGAAAACAAACAATAAATGCATCGCAAATTTAGTTAAAGCGGCACAAAATCAGTCCCTGTATACAGGATACCTACCCCGAAAAAGCTACAGGATTCTTCTTGGAAAGCTATATATGAGCTTCACTTGATACAAACTTTTCAAACGAGAGCCTCTATGGAGCCCATAAATCCTGAAGAACCTCACAAACGCCGACCGCGTTATCAAGGGTCCCATCCTCGTAAATTTGCCGAAAAATATAAAGAACTTGACCCGCTCAAGTATCAGGAAGACATCGAAAAAGTCATCGCGCGCGGTGATACCCCCGCCGGAACTCATCGCTCCATTTGTGTCCAGGAGATCCTAGAGATTCTTCGCCCACAACCCGGAGAAATTGCCGTGGATGCGACTCTCGGCTATGGAGGCCATGCCCGAGAAATACTCCCCAAACTCCTTCCTGGGGGAAAACTCTTCGGATTAGATGTGGATCGAGTAGAACAACCAAAAACAGAAGCTCGCCTTCGAAAAGAAGGTTTTGGCCCGGATGTTTTTACCGCCATACACTCTAACTTTGCAGCCCTTCCCGCAATTCTTGAAAGTCAAGGCATCTCGAAATTGGATATTATACTCGCCGACTTAGGCGTTTCTTCTATGCAAATTGACAATCCCAATCGAGGCTTCACGTTTAAACGTAATGGGCCTCTCGACATGCGTATGAACCCAGAAAAAGGGCGATCCGCAGCCGAACTTCTCGCTACCATATCAGAAAAGAAACTCGCTCTTCTCATCAAAGAAAATAGTGATGAATCCTATTGCAAAGAAATTGCCGCAGCCATTGTCAGTAAAAAAGGTTCCATTACCACCACCGAACAACTTGCTGACACCATACGAAAAACGCTCAATCAGTGGTTAATAGACGAAGATTATGTTATTAAAGCCATCCGTCGCACCTTCCAAGCAATCCGCATCGAAGTCAATGGCGAATTTTCTGCTCTTGAAACTTTCTTAGCCGCTTTACCTTACTGCTTAAACGAAGGTGGCCGCGTTGTTCTTTTGACTTTTCACTCTGGCGAAGACAATCGCGTTGTCAGATCCTTTGAAAAAGGAAAAGCGGAAGGCCTCTACAGTCAAATTTTTGAAACCGAAATACGATCCAGTGCAGAAGAACGTTACAACAATCCTCGCTCAAAATCAGTTCGACTCCGTTTTGCCTTGAAAGCATAAATTTCTTACCCCGTGACATTCATTACTCCAAATGCGACTATCACAATTTGAAATTTTTGGTTAGAAAAAAATTCCTTTGTTTATATTACCGTAGAGGGCTGACATACAATCTCCCTCAGTAATGCGGTACTCAAATAGGAATCTCTGATTTTTCAAAGCACATCAAAAACAGACTCAATATTTGATATCATATATATGGAGGATAAGTCAATCCGATGTTTTATACGGGTACCGATTAGGTTCCATCGCTAATTCTACTGACACCTATAGGGTATCAAAAGTATTACAAAGTAACAGTTAGGTTGTATGTGTTCGGAAAAAAGGTTGGTTTAAAACGTACAAATTATTGAATGAAAAGCAAGACCGTTAAATATTTGAGGTGTAAACCGTGGGGGAGGATTATAATCCCCATCACGTTTATTTTCTAATAGCCTTGTGAATACAAACTTTTTGTCTACATTTTACAGTCATAAAAAATCAACAAAACAAACCAAAGAGGTATGAATATGAGCGTTTCCATCATTAAACCGAAATGGAATGCTGACGTTGAGGCTTATATAGCGACCATCAACGGTAAAAAATATATCGTTGATCTCGATTTTTCTCCTAGTGGATATAAAAAAAAGAATTCTTCGAAGTCTAAAGGGAAAACTCGAATTCGCTCAAATAATACAGGTGCCATCAAGACCTTTATCACTTCAGGAGCGTCCTTCAATGACGTTGTCGCTAATTTCCCTCAAGTGTCAAAAGCTTCGTATTATCAGTACAGAAACCGTTTAGGTTTAACAAAAGCACAAAAAGGCAAAAACTAAAATTTTGACTTTTTATAAAAAAGCATCCCTCATGGGGTGCTTTTTTTTGTCTCGCGAAAATAAGGGTTCAAGAATATTTTTCCCTCCAGTAAAAAAAGACTCCCGTCTGATTCTACTCCGAATACCTCTGAAATAGATTTTTTTAATCGTGAACAACGCAAAGCTACTACCCTTATAAAGGCTCGTCTCTTCTAGCTTTAGGAACTACAAAAAATGAAGAAAAAAGTCTTAGAAAGATGCAAAATTAAATCAACAGCTTCTTCGAATTTTTTGTAAGAACGTCAATATTTTTTAGACATTCACATTTTAAAAAGACCTGCAAGGCTTCCCTATAAATTGAAAGTTTGAATATCGGTTCCTTCTAAAAATGACTTGATTTTTTATGTATAAATTAATTTATACTATATTACACCTCGCAAAAAAAGAAGTGCAATACGACTCCATCTGGGCTTTTTAATATTGAAATTCATTTTAATGGTCTATCCAAAATTGACGATTTATTGGTATTCTTAAATAAAACTATTCAATAGAAGTTCTTTTGTTTTCTAAAATTAAGTGATCAAAGGCATCCTCTTTTTATACGGAGAACTTATGAACGCTCATTATTTGCAACATGTTCCTTTTGAAGGCCTTGGTCATATCGAAAACTGGCTTCTCAAAAATAACTACGAGATTACCGCTACAAAATTCTTTGAAAATACCAATTTACCCGATGTAGAATCCATCGATAGGCTTTTTATTATGGGTGGCCCGATGAGTATAAATGACGAGGACATTTACCCTTGGTTGCGACTTGAAAAAGATTTTGTGCGGCGTTACATTGCGACAGGGAAACCCGTTGTGGGCTTTTGCCTTGGGGCTCAAATGCTTGCGAACGTACTGGGAGCGCGCGTTCTCCCCAATCCCTGCAAAGAAATTGGATGGTATGAAATTCGGCCCTGTACGAGTGCTTTGAAACCCTTTTTAGGGGAATCTGAAATGGTTTTTCATTGGCATGGGGAAACGTTCGATTTGCCAGAGCACGCCATACGCTTGGCAGAAAGCGAAGCTTGCTTGAATCAAGCCTTTCAATTCAAGAATTCTGTGTTTGGATTTCAGTTTCACTGGGAAGAAACGCTAGAGACCGTAGACAATATCATAGCGAACTGCCAAAATGAACTTACCACAGGCCCCTTTATTCAAGAAGTAGAAAAAATCAGGCTATTGACACAGAAGTATTACCAACAAGCGAATGCAGCCCTTGAGGCTTTTTTAGCACACCTTTAAAGAACAGGACCTGTCCAATAATGAATCCCTTTTTGGGCATTGGGCCCCAAGGTTGAATCAATGATTCTTTCCAGATTTACAGTATACTGACATGTGTAAATCTTGCTGAACTCATTCTCAACCTCATCAACGACAATACCCAACAACGAATCTTCTATTTCATTGAAAATCCGTTTCGCATTGCTTGATTCATCGTTAACAGTAACCTTGACTCGTTGTGTTTGGCAATTCGGATTCATGATGTGCTCCTTTTTAAAACTCAAGACATGAAGACCGAACCCATTGAGGATTTATCTTTTTACGCCTTTCGTTACTAATGAATCTAAATTTTAATCCCAAAATACCAATAGTCCGTTAGGGTGCCTCAGGGCTTAAAAAATGTCTAATTCGTTGATTGACAACAAATAAGCTAACCGAGTAATCCCCAAGCAAATAAGTAGGAATTTGACGATTTGTCTTGGATTTTTTTTGATAAAAAACAATACAATGAATCTCATTTAATTGCTTTTTGCTTTAAAATCCAATTTGATGATATTGTGATTTTATTTTGTTTTTGCCTAATTTTTTCTAATTTTTTCCTATTGATTACCTGTAATTGGGAGCTTATGAAACAAAAAACAGAGACCTTTCTTTTCTTGGTTTACTTTGCCGTTATAGCGTTGCTTTCAGTTTCTTCATGTACTTACATTTCTACTAAAAGTCTATATCATACTTTTGAAAATGAAAACGTCAATATTGGCTTTTTACCAGGATCTGTTATTGTGGATTCCGTCTCACAAAAGAGGCACATTAAAGGGATTTTTTACAAAGGGGGAGAAAAACTGATTGTCATTTTTCACGGAAATTATGGAACAGTGAATAGTGAATTATTCGCGGCCAAGCAGTTTGTAGCAAATAACTATAGCGTGCTAGTTCCTGAGTATCCTGGATTTGGAATGTCTAAAAGTTATGAAGCCTCCGAAAAAAACATTTATGCCGATTGTGCTTCTCTTATCAGAAGCATCCAAAAAGAATTCAATTTCAGTTCAAAGAATACGGTTTTATATGGCAGATCGCTTGGTGCCGCAGTTGCGATCGAAATGGCCATACAAAATCTCGGAGGACAACTTATTTTGATAACCCCGTTCACATCGATGAACGATATGTTTGTTTTTAATGGAGCCCCTTCTCTTTTCGTTTCCCTCATTAATGATCAACATTATGACAATTTGGAAAAAGCGAAAAAGATCACCATTTCCACATTAATTATTGCGACAGATAAAGACCGAATCGTTCCGAGCAAAATGGCAAAAGTATTGGATCAAAATTTTGCAAATTCAACGTTGGCAGTGATACATTCCAAAAGTCATGGCGCTATTTACAATTATTTCACAAAAAATATTTGGTCCAAAATTCTAAACTTTCAATAAATATCCATTACTTAGCTGATTTTTAGCCACATTCATGTCATGGGGCTTTTGCCCACAGAAGCAACGCCTCTTACTTGCAGAATCGATTGCTTCAATTATAAATCGAGGTCTTTGTTAATACGCGCGAAAACCGCTTCTCGCATCATCACTTTTTGTTGGGCTACAAATACCAGTGGATTTTTCAGTAAAGCCGATGGTAAACGCACTGCATCTTTCGCGCTCATGATTATGGGTTCTCCCCGGGTAAGTTCACGGGCGACTCTTTTCGCAAAATGGGAACTGTGATCCTTTAAGGCGATCTTTTGACTAAGAACGATTCCCCCTTTTTTTAGATCCTCAAAGAAGCGCTTCGGCGAACCCAAGCCACACATGGCGATTGCTTTTTGTGGCGGCGCTATGCTTTCTTCATTCTCAATTTTGGGGATTAAAAAATCTACATCGGGAGCTTCAAAAGCTTTGCCACAAAGTAATGTGAGCGAAATATTCTGATGATCTTTTTCAAGACTTCGACATTTACCAGAGGGGAGTAAGTCCTGTATGGATTGAGCTCGCTCCCCCCAGCGCAAAGCTATTTTGTAGGCTCCTACTAGGCGACTATCTTCAAAGCCATCGTCACAGAGAAGAATATCAAAATGGCCATCCAGTTTATGAGCGAGACGATAACGATTGGTGCTAGGGAAAATGGAGACATTGGGTAATTGCTGCGCCAGCCATTCGGTCTCATCCCAGGCTATTTTATGAGTGAGAATTGCCACCGTCTTCCCTTTTCGAGTCCACTCGTTGGCGAGGAATTCACACAAAGGGGTTTTGCCCGCCCCGCCGGCAAGGAACGCACCGACAACTACAATCTTGGACTTTTGAAGTGGTTCCCCTGGGCGAAGCGCCCACCCGTGATGCACCTTGTAGAAGACTCGGTATATTAAACCGCATATTTTATAAATATAAGTCATGCCTATTCCCAAATTGCAACGGCATGCCCCTTTGGGGTATCCAGATATAATTGCAGCGGCCGATCTCCTAAATCAAAAACACGAACAATTTGAGAGAGTTCCAAAAATTGGGGACAAATGTCTATAAAATGATCTGTTAATTTTTCAAACATTTCCGGCTGATAGATTTTGGTTTTTTCATCTTCAGTGATGGCGGCGTAAAAAATTTCAGACTCGACAAGATCTTGGAATATATGACTGCCATAGGAAAGTTCAGGAGCATATCCGACACTTTTGTCTGATACTTCGCAGAGCGCTCGATAACACGAAATATCAGCAAAACTGACAGGAACCCCTAACTCGGGAGAAGACGTTCCAATTCGCCCCGGCACCAGTAAAAGCAATTTCTTTTGCGTATTTTTAAAATATTCGTTTATGGCGCCGATGGCATTCGCAACATCCTTTTTTCGTGCATAAGGATAATGGTAATATCCCTTTGTACTGACACTGATAATGACGTCAAAATGTTCCTGTACAAAATCTCCCATGGCAGAGCCACGAACATCAAAAAAGACTTTTTCCTTTGGAAATTCCGGAATAATCATTTCGCCTTGTTTTTTTCCAACGTAAAGTGGACGGCACTGCAATAAGTTCACCACAAATTCATTTTTAGCACTGGTGTTCACGGTGAATTCAATATCCACTGGATTTTCATAGTGTTTCTGCAAGATCTGCAACATGCGTTGCATAAAACTTGTGAAGTCTTTATTTTCCAATATTGCCTGGCAATTGGCAAAGTACACGTCTTGCGTTATCCCCCTGTTTCTGAGGGAATCTTCTGCTTCAATATCATGTTCTAAGACTTGATTTCTGTACCATAACGGGAGAGACGGAAGGAGTTCGAAAAGCGTTGCATCACGAAGATGCCTCTGCTGAAAATCCAAGATATCCACTCGACTCTGAGAAAAGCGATGTTTATCTGCGACCGTAGACGACACATTCGCGGTAGGTCTCTCTAAATTTACAAGACGAGGATAGTCATTAGCAATACGATCTACCGCACGCGTACCGAGACCCACTACCATCCGAAGCATCCCCGCAGCAGGATCCATATTTTCAAATGGGCGCCAAGCACTATAAGAATAGCCAACCCCAGCCGCACTGGGCATATAGAATTCACCAAAATTCATCCCTGACACGCGTTGCACGAGAATCGCCATTTGTTCATCTTTTGCAGCAAGGCCTCGGCGCTTCCGATATTCAAGAGCGGATTTGTCCATCGTACTTGCGTAAACCTTGCGCACCGCATTTTCAAATACGAGCAAGCGTTCAGAAAAAGTACCCACCCCGGTACAAAATACTGATTCATATTTTCCTGCAAAAGCATTCCCAAAACCATCTTCTAACAGACTACTGGAACGAACAATGATAGGGCATTGCCCATAATATTCCAATACCCGCCGAAATTGATCCCGAATATTGTCCGGAAATTCTCCAGAAAGCAAGCGATGCTGTAAATCTTCGGCAACAGTAAACCAACCGTCTGCTGTTTTTTGAGTTATTCGAAGTTTCCAGCAGTTGTTGTGAACAATGTATGTGTAAAAAACGTCTGAACCGATAAAAAAGGAATCGTGAGGTTCTAAGTACGCCGTTGCTTCCGGAACTCCTTTCTCTACTATTTTCCGCGCAAGTAACATGCCACACGTTTTTCCACCAATGGTTCCTGTGCCTACCATTCGAGAGCGTACTTGAAAATAGTCTTCGGGTAAAAAATTTTTCTCGATAAGTGCAGACATTTTGTCATCGCGGGTAATCATGCTTCGGCAAAGATCTTGTCTGGTCTGCTCCGAAAAATGACCCTCACGATACAACTGTTTCACCTCTGAAAACCAACGTTCCCAACTATCCAAATTCTGGTCATGAAACTTGGCTGATTCTGCATTCAGCACCTGATAAAAACGCCCTGCGCTTACACCGTCACGGAGAGGTTCAAAGAGGTTCAATTCTGAGTTCCAGCCATGCGGAAGAAACATGGTTGCGGAATACCGATGCCACACTTTGAGCGGATAAATATATTCTGCGTTTTCATCCACATAAACGTCGATCAACAGTTGCGTTGTATCCCGAATTCTTGCAATCGTATCAAAAGAATGGCGCCCTCTTAACACCGGAAAATAGGCCACCGTTTCCAACTCAAAAAGATGAGGGCAGGTGAGACGGAAAAAATTACCCATCATAAGATCTGCCCACCAAGCAGCCTGTAATTCCGAAAGACAATCAAAAACGTAAAAGGCTCCCACACCCTCTTCTGAAATCAACTCATTGATTGCCACTGTAAAAAACTCAAAACCCTCTTCTGGATCAAACTCCCGGATTTTCAGTCCTTTCAAAGGAGCAATCAGCGGTTGATGCCGTGCAAAGCGGATGTAAATGACATTTCTTTTGTCTGCAATGGCTTGACGGACAAAGGGTTCCACGAATCGCCGATAATCGGCAATCTCTGACACTTGCCAAACGACATTATCTCCAAGACGAATATGATCCAATGCCGTATCAAGTTCAGGCAGTCCTGATTCAATTCGATCAAATAGGGGCATGGATTCTCTCTTGATTGCTATTAATGTTTCGGTATAAACAATCTATGAAAAATTCTATTTCATAACAAAAAAATCCCGATGAATACTCATCAGGATTTTTCAATTTCTTTTGTAAGCTTATTACTTGAGCGAACTCACTTGAACATCCCAGCTCTTGCCGTTGAGGGCAACGCGGTAGTTGTTCGTGCCAGCCACAGCCATGTTGGCGGTGTTTGCCACTGGAGCGAGAGGAGCGGTAGCCGGAGCCGCAGGCTTCTTTTTCGGGACGCCAATCTTGCGATTGCCCTTGAGGAAGTCAATACCCTTGTTGCCACCCTTGGTGTCCAACGCACCCACGATAAAGATGTTTTCATCAGTCGTAGGGAGGTTGTTTTCTTCGAGGAGTTTCTTGGCTTTTGGAACGCCTGGTTCGAGAATATCAACGGGTTGCATCCCGGCGTGAGCTTTAGAGAATACGGGGAGCTTGAGTTGTTCTTCGGCAATTTTCACGAGTTCCGCATCCGGTTCCACAGGCGTCTTGCCAAAGTAACCGAGAAGCATTTTACCGTAACCGTCAGTCATCTTGGTCCAAGTATCTAGGCCTTTGCTCTTGTTGACTGTGTTGACGTAAGCTTGTTGGAAATAGAACTGAGATACTGGTGTCACGGACGAAGCAAAGCCGCCGCGACGTACGCATTCAGCCATGTTTTCAATGACCTTGTCGTACAAATGGAACGTTTTGGTTTCGCGCATCATGAGCGTGTTTGCAGTCAAAGCTCCACCAGGCATCGGGGAGAAAATCACATCAGAAGAAATCTGGAGTGCTTCCGGCGGGAACTCGTAGTCCTTCATGCATTCGACAGCCACATTGTTCGCTTCCATGATCTTGTGAATGTTGTCATCCACAATGCCGTCGCCGAGAGCAAGTTTAAATTCCGTACCCTTGAGGGCGTGGTAAAGAGAGAAAAGATCCGGCTGAGAAGTACCACCAGAGAGTGGCTTGCGGGCGAGACAGACCCCGTTACAGCCACCTTCAATAGCAGCGACATACTGAGCAACGCCGGTACCGCAAGTATCATGAGAATGCATACGAAGTTCCGCTTTATCACCCAGAAGCTTGCGTGCTTCTTTGAACGTTTCGTAGACCTTTCTCGGATTGGACGTCCCGGAAGCATCCTTAAAGCAAACGGAATCGAACGGAAGTCCGGAATCCAAAATGGCGCGAAGCGTCTTGATGTAGAAAGCGGGGTCATGAGCACCTGAGCAACCCAAAGGGAGTTCCATCATGGTGATCACCACTTCATGTTCCAGACCGGCATTCTTGATGCACTGGCCAGAATAGATGAGGTTGTTAACGTCGTTCAAGGCATCGAAGTTGCGGATACGAGTCATGCCATGTTTTTTGAACATCTTCGCATGGAGATCGATCATGTCCTTAGGCTGGGCAGACAAGGCCACCACGTTGATACCGCGAGCAAGCGTCTGCAAACGAGCATCCGGGCCAGCGACACGACGGAATTCATCCATCATATCAAACGCATCTTCGCCACAGTTCTGATAAAGAGCCTGGAAACGAGCGCCACCACCTGCCTCAAAGTGAGTAATTCCCGCAGCGCGAGCTGCTTCCACGGCAGGCATAAAATCCTTAGTAAATACACGAGCTCCAAAAATAGACTGAAATCCGTCACGGAAACTGGTGTCTTGGAAAATGATTTTTTTCATACTGTTTTTCCTGTGGGGAATCACCCCGGATCTATGATTCAATAATGTGGGTCAAATATAGATTTTTCAATCGTTAGAGTGAAGTCACCTGATGCGTAAATTCACGGCAAGTGGCCTCTGGATTCGAGGTGCCAAAAATGGCACTTCCCACCACAAAAACATTCGCTCCGGCCTCTTTCGCTTGCCCAATATTGTCCAATTTGATTCCGCCATCTATTTGAATATTCATTTGAGGGCGGAGTTTGCGGAGTGTGCGCACTTTTTCGAGGGTATAGGGGATAAGACTCTGACCGCCAAATCCCGGATTTACAGACATCACCAGGACCATATCCACAATATCCAAAACATTAAGAATACTTTCCAAAGGAGTCGCTGGATTCAGGGAGACTGCCGGATGACAACCCAATTCGCGGATTCGGTGGAGCAGACGATCCAAATGATTCGTTGTTTCCACTTGTACGGTAATGATAGAGGCCCCCGCCTTGGCGAATTCCTCTACGTAACTTTCCGGATTGGAAATCATGAGATGACAATCCAGGGGGAGCTTGGTTCCCTTGTGGATGGAAGCCGATACACCGGGGCCAAAACTGATGTTCGGCACAAAATGTCCATCCATGATATCGAGGTGAACGTAACCGGCACCCCCTTTTTCGATTGCCGAGAGACTCTCCTGAAGATGAAGAAAGTCGGCATTAAGTACGCTGGGGGCTATTATCTGTGGGATACTCATGGCTCAAATATAGTCAGTTTCACTGCTTTTTATTATAATTTGAACATCAAACGAACATGAGGAGGTTAACCATCATGGCTATAGTTAAGAAAGCGGCCGCAAAGGCTGTCCCTGCAAAGAAGATCAGTGCTAAGTCTGCCCCAGCTCCAGTAGCTACTGCTAAGAAGGCACCCGTCAAAGCTGCTCCCGTGAAAAAGACTGCCGAAACAAAAACGGCTCTTAAAGCACAGGATGTAATGTTCAATGTTTATTCCCCGGAATCAAAATCCGTCGCCGTCGCTGGCGAATTCAACGGATGGAAGCCTACCAAAATGAAGAAAGGCAATGACGGCGTTTGGAACGTTAAAATAACCATAGCTCCCGGTGCCTACCAGTACAAGTTTGTATTTGATGGCAACTGGGAAGTGGATCAGTCAAATCCTGATCGCGTTCCCGATGGTCAGGGTGGCGAGAATAGCGTCAAGAATGTCTAATCCGCTTTCTATCCCAGAGAATACCATTAGAGAGGGTGTCGAACGATTCGGCACCCCCTTTTGGGTTTATGACCGCGCAACGATTGAAAACCGTATCCGCGAAGTTCAGGTTTTTGACGTCGTTCGTTATGCGCAAAAAGCGTGCTCCAATCTTTCCATTTTGTCCCTGATGAAAAAGAAGGGCGTTGTTGTCGATGCGGTAAGCGCGGGTGAAATTGAACGCGCTCTGCGTGTTGGCTACGTGGGTGGAGAAACCAAGCAAACTCCTCAAATCGTTTATACGGCTGATATCTTTGATGCCGATGCGCTTGCGCTTGTCAAAAAGCACCACATCCAGGTGAATGTGGGCTCCCCAGATATGATTTTACAATTGGCCGATGCAGGAGTCAAATCGGACCTTACGCTACGCGTGAATCCAGGCTTTGGGCACGGACACTCCCGCAAGACAAACACTGGCGGACCGCTTTCCAAACATGGTGTCTGGCACACTCAAATTAAAGAGTGCATGAAACTCGCCCAAAGTCGCGGGATGTGGATTTCTGGCTTACACATGCACATCGGTTCCGGCACGGATTTCGAGCACCTCACCCAAGTCTGTGACGCCATGTGCGACGCCGCAAGACCTTTGGGCTCGCACATCCGGACGATTTCTGCAGGCGGGGGTCTCCCCATTCCGTACCACGAAGAGGATAAGCACAACCGCATTGATGTGAACGAATATTTCAAATGCTGGAACAAGGCGCGCAAGAGTATTGAACAAGCAGTGGGTCATTCCATTTCTCTTGAGGTGGAACCCGGGCGTTATCTTGTGGCCGAAAGCGGGTTGCTCGTAACCGAAATCCGCGCGGTGAAGCAAGTGGAAAATAACACCTTTTATTTGGTCGATGCAGGATTCACGGATCTAGTTCGCCCCGCATTCTATGGTTCCTATCATCAAATTTCTGTGATCAGTCGCGATGGTCGATTACTTGATAAAGACGCGGATGTCATTATTGCAGGCCCCCTTTGTGAATCAGGTGATGTGTTCACCCAGGAAGAAGGGGGATTTGTGGTGACACGCAAACTTCCAGAGGCGAAAGTGGGTGATTTGCTCGTGTTACACGACACCGGAGCTTATGGTGCCGCCATGTCCAGTAACTATAATAGTCGCCGCTATGCTCCTGAATTGCTTTTCTCTGAAGGGAAGTTAGAGTTGATTAGGGAACGTCAGAGTTTTGATCATTTGTTTGCAAACGAACGAATTATTGCGCTTTAAAAATTATTGAGAGGCGTTTTTTGAGATTCTCCGTCTACCCTCTTCACATCAATTTTTCTGTATTTCAGTGCTTGTTTAAAAACAAGCACTTTTTGTAGTTCTGCTGTTCCGCTCTTCTTTGATGAACCTCACATACAACGCAATAATTTCTCAATAAGTATTTTTTGTTTTCTATTTTATTTTTTGCTTTCAATCGGTGCTTTTTGAAATCAAAAGTTTAAAGGGCACTTTATACAAACCAAAAAACCGACTTTTATTTGGGAAGCTTTACAAACTCAAATTTTAAGACGGATATTTACGAGGGTACTATGACTATTGGAAAAAGATCATTCGCTGAATTCATTGGCACATTCTGGTTAGTTTTGGGCGGTTGCGGTTCCGCAGTTCTTGCTTGCGGCGTTCCCAACACAGGGATTGGTTATGTGGGTGTGGCACTCGCCTTTGGTCTCACCGTGCTCACCATGGCTTTTGCCATCGGTCACATTTCCGGTTGCCATCTGAATCCTGCAGTAACCTTAGGGCTCGTCGCTGGTGGACGTTTCAGCATCAAAGACGCCCCGGCTTATATTCTCGCTCAAGTTCTCGGCGGCATTCTCGCTGCCGCAGTGATTTTCTATGTCGCTGCCCCTGACCTCAGCAATGCGGGCATAGGTGCGTTTGCGACCAACGGCTGGTCCGACTCCCTCGTCAATGGAGTGAATGCCTTTGGGGGACACGCTACCGGCATGGGTGCCGCATTCGTTACCGAAGCCGTTCTCACCGCTGTGTTTCTTTTTGTGATTATGGGAGCTACTGATAAAAAAGCCCCCGCTGGTTTTGCCCCGATTGCTATCGGTCTTTGCCTCACCTTGATCCACTTGATCAGTATTCCTGTCACTAACACCTCTGTGAATCCGGCGCGCTCTTCTGCGATGGCTGTTTTTGTAGGCGGCATGGCAGTGCAGCAACTGTGGCTTTTCTGGGTCGCCCCCATCTTGGGAGGCATCGTGGGTGCTTTCACTTACCGCTTTGTCACAAGCGAATGTTGCCCTTGCTGTAAAGGGAAGTGCGAAACGAAATAATGCTTTTTTTGAATTTTTAATTGCACATCAGCGACGCTACGAAAGCATCAGGAAATCTGGTGCTTTTTTCCATTATTTAGCTTACTGGTTACCAAAATCGCAACCCCAAACCAGGATCTTATTTGTTTAAAAAGGAGGTCGTGTAATCCAGCAAATTATGGACTTCCCCCAACCCAAGAAGCCTAGGATCACGAAACCCTCGTGGATGCAGAATCCGCCGAGGGATTAAGTTAGGGGTAAAAAACTGAATGGCGAAAGGACTCGCCTCATTCTTTCTGTCGATGATTTGTGTGCTCCGCCATGATTTCTTTCATTGTCTTACCGCCCATTTCAGCACAAGTCAATCCCTTATCGTTTTTCAACTTCACAGCCCAGCCATAAGCCATAGGGCTCATAAAACGCCAAGGCCAAATACTGAATCGCTGCGTCGCCGTAAAACGAATGACCGCATTGCATTCCCATTCCTGAACACTGGATAGGAAACCAGGCAAAACCTCAGAGACTCCTCCATAAACTCCTTTTGCCTCTTTGATTCTTTTGACTTTTTCAAATTGCATCCCGGCTGGGGGATCTTTGGGAAAGAAACAAATCTCGGCGGTATCCGACATAGAAATGTTTGGTTTCACAGTATCCGGCGTAGAAACATTTGGCTCCGTGGCAAAACCAGACAGAGCGAGCAACATCACCAATAAAAAAACCATTTTGGAATTCATATTATATACCTATATAACAAATTAAGGGGCTCAAAAAATGCCCCCGTTCATGGTTAAAAGATAATTTAATTGCAATGAAAAAAGGATTGTACAAAAGTAAAAAAGCATTGTTGTAAAAAAGGGATGGCCCATTTAGCCATGTCCCCTTCGTTGAGCGTGATGCTCGCACCTAATAAATGGGGGTTCGAATCATTGTAACAGAGAGTCGTATACGGGATCCCATTCTCAAGCCTGTTTTTTGGCTCTTTTCCTTGTTGCCTGTGATGGGGGACTTTGCCTTTTATGGAAAGAGGAAAATAGAAAGCACAACATTTCGCGGTGCTAAAAAAGTATATTGATTTTCATAAAAAAGATCAGAGTCTCGCTTGACCATTTTGACGAAAAGGCATCAGCAACATTATGAATACCGACTGGAATCCCAACTTATACCTTCAATACAATGATCACCGTCTGCAACCTTCCATGGATCTCGTCTCCCGAATCCAACTAAAAAATCCGCAAAAAATTCTGGATTATGGTTGCGGCCCTGGCAACAGCACTCAAGTGCTCCGCGCGAAATGGCCCCATGCGGAAATTCTGGGAACCGATTACTCTGAAACCATGATTCAAAAGGCAAAGGCATCTTACCCTGATATGTGCTGGGACAAACAGGACATCACCACCTGGGAACCGAGCGAAAAACAAGATCTCGTTTTTTCTAACGCCGTCATTCAATGGATTTTTAACCATAAAGTATTGATGTCCAAACTGATCGGTATGACACAAGAAAAAGGGGTAGTTGCATTCCAGATTCCGCAATATGACACCATGCCCGTTTCAACAATCATTGACGAAGAATTTCATCTCCTGTATCCAGAAAGTTCATTTTCCATTCATTCCATCTTTGAGTTTCATGACGCCGCTTATTATTACGACCATTTCCATGATCAGTTTGAAAAAATGGAGCTGTGGAAAACTTCGTATGTCCATGAAATGAAATCTTACGAAGACATCGTTACCATGATTGAATCCACGGGACTCAGGCCGTACTTGGAAAAAACGGAAGAAGAGAAGAAACAAATATTTCTTCACAACATTATGAAACAACTGCCAAAATTTTACAAGCAGTTTAAAAACGGGAACGTGCTTTTCCCATTTGAAAGACTTTTTGTTATCGGTTACAAAGGCATTTAAAATAGGAAAGCCGAAACAAGGTAACTCTTGGAAAAAACGTTACTCCGTTGGAATCAAGGTTGCTATAATTGAATCATGCAGTGGATATTTTTAGGCGTCGCTATTCTTATGGAAGTCATCGCCACTTCTACACTCAAAGCCTCTGAAGGCTTCACCAAACTGATTCCATCAGTTGTTGTAATACTCGGCTATGCACTTTCATTTTATACTTTTTCCTTTGCTCTCAAAACCATTCCTCTAGGGATTGCTTACGCCATCTGGGCAGGCATTGGCATTGTGCTTGTCTCTCTCTCAGGAATAATTATCTACAAGCAACGTCTGGATCTCCCTGCGCTACTAGGAATTCTCATGATTATCGCGGGAGTCCTTATTATTCGTTTGTTCTCAAAATCATTGGGAAAATAAAATGCCTGACCATGAAGTGAAAACCATCCGCGACCTCATTTATTATCAGTATGCGAAAATCATCGCGAAGGCCGCCATGGGCCCTGATGCAAAAAAAGCCGCCTACGGATTTATCAAAAGTACGTTCCGAAAGCTCCGCGATGACCAGAAAAAATGGTCCAGCTATCTTCATGAAGATAAACAGTTTGTTAATGCAGAAAAACGCTGCGTTTATTGTGGCTCTACCGAAAATTTGCAGTGGGAACACATTGTGCCCAAATCACTTTTCATCAACGAACGCTGCACGAACTGTGATCGTATCCAAGGCATTCATAATCAGATCTGGGCCTGCAAAACCTGTAACATACACAAAGGCACCAAAGGCCTTTACCGCTTTATGAAAGAACTCCACCCGGATGTGAAGCCTTTTTCTGATTGTGTCCCCGCACTCCTCGAAGAAAAATATCTGAAGACCATTTGGTACTGTCACTTGTGCAACGGAACTTTGGATTGGGATGGCATAGGAAAAACGGACGGGACGAAGCTCGATGTATTTGATTTGGACTTCACCAAAACTATTGAAAAGTAAATTAAAATAATACCGATAAAGTATTTTTCGGTACTAATTTATTCGATGTGTTTTAAATCAAGTGGGATCAGCAACCGGAAGGATTGAAAAAAATCTTTTAAAAGACTTTCTTCACTCGTTTTATATTCTTCGGCAACCGTTGCTACGGGGCGCCCAGAACGATACAATGTACGATACGCACGTTCCAAAGCATGAATGCGTTCTAATGGGAATTCTTCTGGAAATTTTCTCAATGCATGTAAATTAATCCCCGCCCATTGAAGCGGGTTCCCCAAAGCTTTGCTCGCTGGAGGAACGTCGCGATCCACTTTAAGAGTGCCTCCCACAAAAGAATAAGCCCCCACTTGACAAAATTGATGCACCGCAGTGGTGCCCCCAATCGTCGCGAATTTGCCAATGCGAACATGTCCCCCTAGTTGAACGCCATTCGCAATAACTGCGCCCTCGCCAATGTAGCAGTCATGAGCGACATGAGTGTACGCCATCAACAAAACATCATTACCCACAAAAGTGAGCCCAGTCGCCGCAGTACCCCGATTGAGAGTGCAATATTCGCGAATGGTGCAATTTTCGCCGACCTCTAGGCGGGTCAATTCCCCTCCGTATTTAAGGTCTTGGGGCCGATTTCCCAAAATGGCTCCATCATAAATAACGGTACCCGCACCAATCGTCACTCCGGAAGCCACATGAACTCGACTTTCCAAAACAACGTTGTCTCCGAGGGTTACATCAGAATCTACAACGCACCAAGGACCGATACAAGCACTTTCGGGAACTTTTGCGAGGGGACTAACAAAGGCAGAAGGATGAATCATAGCGAAGAAAATATATATTTGCTCGCCATGAGTGAAATTATTATCGGGGTTTTGACCGCCCTTTACGTTGGCCTTCTGTTATTTTTTGCCCTCGGGTTATTACGGGCAAAACGCGCCTCCATTAAAGGCCCTGCTACGTTAGGAGTTTCTGTCATTGTCCCTCTCAGGAATGAAGAAGCTTTTGTCACTCGCACATTGAATGCCTTGGAAGCCCAAGATTATAAAGGGAAGTGGGAAGTCATTTGTGTCAATGATCGTTCTACCGACCAAACGCCTACTTTATTGGAAAGTTTTGCTGCAACACATCCTCGCTTTTCAGTGGTTCATATTCCCCTTGAGGCTCCTTTTCTGGAAAGTCCCAAAAAACGCGCACTGGAGACTGGGTTTGCTCATGCGAAATATGAGATTTTGATGACAATGGATGCAGACTGTAT
>Ga0209467_1001163_pt1 | contig 24785 bp, 23 predicted proteins | sample Higcelwee11metaG_FD_187175 | JGI IMG/M metagenome (GOLD analysis project Ga0209467, IMG submission 187175) | Freshwater pond sediment microbial communities from the University of Edinburgh, under environmental carbon perturbations - High... | ecosystem: Environmental > Aquatic > Freshwater >... | reverse complement strand
AAAAAAACTGTTCATTCATCGTTTTTGTATCTTTTTAACCATGCATTGTAAATCCCCCTTTTTAGCCCTTTCCTTTATCGCTTGTAGTGCCATCACGGCTTTTGCAGGCGGAGATTATTGGGGCGTTGACGAAGGGGGAACGACGATGAAATTTCTTTCTATGCCTGTCTCCCCACGGAGTGCCGCTCTTGCAGGCGCGGGCATTGCCTCCCCAGAAAGCTTTTCTGAAGTTTCTCGAAATCCACTTGCTACCACGGCTTCTAATGAAGCTACTCTTGGTGTCAACCATGTCATTTTTTCAGACGTGATTGATGCTCAACTCACTTCGATTTACTTTGGTCAACCCTTTAAATTTTTCAATGTCTCTGCTGGTCTTGAATATTTGGGCTATTCAGATTTGGAAGGCCGCGATGATGAAGGCTTTGTCACCGATAATTATGGTGCCATGGCTTGGGCAGCGCAGTTGGGTGTTGGTAGTACTCCTTCTGTTTTCAATTGGGCCTTTACGGCTCGCTTTGCGTCTCAAACGATTGAAAATGAAACCGCTTTTGCATTTGTTATGGATGCTGGCTCCTCTTTCAAAGTCAACCAGCACATTTCCTTTGGTACGATAATCACCAATCTGGGTTGGGTCTCTGCTTATGAATCTGCGAAAGAATCCGCGCCGCTAGGTTTGCAAGCGGGCATCTCTGGCAAAATACCTTGTACTGAAATTTTTGATCTCGGCTTGCATGCCGATATATATCGACGTGCGGACTATGACTCGGAATATCGTTTTGGTTCAGAACTTTTGTATCGCAATACGCTCGCGTTACGCGCTGGGTACTCTTTACGGGGTGAAACCGATAGTGGCGTCTCGGGTGGTATTGGGATTCTGTTCGGGGCCATTCAATTGGATTACGCCTATTCTGCACGCCCCGCCGTCGAAGGCAACCACCATCTTAACTTAGGCATTCACTTCTAAGTTTCTTTTAGCATGTTATCAATATGTTCGTTGACTATTAAAGCGACAATAGCAAATTATCCCTTTATCTATAAGGGAAAAAACCTTTAGGATCTTCTCTACCCAAAAAAAGACCCCACAAGTAAATGCAGGGCCTTTCAAAATATTTTTTAAAATCAGCTGAAGTTGAATGTATCCGTGATTTCTTCACCTTTCAAATCATACATCGAGAACTGATTAATGTAAGAATGTTCATCTTCCACAAGTTCAATCTGAATATCATGTTTGTACTCAAGATAATGGAACATACGGCCCATATCGCGGCAAAGAACATCCACCATCGGAGGACTTACGACCATCTGCACGCGGTGCAAACGACCCTTGGTGCGAGCGCGGGCAAGCCAGCGGTCAATCAGGGATAACGTCGTTTCCAAAGTGAGGATGTGCCCACAGCCTTCACAAACCGGGCATTTCTCCGTTTTTTCTGTCATGAGATTCGCACGTACGCGCTTGCGAGTCACTTCCATCAAACCAAACTGAGAAATCGGAGTGGGGCTAATCGGAGCCTTATCGCGGCGGATTGCCTTGCGAAATTCCTGGTACACAATGTCACGATCTGCATCGGTATCCATATCAATAAAGTCGATGACAATCAAGCCACCCACATCGCGCAGACGCAGTTGCTTCGCAATTTCATAGCAAGCATCAATATTCGTTTCGAGAATAATCTTTGCTTGATCTTTACCGTGAACCTTCGGTCCGGTATTGATATCGATCGCCACCAACGCTTCGGTTTGATCGATCACCAAATTTCCACCCCGTGAAAGCGGAACCTGACGTTGCAAGGATCGTGCGTAATCATCTTCAATTTTGAAGTACTCGAACAAACTTTCCGCAGAGCTCCACAGCTTGACTTTATCCAACTTGTCGGACGAGAGTTTCTGAAGTTCTTCGCGAATGGCAAAATATTCTTCACGACTATCGACATAAACGTAGTCGGTGTTGTCACTGAAATATTCACGAATCGTTTGATCCACAGAATCGGATTCTTCATAAATGCAAGTTTCCGCCGGTTGATTTTCAAAATTCTGCTTCGTCAACTCCCACTTGCTTTCGAGATCGCGCATCTGTTTGGAAATTTCAAGTTCGGATTCACCAAGACCGTTAGTCCGGACGATATAACCGACATCGCGACCTTTTAAGTGGCGAACGACTTTCTTGAATTCACGACGTTTATGTGGATCGCGTTCGCGTTTAGAAACACCCACAAAATTGGTGCCTGGCATACAAACGAGGAAACGCCCCGCAAAACTGAGATGAGTGGTCAAACGGGCACCCTTCGTACTGATGGGTTCCTTGATGACCTGCACCATGATTTCCTGGCCTTCTTTCAACAATTCGTCAATTGAAAGAGCCTCTTCAGCAGAATCGTCATCCTCTCCATCTCCAAATTCACGGCGAAGGGACAAATTACGATCCACAGCATCATCTTGGTGTAAAAAACCGGCCTTTTCCAGACCGATATCAATAAAAGCAGCTTTCAGCGCAGGAAGCACTTTTTGGACAACACCCTTATAAATATTGCCGAGAACGCGATTAGATGTCACGCCCTCCACAACAAGTTCCACGAGTTCACCATCTTCCATGATGGCTATTCGTTTTTCATAAGGTGTCATACTAATCAAAATGCCGCGCTTGGAACTTTGTGTTGACATTAAAACTCCTAGAGGTACAAAAATCTTTGGGTTTCAAAGAAAAAACCCAAGATTCACAAATATAGTATTGTGGATTAACTGTTGAGATGCGAAGGAGGAACGGAAGCGCTTTGGCGGACATTTGTCACATGCTTTTGAACCAAATGATTCGCGATTTGGCCTACTTGCTCAGTTAGCCACATCCAGGAAAGGGATCCTTCGGAATAATTTGCTTCCCCGAACATTTGAATGCGCCCCTCTCTCCGAAGAGCATCTACTTGCCTCAAAGCCGCCCGATCCCCACTGGGGTAGATGGCATAAGTAGTTCCCCCGAATTTATTCAAAATGCTGAACGCAGGCACATCAGAAGGCCCATCGGCAATGTAAATCATATTCTCGAAAGGAATTCGCCGATTATTTTCTTCAATTTTTGAATTGACATCAATGGTGCCAGGATATTTATTCGCACCCTTATTGATCTCAAATAGGAATCGCGTTTTAGAGGTATTATCGAGGGCGCTCGCAATCTGAGAAATCTCCGCTTCTTCCTCTATATTCATATCATCTTTGAAACCAGGGGGCGCTGGGGATTCAATAAACTCACAGCCGAAAATACCATCCACATAAGGGGCCACGGCACTTCCGCGAATCGTTTCAGCAAAGCCCGTACTCACCACATAATGCTCCAGCCGGATTCCTAATGTTTGGTAGAGAGGGTTCTGTTCAATGAGAAGTTTGATTGAAGGTAACAGTTCAGGAAGCCCCGGGTAAAAGTGGAGCTCGGCACCACATTCGCGTAAAATCCGGTTAGAAAGACCTCTCATCAGACCGCTTTTGACATAGGTCAAAATATGATTAAGATAATTCGTGTCGCGATTCACTTGTATTCCACGCTTTGCATAGTAAGCGCCGAGTCGATTCACCTCGCTCCAAAAAGTCTTCCCTTCTATTCCGTAACGCTTAAACAAAGGTTCTTGCATGTACCCGCTGATAAGCGTTTTATCAAAATCCCATACCATCGCAATGATGTTTTGTTCAAAAGGAGCTGTATTCAAAAAGCCTCACGGAGTAATAAAATAATCTTCTGGATTTATAGGTTGCCCATCATACCGAACTTCATAATGCAAACTTGGGCCTGTGGTGCGACCACTCTTCCCCACAAGGGCAATCGGGGCTCCGCGTTTCACATGAGTTCCCGGAGAAACCAGCACTCGATCTAAGTGAGCATAAAACGTTTTCACTTTGTCTGTATGCTCAATTTTAAGAGAAAGCCCTAGGCCTCGATGGGTGCGAACGTCCATAACCACCCCAGCCCCTGGAGCGATCACCGTGTCACCGACCTCGGCTGAAAAATCAACACCACGATGGGGTAATACCTGTTCCGTAAAGTGATCGTAAACCAATTCAAAATGGTTTATAATATTTTCATGTTTCTTCAGTGGATGCAACAATGGCAACGCTTCCGCGCGTTCTGGATTTGCCAAAAGCGAATCGCGCAAATTGCGAAATGTCTTGTAGGTTTCACTAAATGAAGGGGAACCCTTTATTTTCAGAGGCTCTTTCCCCTTCACCGCGGGGACGTAAATCCCCCCCATATGCACCGCACTATCACGAAGGGAGGTAGAGGCCTTCATTTGTTTTTCTATCGAGTGGGTGGTTTTCTTGATATTCGAGATGGTTTCTTGGATATCCTGATTCTGCTTGTACAGTTCAAAAATATGACCATCTGTTACTTTCTCCCACAGTTCTAAAGGAGAAAACCAGAAAAATCCGCCAATTGCCACAAAGCTTCCAACAATCCACCACAGGGGGCGCAACAAAGAAACGCGGACGATCTTAGGCCGATCCGTTTTCTCAGAAAAGAGATGAATGTCAATCTTTTTCACTACTGGAGAATAATCCTTTTTGACAGCGTCTTTCTAGATCACGAATGCGTGCTTTATTTTCTTCAATGGCGCCAACAAGCTCCACCACAGCAACGTCCTCTTTCAAGGTCTCCAAAGACCCTTCTTGAAGGGAACGCAACAAACGCTTCCCCAGAGACTCGTACTTTGACTTCAACCGAGACTGCTCCGCAACGAGATCTACGCGCAAAAGAACCGCTGAAGCGCAGTTGAGAGCACCATTCTTAAGCTTATTTAGCGGTGTTTCGGACATAATGGATCTCCTAGATGCCTCTTAAAATAGTAGTTTTTACATCACAAAACAATGGAGATTCTTTTATGAGCCGTAGTGAGCGTAGAAAGTCAAAGCAAAATGCCAAAAATTTTGTTCCAAAGAAAAAGAAAAATTTGAATAACGTTGTTATCATTGTTCTAGCGGTTGTTGCTGTCGTCGCTTGGATCGCCTATATTATGGCTCGGAATGCTACTTAAGAAAGGAATTGAGATAAAATGAAATTTCAAGTCACTAAATCGACTTTACAAGATGCCCTTCAATCAGCACTCAGCGCGGTACCTAATAAATCCACGCTTCAGATTCTGAACAATTTTTCGCTACGTCTTGAAGGTAATTTCTTAGAGATTAGCGCTACGGATCTTGATTTGGGCATCCGAGTTCAAATTGAAGTTCAAGGCGAGCGGGACGGCGCGGTTGTCGTCAACGCACGCAAACTTTCTGAACAAATTAAAAGCCTCGTTGACCCTAAAATCACAACGATCTCTTTTGATGTACAGGATTATCTCACCACCATTCGTTGGAGTGACAAAGGAAAGGCGACAATCACGGGCTTTGATGCAAGCGATTTTCCTCCGTTCCCAGAAGTTACGGAAGGCGATACCCTTCAGCTCGGAAAGGGCGAATTGGCATTCCTTGCCGACAAGACATTGTTTGCGACCTCGAACGACACGACTCGCATGACTCTGAACGGTGTTTTTCTGGAAACGAAAGAAGGCAAGCTCACCATGGTCGCTACCGATGGCCATCGTTTAGGTCGGGCCTTTATTGATCAGGAAAATGCAACGCTGACTCGTGGTGTCATCATTCCTCCGAAAGCGATTCAACATGTTCTCCGCGCCATTTCGAACGATGCCACATTGGAAATTCATATTTCCTCCACGCATGTTCTTTTCAGCAGCGACGGCGTTCAGGTCATTTCCAAATTGATCGAAGGTCCGTATCCGAAATATGAAAACGTTATTCCGCTGAAGTTTGAACGCACCGTTCAGGCAAACACAACGGATCTTTTGAACAAGATCCGTAGCGTCATCTCCATGGCAAATGCGCGCACTCGTCAGATTCGTCTTCAGTTCGAAGGCAACCAACTCGATTTGAGTGCAAACGACCCCAATGTCGGTGGCGATTCTACCGAAGCTCTTGCCGTGACACACAACGGCGAAGGCTCCTTTAGCATCGGCTTCAACGGTCAGTACTTATCCGAAATTCTCGGAATGTGTCCCTCGGAAGAAGTGCTCCTTAAAATGAACAGCCCCGTAGGCGCCTGCATTATCGAACCCGTGGGTGAAGGGCTTGACTTTACTTTCTTACTCATGCCACTTCGTCTTGTTGACGACTGAGTTTGTTCACAATTTTCAAAAACACAAGAGCTCGAAAGGGCTCTTTTTTGTATCACTCTTATGGCCTCTCTTATTCGCAGACGAATCAATAAAAAAATCACCAAAGCCCTTCACGATTTTCCTCTCATTGAAGAGGGCGATCGCGTTCTCGTAGGAGTCAGTGGCGGAAAAGATTCTACGACGCTACTTTTGGAACTCAACAATCGCCGCGGCAAAACGGGGCCTCATTTCGAATTGGGAGCCGTTCATATTCAAAGCGATTTTGCCGACCCTTCGCCTCGCGTGTTTATCAAAAATCTTGAAAAGCAATTAGACATTCCCTTCTATTACCTCGATATTGGCGTTGAAAGGCGCCTCCAAGAGGGTTTTAAGCTCAATTGCTACTGGTGTTCCACACAAAGACGCTTAGAGCTCCTGGAGTTCGCAAGAACTCATAATTTCAATAAGATCGCTCTCGGGCACCACATGGACGATATTGTGGAGACCCTTTTGATGAATATGCTTTACAAAGGGGAAATCTCAGGAATGCCTCCCCTCGTCTCTTACGAAAAATATCCGATCAGTATTATTCGCCCTTTATGTTACTGCGAAGAGGAAGAACTTCGCGCCTACATTAAGGATGCAGGGCTTTCTCAATTTACATGTACTTGTAACTTTAGCAACAACAGTCATCGCAAAAGAATACGTGAAGAAATCAAAAGCCTCACGCAAGGAAATTCCACTCTCAAGCAGAATTTGTTCGAAAGTATGCGCCACATCAAATCAGATTATTTGTTGTAAAAGCCCTAGTGTTCTGGGCTCCCTTCGATAATCCATTCGCATAGAGATTCAATGTTTTCGTAGTCTGGTAAAAAAGATTTAGGATTACCACTTCGAACACGCTCAATAAAATTACTCCAAGCCTGTTCATTTTTGCCTTCAAGTCCCAAATGCTCTTCAATGGCTCCGCGAGTCCACACCCAAATGCCTTTTTTGCGAAGCTTGATGTGTATGTTTTCCAAATGTTCACGAGCTTCTGGCAAGGCCGCCATCATCGCGTAAGCCTCTGAAGCGGAAATACGAGAATGTCGACTGACGGGGAGACCGTTCACCAAACGGAGTTTCTCCTGCAAAGAAAGTTCCCGGAAAAGTCCTTTGCAAAATTCAATATCTTCATCATGGTAATCCAAAAAGCCATCGTTGACAGCATTATTAAACGCATAATCCAAATCTACAATGGAGCGTACAGGCATATCCATGGCGGTGAGAACTTGCATACTTTTGCGCGTGTTGCTCACACCCCCTTGTCGCACTAAAGCACATTTAATCAGCGCGAAAGATTGTCCTGTCATCTTTTCAAATAATGCCGGTAGTACACGCCACTCCGTCTTCCCTTCCGTAAGTAACACATAATCTGCAAAAAGAAGTTCATTACTGTTGCTTAAAGAAAACAACATTTGCAATTGCGATGGCGCATCTTGTACCACCAAACGCACCGCATCTTCCATTCTTTTCCGCATAAAAGTACCGCGTTCGCGATTTTTGCGAATTAAAAGTGAAGTGCTCACATCTTCGCTCGTGACCATTTGTGCGGAATGCGTGGCAAATACGACTTGGTAACCTTCTTTGGAAAGCGCCTTTAACGCTACACGCACCAATTCTACTGCCTGCGGGTGCAAGTAAAGTTCTGGGGAATCGATCAGGAATAATGTGCGACGCCCGTAATGATTGTTGTGATGTTTTTTCGTGTCCGCAAGATAGCGCACGAGTGCCATTTGAATTGCGCGTTTAGAACCCGCACCCATCTTCTGAATATTGCGTTCAAAACCATCATCCTCATCCATAACACTCAAAGTTGCAGCCATCAAAAACGACTCTAAAGTAGGTGAAGGAATATCGAGTTTTACATTAACGCTAGGAAAAAGCGGTTTTAATTTTTCGTTGACGCCCCGCTCAAAATCGGAAAGTTCCTCTGCCCGAGTCTCGCTCCCTGGAGCAAGCAGGTCATAAAATTTTTTAATAAGTTCGTTAAACTCTTTGCTGAAGCGGCGTTCGAGGGGTTTAAAAATTTCATGCAGAATTTTAGTGAAAGCCTGATCCCCTTCAAAATCCCATATTTGAATAGGTGATGGGAATATGCGCGAAAAGGCGGCTTCAAAACCATAGGGCGCTTGAACCCACTCGCCCTTTTTTTTCTTTCCTTCCTCACCCCAATCCAAAACCCAGAATTCTACATTCTCAGGATTATCTCCTGGAACACGTTGACAACGTTGTACACGAATAGCACCATCTCTCAAATACGGTTTAATTAAGCCGATCTGATCTTCGGGGAGACGATCCAATACCGATTCAGAGATCCCTTCAAAAAGACCATCCACTTCCACTGGCTGGTTCGTGTCATCAAAAAAGGAAACATCTAATGAAAATCGTCGAAGGAGCCAACGAATTCCCATTAAAATATTTGTTTTGCCGGCATTATTATACCCGATTAAAGCGGTAAAATTGCTCAAAGGAAAAGTTTCGCGACGGATGGAACGTAAATTGCATATCGTAATGGAAGTCAAACGTAATATTGGTTGCATATCGATTAAACTAAATAAAACAGCCCCTATAAATTCAAATTTCAGCGTTTTTTCTACTTTGAATATATGCTTAACTTTTTAAAAGATATCCCCGTCATTGGTATTCTTCGAGACATCCCAGAAGGCGAAGAAGTGGCCTGCGCGAACACCGCATCAAAAGCAGGTCTCAAGTCCATCGAAGTCACCATGAATACCGCTAATGCGCCCTTCATTATTGAAAGACTCAAAGCCGCATGTTCTCCCTTAGGCATTATGGTGGGTGCAGGCACGGTCCGCACCGTTCAAGATTTTGATCTCGCGAAAAACGCAGGCGCAGAATTCATGGTCGCCCCGAGTACAATCTCTGCTGTCATTCAACGTTCTGTTGCAGCGAACCTTCCGATTATTCCAGGAGCGCTTTCCCCTACCGAAGTACAAACGGCATTTGAATTGGGAGCCACCTGCGTGAAAATTTTTCCCATTAACGCCGTGGGAGGAGCGTCCTACATTCGCGACCTACGAGGCCCATTCCGTGATGTTCCTCTGCTTGCCTGCGGAGGTGTTAGCGAAAATAATGTTCAGGATTATCTTGAGGCGGGAGCCAATTTGGTCGCTTTTGGTGGTAGCATCTTTAAGCCTCTCTGGATGCGCGAACACCAGTGGAATTTAATTGAAGAAAAATTAAAGATCTTTTTAACGGCCGTCAAAAAAGCAAAGCAATAAAAAAAAGCCCCCGAAAAGGGCTTTTCTAATTTCAAAATTACTTTACATTTTCATTCTGGCTTTACAGATATACATGGCATCGTCTGCCGCATGGAGCATGTCATCCATTTGTTTGTAGTTATCGGTAGAGTGAACGATACCGTAAGCGAAACTTGCAATCTGATCCACAATCGTAATGGGTTTCACCGCTTCGGACATACGATCCACACAAATTAAGGCCCCGTCTTTATCTGTATCTGGGCAAAGAACCATAAATTCATCACCCCCCATACGAAAAAGCATATCGGATTCGCGAAGGACCTTTTTAATACCCGCCACCACAGAACGAAGCATTAAATCACCCGCCTGGTGCCCGTGCCTATCATTGACTCTTTTAAGATCATTAAGATCCAAATAAATCAACGCAAAATGAGTTCCGTAACGTGTGCAACGAGCAAACCATTCGCGGAGGGTGAACATGGCATGACGACGATTGTATGTTTGAGTCAAATCATCGGTGAGCGAAATTTCTCTAATCGTACGGAGAGTCTGCGCCATGCGAATATGCACAGCAACACGGGCGAGTAAAATTTCGGGGACAAAATTTTTACAAACAAAGTCAGAACCACCCACATTAAAACCTTCGATCACACTTTTTGCATCTTCGCGAGCCGTTAAGAAAATAATAGGGAGATCATCGATGGGGAATCTTTTGCGAATTTGAGCACACGTTTCGTACCCATTCATTCCGGGCATCATCACATCCAGGATAACCAAATCCACATGTTTTGTCTCCAGAAATTTAAGAGCGGCTTCCCCTGATTTGCTCAAAGAGGCTACATAACCCGCTTCATTCAAAAAATCTCCGACAACCTGCAAATTCGTGGGATTATCATCCACGACTAGTATCTTACCCTCAGCCATTTTTATTCCATCCTTTCTTGCCTTCGCGAGCACAAACACAATCTATCGAAATTACAAACAAATGAATCGAATTTCATTCAGCGGGAAAAATAGCCTCTCCTTAAAAGATTTGGAAAGGGGCTCTTCAAAATTTTACAAGGTTCTGATTTCGCGCTAGATTCAAGGTTACAAAAAAACAAGTTGTGGATTTTGAGGAATAAAACCCATTTTGTAACAAAGCGAAAAAAACAAAGAAAGAGATAATTTCCGATCATCTGTGAAGGAATAGTCTATTACGTTGTAATAATTCTCCATAATTTTTTCCGGAAGTGCCACTGGGTAGTAAGAAAGCCATTTGGTTAAAGAGGCTTTGCGATCTTCTTTAAAATGCGTTACCGACAAAGTCACGTCATCAAGAAAAGCATCGAGCTCTGAGCGATACTCAGACGTTAATGCGGAACGGTGAATGCTCCAGGCACCAAAAACAAAAGGAAGCCCCTGCCAATCCAACCACAGGGAGGCAAGGTCATAACTGAATTCAAATGTCCCCGCCACGTCTTCTAACAAGGCTTCATCGCCAATCAACAGACGGGCATCAAAGGTTGAATCAAAGGGGACACTAGAGACAAACTCTGGCCGCACCTGATACCGAAGCTCCGCCAAAATTTGAACAAGAGCCACAGAAGTTCGACTCTGCGTAGTCAAGTGTACTCGCCGCGAAGACAATTGCTCAAAGGGATAGTGAGAGAATAATTTCACAGACCGGACCTCCAGTTTGCACGAGGTACACAAGTCAGGGGCAAGGACAAATTTCTCTGGAGTTAGGGCATAGCCTATGGATGAGGCCGGAGCCAAATGGATTTCACCCACCCTTAACAGCGAAACGAGTGCACTTGGAGGCCCCTCTACAAAGGAATAACTGGGGTACTTAGTCTCTTTTCCAAGAAAATCGTGAAAGAAGGGGGCGCAAACAAGAAAAGGGATACGACCGATGCGCAGGACCATACGAAAAAAATTTAACTTTTTGCCTGTTGTTTTATTTTCTTTTAAACCTTTTCTATTTCAAAACAGAGACATGCCGAAATTTCATGTAAAAAAAACCTCCCTCGGGGAAGACGAAAAAAGCCTCGTTTTTAAAGGCAAAGTGATCGAAGGTCCTATTAATAAGGGCATGACACTTGAAATCCCTATCACTGAAGCCGCGACAATCAGCATGAAAATCTACGACATCGTTCATTTCGAAAAGCAGCGCGATGAAAGCAAACGAGTCGGATTGATTATCGATTTTGCTGAAGAGCCTGAAGCACTCGAAATTGTGATGAGCCTGAATATTGCTGAAGAAGAATTGACTGTAAACTAAAGAAGTGGACCTGATGCGGCGGACGTCGCACGCAGGTTCAACCCACTACAATTCAAGCAGTAGGCCTGCGCGCAGATATATGAAATTGCCATATTTGCGTAATTCTTGATACCCTCCTAACAGCAGTATCGAAGAATTTTTTCCATTCTTAATATCGAAACCACCACCGACTTTCCAAAGCATCTGGGCATCCTCTCCAAACGCATAACCAAAGTCTGCAGTGACCACAGGAAGGACTTGTCGTCCAATGGGTAACCGAACCCACAAGCTACCAATCACTGGCACCAAATCAATGCCGTCTATAGTTTCGTAACCTACACCAACGCCCGCAAAAACCATTTCATCGGCCGGAAACCACCAATGGCCGACTAAATCCAAGTTACAATCTTTGATGGTTTCTGTGGGGTTTAAAGACCCGATCGTAAAATCCGCAGTGAAGCCCGCCTCGGCTGTAGAAAAGGCACCAGAGAGGCCTAAAGCAGCAGCGGTCAGCCATGGGAGCACTTTCATAGAGGATGGCCCCCTATCGTCACCACGAGCCTCTCTTGCCCAACCACCGCCACGTTCTCGCTTAAAGGACAGAAAGAAACCCTTAAACATCGCCGTGTTCATAGAAAGAAAATAATACGCACTCCGCGATAATTTGGAAACTGAAAGAAAAATAACGAGTAATGACAAAACAAAAGAGACAAAGAAAATCGGTTTCCCTGTAGCGAGTAAAATCGCATTAAAAACAATCAAAAGTATACAGAGGTGTGGCGTAAACCAACGCAATAATTTGTGAGAAAAAAACAGATAAGCAAGCAAAGGACGTAAAGGATTCAATAGCGGCAAATAGGAAAAAAGATAATTGTAATTCGCGCGTCCAATACGAATCTTTCGACGATATTCGCCAACGCCTTCTTTGGACGTCTTTTCTGTGCCAATAGCACTAGAAACAAAAGTGCAAAAAAATCCTTTTTGGAGAATTTTCACCGTGATAAAAAAGTCATCCATTATACTTTTTTTCGTGGGTAGTGAAGTAAATAAATCATTGCGAATAGCATACAAGGCACCGTTGCCTCCGATGAGCAAATCCAAAATTCCTTCAAATTTTTTTATCTCAGATTCCAAATCCCAATAGGAGCTTTCTCCCTGACCCAGTAAACTGTCACTACTATCGGAGAGAATTAAATGGCCACAGGTACAACCTATTTTTCTGTCCCGAAAAGGTTCTACCAATTTGCGAATTACATTGGGAAAAAACATGGTGTTGGCGTCGCAGAATACAAGAATTTCACCATGAGCTTCTTTCTGAAGACGATTGAGCATGGCGGCTTTGCCTGCATTTTTGTGAGCCTTAATTAATATGATCCCTTGATCCGCATAACGCGAAACGATTTCCGCGGTCGCATCCACAGAACCATCATCACCGACGAGTATTTCCAACAATTCCTTAGGATAATCAAGCTCTAAAAAATTTTTCAATTTCTTTTCGATAATTTCCGCCTCATTGTAAGCGGAAACTAAAATGCTCACTTTCGGAAGAAAAGGTTCATTCGAAGTAGGAACCTGTTTACGCTTAAATATTTCACTTAAAAAAGGAAGTGTAACTGGAAAAATCACATAACAATGAAGCAATAAAAATAGAGTGATCCAAAATGCTATTTCGACAGGAAACATATTCATTTCGATATCCACTCCTTTTCTTTTTCTAAAAATTGGAAAAGCAACAAGCGCAAATCATCAGCTTCTAGCGTTTGTGTCAATGTTAAAACCGTGAGCCCACTCGGGGCAATCACCACAAAAGAAGGAACCCCATTCAGCTCCCAAACATCAAAAAAACAACGTTCTGGTGTATTCTTCTTATGATCACACAGAATGCTATCCTTCGAATCCACATTTAACTTCACAGGATGGAACCGCGTATTTAAAATTTTTGCCGCATTTTTATCTGCAAAAGCGTTGGATTCCATTATCCGACAAGGAACACACCAATCGGCATAGATGTCCACAAAGATGAGTTTGTGATCTTTTTCTGCTGTTTTCAAAGCTTCTGAATAAGATTCCCAGCGAATGGGAGAATCATTTGCGCATAATACCGGAGAAGTAAAACCAAGATACATTAGCAAAGAAATTACGAGAACAGAATGTTTCATGGATGAACCTCTTTTTTAGGACGCAGGGGAGAATGCATTTGGTTGATATCGTGTAGTGGCTTTCTGTTCTGAGGGAATTTCACATGATGTCTTTCCCCTCCCTCATTTCTTTGCCTCGTGTGCTTTCCCACTAAAGAATCTATGCGAGCAACGGCCGCTATTTGAAAGGGCTCCCACAAATCAGGATCGCGTTTGATGTTTTCTGCTTCTGCTTCAAAAGAAGCTCTTGTATAGCCGTATTTTTTTAAGACTTCTGTGCGCGCAATACGACCATCGGGAGAAATTTCTCCATATTCTCTGGATACCACTCGAAGTTCGATGTAGGCATTCACAAAGTTTTCAGAAACAGTCGAACCATTCTCAACACACGCGCTGAGAAAAAGAAAAAGACTCCCGAGAAAGAGTCTACTCCTGAATGTCCAACGCATTTTCAAAAAGTCCATCCACATATTCCTGTTTGCTAAAAGGAACGAGCTGGTCTATACGTTCTCCCATACCGACCCAGCAAATTGGGATTTTCAAAGCACTCGCAATACCGAGCAAGGAACCACCGCGAGCAGTACCATCAAGCTTAGTGACCACGAGACCCGTTAAAGGAAAGCTCTGATGGAATATTTTTGTTTGACTAATCGTATTCTGACCGGTATTACCGTCGATCACAAGCCAAATATCGTGGGGATAGGCTTCATCCTGTTTTTTCATGACCCGGACAACTTTCCGCAGTTCTTCCATCAAATAATCTTTATTGTGCAAACGACCCGCCGTATCAATGATAACAATGTCACAGCCACGAGCCTTTGCCGCCTCACACGCATCGTAAGCAACCGCCGCCGGATCCGAACCTTCTTGGTGGTGCACAAATTCCGCCTCCGAACGTTCCGCCCAGACTTCCAGTTGCTCAATAGCTGCGGCACGGAAAGTATCCCCAGCAGCGATAAGCACTTTATGCCCTTCGCTTTGGAAACGCTTCGCCAATTTACCAATAGTGGTGGTTTTGCCAGCGCCATTGACCCCTATAATCAAAATCACATGCGGGTTCCCCTGCACCCTAAACGGAGGTGGATCCACCAACAAACGCTCCGCTTCGGAACGAAGAATTTTCAAAATTTCGTCTTGCGAAAGCGATTTGCCGAGGGCATTTTCCCTCAAAGCATCTGTGAGCAAAAAAGCGGCTTCTGTGCCGACATCCGCTTTGATTAGATGCTCTTCAAGCTGCTCCAGCATTTCATCGGTGACTTTTCCTGCACCGACAATCCCTTTCAACTCTCCAAGAATCGCTTCTCGAGTTTTAGAAAGCCCCGATTTAATGACAGACAATAAACCCATTACAGAAAACTCTTCACGCTATCTACAAGGCCGTACGTCACCGCCTCTTCCGCTGACATAAAATTATCGCGTTCCGTATCGCGTTCAATCTGTTCCACGGTTTTTCCGCTTTGGTCGGCAAGTATTTTCCCTGTAATCCCACGAATGCGGAGCATTTCCTCTGCCTGAATCTGGATGTCACTCGCAGGACCCACCATTTCGCCCTGAATGAGCGGCTGGTGAATCAAAACGCGGGCATTGGGCCACGCGTAACGCTTGCCCTTGGTCCCCGCAGTCAAAAGGACCGCTCCCATAGAGGCCGCCTGTCCACAACACACTGTCACCACATCGCTCTGAATGGCATTCATACAGTCATAAATAGCAAGGCCACTCGAAATAACACCACCTGGGCTATTGATAAACAAGACAATATCTTCATGATTCAAGGAATCCAGATAAAGCATGCGCTTCACAAGACTTTGCGCGCTTTCATCATCTACTGCACCCCACAAAAAGAGGCGACGGTTTTTCGTAAGGTATTCTTCTGCGACCTTCATAAACTCAGGGGTCTTTTCAGTTTCCTTTTCACATTCAGCTTTCATTCAAATCTCCATAGACAAAAAAAGGCGAGAACTTCTCGTCTTAATTTAGAAAATCAACGGATGATTCGTTGGACAGCAATTCCGCTTCCGGTCTGAACACGGACAAAATAGACCCCTGCCGGGAGCTTTGCCACTGAGATTTCCATTTCAGCGTCCGCTCCATTTTTTGAAGCCACGAGACGTTGCTGAACATCATACACATGAACCTTTTCCACAGAGCCCACAGAGTTATAGATATGCAAAGTATTCCCTTCAACTCTCACATTGATGCCTTTTAGAGTTGAAGGCTGATTTTTGCTCTTGATTCCCTGAATGGATCCCTTCGGTTCCACAAACTTGGAAAGGAGATGAACATAAGCCACCTGGTAACCCAAAGAAGGCTCCGTAAGCGACCAGGAATTCAGCGGCCAATTCGTGTTGAAATCCTTATACATCTTGGCATCCGGCTCCCCGATAGGAACGGTCTCAGCAGTACATTTCGCGTTATTTTCTGTTCCCCCACAACTTTGATTATCGCAGCAAGCATCCCATGTGTAAGAAGAATTCGGCCCACCCGCCAAATATCCTGGCGCAGGACCAGAGGTCGAAACGCCATACGCATCCCATTTCGCACTCCCGTCCGCAAACCAGGTATGATAAATCTGAGTCACGCTATTGCCTGCACCAAAAGCATTCATGTTAGTGAGATATACCATCGAGAAAGGATTCACCCCATGAATATAGTGGAGATAATCCTCGGCGGCATCCGTCTTGCCCGCTTCATTCAAAATCAAGCCATAGTTGCTCTTATAGGAATTGGATCCCCAGTTATAGTCTTTGATGAAAGATCGATAACCATCCGCCCCTATTTTTCCTGCAAAATCTGCTGACTTATTAATTGCCAATTCCAATGCGGCACTCACCTCCCCCTGTACGGTGCTGGAGACATTCTGCATTTTCAAATACCGATACAACATTATATTTTGAGCAATACGGTACTGATCCATGTAATTGGTCCAAGCAAAGAGAGGGAGATCCTTGTACTGGCTTTCAAAAACAGACAAATAATCGGCTTGCCCGGTGTAGGCGTACAGGTATAATGCCGCGTTCATAAAATGGCCAAGCCGCGTATAATCCGTTTCATCTTCCTGGTCTCCAGCGCCTAAACCTGAGGAACCATTCGTGGACGAATTATTATGAAAAAGAGAATCGGGATGCGCGTTGGCCCAAGTCCAAGCTTTTGTTGCAGCCGTATATAACTCACTTGCATAGGTTTTTTCTCCGCGTTCATAAAAGACAATGGCTCCTAAAGCAAACGCCTTGGCTGCTGTAATGGTTGCAATCGTATTCGCAGGACCGTAATAGCTTTTCCCCGTCGCTGCGGATGGAGGAGATGCGGACGCAAGACCCACTAGGCTTAGCACAGAACCGTCAGCGTTCTGCATACGCTTCAACCACGCAATTCCCCACATGGCCTCATCCAGAATATCCGGGATACCATTGCCCGACTCAGGGATGTTATAATCATCGGTAAAGGCCTGGGGAAGTTCCCGATAGGCAAGGAGCATCTCTTCAATGTAACCACTCGCCCAAGCTGTGTACTTATTGAAATCACCCGCATCATACCAACCGCCTTGCAGGTCGCGCACCGTCGATTCATCCGTTTTAGCACTGAAAAGATGTGCCTGTGAATCCTGACCCGCACCCAAGTGGCTTGCGCCATCAGCCCAACCGGCCCCTGCATAGGTGGCCTCTTTTGCAAACCCCGCCCGTTGGTAGAAAAACATACGCACAGCCTGTTTCAAAACGTCATTGTAGACATCCGTTGCTATTTTAAAAGTGTAAGATTTCACGTTTTTGGAAACATCCAACACATAATACGTTCCCGCAGTAGTAACACTGGAAAAATCAAACCACCAGATTTTGTCACCGGAAGCGGCATCCGCAGCACCACTTGCGTAGGCTACCGGAGCCCCCTCATATACTGAAGTCCCCGAAGCCGAATCGATCACCTGATAAACGGAGCCCGGTGTAAATGAACGCGCACTGTCACTTCCCAATTGGGGATCCCGAATCACGGCTGTTTTGGTCGCACTCGGCCGGTATCCAAACTGGTCCACCGTAATAAACGGGGAAATGTCCTGCGCAAAAAGCGAAGACAATAAAACCGCAAAGGCAAATAAAGTCTTTTTTTGAAAATTCATAGCTGACCTCAGCAAAGGAAAAAAAGTCTAATTGAAAGATAAATTTTATTACCTTGTAAGCAATAGGGCTCAAGAAGCCATTACACAATTCTTTTTGCAATAATTTTTGCATTGTGCCAAACACAACACTATTTCTGCTGTTTTGGAACCAAGAATTTAAAAATTCCACTTGTAGTGCAATAAAAAAGACACCCCTTGCGGAGTGCCTTGTTTGAGGAGGGAAGGAATAGTCGTCTACGAAACCATTACTGAATGGTCAACTTGCGAGCCTCCGCACTTTTCTTTTTCGTGAATGAAAGACGCAGCACTCCATCTTCTACGGAGGCACCGATGTTTTCTCTATCGACTTCTTCGCTGAGGCGGAAAGAGCGCTCATAAGTGACCTCGGCTTCTCCATTTTTCCGAGTCGCTTTAATGGTCAGTGCGTTACCCTCGACATTCACTTCCACATTTTCCTTTTTGACACCGGGAATTTCGACTTCCAGAGTGTATGCCCCATCCTTTTCAGAAACAGAAGCGCGCGGAGTAATCGAGCAGTTCGCGGCCTTCTCCGAATCCGTAAAAGAATCGAAGAAATCCCGAAGTCCAGAAAACGTGGCAGGAACCAATTGACTTGTGTACATAACGTATCTCCTTGTTGTTTCAATCTTTTGTCAGCATCTGTTGTTGATACTGGTGAATTTCATTTTCTGTGATGACTAAAGCAATTCCCATGCCAAAGCCTATTTTGTGCTCTTATGCTCTTTTTTTGCGCTATTGATTGCAAAATGAAACAGATCTTTTCCTTTCCGAACCTCTTACCGCTTCATTTTGAAAAAACGTTAAAAGATTTTGATCCTTGCCAATAATATGCACAAAACGAGCCCGATATATAAAACCGGGGCTTTTTCCCTGAATTTGCAGAAAGGTGAAAGGCTCTTTGTTTTAGACGATAACACGAAGATTTATATTTTCACCAAAATAATTGTTGTATTCTACTTTTCGGAGTCTTTATGGAAATCAAATGGTTAAACCCCGATGCCTCTTTTGATCGTCTCGTTTTGGCTGGTGATATTGGTGGCACAAACGCTAACTTAGGCTTGGTGGGTTACAAAGCCGGCAAGTTTACCCTTATTCTCGCCGTGGATTATCCTTCTTCCTCCCTTTCCGGTCTTCAAGAACCTATTGCCGAAACCCTCAAAATAGCCGCAGAACGCCGCTCGGATCTTAAACCCTCTCATTGCTGCATCAGTGCCGCGGGTCCTGTAGCGAATAACCGCTGTGTCATGACAAACCTTCCCTGGCATGTGGATGGTAACACGCTTTCGGACGACATCGGAATTCCGGTTCTTATTGTGAATGACTTTGTAGCTATTAGTTATGGCATTCCGACCCTCAATGTGGAAAACCCGGAACAGATTCATAAACTGAGACATCTTGATGAATCCCTCCCCGTCCCGCAACCCACCACAAAGGCGGTGATCGGTCCTGGAACAGGCATAGGCGTTTCATTCCTCGCCTACGATGGAGTGAAATATATCCCTGCGTCTTCCGAAGGGGGACACATGACGTTCGCCCCATTCGATGCGGAAACGCAGAGTTTCCGTGATTACATGGAAAAAAAATTAGGAACCGCACCCGGTGTGGAGCCCCTCGTCTCCGGCTTAGGTCTCAGTCACATGTATGATTGGTGGAAAGACACCAAGGGGATTCCCGATAATGAAGCGTTTCAAAAAATTGAAGCGACAAAATCTTCCGATCGTCCCAAATACATCAGCCGCGCAAGTGATACGGATCCTGTCGCCGCTGAGATGATGCGTCTTTTCGTAAAAATGCTCGGTCGATTTGCAAGCGATGTATGCACCTTGCTACTTCCCTTTGGCGGCTTTTACCTTGCAGGCGGGATCGTACAAAAAGATCTCCGCTGGTTGGAACGCGATAACCTTTTTATGCAATACTTTGAAAAGAATTATAACCCGAATATCAGCCCGCTTCTTAAAAAGATTCCGGTGTATGTGATCAAGGATTATAGCATCAGCCTTTATGGGGCAGCGAACGCGAGTCTTGATTTGCAGAAATAAAATTGATTTTTAGAAAAACCTAATATTCCATTTTTTCCTTTTTGAGTCCCGTTTTTTGCGGGACTTTTTTTAATCTCTTAGATTCAATTTCGCGAGGCCCCCATGCGAAAGTGATTCCTCGTCTCTCCTTTTTCTCTCCCGATTCTGAAATTTTTCTTTTTTCCCTCCGGAATAAAGGTTCCTTAGATTGGGACCCCTCCATGAAGCTTTATGATTTTTTTATTTTTGGGGCGCTTCGATTTATGTCTAAAGGCGGCCCATCATAGGCCAAAGGAAAAAAATGCCCGCATTCAACCCTAACGCCCAGCGCATGCTTATTTCTGGAAATGAAGCCTTAGCGCTTTCCATGCTTCATTGCAATGTCCAGGTGGCAGCCGGTTATCCTGGCACTCCATCCTCCGAAATTCTCGAAAACTATTCCGAAATAGGTGGCTTTGCTCAGTGGTGCCCGAACGAAAAAGTGGCCGCTGAAGTGGCCCTTGGCGCGGCTTTTGGCCATGCGCGCTCCGTGGTGACGATGAAGCATGTGGGTTTGAATGTCGCAAGCGATACACTTTACACCGCCACATATACAGGGGTTCAGGGCGGCATGGTTTGGATCGTTGCCGATGATCCCGGTCAGGGCAGCTCCCAGAACGAACAGGATACCCGCAACCATGCGAAAGCCTCCGTTTGTCCCATGTTCGAGCCATCCAATTCCCAGGATGCCTACGATATGCTTCGCCTCGCTTTTAAAACCAGCGAACGCTTTAATATCCCCGTGATTCTCCGGATGACGACCCGCGTGGATCATTCCAAGTCCATCGTCATTCCAGCACAAGATCGTTTGGATGCGCTCGTCCCTGATTTTGTCCGCGATATTCCGGCCCGCGTCATGGTTCCTGGCTACGCAAAACCCGCGGGCCGCAGACTCCGTGCCAAAATGGAAACCCTTGAAAAATGGAACGTGGAAGAAGGCCCGAACGTTATCGAAATGCGCTCCCCCGATCTCGGCATTATCACCGCTGGCATTTGCTACCACCATGTGCGCGAAGCTTCCCCGGAAGCGAGTACCCTCAAACTGGGTATGACTTATCCTCTCCCTATGGAAACCATTCGCAAATTCGCGGGCTCCGTGAAACGTCTTGTGGTCATCGAAGAAAATGACCCCTGGCTCGCCGAAAACCTTCGCGCAGCGGGTATCCCTGTAGAATCCAAATATGACCCCATTTTCCGCTTTGGCGAAATGGACGTTAACCGCATTAAGCGAATCCTCGCAGGCGATAAGAGCCCGGATCCCGTTCCTGTCAAAGGGAAAGCTCCCGCCCTTTGTGAAGGCTGCCCACACCGCAGTTCCTTTGCCGTTCTTAAAGAACTGGACTGCATCGTCTCGGGCGATATCGGTTGCTACACGCTCGCGGCCCTTCCCCCATTCTCCTCCATGGACATGATGGTCGATATGGGAGCGGCTATCGGTATGGGTATAGGCCTTCGCCAGGTGCTCCCCCGCGAACAAGCCAAACGCGTGGTATCGGTCATCGGAGATTCCACCTTTGTGCATAGTGGCATCACGGGCCTCGTGCAAATGGCTTACAATAAGCCCGAAACCGGACATGTGGTAATCATCCTCGACAACAGCATCACCGCGATGACGGGGCAACAGGAACACCCGGGCACCGGCCGCAAACTGGATCATTCTCCCACCTACAAACTCGACTATGGTGAAATCGCCAAAGCCTGTGGCATCCCGAATGTGGTGGTAGTCAATCCAGTCAAGGATACCGATGGTTTGAAAAAGGCCGTCCAGGAAGCCCTTGCCAAAGATGAACTGACCCTGATTATTGCAAAGAGCCCTTGTATTCTCGCTCTGAAAAGCATTCTCGCCTGGGAAAAAGCCAACAAGGAAATGTTGGAGAAGGAGACTCAAAAATGAAAACAGTGAATGTGAAATTTGCAGGCCTGGGCGGAACCGGTGTCCTTAAAGCAAGCGACGTTTTAGCGGAACTGACCTTTGAACTCGGTTATGATGTCAAAAAAGCAGAAGTTCATGGCATGAGTCAGCGCGGCGGCTCTATTGCGAGCGATGTTCGTTTCGGTGAATCTGTAGACAGCCCCATGATTCCTGATGGGGAATCGGATTACCTTGTGGTTTTTGCGAAAGACCAAATCCCTGTCAATGAAGCCTATCTCAAAAAGGGGGGCATTCTTTTAACCCCCAAAGACATTGACATTTCCAAGCTGCCTTCTGAAAAAACGCTGAATGTAGCGATGCTCGGCAAATTGAGTACTTATTTTGACTTCCCTGTCGTTCAATGGCAAACCGCACTTAAAAAACTGTTTGCTGAAAAATTCCATGAAGGAAACGAAAAAGCGTTTTTTATCGGTCGTGGTGAAAAGTAAGGCTTTTACGCTCTTGCGAAGCTAGAAACGCATTTCTAGCTTCAGTATCTGGAGGATTATATGAAATGGCTGATTGATCTTTTTACAGTCGCATCTCCGGGACAACAAATAGTTGTTCTTGCACTCACCGCAGCGCTTGGTCTTATGGTTGGACGAATCAAAGTGAAGGGCATTTGTCTCGGTGGAGCAGGGGCTCTTTTTGTGGGTATCGCTCTGAGCCATTTCGGGCTCCGGATTACCCCTGAGGTTCTGCATTTCGCACAGGAATTCGGCCTTATTCTCTTTGTATATACCATTGGTATGCAAGTGGGTCCCGGCTTTATGGATTCCATCCGACGACATGGCCTCGTTTTAAATCTGCTCGCGGTGTCCATTGTCGCTCTGGGTGTACTTGTTACTCTTGCTCTTTACTTCTTTACTGATATGCATAACCACGTACCGGAATTGCTCGGTATGCTCTGCGGTGCTGTGACAAATACACCATCTCTAGGTGCCGCGCAACAGGCTTTTGTAGCTCAGGGAATCAGCCCTGAAGCGGCTCAACTCCCCGGAATCGGCTATGCAGTCGCTTATCCTTTTGGTGTCATGGGCATTATCCTTGTTATGATTTTACTTCGCATAATCTTCCGCCGTAGCCCGGAGAAAGAAGCGGAAGAATACGCAAAGCAGATCACTGCGAGCTCCTCTGATTTTGAATCCTGTACCGTTCGCGTTGAGAATAAAAATCTTTTTGGAAAAACGATTTCTTCAATCCCGAATCTCAGTGCTTCTGGCGTGATTGTTACACGTTATATGCATGAGGATAACATTGAAACCCCTCATGAACAAACTGTGTTGCACGAGGGCGATTCACTTCATTTGGTAGGCATCCCGAATTCCGTCAACGCCCTGGTCACCACTATTGGTTCTCGTTTGGAAAAACCTCTCACTGAAATTTCCTCCAAATTGGTTTCAAAAACCATTCTTGTGACCAATAAAAAGTTTCTCGGGAAAACCATTAAGTCTCTTGCTTTAGCAGACAAGTATGGCGTTACGATCAGCCGCGTCGTTCGTGGTGAATTCAAATTTACAGGGACTCCCAATCTTCGCTTAAAATTTGCCGATAAACTTCTTGCTGTGGGCCCTGAAGATTCTATTGAGGTTGTCGCCAAAGAGCTGGGCAATTCCCTCAAAGCTCTTGATCATCCCGAAATTCTTCCCGCTTTCCTCGGCATTTTTATCGGTGTTATTTTTGGATCTATCCCTATTGCAATTCCAGGAATGCCGGTACCTCTCAAACTGGGGCTTGCCGGCGGTCCCTTAGTTGTTGCGATTTTGCTCTCTCGCAAACGCAGCATCGGGCCATTAAACTTCTTCATGGCCACCAGTGCAAATTTGATGCTCCGCGAACTTGGCATCACATTGTTCCTCACCTGCGTGGGCCTCAATGCGGGCATTCGCTTTGTCGATGTTCTTGTCAATGGAGATGGATTTCACTACATGGCATTGGCAGCACTGATCACGTTTCTCCCACTTGTAATTGTAGGTGTCATCGGCCACTGCATATTCAAAGTGAATTACCTTTCCCTCTGCGGTACAATAGCAGGATCCATGACTGACCCTCCGGCACTTGCATTCGCGAATGCCATTGCCCCTTCAGATGCGACAAATGTAGCCTACGCATCTGTGTACCCTCTCACCATGTTGCTCCGGATTCTGTCTGCGCAAACACTTGCTATTTTCCTCTTTTCGGCAACTGTTTAATGGGATATTCTGACTCATTCCCCAAGCCCCTCTTCAGGGGCTTTTCTTTTTTTGACGTTTTTTAGCAAAATTTTAAAATTTGCCAAGCTATAAATTGTAATTTTGAAATATGGCACAATTTTTGCTATTCTCTGGCAAGATAAGCGCAAAGGTTTTTTTAATCCCCTTGTGTCTTGGTTTTGCCATCCTTTGGAACGGTTGCAAAGAACTTGATGAAGAACCTCCTTGGGTAGAACCACCTGATCGCCCTATGATGCTTTTTACCGACACAACACTTCTCGACTTTTATGAAAAGAAAGTACTTTCCTGGAAACTCAAAACAGCCTACCTCGAAAGGTGGGCAGGAAGCGAAAAGGTTTTTGCTAAACCGATTATTGTGGATATTTTTGATTCCTTAGGTGATAAAGTCGCCTTTCTCCGTGCGGACTCGGGAACTCTCGATACGCGAATGAATTTTGTGTTTGCTTATGGGCATGTTTATGCGTTGACACCTAAAGGAGCTTCTGTCCGCGCCGACTCCCTTCTTTGGCACAAAACCGATAACTTGGTGAAAACGGAAAGTTATGTACGTGTCGTGAGCGAAAATGGGGATGTCCTTCAAGGTCAGGGATTTGAAAGCGATGCTCGTATGGATCACTGGAGAATTCTTTCTAACGTAACGGGCATTTTCCAAGATGCCGCCAAACGCCTTAAAGAAGAAGACGAGAAAGAAAACGAA
>Ga0209467_1001162_pt1 | contig 24818 bp, 16 predicted proteins | sample Higcelwee11metaG_FD_187175 | JGI IMG/M metagenome (GOLD analysis project Ga0209467, IMG submission 187175) | Freshwater pond sediment microbial communities from the University of Edinburgh, under environmental carbon perturbations - High... | ecosystem: Environmental > Aquatic > Freshwater >... | reverse complement strand
GAAAACAGGGGTAAAAGAGGGAAAATAAGGGAAGCGTGACTTTTAGCGCAAGTGGCTTGGAATCAGTGATTTGAGGGTGGAAAAATGGTCGGGGTAGCAGGATTCGAACCTGCGACTTCCTGCTCCCGGGGCAGGAAGCAGAGCTTCGCCGCCGAGCTCCCGGACGTCAAGACCGCGCAGGCGGACAAGAACGACCCCGCCGAGCTGGAGCGGCTCCTCGCCGCCACGCCCTACGACGTGGTGGTCGACAGCGTCCCCCAGGAGAACACCATCAAGGGCATCGCCCGCCACGCCAAGGGCTTGAAGCACTACATCCATTGCAGCTCGACCGGCGGCTACGCCCCCCTCCCCTTCGTCCCCGCCGACGAGACCGCCCCCTACGGCGGCTTCGCCGAGGGCTGGATGGTCAAGCGCGTCCTGGACAACCTGGCGATGAACCTGTTCCTGGAGACCGGCTTCCCGGCGACCGTGCTGCGTCCCTGCTACATCTCCGGCCCCGAGATGCCGCCCCTCGACAACCTGGGCGGGCGGCGGACGGACTTCATCGCCGACGTCCGCGCCGAGGCCGAGCTCGACGTGGTCAACGACGGCCAGGCGCTGCTGCAGCCGGTGCACGTCAAGGACTTGGCGCGCTCGTTCCTGCTGGCCGCCGAGGCGCCGAGGCGGAGCGTCGGACAGATCTTCAACATTTGCGGCGAGCGGGCAGTCACCCTGAACCGCTACTTGGAGCTCACGGCGGGGGCGTTCGGCCTCAAGGCGCGGCTCAAGCACCTGCCCCTGGAGGAGATGCTCCGCAAACACGCCGGGCACATCCACGAGGTGGGGCTGCGTTTTCTGGCGCTGCACATGTGCTTCGACATCTCCAAGGCCAAGGAACGGCTCGGCTACCGCCCCGTCCACAGCGTCGAGGCGACCATCGAGGAAAACGCCCGCTGGGCGGCGAAAGGGAACTAGCCATGGACAGAGCCAGATCGCTAGGGCTGGCTCTGTCAGCCTCCGCCCTATCGCTCGCCAGCTCCCACTGCGAAGCGGGGGAGCTGGCGGGCGGCGGCCACACACAACTCCAAATCCCGCTGGCGCGCCCGGCGCCCAAACTCGATGACCCACGCTGGAACACCGCCGCCTGTGCCTCGGGGTTCATCACCGCCGACCGCTCCTGGCCCACGGCGCAGACCACCGCCCTCTTGCAGGCCAACGGCTCCAAGCTGTATTTCGCGTTCCAATGCCAGACGCCCATGCCGGAACTCCAAGCCAAGCCTAGGCCGGACGACACCCTCGACATCTTTGGCGACGAGTCGGTGGAGCTGTTCCTCCAACCGGAGCCGGACACCAACACCTACTACCATCTGGCCTTCAACGCCGTTGGCTCCAAGTACTCCGCCCGCTGCTCCGGAACCAAGCGCGACACCTCCTGGAACCCCGGGCTGGAGCTCCAGACAGGCCGCCTCAACCAAGGCTGGTGGCTGGCTGGGAGCATCCCACTGGACAGCCTAGGCGCAACACCCAAAAACGGGGACACCTGGGGCCTCAACTGCGGCCGGAACCAAAAGACGCCAGAGCCCGTTTCCTCGAGCTGGACGGGACAGAGCGATTTCAACGCCCCTAAGGACTTCGGCCGCGCCGTGTTCGCCAACAACGGCGGACTGGACTTCTCCCTGCCGGAGCTGTCCGCCAACACCATGAGTCTGCTGTTGCGCAACAACTCCGGGAAGCCGCTCGACGTCCAGGTGGCGGTCACGTCGAAAGGGCGCCGCCCCACGCGAACCGCGACAGTCCCGCCAGGCGGCTCCTCGCCGCTGACCTTCCAAGGCGGCTTCGGCGGGAGGACAACGCTGGAGATCTCCGAGCCCAAGGCGGGGACACGCATCGTGAGGACGGCGTTCCTCGCCCCCTCCGCCCCTCAGCTCATCCGCCTGGCCCGTTACTACTGCCCCCCAGAGACGCGGACGCTGGCCGGAGCGACCATCGGCGATGCCCGCCACGAGATCTCCCTGTCCCGGGGCACGGGCCAGCCCCCCTTGCGGCGCATGATGGGGGTGGAGGGCGCGGGGAAGGCGTTCTCCTTCGACGTCGCCGACCTGGAGCCCGGGCGCTATGTGGTCAGCTCCACCGCCCGGGACGCCTCCGGCAAAGAGCTGGCGACAAACTCCACGATCGTCTTCCTCAAGCGCCGCACGGCCATGCCACCGCTGCCGAAGTCGCAGGACTTCCGGCTTGACGGCCGTCGCTTCGTCCTCAACGGCCAGCTCTTCTTCCCGTTCATGGCCTCACCCTCCAGCACCGCCTCGCCGTTGGCCAAGGACTGCTTCAACGTCAAGTATGGCGAACTCGGCGTCCGCAGCAACGCCCCGGCGCGGGGGGATTGCGGCCTCAGCGGCGGACGTCGCAAGGACGGCCACTTCTTCTATGTCCTCGGCCCGGACGGGACTATTCCCAAATCCCCCCAGACACGAGGGGTGCTGTTCCGCAACCTGCGCTACGAGGCGCAGTTCCCGCTGTTCCGCGAAGGCCCCGCCGGGAGGCTGGAGCCGCTCGACCCGCCGCGGGAATACGCCAAGCTCTTCCGACGGCTCAAGGAGTCCAGCCCGGAGACGCTGGTCTCCATCCACACCGACAAAACGGACATGGCTGGCGAATTCGCAGCCAGCGGCGACATCGTCGAGATCGCCGCCTGGAGCTCGTCCTACGCCAGAGACATGCTCCGCAACCTGGCCAACGACATCAAGTCCGCCCGCGGGCAGGTGGGGGACAAGCCGCTCATCTGGTGGTTGGGCGGCTCCGTCCCGTCCGCCGCGGCGCACGACGCGGCGATGGTCCGCGGCGCCACCTACCTCGCCATCATGTGCCAAGTCAACGGCATCATCTTCCACCTTGGCCATGACGGCATCCCCCCGGAACAGACCCAGCTATGGTCGGTGTTCGGCGGGCTGGCCGGCGAAGTGGAGACGCTCTACCCCTTGGCGCAGGCCGCCGCTCCCGACCCAAGCGTCCATGTCGCCGCCGACAACGCCGCCATCGTGTGCATGGCCACCCCGCAGGACGGCGCGCTGCACGTCGTGGCGCTCAACACCACGGCCGAGCCGGTCAACGCCAAGCTGACGTTCCGCCAGGGAGCCCAAGGGGTGGTCGAGGTCTTGTGCGAGAACCGTCAGCTCACGCCGCGGGACAACGCCATAACCGACCTTTTCACCGGCTTCGAGCCGCACGTCTACAAAGTGAAACCAAGGAACTGAGCCATGGACAACAGCGTCACCATCGTCGTCCCCCTCCACGCCAAGCCAGGGCGCGGCGCCCAAGTCCGCGAGGCGCTGCGCGCCCTCGCCGCCCAAAGCAGCCAGGAGCCGGGCAACGTCTTCTACACCCCCCACGAGACCATCGACAACCCCGACAAGTTCATCATCCACGAACGCTGGGCCGACCAGGCCGCCTTGGACTTCCACATGGCCCAGGATCATTTGAAAGCCTTCCTGGCCGACAGCGACGCCTGGCTCGACTCCCCCATCAAAGGCGAGATTTGCCGCGAGCTCCCCCCTTGACAAAACACCAACTGCACAATATAATCTATTGTGCAATTCATAAGGGGTGAGTCGATGGCGGAGCGGGACAAGGCGTACATCACGGTCATCAAGGCGTTGCGGCGGCTCTTCGACGAGCAATACCCCGACGGCGGCTGGCTGCCTCCCGGACGGGAGATGGCCGACCAGCTCAACGTCAGCGACCCCACCTATTGGAAGGCGCTCCAGCGCATGGTCGCCGAGGGCTGGGCCAGCAGCTTCCCGCAGCGCGGGCATTTCGTGACCCCGGCCAAGTTGCGTTGCCGTAAAGTGGGAGTCATCCACAACGTGGGCGGACCATCGCCGTTCCTCCCGGAGACTTGCCTGCACCTCCAACACTTCCTCGACCACGGCTTCCATCCCCAGATCATCCAGGCCAGCTCCCTGGACAAGCTTCACGAGAACGCCCTGCTCTGCGGCGTCGAAGGGCTGTTGTGGCTCGCCCCGCCCGCCAAGGCGGCCAGAACAGCCAACAAAATCCACGCCGCCGGGGACATGCCCTTGGTGCTGGTGGCGCCCCGCGGCGACCTCCCGGAGCTGGACGCGGCAGTGGAACTAGTGTTCCATGACAGCGCCCAAGACAACCGGACGCGGGCGGAATTCATGGCCGCCCGCGGACACCGTAGCGTGGCCTATGTCGCAAGCAAGGCCAACGGCGACGGCCAGATCGCGGCGTTACGGACGGCTGGCGTCGCGGACGGCCCGGACGCCCCCATCCCCGACGTCGTGTCCAACCCTGAACGGCTGTCGCGGCTGCTGCGCCGCCACCAAGTCACCGGCGTCATCACCGAAGGCGGGGACGTCCAGGTGAATTGCCTCTGCGCGGCGCTGGCGGCGCTCCCCGAGGCGACCCGCCCGGAAGTCCTCGTCCCCGGCATCTCCGGACTCCCCCACCTGCGCGTGGCCTTTCCCGGGGTGAAGCTGCTGGAGCACCAGCCGTCCCCCAAGGGGAGCCTGGAGCTGGCGGCGGCCAAGCTACTGCTGAACCATCTTGAAACGCCACATCGGCGACAACCTTAAGCAACCCAGGAGACATCATGTCCAACTATCCGCACGGCGACCTCGCGCAGTTTCAGAAAGACCGTTTCGGAATGTTCATCCACTGGGGCGTCTACTCGATGTACGGCATCAACGAGTGGTGCCGCCGCGGCGAGCGCATCTCCGAGGAGGACTACCAGTTCCTCATCGACAACTTCGATCCCGACCTCTTCGAGCCCGCCGCCTGGGCCAAAGCCGCCAAGGCCGCCGGCATGAAATACGTCGTCATCGTCACCAAGCACCACGACGGCTTCTGCATGTGGGACAGCAAGTTCACCGACTACAAGATCACCAACTCCCCCTGCCGCCGCGACCTGCTCAAGGAGATCGTAGCCGCCTTCCGCGCCGAGGGGCTCCGGATCGGGCTCTACTACTCCATCACCGACTGGCACCATCCCGACTTCCTCATCTCCGAGGGCGGCAACCACGCCCTGGACAACCTCCCCGCCGAGGAGATCGCCAAGTTCAACGCCAAGTGCGACATGCGGCGCTACGCCAAGTACATGCGCGACCAAGTCACCGAGCTCCTGACCCAGTTCGGCGAGATCTGCGAACTTTGGTTCGACGTCAGCGGCAAGATAGACCCCGTCGAGTGCGAGTCCGAGGAGATGCTGAAACTGCTCCGTTCGCTCCAACCCCAAGTCATCCTCAACAACCGCCTCGCCCTCCCCGGGGCCGAGGACATCCTCACCCCCGAGGGCTACGTCCGCGACGGCGACTGCGTCGACCAGGACGGCGCCAGCCTCCCCTGGGAAGGTTGCCTCTGCCTCGGCGCGGCCTGGGGCTACAACCGCGACGAGAAGTCCTATTACCACACCCCGTTCCGTTTCCTGGAGATCCTCATCACCCATACCAGCCTGAACGGCAACACGCTCTTCAACATCGGCCCGACCAGCCGCGGCTATATCTCCGACCTGGAGATGGAGCGGCTCGACCTCTTCGCCCACTGGATGAAGTACAACTCCCGCTCCATCTACAACTGCGGCGCCGCCCCGAAGGAACTCCCGCCCCCGCCCCGCGACTGCCGCTACACCTACAACAAGACGCTCAATCGTCTCTACGTGCACTTGATGCGCTGGCCCAGCGGCAGCTTGGTGCTCCATGGCCTGGCGGGCAAGGTCAAGTACGCCCAGCTGCTCCACGACGGCAGCCGCATGCAGATGAACGCGGCCGAGAAATGCACCAACGAGAACCTCAACCCCCGCGTCCCGCCCGGCTCCGTCGCCTTGCGCCTGATGTCCCCTCCGGACAACATGCCGATCCCCGTCATCGAACTCTTCCTCCAGGACTGATGATGGACATAACCATGAAGAAGTTGGTCTTGACCGCGATGGCTTGCGCCGCGGCCGCCGCCCTGCAGGCGCAGCCCCCCAAACCGGTCTGGGAACTTGGTGAAAACCCCCTCGACCCGGCGCTGACCAAAGGCAAGGTCGAACCGACCGGGGGGGCGGTGAAACTCGACGGGACGAACTCCTTCGCCGTCCCCGCCGCGGCGCTCGGCGCCCAGAACGACTACACCGTCGAGTTCGTCCTCAAACGGCCGCTCAAGTTCCGGGAGAATCTGTCCTTGGACAGCTTGCGGCTCGTGTCGAACTTCGACGCGGGGAAGCTCTCCGGCTTCGAGCTCCAATACAACCCCAGCTGGAGCGCCACGCTCGGCGTTAACGGCAACACGATCGCCGGGGGCGGCCTCAACCTGCAGCTCTTCGCCAACACGAAGGAGAGCGGCGTCGAAGCCACGAAGCTCACGTTCGTCGTCAAGGACAAGGGGCTGATGCTGTTCCGGAACGGGCTGCTACTCCTCGCGACGGAGGCGGTCAAGCCCAGCGCGGCGCCGCTGACCTTCGGCGAGGTGGCGAAGGCGCCGGTGTCCCCATACGAGCTGAGCGGGCTGAAGCTCTATGACACCGCGGTTTTCCCCACCGGCTTCGACGCGGGCGCCGAACGGATGCGGATTTACGGCGGCGACCACTACTTCATCCAGCGGGTGGAGGTCAAGGACCCCACGCTGCCGCGGATACTGGTTGTCGGCGACTCCATCTCCATGGGCTACCGCGGCTTCATCTCCAAGCATTTCCAGGGCAAGGCCTACGTCGACTACTGGACGGGCGGCGGCTGGATCGGCAACGGCGCGGCCAAAGGCCCGAACTCCGACGCCAAGCGCGCCTGGACGGGCGTGCTCTCCAACGGCCCCTACGACGCCGTGAGCTGGAACGCCATGACGCTCCATATGTGGAACGGCGCGCCCGGCAGAGTCGACGAGGCCTCGTTCCCGGAGCTCATGGAGGAGATGACGAGCTTCGTCCAAGGCTCCGCCCCGAACACCAAGTTCATTTGGATACGGTGCACGCCTTGGAGGACCACGCCGGACGTCGGGCGTCCCGGGATCGACCCCTCGCACAACGACCGCATCGTCCGCCTCAACAAAGCCGTCGACAAGATCATGGCGAAGCATGGGATTCCGGAGGTCGACCTCTACTCGCTTTGCGCGAAGCGCTTCGACACGCTGCCCGACGGCTACAAGGACGCCCTCCACTGGAACGAGAATGTATCGCGGGAGATGGCCGACTTGATCATCCCGGAGCTGGAGAAAGCCTTGGCGGCGAAGCGGGAGGGGAAAGGGAAATGAGCCCAGCCCCGGCCTTAAGACTGCCCGCGGTGTTCGGCGACGGCATGGTTTTGCGACGAGGTGTGCCCGCGCCGGCTTGCCCGCCAGCCCCTTCCACAGCGACGCCTGGTGAATTTGTTCGAAAGGCTCCCCCGAAAGATGCGTAAATCATTCCTTTCCGTCGCCGTCCTGGCTTTCGCCTTGGCGGCGTCCGCCGAGCCGCTCGTGAAGGACGGCCAGAAGGTGGCCTTCCTCGGCGACTCCATCACCGACCTGGGCAACCAGCCGCCCGCCGGCTATCTTCATCTGGTCAAGGACGGGCTGGCCCGCTCCGGCGTCAAGGTCGAGGTGATCCCCGCCGGAGTGCCGGGCGACACCTCCGCCAAGATGCTCGCCCGGCTGGACGCCGTCCTGAAGAAGAAGCCCGACTGGCTGTTGTTGAGCTGCGGCGTCAACGACGCCTACCCCGGCGGCCCGGTCACTCTCGACCTCTTCAAGCGGAACGTCGCGGCGATCGTCGACCAGGCGCGGGCGGCGGGCGCCCATGCCCTCATCATGACCACCACGACGCGCAACGAGGACTTGAACAGCGACCTCAACAAGCGGATCGAGCCTTACAACCAGTTCCTCCGCCAGTTCGCCCAGGAGCGGAAGCTGCCGCTCGCCGACAACGACAAGCGCTTCCGCTCCGAGCTCCAGCGCCGCGCCGGGGCGAAAGGGCTCCAGCTCACCATCGACGGCTGCCACATGAACGGCGTCGGCAACCAACTCCTCGCAACGAGCGTCCTGGAGGCCCTCGGCGTCGCCCCGGAAGACATCCCCAAATACCGGCGGGACTGGAACAAGCTAAAAAGCATGTCGGTGGACATCAACAAGTACACCGACTTCGTGATGAGCGTCGACGAAAGCGCGTTGTTGGACCGCCAAGCGGCGAAGGAGGGCACGACCGCCAAGGCCCTGGCCATCCGGCAAATCCGGGAATATATCGAGAAGCTCAAACAACAACGGGAGTAAGCCCATGCTACGGCAAGAAGGCGGCAAGCTGGTCGGGAACATGTTCGGCATGCGTTTCGCGGTGGAGCCGTGGGGGCGTGACGCCATCCGGGTGCGGGCGACCCGGAACGCCGAATTCCCCCCCGAAACTGGGACGCTGCTTGAACTCCCCACCCCGGCCGGGGTGGAGATTCTCATCACCGGCGAAGGCCCGGAGGCCGTCGCTTTGACGACGGGCGTCAGCGACCTGGCGGGCATGGAACGGAAGATCGACGCCAAGGTCGTCAACGGCAACCTCTCGGCGCTGGTCAGCGCCCAGGACGCGGTGCGTCTGAACTTCGTCCGCAACTCGGACGGCAAAACCCTGCTCGAGTCGGAAAGCCTGGTCGAATGCTATTGCGGCGGCGAGGAGATGGTCACCGGCGCGCTCACCTCCCATGGGGACGGCACCTACAAGGTCGAGGCGCGGTTCAAAGCCTACCCCGACGAGAAGTTTTTCGGGCTCGGCCAACACCCCCACGGCCTGCTCGACCAGAAAGGCTGCGTCCTCGACCTCCTCCACCGCAACACCGAGGTGAACATCCCGTTCGCCCTCTCCAACCGCGGCCACGGGTTCATTTGGAACAACCCCGCCGTCGGCCGGGTGGAACTCGGCGCCACCCGGACGCTATGGGCGGCGGAACGGACCCGGGCGCTCGACTTCGTGGTCATCGCCGGGGACCGCCCGGCGGAGATCCTGGAACGGTACGCCGACATCACCGGCCACGCCCCGGTGCTGCCGGAGTGGGCTAGCGGTTTCTGGCAGAGCAAGCTGCGCTACGTGAACCAGGAGGAGCTGCTGGAGGTGGCCCGGGCACACCGGCGCCGCGGCCTACCGCTCTCGGCCATCGTCGTCGATTTCTTCAACTGGAGCCACTCGGGGGACTTCAAGTTCAAGCCGGAATACTGGCCAGATCCGGCGGCCATGGCGGCCGAGCTCAAAGGGATGGGGGTCGAGCTGGTGGTCTCCAATTGGCCGACCGTCTCGCGCCACAGCGAGAACTTCGCGGCGATGCGGCGGGATGGCATGCTGGTGGCCGCCGAGAGCGGCCTCCCCTTCATGCTGAGCTTCCGCGACCACTGCGACGCCCCCGGACGCGAGCCCCTGGCGCTGGTCGACCCCACCAACCCGGAGACCCGCGAGTTCGTCTGGAAACGCGTCCGCGAGGGCTATTTCCAGAGCGGGATCAAGACGTTCTGGCTCGACGCTATCGAGCCGGAGCTCATCGGCGTCCCCGACTTCACCAACCTCCATTACCATATCGGCAACGCCCGCGAGACCTGCGGCCTCTACCCCTGGCACATGCAGCAACTCTATTTCGAAGGACTCAAGGCCGAGGGGGTCGAGGCGCCGCTGACGCTCGGACGCAGCGCCTTCCTGGGCTCGCAACGCTTCGGAGCGGCGGTCTGGAACGGGGACATCGTCTCAAGTTTCGAGATGCTTGGCGTCTCCATCCGCGCCGGGCTGAACATCGCCGTCAGCGGCATCCCCTGGTGGACGACCGACATCGGCGGCTTCATGTGCGGGGACACCACCACGGACGAGTTCCGGGAACTGATCGTCCGCTGGTTCGAGTACGGCGTCTTCTGCCCGCTGTTCCGGCTGCACGGGGCCCGCCGACACCCCGACTTCAAGCCCGGCCGGGGTGAAAACGACCCGACGCCCCCCAACGAGGTGTGGAGCTTCGGCGACCAAGCCTACCGGATCATCTCCCGCTGCCTGCGCCTGCGGGAAAGCCTCCGCCCATACATCATGCGGCAGATGCGCGCGGCCTCGGAGACCGGCCTGCCCCCCATGCGCCCGCTCTTCGTGGACTTCCCCGACGACCCCAAGGCGTGGGAAGTCGACGACCAATACCTGTTCGGCCCCGACCTCCTGGTCGCCCCGGTATACCGGCGAGGGGCGACCAGCCGGGAAGTCTATCTAGCGGCGGGCGAGAGCTGGAGAGACGCGTTCACCGGCGAGACCTTCCCCGGCGGCGCCACCGTCCAAGCCGCCGCGCCGCTGGATAAGATCCCGGTCTACGCCCGCATGTCATCCACGCTCAAGCTAAACCTCTGAGCTGATCTCGGCGGCGGCCTCCAACACATCCGCCAACGCCGACGCCCGCCCCGCCGCCAGGCAGTCCTTGAGATGGAAGGTTATGGCCGCGGTGATCATGCCGGACTTGTCCCAGACGGGGACGCCCACCTTCCAATCGGTGTCGGGCACGATGGCGGGGGTTTCCGTGTAGCCTCGCTTCCGGGCGGTGGCGAGCGCCTCGTCGAGCCTCTCCTGGCTCTTCCAGGCTTGGAGCCCGTGGTAGTCGAAGGGGGTTTTCATCCGGAGGGCGGCCAGCCTCTCGTCCAGGGAAAAAGCCAGGAAGGCGAGCCCGCCGACCGTAAGATACGGCGGCAACGTCATCATGTCGGGGTATATCGCGGCGCCGGGGCGTTCCGGGGTGTAATGGAAACGGACGACCACGTCCGCGGCCCCCAACTCGGAATAGAAGATGCCAGCGGCGGGGCGTTTCAAATGAAGTTGCCGCAGCGCCTTCTCGGCCCTCGCCAGCCGCCCGGCGGCCTTGCCCACGAGCTCGTTCATCGCGTCGCCCACGATGTACACGCTCTCAGGCGTCTTGCGCAGGAAACCCTCGTGCACCAACGTCTCCGCCAAATTATAGACGGTGTTCCGGTTCAGCTCGGCCCCGCGGGCGAGATCGCAAAGCCGCATCCCGGCGCCACTGCCCGCCACGAGCCGCAACAACTTCACCGCCCTCTCCACCGCCTGGATCATCGCGACACCAACACTTTATATTATAGAACGCCGTGTTTCACATTGTGAACATATATTGAAGACGCTCCGCTGTCAAGACCTGTCCCCCGAAAATCGGTGGAGCGGCCCCAGTAGATTTTAACATTATTACAACAATCGGCCTGTGGCAAGCGTCCGGGACGTGGTATATTATGTACTTTAAAGGCCGGGATCGTGCCCGGCCGCCAACGCGGGACGCTTGAGCCATGTTGAACGACATCTTGGACATTTTGCGGGATATCGCCGAGATCATCGCCAGAAACGGGGACTACAGCGTCGTGCTGCCCCGGATCGCCGGGGTGCTGGCGGACAAGTTGAAGGTTGACGTCTGCTCGGTATACGTGCTCAACGGCGAGGAGCTGATCCTCACCGCCACGCGAGGGCTCAAAGCCCAGTCCGTCGGCCATGTGACGCTACGGGTCGGCGAAGGCTTGACCGGCCACTGTTTCGAGAGCCAGGAGGTCCTCAACCTCTCCTATCCAGAGCAGCACCCCAAGTTCAAGTTTTTCCAGAACACCGGCGAGGAGTGCTTCAAGTCGTACCTGTCGCTGCCGTTGACGGTGGGCGGACGTTGCGTCGGAGTGCTGGTCTTGCAGCGGCGCAGCCCCGAGCGCTTCCCCGACGAGGTCGTGGACATGGGCAAGTCCATCAGCGCCCAGCTGGCGAACATCATCCTGAACGCCAGCATCATGAAGGCCCTGGCCGCCACCCCGATGGTGGTCGAGCCGAAGCCGACGGAGCCCTCCCGCGCCCAGCTGATGCTCCGGGGCATGGCCGCCAACGCCGGCATCGCCGTCGGCCGCGCCGTGGTCTTCGAGGCCACCGACCTCATCGAGGAGGTCGAGCACGCCAACTGCGAAAACCCCGTCAAGGAGCTCGAGCTCTTCCGCAAAGCCGTGGACCTCACCAAGGCCAAGACCATCGAGCTGGAGAAAAAAGCCCTGTCGATGATCTCCGAGGCGGACGCCTCGATCTTCAACGCCCATTTGTTGTTCCTGGAGGACCCGTCGTTCCTCAAAGGGGTGGCGGGCGAAATCGGCGGCAACGGTCATACCGCCGAGTTCGGCGTGAAGACGTTGTTCAAGCTGTACGAGAAGCGCTTCCTGGGCTTGCAGGACCAGGTTTTCAAAGAGCGGCTCATGGACATGAAGGACGTGATGCTGCGTCTGCTGGAGACGATCAAGGCCATGAAAGGCGGCTCCGCGACGGGGCAGGCCTGGGCCGAGGGCCGCGACCAGGTGCTCATCGCCAAGGAGCTGCTGCCCTCCGACCTGATCCGGATGCCGGTGGACAGCATCATCGGCATCGTCACCGAGCGCGGCGGCCTCACCGCCCACGTGGCGATCCTGGCCAAGGCGCTGGAGATCCCCGCGCTGATGGGCGTCAAGGACGCGACGCGGCTGGTGGGCGACGACGACGAGGTGATTCTGGACTGCCACGCCGAACTGATGTACGCCCGGCCCACGGAGCTGCTAAAGAGCGAGTACCGCGAGATGGCCAAGCCAGAGGTCGAGCCGGAGTCCGACGACCTTGGCCAGGCGTTCACCGCCGACGGGGTGGGGCTGGCCCTGCGCGGCAACATCTCTTTGATCTGCGAGACCGCCACGTTGGCCAAGTACGGAGCCCAGGGCATCGGCCTCTACCGCAGCGAATTCCTTTTCATGGTCCGCGACTACCTGCCCTCGGAGGACGACCAGTTCAAGGTCTTCTCCAAGATCATCAAGGCGGCCAACGGCGAGGAGGTCTACATCCGCGCCCTCGACGTCGGCGGCGACAAGCCCATCCCCTACCTCAACATGACCAAGGAGGACAACCCCGCGCTGGGCAACCGCGGCGCCAGGTTCCTGCTGTCCCGCCGCGACTTTTTCAAGAGCCATCTCAAGGCCATCCTGCGGGCGGGGGCGGGCGGCAAGTTGAACCTGCTCTTCCCGATGATCAGCGCCGAGGACGAGCTGCTCGACATCAAATCCATCCTCGCCGAAGTCACGGAAGAGCTGGTGGCCAAGGCCGTCCCGCACGCCGCCTCATACCGCCTCGGCATCATGCTGGAGGTTCCTTCCGCCCTTTTCGAACTGGAGCGGCTGATCCCCCTCTTGGACTTCATGAGCGTCGGCTCCAACGACCTTTTCCAGTACCTTTTCGCGGCCGACCGCGGTAACGAGACGGTCGCCGCGCGCTACCAGCCGCTCGGCCCGGTTTTCCTCCGGGTGCTGCGGGACATCGGCGCGCTGTTCAAGCTCCACCCCGACAAAACGTTGTCGCTCTGCGGGGAAATGGCCGGCAACCCCCTTTGCGCGCCCTTCCTCGTCGGCTGCGGTTTCCGCGAGCTGAGCATGTCCCCGCGGCTGGTCCCGCAAGTCAAGAAGACGCTCAAGGCCTTCACCGTCGCCGAATGCGAAGACCTGCTCGCGGCCGCCGTCGGCATGGGCGGCTCGGAGGCGGTGCGGCGCTTGTCCGAGGAGGCCCTGGCCGCCAAAGGCCTCTGAGCCGCGGCCGCAAACTTTCCCCATTTTCCGGGAACTCGCCCTTGCATAACAGGGCAATATGACTTATAAAACCTAAAGACGCGTCGGCAAGGGGACGGCAAAACGTGGCGGCGTCCCAGGCCATCTGATTTGCAGCAAGCGGAGCCGCCCTCGAAAAGTCAGGGGGAGGCATGGCATCTTTTTTCTTGCGCGGAACGCTTTGGGCGGCCTTGCTGGCCTCCACCGCCGGGGGGCTGGCGGCGGACGAGAAGATCGTCGTCGCCGCCTTCGAGTATCCCCCCATCTACCAGAACGCCAAGGACAAAGGGCTTAGCGGCGACATCGTGGTGGCGGCCTTCAAGGCGGTGGGCGTCGACGTGGACATGCAGTTCTACCCGGTCTCGCGGATGGTCACGACCGTCAGCGACGGCCAGGCGGTCTGCGGTATCGGGGGCGCCGTCCTGTTCGCCGCCCCCGAGATAGCCCGGAACGTCACGGTCGCGTCCACCATACAGTATGTTTCCCAAACCTTCCTGTACAACGCCAAGAAATATCCGGACGGCATCGCTTACGCTAGCCTCGCCGACATGGAGAAATACCGCATCGGCGTCCTGAGGGGCAGCGGCATCATGAAATTCCTGGAAAAGACCAAAGAGCTGAAGTTCGACACCAACACCACCCATGACGGCACCGCGAGGCAATTGCGCCTGGGCCGGATCGACGTCTGGGCGATTGTCGACATCACCGGGGCCATGTACATGAAGCGGCTCTTCCCTGACGAAGCCTCCGACTACAAGTACACCAAAGCCTTCATGCTCGGCGACGTCTCGGTGGTGTTCTCCAAGAAGCTCGACCCCGACAACGTCTACAACAAGAAGTTCCAGGAAGGGCTGGCCGCCATCAAGAAGAATGGCGTCTACATGCGGATCATGGCCAAGTATTACGGCGGCGAGACGGCCATCAACAAAGAAGCCATGACCGAGGACATGCGCTGAAAAGACCGTCCCCGGCGGCAGCGAACCTTGGAAAACCCGCATGAAGCGGCTATAATGACAAGCAGGAAGGTGGAATGGCCGCCAAGCATGGACAAGGGATGGGGAAGCAGGACGTAAATGAACCGATCAACAGGCAAGACCATTGGTGGCGACCAGTCCATCACCCGGCGGCTCACCGCGACCCTGATCGTCACCGTCCTCGTCGTCTCTCTGGTCGCCGTGGCCGCCATGCAGCTGGTCATGTCCCAAGCCGGGCTCAGAGGCCTGGAACAGAAGGCGGACCAAACGCTCGCCTACCTGGTGGGGACCTTGGAAATGCCGCTCTGGACGATCGACGCCGACGGGATAAAGCTGATCGGGAAAGCGGCGGCGCGCGACGAGGCGCTCGTGCGCCTGACCATCAGCGACGAATCCGGGGCCGTCGTCTACGCCATGGAAAAGGACAGGGGCGGGGGCGGGAAGCTGCTGAACAGGACCGCGGAAATATTCCACCAGCAGGGGACCGCCCGCAACCCGGTGGGCTCCGTGTCCATCTCGCTGACAAAAGCCATCTACCAAGCGAGCAACCGCGGGCTCCTGGTGTTCTCGCTGCTCATCGTCATCCCGATCCTGATCTCGATCGCGGCCGTGACGGCCATTTACATCCGCAACTCCTTGAACACGCCCTTGACACGGCTCAACGAGATCACCAACCGTTTCGCCGAAGGGCGCTATGACACCTCGAGCCTCAGCCTCCCCTACCGCGAGTTCCAGCCCTTCGACAAAGCCTTGGCGCAGATGGCGGCGACCATCGAGGGACAGATCAAGAGGGTGCAGGAGGCCGAGGCGAAATATCGGGACATCTTCGCGAACGCCATGGAAGGGATATTCCAAACCACCTTGGCCGGCTGCATCCTGAACAGCAACCCCGCCATGGCCGCGATCCTGGGCTACAACTCGCCCGAGGAGCTGGCGGCGTGCGCCAACCGCCTCGGCGACAGCGTCTACGTCAAAAGCGGGGAGCGCGACAGCGTGGTCGCGCTTCTCGGCGAACGGGGCTGGCTGGCCAACCACGAGCTCCAATTCCGCCGCAAGGACCAGCAGGTGATCTGGGTGTCCGTCAGCGCCCACCTGATCCGCGACAAAGCGGGAGCGCCGCTGCTCATCGAAGGGTCGCTCACCGACATCAGCGCCCGCAAAGAGGCCGAGGCGCAGATACAGCACCTGAAAAACTACCTGGCCAACATCATCAACTCCATGCCCTCCGTGCTAGTGGGGCTGGACAACGACCAAGTTGTCACCCAATGGAACAACCAGGCGGAGCAAAGCACCGGCATCCCCGCCGCGGAGGCCGTCGGCCAGCCCATCGCCAAACTCTTCCCCGAGTTCACCCCCTGGATAGGGGCGATGCGCGACGAGCTCAAACGCCAACGGACCGGCTCCATGGAGAAACTGCTGATCGAGAGGCGGGGCGAACGCCATTTCTACGACCTGATGCTCTATCCTCTGGTCACCAACGGCATGGAGGGGGCGGTGTTGCGCATCGAGGACGTGACCGAACGCGCCCGAGTCCAGGAAATGCTGGTCCAGGCCGAGAAGATGATGTCCGTGGGCGGTTTGGCGGCGGGCATGGCACATGAGATCAACAACCCGCTGGGCATCATCCTCCAGTCGGTCCAGAACATCAAGCGCCGGGTGTCGCCGGACTTCCCGGCCAACCTCAAGGCGGCCGAGGAGCTTGACATCAGCGTCGCCAGAGTCCACGCCTACCTCGGGAAACGCCAAATCCTGGAGTTCATCGACAACATCCACGAGGCGTCGGCCCGGGCCGCCAAGATCGTCGCCAACATGCTCCAATTCAGCCGCCGCAGCGCCTCCTCCATGCAGCCAAGCTCCCTGGCCGCGCTCATGGAGCAGGCCTTGGAACTGGCGGCCAGCGACTACGACCTGAAGCGGAAATTCGACTTCAGGAGCATCGAGGTCGTCCGCGACTTTCCCCCTGACATGCCCAAGGTCCCGGTCGTGCCGGTGGAAATCGAACAAGTGATGCTCAACCTCCTGAAGAACGCCGCCCAGGCGATGTCCACCGGCCACCAGCACGGAAAACCCAGGATCACATTGCGGCTCCGCCACGAGGAACGCTACGCCCTGCTCGAGGTCGAGGACAACGGCCTGGGCATGACGGAGGAGGTGCGCCGCCGCGTGTTCGAGCCCTTCTTCACCACCAAGTCGCCCGGGGCGGGCACGGGGCTGGGACTCTCGGTCTCCTACATGCTGGTCACCCAGCGCCACAACGGGATGCTGGAGGTGACTTCGTCGCCAGGGAAAGGCTCCTGCTTCAAGATGCGCTTGCCGCTGTCAAACCAGGACGACGGGGCGGACGGCGAAGGGATGGCTTGAATCCGTTGGCTTCGCCGCTATATTCATCGGCCATAGGGAGAATGGAGACATGCGCGGCGACCCCGATTTGACGTTGAGCTTTTCCGAGGGCTGGCAGGGGAAGGTCAACCCGCTAATCCTCTCGGTCAGCGGCGTGACGAAGAATTCCCGTGGCGTCTTCGGCTGCGGCGGCGGACCGCGGACAATGTGGGCGCTGGAATGGCATCCCCAACCGATGGGAAAGGTCTTCTTCAACGGCGACGCCGACAACTTCATCCACCGCGAACCGCGGGCGTTGCATCTCTACGCCACTGGCTGCCGCTACGCCGAGGACACCCGCGAGGCCGAGCTGCCCGCCCGCGAGACGTACTGGCTTTTCAGCGGCGGCGAGGCCGCCGGACTGGAGCGTTTCGTCGACAACCCCGAGCGCTTCGCCCGCTTCCGCGACCCCGACGAGCTGGCCGGGAGGCTCCTCCTGGAGTCCGTCCGGCGCTGCGACGAGCGCGGCCAGGACGCCTTCTGGGCCGTCCAGGCGCTCTTCGCCCAAACGCTCTCGCTGCTTTTCGCCAGCCAGCGGACGGACGGCTTCAACTACCTGCTCAGCGCGGAGGGGCCGCCACGGAGCTTCAGCTTCGAGGTCGAGCAACACCTGCGGAAGAACATCTCCACACATGTGTCCCTGGCCGACATCGCCCATTATATGAAGACCAGCGAGTCGCTGCTCAGCCACAAGTTCAAGGCCGAGGCCGGCGTGTCGCCGATCACCCGGCTGATCGAGCTGCGGGTCGAACGCGCCAAGAGCCTGCTGCTCAAAGGCGAGAAACTCAAGGCCATCGCCGCCGCCACCGGCCACTCCAGCGAGTACCACCTCTCCCGCAACTTCAAGACGGTCGCCGGCCTGTCCCCCGCCGAGTTCCGCGGCGGCCGCAAACCATGAGCCCACCCTTGGAAAAACTCCATGAAGTGGCTATATAGAGGAGCGAAGGGAATGACCATGGGCGGCAAAATCTCAAAACAGGAAGAGCGGCGGGACGCCGACGCGTACGAGACGCTACGGGAGTCGCAGCAACTCCTGGCCAGGATCATCGACTTCCTCCCCGACGCCACCTTCGTGATCGACCGCGCGGGGAAGGTCAGGGAGTGGAACCACGCCATCGAGGAGATGACCGGCGTCAAGGCCGAGGACATGCTTGGCAAAGGCGACTACGAGTACGCCCTGCCCTTCTACGGTTGCCGCAGGCCCATCCTCATCGACTTGGTTTTCTACCTCGACGAGGATATCAAGAGCAAATACAGCTTCGTCAAAAAAGAGGGGGACGCTTTTCTGGCCGAGGTCAACCTGACCACCAACGGCAAGCCGCGCTCCCTGTGGGGAAAGGCCGTGCCGATCTATGACGGAGCCGGCAACGTCATCGCCGCCATCGAATCCATAAGGGACATCACCGAGCGCAAGCTGGCGGACGACGCGCTGAAGCAAAGCGAACGCGTCAAATCGGAACTCCTCGCCCGCTTGAACGAGGCCCAACATGTCGCCATGATCGGCAGCTGGGAATGGGATTTGCGCTCCAACCAAGTCTGGTGGTCGGACGAGACCTACCGAATTTTCGGCGTGACCCATGACTACATCCCCAGCGCCGGGACGGACGGCCAGTTCATCCATCCCGACGACATCGCCATATACGCCGAGGCGTTCGCGCGCTCCATGAAATCTGGCGAACCCATCAATCTGGACATCCGGCTGTCGCTTGCCGGCGGCCTACTTAAACACTGCCACGCGCGGGGGACAGTCATCCATGACGACGCGGGCAAGCCCGCCCGTTTTGTCGGGACGATCATGGACATCACCGACCGCCAACAGGCCGAAGACCAGATAAAACACCTGAAGAACTACCTCGCGAACATCATCGACTCCATGCCCTCAATGCTCGTGGGCATGGACCGCGACCAAATCGTCACCCAATGGAATTACCAAGCGGAGAAAAGCACCGGCATCCCTGCCGCCCAGGCCGTCGGCCACCCCATCGCCAACCTTTTCCCCGACTTCGCCCCCTGGATCGAGGCGATGCGCGGCGAGCTCACGCAGCGCCACATCAGCTCTCGTGAAAAATTCCTGATCGAGAAAAAAGGCGAACGCCATTTCTTCGACCTGATGCTCTACCCTCTGGTCGCCAACGGCGTGGAAGGCGCCGTGGTCCGCATCGAGGACGTGACCGAGCAGACCCGCGTCCAGGAGATGCTAGTCCAAGCAGAGAAGATGATGTCCGTGGGCGGTTTGGCCGCGGGCATGGCCCATGAGATCAACAACCCGCTAGGCATCATCATCCAGTCAGTCCAGAATGTCGAGCGCCGGATCGACCCCGATTTCCCGGCCAACCACCAGACGGCCACGGAGCTCGGCGTCAACCTCCATACGGTCAAAAGCTACTTCGAGAGGCGGCAGATCCTCGAGTTCATCGACAGCATCCACACCGCGGCCAGCCGGGCGGCGAAAATCGTCGCGAACATGCTTCAATTCAGCCGCGGCTCCATGAGCGCCATGCAGCCCGTCGCCCTGGACGCGCTCTTGGAACAAGCTCTGGAACTGGCTAGGAACGACTACAACCTGAGAAAAAAATATGATTTCAAGGACATCGAGATCGTCCGGGAGTTCGCCCCGGACATGCCCCCCGTCGACGTGGTGTCGGTGGAGATCGAGCAGGTGATGCTGAACCTCTTGAAGAACGCCGCCCAAGCCATGGCCACAAGCACCCAGGGGCGGAAGCCCAGGATCACGCTGCGGCTCCGCCGCGAGGACCGTTACGCCCTGCTCGAAGTGGAGGACAACGGACCAGGGATGACGGAGGAGGTGCGCCGCCGCATGTTCGAGCCCTTCTTCACCACCAAGGAGCCGGGCGCGGGCACGGGGCTTGGCCTCTCGGTGTCCTACATGCTGGTGACCCAAGGCCACAAGGGGCTGCTGGAGGTGGTCTCGTCGCCAGGCAAGGGAGCCTGTTTCAAGGTGCGGCTCCCGCTGACGAGGCGAGGAGGCGAAAATGAATGAACAGCTCAAAACCGCGACGCTGCCTCTCCTCGGCCTGTCTTGCGCCAACTGGGCATGGGAATCGTGATGATCACCGGCGACAACCAACGCTGCGGCGGCGGGCGCCATGGCGTTCAGCTCGTTGTTCGTGGTGACCAGCAGCCTCCGCCTGCGGGCTTATAAAATCCGCGTTTCCTGACACGAAATCCCCTTGCGGGCTTGTCCCTTGGCTCCGGCATGATACTTGTATGGATTTCGGAGAGCACATGGGAGAACGGAACGAGTTACAGGAGCTGGGACGCGAGATCAGACGGCGGGAGCTGACCCTGGTCGACCGCCACCGCCTCGTCGGGCTGGAACGCAAAATCGCCTCGCGGCTCGCCGCCGGCCAACCCTCGGGACAACTGGTCGGACGCCTGGCCGAAAGCCTCGAGGACGCCACCAAGCGCGCCGCCAACCGCGTCGCCGCCGCCAACTCCATGACCGTCGCCTTCCCCCCGGAGCTGCCCCTCAGCGCCCGCGCCGAGGAAATAAAGACGCTCTTCCTGAAACATCAGGTGCTGATCGTCTCCGGCTCCACCGGCTCCGGCAAGACCACCCAGTTGCCAAAAATCGCCCTCGCCGCCGATTACGGACGCCGCGGCGCCATCGGCTGTTCCCAACCCCGTCGCCTCGCCGCCTCCAGCATGGCCCGCCGCGTCGCCGTCGAGACCCGCTCCAGCTATGGCCGCCAAGTCGGCTCCAAAACCCGCTTCGAGGACAACACCTGCCCCGACACTGTCATCAAGTTCCTCACCGACGGCATGCTCCTCGCCGAGACCCAGCTCGACCGCCAGCTCCTCCACTACGACTGCCTCATCATCGACGAGGCCCACGAGCGTAGCCTCAACATCGACTTCCTCCTCGGCTACGTCAAACGCCTCCTCCCCCGCCGCCCCGACCTCAAGATCATCGTCAGCTCCGCCACCTTGAACGTCGAGGCCTTCTCCGCCTTCTTCGACCGCGCCCCCATCGTCGAGGTCGAGGGCCGCGCCTACCCCGTAGAGGACTACTTCCTGCCCCCCGAGGAGGAGGAGGACCTCCCCTCCCACGTCGCCCGCGCCGTCGAGTGGGTCACCGAGCTCGACGGCCGCGGCGACATCCTCGTCTTCCTCCCCGGCGAGCGCGAGATCTCCGACGCCGCCGACATGCTCTCTGGCCGCCGCTACCCCAACACCGAGATCCTCCCCCTCTACGCCCGCCTCAGTTCCGCCGACCAGAACCGCGTCTTCACCGTCGGCGGCCGCCGCCGTATCATCCTGGCCACCAACGTCGCCGAGACCTCCATCACCATCCCCGGCGTCCATTACGTGGTCGACTCCGGCTTGGTCCGGCTCAGCCGCTACTACCCCCGCACCCAAGTGCAGTCGCTCCAACTGGAGCAAGTCTCGCAAGCCAGCGCCAAACAGCGCCGCGGCCGTTGCGGCCGCGTCGCCGAGGGCGTCTGCGTCTTCCTCTACAGCCAGGAGGCCTTGGAGTCTAGCCCCGCCTTCACCGACCCCGAGATCCTGCGCTCCTCGCTGGCCGGGGTGATCTTGAAGATGAAGACGCTCAACCTGCCCTCGATCGAGGAGTTCCCCTTCGTCGACCCGCCCCGCCAGGAGCTCGCCCGCGAGGGGCTCCGCGCCCTGGTCGAGATCGGTGCCTTGGATCAACATCACGAGCTCACGCCCGAGGGCCGCGACATCGCCTCCTTCCCCGTCGACCCCCACCTGGCCAAAGCCCTCTGCGAGGCCAACCGACAGAAACTCCTCCCCGAGCTCTGCGTCCTGGCGGCCTTCCTCAGCGCCCAGGACCCGAAGGAACGTCCCTCCGAGCGCAAGGGCGAGGCCGACGCCGCCCACCGCCAATGGCTCGACCCCCGCTCCGACTTCGCCGGAGTCCTGCGCATGTGGAATTTCCTCGAGGACGCCCGCGCCCAACGCATGTCCAACGCCCGTTTCCGCCGGCTCTGCAAGGAGAACTACGTCAACTGCCGCCGCGTCCAGGAGTGGCGCGCCCTCGCCGACGACCTCATGGACAACGCCGGTTACCTCGGCTGGCAGTTCAAACCCACCCGCGGCCCCTTCGAGAACTTCCCCTACGACCTGCTCCACCAGTGCCTGCTCGCCGGGGTCCCGCTGCAGATCGGCTTGCTGGGCGAGAACAAAATCTACCAAGGCGCCCGCGAGCGCAAGTTCATGATCTTCCCCGGCTCCTGTCTGGCGAAAGTGACGCCAAAATGGGTCATGGCCTTCGCCGTGGTCGAGACCAGCCAAGTCTTCGCCCGCCTCGTCGCCGAGATCAACCCCGCCTGGGTCGAGAAAGTCGCCCCCGCCCTCTGCAAGTCCAGCTACGCCGACATCCAGTGGGACGCGGTCCAGGGCTTCGTCTACGCCCTGGAGCGCGTCAGCGCCGGCGGCCTGCTCATCCAGCCCGGCCGCCGCGTCCATTATGGCAAGATCAACCCCGCCGAGGCCCGCCACGTCTTCATCCGCGACGGCCTCGCCCCCGGCAACCTCACCAGCCGCGCCCCCTGGCTCAAACGCCACCAGGACACCGTCGACCGCATCCGCCACATGGAGGTCAAGCTCCGCCGCCCCGAGGCCTTGCTGGACGAGCTCGCGGTCGTCGAGCACTTCGAGAAAGTCATCCCCCCGGACATCAACAACGTCAAGGACCTGGAGCGGTGGCTAACCCAGAGCGGCGCGAAAATCAACGCCGAGCCCGAGCGCTTCCTCCTCCCCCAGCACGAGCCGGTCGTCTGGGACGACTACCCCGACCAACTAGACTTCGAGGGCCACCACTTCCGCCTCGACTACGTCTTCGACCCCGGCGAGCCCAACGACGGCATCACTCTGATCTGCCCCGACGGCTCCGCCGAAATCCTCCCGGACTGGCTCGCCGACTGGCTGGTTCCCGGCCATCTGCCGGAGGCGGCGCGCCTATTGATCCGCTCGTTGCCTAAATCCTTGCGCTCCGCCTGCAACCCCGCCGCCCAGACCGGCGCCGACTTCGCCGCCGCCGCCAAAAACGGCGAGCTCAACTGCGAGCAACCCTTGGTCTTCACGCTGGCGGCCTTCCTGGAGGAGCGGCTGAACACCGCGGTCATGCCAGAGAATTTCAACCCAGACTGTCTGCCGGAATATCTGGTGATGAAGGTGGCGGAAGTCGACCGCAACGGCAAAGTCCTGCGCCGCAGCCGGGGGATGCCGGAGAACGCCGGACGCAACTCCAGCCGTCTGAGCTCGGTGGTCCGCGGCGTCAAGGAGTGGGTCCGCGCCGGACTCACATCCTGGACCGGCCCGGAGCTGCCCGAGAGCGTCTCCCTGGGCGCGGGCGACAAACTCCTGGCCTACCCCGCCCTGACCGACGACGGCAAGAGCGTGGGCCAGCAAGTCTTCATGAGCGCCTTCGAGGCGGAAGTCTCCCACCGTTCCGGCCTGGCGCGGCTCTTCAAGCTAGGCAACCCGGAGCAGTCCACTTGGTTGCGCAAACACCTCCCCATCTCGACCGCCACCTCCATGACCTTGTACCTGACCGATCCTGACCGCCGTTTCCAGGAGGACTTGCTCGACGCCGCCCTCCACGCCGCCTTGACCGACTTCGGCCGCCTCCCGATCCGTTCCCCTGAGGCGTTCCACGCCCGCGAGGAGGCGGCCCTGGAGAACCTCCTCGGCCCCACCGAGCGTCTGGCGAAGGCGTTGGAGGAGACGGTCGCCTACCACGACCAAGCGGCGGCGGGCCTGGCGGCGCTCCGCGGCGAGTCGGCCGACGACCTTGAGGCGCAACTGGCGTTCCTGCTGCGCCCTGGATTTTTGCGCGACCCGTTATCATGGGAGCGCTGCCCGCGCCACGCCAAAGCGTTGAAAGTCCGGGTGGAGCGCGCCCGCGGCGACATCTTCAAGGACGCCAAGAAGTTCGAGGAAGTCCGCCCCTACCAGCGTTGTCTGGACGAGCGTCTGGACGACCCGGCCAAGATTTTAAAAATAGACGTGTTGCATGAATACGTCTGGGCGTTGCAGGACTTCCGCGTCGCGGTGTTCGCCCCGGAGCTGCGCCCCTTCGAGCGCGTCTCCCCCCGCCGTCTGGACGAGCTCTGGGACAAGCTCCGCCGCCTGCTGCAATAAAAGACATTGAGGGGGAACTTTGTGAACAAAGTTCGTTACTGTTCACGTCCCCTTGCCCCTCAGAAAGTTTGAAAAAACCTCTTCACGGGCGCGATTTTGAAAAAAAGGCGCCTATATTGAGTGTCCATGAAGAACAGCATGGACATGACGGTGCGGCTGGCCAGAGCTCATGCGCGGAACGAAGCGCTGGACGCATTGCTGTCCGAGCTGAAGGAGCATCACGCCCAGGAAACGGCGGAACTTCGCTCTGAGATCAAGGAGCTCCGTAAAACCATCGACAAGCTCATCGACGAGATGAAGGCGATGCGGCGGAAGCCTCCCCGTGGGGGCGGTGGCAAGCAAGCCGAGCTTGAGGCCGAGCTCAAGAAACTCCGCGGACAGCTCGGCAAGGACAGCTCCAACAGCTCCAAGCCGCCCGGCTCCAGACGGGCTCAAGAAGCCCAACACCAAGAACCTCCGGGACAGGAGCGGGAACAAGCCCGGCGGCCAACCCGGGCATGCGGGCAAGTCCCTTGAGCCGGTCGAGCGACCGGACGAGGTGGCGCCGCACGCCGCGGGTTCCCTGTGCCCTTGCGGCTGCTCGCTGGTGGACGTCCCCGCCGCGGGGCATGAGCGACGGCAGGTTTTCGACATCCTGCCCATCAACATGATGGTGACGGAGCACCGCGCCGAGATCAAGTTCTGCCCCCGTTGCGGGCTCAAATCCAAGGGGGCCTTTCCCCCCGGAGTGGACGCCCCCGTCCAATACGGGCCGCGCGTCCAAGCCCATGCGGGCTACATGCAGGGCGACCACCTGCTCCCGGTCTG
>Ga0209467_1001159_pt1 | contig 24923 bp, 17 predicted proteins | sample Higcelwee11metaG_FD_187175 | JGI IMG/M metagenome (GOLD analysis project Ga0209467, IMG submission 187175) | Freshwater pond sediment microbial communities from the University of Edinburgh, under environmental carbon perturbations - High... | ecosystem: Environmental > Aquatic > Freshwater >... | reverse complement strand
ATCACCCGGGATGCAATGCTCGCTATGGCTCACGGGGCAGCGCTTACATCCGGATTCCGGGCAATGATGCGTGAGTATCTGAGGATTGCCGACCGGTACCGGATTGACACCCTCAGGATGATGGATGCGATCTGCCCGAAAATGGAGCCAAGGTACAGGCTCAGCCTGGAGATAATATTCGAGCTCTACATGATGGTTTTCGAACGCATTGATCCTGAACACGGAACATTCACCACTGAAGAGCTTAACCCCACCCCTGCAGAGACCAGGGAGCGGGTGCGGGGGGTCATTCTCAGGCAGTAGGCAGAAGGCAATAGGCAATAGTAGAGATTTCTGTTTGACCTTCAGACCCTCAGACTTTCAGACTTTCAGACTTTTTTTTGCTAAAAGGTCCGTAATGATTACTTTGCACCTCAAAATCTGCTAAGGTGTTCAAAAAAATCCCCCATACCTACGTAATCGTCTTCGGCATTGTTGTGCTGTGTGCCATCCTTACCTGGATCGTTCCCGGTGGCGCCTTTGAGAGGCAGACTGTTAATGTAAACGGCATAGACCGCAGCGTTGTTATCCCAGGATCATTTCATTATACTGAGAAAAACCCCCAGACATGGCAGGTATTCTCAGCCCTTTTCGATGGCTTCGTCGACAAGGCAGACATAATTGTCTTTATCCTGATAATTGGCGGTGCGTTCTGGATCATGAACGAGAGCAAGGCAATCGACGTGGCAATAGGATCAGTATTGCGCTTTACAAAAAGAATCGGCAGCAGAGGGCTGATTAAAGCCATCGGTGCCGACAACCTGATATTTATCGTGATCATGACGATGTTCAGCTTCTTCGGTGCTGTCTTCGGAATGAGCGAGGAGACGATCGCTTTCACAGTCATCTTCGTTCCACTTGCAATCTCCATGGGCTATGATTCAATAGTTGGTGTCTCCCTCTGCTTCGTGGCAGCAGCCCTTGGATTTGCCGGCGCCTTTCTCAACCCTTTCACAATAGGCATAGCACAGGGTCTCTCCGACCTCCCTCTCTTCTCCGGGCTGGAGTACAGGCTGATCATGTGGGTCATTATAAGTGCTGTGGGATTTGCATATATACTCATCTACGCAAGGAAGATCAGGAAGGATCCGAAAAGGTCACTCGTCCATTCTGATGACGACTACTGGCGTAAGCTTCATTCGGAAGCGCAAATGAAGATAGAATACAATACACCTCTCTCCGCCTGGATCATTTATCTGATCCTGACGGCAGTCATGGTCATTTTTTCCGTTTTTTATCCCGTTTCTTCACTGTCATTCGGGGAGGCTCAACTAAGGATACCGGTAATACCGGTACTGACAGGACTCTTTGCCTTAACAGGATGGTTGACTCTCAGAAAATCGGTTCACTTCTTCATTATTGACCTGCTCCTCTTCACAATACTGTATCTCATAACCGGAGTGATGGGTTACGGTTGGTATATAATGGAGATAGCCACGCTATTCTTTGCAATGGGGCTGGCGAGCGGCATTGCAATGAGCTATGATGCCAACAGGATCACGAAGCTCTTTCTCGACGGGGTCAGGGATATACAGTCAGCTGCCCTGATAGTCGGCCTTGCAGGCGGGATAATAATCATACTCCAGAACGGCAATATTATAGATACGCTGCTCTATAAGCTGTCAGAGACAATCTCGGGGGCAGGCAGGATGGCATCGGTAAGCATGATGTATGTTACTCAGACCATAATTAATCTCTTTATGCCATCAGGTTCAGCAAAAGCTGCACTTACAATGCCAATGATGTCTCAGTTCTCCGACCTCATCGGGGTATCTCGCCAGGCAACGGTTGTCGCATTTCAGCTTGGTGACGGCTTCACTAATATGATCACTCCGACTTCCGGTGTGTTGTTGGGCGTGCTGAGCGTGGCGAAGATCCCTTACGAAAAGTGGTTCAGATGGGTATTGCCATTCATTATAATTCTCTTCCTCCTCGGGTTCCTGCTCCTGATACCAACTGTATTCATGGAACTGAAAGGGTTCTGAACGAAACCCGGCGGCCTGATATAAAAAAAGCCGTTTGCTCAAAGCAAACGGCTTAATTTTATTTGATAATATCTTACTGTTCCGATGAACAGAATGCTCTAGAAGTTATAGCCAACTGACAGGCTGAACCCGGTATTCTTAAGGTTTGCATTTGGATCATTATCCTGGAAGGCCGGCATCATATCCAGCAGTCCCAGCTGGGCATTGAGTCTTAACCACAAACCCATGCTGAGTTCATAACCGGCAAAAATGTCAGCTCCGGCATCAAAACGCTTGAAATAGGTATTCTCCAGGTCAAAGCGCTCATCATTCGAGATCTCGCTTTTAAATTTAACCTTCTGCTCCATTGAGGGGAGTCCGTCATAGTCAACAGTTTGCTTTCCGCCAATACCGAACGCTACATACGGACCGAAACCGACCAGTACATGTCCGTTGCCAAGCTCAGGCCTGAACAGCAGGTGAAGGGGCAAATCGATATATGAAATGCGGGTTGTCGTATTGTAATCATCGCTGGATGCCTTTGTCGGCAAAAGTCCCAAATTGTTTTTTGAACCCTTCTGGGAGAAGAGCAGCCCGGTCTGAAAATAAAAGTCCGGTGCAAAAGGGATAGTGGCTGATACCCCGGCGTGAAAACCGACAAGCAGCCCGTTAGTCAGCTTGTCGCCGTATTCATCCTTTCCAACCATGTTCTGGAAGTTCGGCCCGGCTAAAATGCCGAATTCAACCTGTGCCTCAAGTGCGGTTGCCGTTAAAACCATAATGGCAATTACTGATAAAATCCTGATTTTCATAATTTAACTATTTGGTTAATAAATAATGACCTGATCAGATTATTTTCCAGCCTGTGCAGCTGCTTCAGCAACCATCTTTTCATTGGCTGTGATAAGGAACTCAACCCTGCGGTTCTGGGCCCTGCCTTCTTCGGTCTCATTATCATACTCGGGCAATGTTTCGCCAAAACCCTTGGTTATAATGCGGCCTGCAGTTATCTCTTTGGCCACCAGGTATTCCGAAACCGAGGTTGCCCTCTTGACAGAGAGGTTCTGGTTGTAAGTCTCGCTTCCCTTACTGTCAGTGTGACCCTGTACCTCAATGTTTGTATCAGGATAGGTGTTTAGCACAGTTACAAGCTTGTCGAGATTGGCCTTTGCATCTGCAGAAAGGTCTGCCTGATCGAAACCAAACAAGACTGCGCTGCTGAATTCCACTACGATACCTTCACCAACGCGTTCCACTTTTGCATCGGGTACGGTCTTTTCAATCTCCTCTGCCTGCTTGTCCATCTCACGTCCGATGATGGCACCTGTGGCTCCTCCAACGGTTGCACCTATTATGGCGCCAAGAGCAGTATTGCCTGTTGCCTTGCCTATTACGGCACCCATGGCTCCGCCCGCGGCAGTTCCCACAGCTGCTCCCTTGGTGGTCTTGTTCATTGATGCACAACCAGCCAGAAGGACGGAGGCGACCATCACGACGACTAATAAGGTGTTGATTTTCTTCATATTTCTCATTTTTAAATTATAGAATCAGATTACCTGAAATTTCATTTATCTTTTCATTGCCCTGGTAAGAATGCCCATTACCCCGCGGATGAATGTGGCCGATGTTAGCACCTTCACAACAGGGTGAGCAGCGGTTCTTCTCACTGAACCGGTACGCGTTGTCCTTCCTCCGGACCTTTCATCAGCCCTTCTTGCCTCTGAATCACTCCTTTTCTGCTCTGCAGACTGGATCTTCTTCTCCAGCATCTCCGCAGCACTGTCAGGATCAACAACACGTGAGTATTTGGTAACAAGCTGTGATGACCTGTTTATTGATTCGAGCTCCTCCGGGGTAAGGATATCCATCCTGCTCATCGGGGCACGCACCATCATAACCGCCAGTGGCGTTGGAATTCCCTTCTCATTCAGTGCAGTCACCAGGGCCTCACCTGTACCGAGAGAAGTAAGAGTCTCCTCAGTCTTGTAATACTCTGAAATCGGGAAGTTTTCAGCTGTCAGTTTGATGTCCTTTCTGTCGTTGGCGGTGAAGGCACGCAGTGCATGCTGTACCTTCAGGCCAAGCTGTGCCAGTACCGAAGACGGAACATCCATTGGGTTCTGGGTAATAAAATAAACTCCCACACCCTTGGAACGAATTAGCTTTATCATTGTTTCAATCTGTTCAAGCAGTACCCTGCTTGCCTGACTGAAGATGAGGTGTGCCTCATCAATGAATATGACCAGCTCCGGCTTCGGCTGATCTCCCTTCTCGGGCATGGTGTTGTACACCTCCGCAAGCAGCGAGAGCATAAAGGTCGAAAAGAGCTTGGGCTTGTCCTGTATGTCGGTAAGCCTTATAATGTTGATATATCCGTTACCATTGCTGTCCCTGCGCATCAGGTCCGTGATGTCGAATGATTCCTCACCGAAGAAGCGTTCAGCTCCCTGCTGCTCCAGTTCGATGATCTTGCGAAGTATCACACCTGTTGATGAGGTCGACATTGCCCCGTACTCCTTTTCCAGTTCATCCTTCCCCTCTCCGGTAAGGTACTGTATCACCTTCCTTATGTCTCTGAGATCAATAAGGCCCAGCTTATTGTCATCACAGTATTTGAAGATTATTGACATGATTCCTGCCTGAACATCATTCAGGTCAAGAATACGTGAGAAGAGCACAGGACCGAACTCCGACACGGTGGCACGGAGTCTCACACCGTTCTGTTCGGATATCGTCAGCAACTCAACAGGGAACCCCATCGTGGAATAAGGAAGGTTTATCCTCGAATGCCTGTCCCTGATGAAATCATTTTCAGTGCCAGGTCTGGCCAAACCGCTGAGGTCTCCCTTCACGTCCATTACAAGTGACGGGATGCCCTTGAGTGACAGCTGCTCCGAAATCACCTGAAGTGTCTTTGTCTTGCCTGTCCCTGTCGCACCTGCAATAAGCCCGTGACGGTTCAGCGTCTTCAGCGGGATATTGATATGAGCATCGGCGAGCGCTTCCTTGTCAAGCATTGCCCCGCCCAGAACAATGAAGTCACCTTTGCAGGCATACCCACTGTTGATGTGACTGAAGAATTCCTCTTTTTTACTCATTTTAGTACTTTTAAAGTAGATAAAAGCCGTTGAGACACCTGCCCCAACGGCTTCCTAAATTAATACTTATTTACCTTATTTGGTACCAAGAATCTCTTTTACCTTCTCGGCAAGTGCATCGCCGCGAAGGTTATGACCAACTATGACGCCGTTTCCATCAAGCAGGAAGTTGGAGGGAATGGCGCTCACGGCATACTGTTTGGCAGGTGCACAATCCCAGTACTTGAGGTCAGACACATGTGTCCATGTAAGTTTGTCATCTGCGATGGCCTTAACCCAGTCTTCCTTGCTGCGGTCCAGCGATACGCCAAACACGTCAAATCCCAGCTTGTTGTATTCGTTCCATACCTTCACAACGTTCGGATTCTCCTGGCGGCAGGGACCGCACCATGCTGCCCAGAAATCAAGCAACAGAAGCTTGGTGTCTCCTCCAAGTTTTGAATAAAGAGACACGGGATTACCGTCAACATCATTCAGTGTGAAATCGGGAGCTTTCTGTCCGATTGCAACAGCCTTCAGCTGAACAAGTCTCTCCTTCATCGTGATAACAGTCTGTACCTTGTTGAGCGTGGTATCCAGTTTACCAAGCAGGCTTTCCATCTCGTCGGGCTCCATGTAATACGCCAGCTCACTTAACACCGCCGGGGCCACATAAGAGGAGGGATTATTTGCAATAAATTCTTTCCTGATTTCATTCTGTTTATTGTCCATCTCCTCCAGTTCCTTCTCTATCGTTGCAGCAAGCTCATTATTGCCTTCCATTTTTGCTGCACGGTAACGGTCGTAAACCTTTGTCATTCCAGCATTAGTCTCTTCGAACAATGCCTTGTAACCGTCAAATTCAGCCTGTGTTGCAGAACCGGTTACTGACGCCAGGTAGAGTGAGTCGGCGTGGCCATGTATTGTAATTTCAGAGTTTTCAATATAGAAATTCAGTCCGCCCCTCTTATCCTGGATTGAAAGATTTACTATCTGGGGATAAGCAACGACACCTTCCATCGTGAAAGTTCCGTTTTCAAGGACCGCGGTATCAATGCCTTCATAACCTCCGGGAATCCTCTTCTGGAGAATGACTGTCTCATTGGCGGCACCGTCAATTGTACCTGTAATCGTGAATTTGGGTTCCCTGGCGCAGGATATTGCAACTACCGCTGCCAGCAGAATAATAATTGTCTTTTTCATCTGTTGGTTTTTAATTGTAAACACTATTTTGTTTCGAAGGTTCAAAGATACTACTATTTAGCTAATGGCCTTCCAGACCGAAATATTTGTCAAGCAGGATGGAAGCAGGTTTATAAGAGGTAATCTCCCCTTCCCTGAGCTTCCTCTCAAGATCAGGCAGCAGGGCTGCCACCTCCGGGTGGTTATAGAATGAATGCTTAAGGCTATCTAATATTGCTTCATGCATTCGTGTAACAGCCTGATCCCTGCGTCTTTCCCAGAACCAGCCGTTGCTTTTTGTGACACTTACATAATCACGTATTGTCTCCCATATTTCTGAAATGCCTGTCTTTTCTAGGGAGGAGCATGTCATTACCCTCGGGCTCCATTTGGATGGTGAGAGAGGGAAAAGGTGAAGTGCGTTTTTGTATTCCACTCTTGCTGTCTCGGCTTTCCGGATATTGGTGCCATCAGCCTTGGTGATAACTATCGTGTCAGCCATCTCCATGATGCCTCTCTTTATCCCCTGCAGCTCATCGCCTGCTCCTGCCAGCATCAGTACAAGGAAGAAGTCTACCATTGAATGCGCTGCCGTCTCCGACTGCCCCACTCCCACAGTCTCAACAAGGATGGTATCGAACCCTGCAGCCTCGCACAGGATTATTGATTCACGCGTCTTCCGTGCAACACCTCCGAGTGTTCCCGCTGAGGGCGAAGGACGAATAAAAGCGTCAGGGTCAGTGCTCAGCTGTTCCATCCTGGTTTTGTCACCCATGATGCTGCCCCCGCTCTGCTGGCTGCTGGGGTCAATGGCCAGCACGGCCAGGCGCCTGCCATAACGCCGCGTCAGCAATGTGCCGAATGTGTCTATGAATGTGCTCTTGCCTGCGCCGGGGACACCGGTGATGCCAACCCTTACCGAGCGGGAGCTGGCAGGGAGACAACGCTCCACGACAGCCTGAGCCAGATCATAATGCTCGGGAAGATTGCTTTCAATCAGGGTGATTGCCTGGCTGAGTATTGTCCGGTCTCCACGGAGTATGCCGTCAGCATAATCCTCAGCGCTCAGTTTCTTTCGCCTGTTCTTTCTGAGGCGGTTCAGCATGTCAGGGTTAATACTCGGAGGCTGGGGCACTCCCTGCTGTACCGAGAGAGCCCCGGTTGACCGCTTTTCCCTGCTCATTACGATGCTGTCCCCCGTTTTCCTTATTTCGTCTTCTCTTCTTCTACAAGCACCTCTCCCTTGATCATCAGCATCACCTCTGAATTCTTGGGATCATTTGTATAGACAAATATGTTCTTGTAAATCTGACCCTTATAGCCACCGGAATTGAACTTGGCCTTGATGGAACTCTTCGCTCCCGGTTTGATTACATTTTCCGTCGGCATCAGAGCCGTGCATCCGCAACCTGATTTGACATGCCTGATGACAAGGTCGCTCTTCCCTTCGTTGGTGAAGGCGAACTCAACATCGGCGGAGGCATTCTGTTTGATGGTTCCGAAGTCAACAGTGTTTGATGCCAGCTTGAAGACCGGTGCGCTGGCAAGTTCCTGGCTCGTCAGACCCGAAAAATCCTCAACCAGGTTTGCCGAAACATACAGATAGATATTTGGCATTGACTGGCCGTTAACCTTCAGGCGTACAAGGTCATTCACATTGCCCCAGCTGCTGTTGTTCAGCTTCGCATCATATGTACCTTCTATGAGTCCTTTCTCACCCGGCTTGAGCGTGGCAGGTGACATCTTCATCTGGAGATGCGCCGGAAGTCCCTCGAACTCGAGCGTGGCAGCCTCCTTTGATGTGTTGATGACAGGCATCACCCTGATCTTCTTTTCGGTCTTTTTGGTGCTGGTGAAAGCAAGATGGTTCGACTGGAACCTTAACGGACCAACAGCAAAGGTATACTCTTCTTCAACGGTCTTTTCGCGCGGGGTAACTTCCCCTTCAATTACAAGAACCGTTACAGCCGGCTTCGCATTTGAATAGACTGAAATGCTCTTCGCAAAACGGCTGTTGTAACCGCGCGGATCGAACACTGCCGTGACAAACCCCTTTCCCCCGGGAGGAACAGGTGATTTCGTATAGTCTGAAGCTGTGCATCCGCATGAGGGCTGCACCCTGGTTATAACCAGAACTGAGTCACCGGTGTTGGTAAAGTTGAAGATAGCTTCCTTCTTACCTGCCGCCTCTTGCATTTTACCATAATCATGGCGCGTGGTTGCAAAGTTGAGCTTCGGCTGGGCAGACAGCCCGGCAACCATCATAAGAAACATCACAAATGCCAAATTTCTTTTCATAGTTTTCATGTTTACTGCCTGAATAAGGCAAGTCTGTTGTCAGTTCATCTCATTAACAAAGATCAGGCCATTCAGGTTGTACCATAATAACCACCAAAATTAATAAAAAAGTATAAGCGGCTGTTTTTTTATTGGTTTATCGATTAGTTTTGTCACTCGGATGCTCTCTTTTGGAACAGATTTTGTTCCGTTGCCGGGGCGTTCCGTCATTGGTTATGACACGAAGAAGACTCTTAATACCGTTTCTGGCTATCCTCGCTTTCCTGACGGTGACACCTGTCACCGGCCAGTTCTATAACGGCATGCAGATGACCTTCGGCAAGAACCGCGTACAGCACAAGGATTTCTACTGGACCTGGTTCAGGTTCGACGAGATGGACGTCTATTACAACGAATTCGGTCGCGAAGTGGCTGAATATGCCGCTGTGGTAGCCCAGGAGAAACTTGATGAGATTGAGGATTACTTCGACTATACCCTTGACAAGAGGCCTATACTGATTGTTTACAACAAGAAGAATGACTTCCGGCAGAGCAATGTAGGCCTGATCTCGGCCGAGGACGACTATAACGTGGGCGGTTACAGCAGGGTGATCAAGAATAAGATCATGCTCTGGTTCAACGGAGACCACGAGGAGTTCAGCAAGCTCATCGCATCAGCCATCGCCGAGGTGGTGGTTTATGAGATGATCTATAACGCCGACATGCGTGACAGGGTGACGAGCAACAACCAGATTCAGATCCCTGACTGGTATATAAAAGGGCTTATCAATTATGTTGCCTTCGGATGGGACAGCGAAACAGACAACCGCGTCAGGGACGGTTTTGAAAACAACCGGTACAAAAATCTTGACAACCTCGAGTACGATGAAGCCGTCTATGCCGGTCACTCATTCTGGAAATACATCGGGGAGACATACGGTAACGCTATTATACCCAACATAATCTACCTGTCAAAGATCTACCGCAATATAGAGGACGGATTCCTTTACGGTCTGGGAAGAAGCATCAAGGACACTTACCGTGACTGGAAGAGCTATTACAGCTCATATTACGAAATCAAGCCCGGCGAGACTTACACGAAACCTGACGAAATCAGGAAAGCCAGGCCATATGAACGGTTCACTGCTGCAAAGGTGAGTCCTGACGGCAATAAGGTTGCCTGGGTGTCCAATGACTGGGGAAAGAGAAAAATATGGCTTTACGACACCTCCACAGGCAAGACAAGGAAGATTTTTGCAGTTGAACCACGCTTTGAGCAGTCTGTAGATTATACATACCCTGTACTGACCTGGCATCCCGGAGGGCAGATTCTGACCTTCGCCAATGAGGAAAAAGGCGGTGTGCAACTCTATTTCTACCGGACCGATCAGAAAAAATTTGAACAGAGGACAATGCCCTTCTTTGAGAAGGTCTTATCCCTCTCCTACTCTCCTGACGGTTCACGCCTCCTTGTCTCAGCAGTGATCAACGGCATGACTGACATCTACGTGCACACAATCATCAGCGGCACAAACGAACGGATCACCTTTGACGTGGCCGATGACCGTGACCCTGTCTTTATCAGCGGCAAAGACGAAACTATAATGTTCTCATCCAACAGGCTGACTGATTCACTGAGCAACAACGGCGACCCCCAGGAGAGAACAGGACTGACCTATGACCTCTTCACCTATGACCTCAGGGCACGCGAAGGAAATCTGACAAGACTCGCCGAAGGTACGATGCAGGATCTCACCAGGCCGCTGCAGCCCACAGCCTCCTTAACCGGTTTCACAGGCAACGGAAACGGGATCATGAACCTGTATTCAGGTACTATTGACAGCACAATTGCATATATTGATACCGCACTCCACTATTCATACTTTATCACATCCAGCCAGAATACAGATTTCCCAAGGAACCTCGAAGCCTTCGACAGAAGCGGAGGCCGGGACGCAGCTGTGATATACGACAACGGACGCTACAGGCTCATGACAGGACCCACCTCAACCGCAGCTACGGTCAGCAGCGATGAGATCAAGACTACGCTGTGGCGCCTCGAAGAGACAGCCATGCTGAGGGCCGCCGACAGCATCAACCAGATCAGGGACTGGCTTATTGCGGAGAGGGCACGGATGAATGACACCCTCAAAAAACCGCTGTATGAGTATTTTGCGCCGTCAGATGAGCCGATTGACTTCCGCAACTACGTCTTCGAGCAGGAAAAGGAAAACTACTATGAACTGCAATGGCGGAAGGATTATATGGATATCGACCTTGACACCTCAAAGCAGAAGATGCCTGACGCACTGGTGTACCGCCCTGCATTCTACAATAACTATACTGCCACCCAGCTCGATTTCAACTTCCTGAATAACACATACCAGGCATATAACGGAGGAGCACCGTACTTCAACCCCGGGCTGAACATGCTCATCAAGATCGGCACCATAGACCTGTTCGAGGACTACCGTATTACCGGAGGATTCAGGTTTTCCGGCAACTTCGACAGCAACGAGTACCTCCTCAGCCTCGAGGCGCTGAGGGGCAAATTCGATAAACAGGTGATCTTTCACAAACAGTCTTTTGACAGCTACAATGACACCAGCTATTACAAGATAAAGAGCTACACTACCTACATGTCATTAAGAAGGCCGTTAAGCACCGTGCTGTCCGTCAAAGGCACACTGACCTATCGCTATGACAGCTATGTTGTGCAGTCCACAGACCTCTCAACCCTGCTGGCCTCCTCCCTGTCCCGCCACTGGGCAGGCCTGAAGGGAGAAATCATATATGACAATACGAGGAAACGCACAATCAATATCTACTACGGCACCCGTTTCAAGATCTTCGGAGAATACTACCGCGAGGTGACCACGAAGAATTCTGATATGTTTGTGCTTGGCGCTGACTTCAGGCATTATCAGAAGATTCACCGCGATCTGATATGGGCAAACCGTTTTGCCGCCAGCAGCTCATTCGGACCATCGAGGCTGATCTATTACATGGGTGGCGTTGACAACTGGATGGGATTCTTCAGCAGGGTGCCGATGTTTGACCAGACAGTTCCGGTAAATCCTGATGTCAGGTACGGTTTCCAGGCGCTTGCAACCAACATGAGGGGCTTCACCCAGAACATCCGGAACGGCAGTAATTTCGCGCTAATTAACAGCGAGTTGCGCTGGCCGGTTGTAAGGTATTTTGCCGGCCACCCGCTGCGATCTAACTTCCTTAACAGCTTCCAGCTCGTCGGTTTCTATGATATCGGAATGGCATGGACCGGATGGGATCCCTGGGGCAATGAGAATTACTGGGATGACCAGGTCTATCAGAACGGCCCGGTGACAGTGACAATTGATGCGATGCGTGAGCCTCTTGTCATGGGCTTCGGTGGCGGAGCACGTGCCCAGATACTGGGCTACTTCGTGAGAGCTGACCTGGCATGGGGGATTGACAACGGATATATCCTGCCGAAAATATTCTACCTCTCATTCAGTCTCGATTTCTGATCTTGCAATCACTCCGTTGAAACCTCAGGGGGTTGTTGGCACTGAATTTGATATACCCGCAGCAAGGGTGAATTTAATTTCTGTTTAGTTAGGAAAGAATAAAAATAAGAGATAATTTTACACCCGTAATCTTTAAAAAACATTATAATGGCTTACAAAATTTCAGATGATTGCACAGCTTGCGGAACTTGTATAGATGAATGTCCGGTTGAGGCTATATCTGAGGGTGACATCTATAAGATTGACCCGGATATATGTACCGATTGTGGTGCCTGCGCCGACGTTTGCCCTGTTGAGGCAATTCATCCGGCTTAAACCGCATTCCCGTTTTCAGGAATAGAGGAAGCTGCCTTTACGGGCAGCTTCTTTCTTTTCCGGGAACCCAATCCCGCCGGGCCTTGTCGTCAATTTTCAGTCCGGATTATATTTCGCCCCTCCCAGTATTGCCTGGCAATCGGTCATTGCCATCAGTTCCGGCATTGTTACATCAGGATTGTTGTTCATATACCTTTCGATGATCCTGAAGCCGGTCCAGACCACCGCCCGTCCAGGTGACTCCTCAGTGAAATAACTGGTGAAAGGGGCTTCCCCCGTGAATTTGCGAATCAGGAATGCATCGGTGGAGAAGAGCAGATCCTTGCTGACAAGATACTCCCAGATAACTCCTTCACCGGCCTTGCAAAATTCGAGCTGCTTGCCGGTAAAACCGAACAAAATTGTGTCAGGTAGTGACGGCATCATCCTCCTTGTGAAATAGACAAGCTTGGCCTCGTGGAGCATGGAGTTCAGAAGTGTCCTGGTTCCGTACCCGGCAGAGCTGTAATCCCACTCTGTCGATGCCCAGGCATAAATGCAGTCAGAGGCTGTGTGATCCGGAGTCATTTTTCGTGCCTGGTAATCATATATGCCCAGAGGAGGGTAATAATCCGATCCCGCTCCCAGGTAACGGTCAAGACTTACAATCAGCAACGAGTCATCCACAATAATACTGTTATTGAAGACGGAGATACATGAAATCACCTCAGGTACTACCTTGTCAGGAAAATAGTACCTGTAATGCCTGAATGCGCTTTCGAGCTCCTGCCTCAGCTCTTCCGTGTCCGGCCATACACGCTTCACCTCATCCCAAAGGTCAAGGTTTCGCAAATCGGTCGCAAAGAGGATAAAGGCCGATTTCCACTGCTCGTCAGACGTATCACCCAGGCCGATGACGGTGCTGTAGGTCTCCAGTGCACTGCCGTATCTCAGCTTCAGTGAATCCGCCATGGCTGCCATCTCGTTCGGCGGAGTGCCGAAAATATCACTCCCCAGATCCCTGATCTCAAGATCAAGCTGTATGCCGGACACGTTGACCCTGTAGGGATCACGGCGGCACGAGGAGGCAAAAATAATCAGAAGAAAAAGGATCAATATGGCGGGAAAGGCTGCAATTCGGTTCATGAATGTTGTAATGTCATGTTTACATTACAAAATAAGGACATTTATTTATAATTTTAGCCCGGCAATGAATCATAAGATGAAAAGAGCAATCTACCGGACTGTCATAAGGGTTCTGACCCTGATACTGATTACGGCACTTCCTGCACGCGCTTACTCACAGGAGCTTAGATTTGCGGTTCACGCTGATCCGGTAATCTCCTGGATAGGCTCGAATGAATCTGAATATACCGGCGAAGGCGCCAGGGCAGGTTTTGATATAGGACTAAACGTCCTCCATTTCTTCGCTGACAACTACGCAATCTCAACCGGAATAAGCTTTATCTCCGCAGGAGGCAGGCAGAGTGCCTCCGAAGATCATACAATGGTCTTCACCAACTTCCAGGAGTTAATTCCAGCAGGTGAGGAGATGAGATACAATCTCAGGTATATGAACATTCCGGTCGGCATTCGCCTTCAGACTGACCAGGTGGGTTATTTTACATATTTTACAGACCTCGGCTTCGACATCAGGATGCTTGTCAAGTCAACGGTTGACCTTCCCACGCTGCAGATCAGCGATGAAAATGCAAAGAACGAGGTCTACGGGCTTAACTCCGGCTGGCACCTGGGAGGCGGAATCGAGTATGAGCTCCCCATAGATGCTTCAATCATCGCCGGGCTGAGCTACGCACAGGACTTCTTCGACGTGACAAAAGACCTGAAGAAGGTTTACCAGCATAATGACAGATCCACTCTGAGAATGTTCAGAATCAGGCTGGGATTGAAGTTCTGACTCCCTGGCCATGAAAGTTGCACTTGCACAGCTCAGTTACATTCCCGGGGACATTCCCGGAAACAGAAACAAGATAATTTCTGCCATTGAAACAGCACGCACCGGGGGTGCAGACCTTGTCGTTTTCTCAGAGATGGCGGTAACAGGATACCCCCCGCTGGATCTGCTTCTGCGAAGCGATATTATTTCTGCCTCAATGGCTGCAATGACCGAGATAGCATCACACTGTCACGGAATAGCTGCTATTGTGGGAGGCCCCTCTCCCAACACCGGTGCTTTCGGAAAGAGCCTTCACAATTCAGCATTCTTTCTGAATGAAGGCCGGATCAGTGGAGTCCTGAATAAAACACTGCTCCCGACTTATGACATCTTTGACGAGGACAGGTATTTCAAGCCGGGAAATCAATTCAGCACGGTTGAGCTTAATGGCCGGAAAATTGCCGTTACGATCTGTGAGGATATATGGGACGAGCAGCCATTCGGCGACAAGGGATTATGGCGGCTTTACAGCGTCTCACCCCTGGATGAGATAATGAAGGACAAGCCTTCACTTATCATCAACATTGCAGCCAATCCATTCTCACACAATCGCATAAAAGTCAGGGAGGAGGTCTTCATCCGCAACGCGAAGGAATACGGAGTACCCCTGATCTCGGTCAACCAGACAGGCGGCTACACCGAACTGATATTCGACGGATCTTCAGTGCTTATCGACTCCGACGGCACAGTACTCGAGAAACTTGCATTCTGCTCTGAGGAGGTCCGGATTGTGGAAATTCCTTCTCCGGGATGCGACAGGTCAAAATACGGATACCCTCCGCCGTTTCCTGAAGACATGACCGGCTACATGCACCGTGCTCTGGTTACCGGCATACGAGACTTCTTTGGCAAAGGAGGAATAAAGAAGGCAATTGTCGGACTATCAGGCGGGATTGACTCGGCTGTGGTAGTTGCTCTTGCGGCAGAGGCTCTCGGCCCTGAAAACACACTGGCACTCCTGATGCCTTCTGTCTACTCCTCCGGTCACTCCGTATCCGATTCCGTGAAAATGGCTTCGGCTCTCGGAGTGCCTTACAATATAGTGAGTATTGAGGAAACAAGACAGATAGTGGAGAGGAGCCTGCAACCATTCTTTGAGGGCAGGGAACAGGATGTTACCGAGGAAAACATCCAGTCGCGGCTCAGGGCAGTGATGCTCATGGCCTTTGCCAACAAATTCGGGTATATGCTCCTCAATACATCAAACAAGAGCGAAGCAGCAACAGGATACGGCACCCTCTACGGTGATATGGCCGGTGGGCTTTCTGTTATCGGAGACGTATACAAAACTGAGGTTTACAGGCTTGCCCGCGAGATTAACAGCAACAGTGAGATCATCCCGAATGCAATCATTTCCAAACCTCCCTCAGCCGAACTGAAACCCGGCCAGCTCGATACTGACTCCCTGCCCCCATACAGCATCCTGGATCCTGTACTCTTCAGATACATCGACCTTGAGTGGTCCGCTGACAGGATAATCGAAGAAGGTAATGACCCGGAACTCGTTGAAAAAATAATCAGGCTCGTAAGAACCAGCGAGTTCAAGAGAAAACAGACCCCCCCGATCCTCCGCGTCTCATCAAAAGCCTTCGGCAGCGGCAGGAGAATGCCCATAATAGCCAGATATCGCTGATTACCTGCCTGACCTTCAACTATCTGAAAGATAGTGTGTTAAAAAAAGTTAATTTTCCCCTCAATCCACATTTTTAATATCTTTGTTATGTTGTTTAACATAAGGGGGCAATGTTATATACCAATCAGTATCTGGAACAATGTATTGAAGGACCATTTTCCGTTTTCAGGGAACTGCCTGACAGGGACAAGGATTTTCTTGTCCAGGACCACTCATGCAGCATGTTGAAGAAAGGTGAAATGATTTTCCAGGAGGGGAACAGGCCCGCAGGACTTTACTGCCTGGCATGCGGGAAGGTTAAGGTATACAAGGAGGGGATAGGCGGGCGCGAGCAAATAATCAGGATGGTCAGGCCACAGGGCCTGATAGGTTTTGCGGCATTCATCACCGGGAACGCCTACTCGGCCTCAGCGGTTGCAATAGAAGACTCGGGAATCTGCAAGTTTGAAAGGGACCCGTTCATGAAGCTTTTAAGGCGGAATGCGGATCTCTCAATGAAGCTGATGAGGATGATGGCACTTGAACTCTCCTTCTCAAACAAGCGAACCGTGTCACTGACTCAGAAGCACATACGCGGCCGTCTGGCTGAATCACTCCTGGTACTGCGTGACACCTACGGCCTTGAGAATGACGGACGGACAATCAGGGCTTACGTCTCCCGTGAAGATCTCGCCTGCTTCTCCAACATGACCACATCAAATGCAATCCGGACACTCTCGATGTTCGCAACCGAGTCGGTCATATTACTTGACGGGAAAAAGATCAGCATAGTTGATCAGGCAAGACTCGAAAAGATCAGCCAGCTCGGCTGATCACTCATTGACATAAATCCGCTTAACCCTCGGAGGTATTGAGGTAAGAATCTCGTAGGGTATCGTATTGCAGAGTGCTGCAATCTCCTCAATTGAAATGTGCGAGCCAAAAACCTCCGCTTCATCCCCTGCTGACACTTTCATTCCTGTCACATCCGCCATACACATATCCATGCATATGCTGCCTGTGATTGGTACCTTCCGGCCCCTGATGAAAAGATTCCCCCTCCCCTCGCCCATGGACCTTCTCAGCCCGTCGGCATAGCCAACCGGTATCACAGCTATCTCCCTGTCATGATCTGATGCACCACGACCACCGTAACTGACCGGTTCGCCCGCTGGCACTGTTCTCACCTGTGAAACTGCCGAAACAAACCTGCCTGTATTCCGGAGTGTAACTCCTTCATACCGGCCTATCCCGTAAAGTCCTATTCCCAGCCTCACCATGTCAAACTGGTATCCGGGGAAGCGGCTTATGCCTGATGTATTAAGAAGGTGAAGCTTAAACCTGTAACCCAGGGATTTTTCGAGGCGTTCTGCGACTGATATAAGCAGTGAGGCCTGACGGTGAGTGAAAGTGTCCTGCGAGGGATCATCACTTGCGGCAAGATGTGAGAATAGTGATACAACCTTCAGATGCTGATGCCCGTGGAGAAGCTCCTGCAGAACATCAATATCGCCTATGCCGAATCCCAGCCTGTGCATTCCCGTGTCCAGCTTCAGGTGAACCGGGTAATGAAGTAATCCGTACCTCCTTGCAACAGATGCAAAGGCCGCAAATGACTCAAGACTGTATATCTCCGGCTCAAGGTTATGCCTGATGATCAGATCCATCGCACTCTCATCGGGGTTCATAACCATCACAGGTGATGTAATACCCTCCTCCCTGAGAGCTACTCCCTCATCTGCATACGCCACAGCAAAGCTTGTTACGCCGTTGTATTCCAGCAGCGAGGCTATCTCTGCAGAACCTGCTCCGTAGGCAAACGCCTTGACCATCGCCATTATTCCGGTGCCGGGGTTCAGCTGACGCCTGAATTCATTAAGATTATGAACCACTGCGTTCATATTAATCTCCAGTCGTGTCTGATGCAGTTGCCTGACAAGAAGGGCGCTGATACTCTCAAGACCGAATACACGGGCGCCCTTTATAAGAATTGTTTCATCACGGAAGACAAGCCCGCGAATTGCATCCGAACAATCCGAAGTGGTACGGAAGAACAATGATCCGGCAGGAAAACCGGAACGTTGACGTGAAAGCGCCTCACCAATCCCGATGAAGCGGTCTATTCCTGCTCCCCTGACAGCATGTGCCACCCCTTCATAAAGCCTTTTTTCATCACCCCCTATCTGCCTGAAGTCGGAGAGGATTAGGGTGGTCTTCCCCCTTGCGTGGTTCCTGAGAAAATCGAGGGCCATCCCGAGAGATGCGGGATCAGAGTTATAGTAGTCTTCAATGAGGGTAGTTCCGTTTATGCCACGCTTCATCTCCATGCGCATAGCAACTACCGGCAGCTCCGCCACCCCGTTTATGATGACCTGCTCCGGGATATTTTCCGCAAGACAGCAGGCTATGACTGAAACCGCATTTTCAGCAGAGGCACGGTCACCAAATGGAATACCTGCTTCAAACTTTCCGTTCGCTGTTGTGCACCTCAGTATCTGACCATCGTCCTGATTCACGGCAGTCTCAACAACCAGGTCTGCTTCAGATCCGGAAAGTGACCAGGTAAAGACTGGGACAGAGGGATAGCTTAATGCCATCTCTTTCATAATAATATGATCATCAGCACAGCAGATCACCAGTCTGGCGCCTGATGCCAGTTTTAGCTTCTCAGCAGCGATGGCCTCCCTGCCGGAAAAGTTTTCGCCATGAGCGTCACCGATATTTGTAATTATCACATTGTCAGGCCTGATGATACGTGCCAGCCGCTCCATCTCCCCCGGCATTGATATCCCCGCCTCAATTACAGCCACTTCAAACCTCTCATCGATATTCATCAGCGACAGGGCAACTCCAACCTGGGAATTATAGCTCTTAGGGCTGCGTATGACGCTTTTTGTTGTGCTCAGGACTCCTGCCAGCCACTCCTTTACAATTGTCTTGCCTGTGCTTCCGGTAATCGCCGTGACCTTTCCTGTAAAGCTCTCCCTGCGCCACTTTGCAATGTTTTGGAGCGCCGCCAGCGTATCACTGACCCTGATGAAGCCGGCGCCGGCCATCTCCATGTGATTGTCTGGCACCGTGTCAACAAGAAACAGTCGCACCCCTCTGGCGTACAGAGGCTCTATGTAACTGTGTCCGTCGTGGTTCGGCCCCCTGAGTGCTATGAAAAGCACATCCGGACCGGCGCCCGGCGCCCGGCTGTCAGTGGTGATTCCGGTTACGTGCAGCGCATCATTGCCGGAAACGGATCCGCCGGTAATATATAGAAGCTCCTTAACGGTTAGTGTCACCTGTTCACGGCTTTTTTGTAGCATGAGCGGCAGAGCGGCTCATAGATATCCTTTTCGCCAAGCACAACCACCTTTTCGTTCTCGATCTTGCGGTGTGAGTAGTTCGCCAGGTTACCGCATCTGACGCAGATTGCGTGAACCTTGCTTACATATTCGGCTACGGCCATCAGCGCCGGCATGGGTCCGAACGGCTTACCCGAGAAATCCATGTCAAGTCCCGCCACAATCACCCGCGAGCCGGCGTCGGCCAGCGCAGTGCAAACCTCGGCGAGAGTGTTGTCAAAAAACTGGGCCTCATCTATCCCTATCACCTCAACGCCGCTTGCGAGAAGAAGAATTGAAGATGCGTTATCAACCGGAGTGGACATGATTGACTTTTCATCATGTGATACCACCCTGTCTTCCGAGTATCTTGTATCAACTGTCGGTTTGAAAATCTCAACCCTCAGGCCGGCGAACATGGCCCTGCGAAGCCTCCTTATAAGCTCCTCGGTCTTGCCTGAGAACATGGAACCGGCTATCACCTCCACTGACCCCCGCTTGCCGGCATTATCAACCGAATTTTCGAGAAATTCCATACTTCAGATCACGATCGGACCGTTCAATAGTGTAACTGGATAAAAACTGGACTGAAAACTATTATTGATTACTTTTGCAAAATAAAGAAAACGATCAGAATAAAAAACATGGGACGATGGATTTCCTGAAAGCTGTTAACATTATAGGGAGGGATCTGGAAGAGGCGATGGCATTGCTTGAACAGCTCACCGGCGTATCCGGACCAGAACTGGCTGAAATAGAACTTGCAAAATCGCGTGTGCGGAGCGCATCCAAACTGCTGAAACTGTTGCCCGGGCTCAACGGGACAAAGGAGGATGCTCCTCCGGTGACCGACGCTCAACCTGCATCATTTATGGAACCTGCACACTTTCGGGAACGTGACACTGCAAACAATATGCATTCCGCACCTGCACCTGACCCGGTACCCGTCATAAACCCACAACCGGAACCGGCACCCGAACCCGAACCCGCACACAAACCGGAGCCGGCGCACACTTACGAACCGGCAGCCGAACCCGCACACAAACCGGAGCCGGCGCACGCTTACGAACCGGCAGCCGGGGCGAGGCCGGAACCGGAACCGGCAAATGACAAGAAATCACGGCCACAGGCAGTCAGCCAGAAGAGCCAGGAGCCTTCAAAGCCGATACTGGCAGACCGCTTCAGTCAGTCCGGAACTCTCGGAGACACTATCTCTCCGGCGAGACAGGATGATGTAAACACCACGGCCATGCACAGCAAGCCAATAGCAGATATTGGCGCTGCCATCGGGATAAATGACAGGTTCTACTTTATCCGCGAACTCTTCAGTGGTGACACACTGGCATACAGCGACACTATCAGACGGCTCAATGCATCAGCCTCCCTGGGTGAGGCAATGAGAATACTCGACGAGAGCACCGTCATGGGCTCTGACCCGGCGGCACAATCCTCCTTCGTAGATGTAGTCCGGAGAAAATTCAGTCTGAATGTCTAAACTGATCCTGGTACCCACCCCCATCGGCAATCTTGGTGACATCACCATCCGTGCCCTGGAGGTGCTGAAATCGGCCGGGCTGATTCTCGCCGAAGATACCAGGACAACAAAAATTCTCCTTGTTCATTACGGAATAAACGCCCCGCTGCGCTCCCATCACAAGTTCAATGAGCACCGCAGTCTCGAAGCTGTCTGTGACGGCATTGAGAATGGCACGGTGACTGCCCTTGTCTCTGACGCCGGCACACCGGGCATCTCCGATCCGGGTTTTCTGCTGGTGCGCAGGTGCATTGAGCGTGAGATACCCGTTGAATCGCTCCCCGGCCCCACTGCATTCGTTCCTGCCCTTGTCTGCTCCGGGCTGCCGTCAGACCGTTTCTGCTTCGAGGGATTCCTGCCACAGAAGAAGGGAAGGCAGAAGAGACTTTCTGCCCTGGCCACTGAGGAGAGAACAATGATATTTTACGAATCACCCTTCAGGGTGCTTAAGACCCTTGAGCAGCTCGCAGCCGCACTGGGAGGCGATCGCAGGGCATCCGTCTCACGCGAGATCACAAAGAAATTTGAGGAGACACTCCGAGGTACTCTCTCCACCCTTGCGGGTCACTTCAGAGACACCCCTCCGAGAGGAGAATTCGTCCTTGTCGTCGCAGGCACCTCCCTGAAGGATCATTCCGAAGATACAGACTGAAGATGCGCATACGGAGAGTGATCATAATGGCCCTGCTGCTCTTACCTCTCTTCATCGTACAGGCACAGGTATTGCGAGGCAGGATCACCGACAGCCACGGGTCACCCATGCCTGCTGCATCAGTTTATATCGCTGAGCTGAGGCAGGGAACAACATCCAACAATGAGGGCTGGTATGAGATCTCCCTTGCCCCTGGAAGCTACACTGTAAACTATCAGTTCCTTGGCTACATTCCGGTTTCGAGGCAGTATTCAATCTCGGCGGAAGATATTGTCGCTGACATCACTCTCACCGAACAACTCTTCGAGATACCTCCCGTAAGGGTCTCTGCATCAGGGAAAGACCCGGCATACTTCATCATGCGCAAGGCTATCGGGATGGCACCTTTTCACCTCAGACAGGTGAAGATGTACAAGGCTGAGGTATATATCCGGGGTGGCGGCAGCGTCGACAAGATACCTGAAATACTTAAGCGCAGGATGAAGATCGAGGCAAATGAAAGTGACATCCAGGAGGGCAAATACTACTTCGCGGAATCAGTCAATATAATAACATTCAACGCCCCTGACAGGTATGTGAACCGCGTTATCTCCTCAAACTCAAGCGAACAGCTTAGCCAGGGACAGGTCTCCCCGATGGATTATATCGAGGCAAGCTTCTACCAGCCGGTCCTTGCCGATGTGGCAATATCGCCACTTGCACCCAACGCCTTCTCTCACTACAGCTTTACCTTCCTCGGCTCTTCATCGCAGGGCGAATATGTAATTGATAAAATAAGGGTGACACCGCGAAGGAAGAGCCAGCAGCTCTTCTCCGGAGTGATCTATATTGTGGAGGACCTATGGGCAATTCATTCACTTGACCTTACAAACGAAAACATGGCGGGAACCATAGGGGTCCGCCAGCTCCACACCCCTGTGGAGGCCGGAATCTGGATGCCAGTCAGCCATGAGTTCGATGTTGACATCTCGCTCATGGGGATCAAGGCCAGGGCAGCCTATACAAGCGCGGTTAAATACATCGATGTTCAGCCTGACAGGTCGCTTCCCCGTCCGCAGTCATACGGAGAAACAGTGTACGCAGTGGAACCTGGTGAAACGGGTGAAACCGGTGAAGTGACTAAAACGGCAACGCAGAGGGAGATTGAAGAGATTCTGAGGAAAGATGACCTCACAGCAAGGGATATGTCTAAACTTGCCAGGCTGAACGAAAAAAACACCTCGAAAAAGACGGAGAAGCCGCCCCTGGAGATAGAGGATAAAACCACTGTTATAATTGAGGAAGACGCAACACTCAAAGATTCTGCTTACTGGGCAGAAGCAAGACCTATCCCCCTGACACGGGAGGAAACAGCCAGCCTGTCAACAGCAACGGCTGCCCGGAGCCAGCTGTCAAAACGCGATACTGCAACAATCTCAATAACAATAGGATCGGCACCGGACTCCAGCCGGAATAAAAAGAGTCCCGCATCCAGGTTTATAAAAGACCTTGCCGGCGGCAAGACGTGGCAGCTCTCAAAAAACAGCACCCTGGGTTTTGAGGGAATAGCAGACCTTAAAAGCTTCTCTTATAACACAGTGGACGGATTCATTGCAGGAACGGGAATCAACCTGTCGGTAAAATCCGGCGAAGCGGGACGCTTCACCTTAGTCCCTTCCGCAAGGTATGCATTCAGCCGTGCACGGCTTATGTGGAATGTCACGGCCAATATGCTCTATGACCCGATGCGGGCAGGCAATATCTTCCTGAGAGCCGGCAGTCAGTCAGACGAGTTTTCCCAGTCAGGTGTTAACCAACTGGTTAATTCGGTCGCAACGCTCTTCTTCAGGGATAACATGATGAAGCTCTACAACAGCCGGTATATCATTGCAGGACACCGAAGCGACCTGGCCAACGGTCTCACCCTCTCACTCTCCGGGATGTATGAAAAGCGTGATCCGTTGGAGAATAACGCTGATTTTTCATTTTTCAGAAAAGAGAGACCCTGGACTGTCAACCTGCCAGATAATCCGTACGTTACGGGAGATGTGCCGGGTTATGAACCTGAGCCCTCCTTCAGTCACCGGCATCTTTCAATGACCTCAGTGCTGACATGGACACCCCGTCAGCGGTACCGTCTGGCAGGGGCAGCAAAGATCAGCGCCGGATCTGATTACCCGACCTTTTCGCTCACCTGGAAGCACGGCTATAATTACAACGATACTGTTGCAGGCAGTTATGACCTACTGATGGGAGAGATCAGCCGGACAAACAGGTTCGGGGCACTCAACGAGTTCAGGTGGCGTCTGCGCGGCGGAGGATTTTTCAACAGTGAGAACGTACGGTTACAGGATATGCATTACTTCAATAACCAGTCCTCTCCGGTTTTGCTTAACAACTATGAGGATGTCTTCTACCTGAGACCCGGTTACTCCATGGCTGCAAGAAGCAGTTTTGCCGAGGCACATGTCAGCTACACCACTCCCACCCTGCTGCTCAAACGACTTCCTGTCTTAAGCAGGACCCTGATGAGAGAGAATATTGGACTCTCTGCGGCATGGACCCCTGAGTCAGGTTATTACTGGGAAGCGGGATACTCCCTCAGCGAGGTGTTCCTCTTTGCCACCGTGGGCGTCTGGACCGGTTTCAGCGACACCTCCTTTGAATCGGCCGGCATCAGGGTGATATTGCGGATCGAATAGGGCTTACATCCTGTCCTACAATGCCTTATGATCTACCTCCACTGTCTCTGACTGCAGACTGCCGACTGCCAACTGCCAACTGCAGACTGGAGACTGCCGACTGGAGACTGCCGACTGCCAACTGCCGACTGCCGACTGCCGACTGCCGACTGGAGACTGCCGACTGGTCAGAACGGCTTCCGCCCGTTGTCATCCGGCGAGAAGTCGCTGAAATCAGATATATCGTTGTTCATCTTTGACCCCATTGTGAAGACCCCTCCGTCAGGAATACCCGCGAAGGAACCCTCCGGCCCGAACTCATCTGGCTCAACAAATGATGCACGGTCCTCCTTGAAATAGAGCAGAACCTCATCGGTAGGCCCGTTACGGTTCTTTGCCAGTATGATGTCGGCATGCCCCTTGGTCGACTGCCCGTCCTCAAACTGAAGGACACCCATTTTCTCAGGGCGGTGGATGAAGACAACCATATCCGCATCCTGCTCAATGGCGCCCGATTCACGAAGGTCAGAAAGCATGGGTTTCTTGTTCCCGCCGCGGGTCTCAACCGACCTGTTAAGCTGCGAGAGCGCCAGAACAGGCACCGCCAGCTCCTTGGAAATACTCTTGAGCGATCTCGAGATTGAACTCACCTCCTGCTCACGGCTTCCGGCATCAGGCGGCCCTGTCATCAGCTGAAGGTAGTCGACGATGACCACATCAAGTTTGTTCTGTGCCTTCAGCCTGCGGCATTTGGCCCTGAGTTCGAAGACCGAGATGGCCGGGGTATCATCAATAAAAATCTGTGCCTCGGTGAGCGACTTGATGCGAGACTCC
>Ga0209467_1001158_pt1 | contig 24930 bp, 21 predicted proteins | sample Higcelwee11metaG_FD_187175 | JGI IMG/M metagenome (GOLD analysis project Ga0209467, IMG submission 187175) | Freshwater pond sediment microbial communities from the University of Edinburgh, under environmental carbon perturbations - High... | ecosystem: Environmental > Aquatic > Freshwater >... | reverse complement strand
GGAGGCTGGCGTGCCCTGCACCCAGGCCACGCTCTCCCGTGACCTGCGTGATCTCGGCGTCGTGCGGCACAACACCGACCAGGGCCCGGTCTACCGGGCCGACCGCGCCGCCGCCTATCGGTCGATGCTGCGCCGGGTCGTGGCGATGGAGATCCTCACCGTGCGCCACAACGGCTCGCTCATCGTGCTCCGCACCCTCGCCGGGCGGGCTGAAGGCGTCGCCGGGTTCTTGGACGGCTGGGGACACGAGAACATCCTGGGCACCGTCGCCGGAGACGACACCGTCTTTGTCGCCCCGGCGGACACCGCCCGCATCCACGCACTCGTAGAAGACATCCGTCGGCTCGAAGAGCCCGACGAAGAGGGCACAGAACCATGAAGATCGTCACCGCGTACTCGGGGGGCCTCGACACCTCCTGCATGATTCCTTGGCTGAAGGAGAACTACGGCGGCGCGGACATCCTCGCGTTCACCGGCGACCTGGGCCAAGGCGAAGACCTCCCCGCCATCAAGGCCAAGGCCCTGCGCACCGGCGCGTCCAAGGCCTTCGTCGAGGACCTTCAAGAGCAGTTCATCAACGAGTTCATCTGGCCCGCCGTGCGCGCCGGGGCCTTGTACGAGGGCACCTACCCTCTGCACACGGCCTTGGGCCGCCCGCTCTTGGCCAAGAAGCTCGTGGACGTGGCCCTGGCTGAAGGCGCCGACGGCGTGGCGCACGGCTGCACCGGCAAAGGCAACGACCAGGTGCGCTTTGAGGTGACGATCAAGGCCCTGGCGCCGCACCTCCAGATCCTCGCGCCCCTGCGCTCGTGGGAGCTCACCACCCGCGAGAGCGAGGTCGAGTACGCCCAGGCCCGCGGCGTCGAGGTGCCCGTCACCATCGAGAAGCCGTTCTCCATCGACCAGAACATCTGGGGCTGCGCCATTGAGTGCGGCGAGATGGAGGACCTCTGGAACGAGCCGCCCCCCGACGCCTGGCGCATGACGAAAGACCCGGTCACCGCCCCCCGCGGCTCCGTGGAGCTGATCATCGGCTTTGAGCAGGGCCTCCCTGTCTCCATCGACGGCGTGGCCTTGGGCGGCGTGAAGCTCATCACCCAGCTCAACGAGCTCGCCGGTGAGTACGGCGTGGGCCGCATCGACATGGTCGAGAACCGTGTGGTCGGCCTCAAGTCTCGCGAGGTCTACGAGGCCCCGGGCGCCACGCTCATCCACCTCGCCCACACCGAGCTTGAGCGCGTGTGCCTCGACCGCGCCACCTTCAACTACAAGCGCCGGGTCTCCCAAGACTTCGCGAACATCATCTACGACGGCCAGTGGTTCGGCCCCCTGCGTGAGTGCCTCCAGGCGTTCATCGAGGAGTCCCAGCGCACAGTCACCGGTGAGATCCGCCTCCGCGTGAGCGCCGGGCTGGCCCAGGTGACCGGCCGCCGCTCACCGTTCTCGCTCTACGACACGGGCCTCGCCACGTATAGCCACGGCGACACCTTCAACCGCAGCATGGCCGAGGGCTTCTTGGCGATCTACGGCCTGCCGTACAAGACCGTCGCCGAGATCCGCCGCGCGAAGGGCCACCCCGAGCTCAAGAAGTAGAGGTTCACGATGGCGCTGTGGGACGGTCGGTTTGAGGGTGGCCCCGCCGAGGCCATGCTCCGCTTCTCGGAGTCGTTGGGCGTAGACCTGCAGATGTTCAACGAGGACATCGACGGGTCCATCGCCCACGCGACGATGTTGGCCGAGGTGGGCCTGCTCACCACGGCTGAGGCCGAGACGCTGCGCGCTGGGCTGGAGCAGGTGCGTGAGGAGCTGCAGAGCGGCGCCTACAAGCCCGAGATCGCCTTAGAGGACGTACACATGGCCGTCGAGGCGCGCCTCACGGTCCTCGTGGGTGACGTCGGCGGCAAACTTCACACCGCCCGCTCCCGCAACGACCAGGTCGCCACCGACGTTCGTCTGTGGCTCAAGAACCGCCTCGGTGAGCTAGACCAGGCCCTCGTCGAGCTGCTCAAGGCCCTTCTGGACCGTGTGGAACAGGACGGCCGCACAATCATGCCCGGCTACACCCACCTGCAGCGTGGCCAGCCGATCTGGCTCGGCCACCACCTGCTCGCCTACGCCTGGATGATCCGCCGCGACCGCCAGCGCCTCCACGACGCGCTCGACCGCGTGGACTGGTGCCCCCTGGGCGCCTGCGCCATGGCCGGAACCCCTCACCCCATCGACCGCGAGATGACCGCCGAGGCGCTGGGCTTCTCCGGCCCCGTGCCCAACGCCATGGACGCCGTCGCCGCGAGGGACCACCAGCAGGAGGTCGCCGCGCTGTGCGCCATCCTGATGACCCACCTCAGCCGCATGGCTGAAGAGCTCGTCTTGTGGTCGGGCCGCGAGTTTAACCTCGTGCGGATTGGTGAGGGCTGGACAACCGGCTCCAGCATCATGCCCCAGAAGCGGAACCCCGACGCCGCCGAGCTTGTGCGCGGCAAGGCCGGGCGTGTTTATGGCGACCTCACGGCCCTGCTCACCATGGTGAAGGGCCTGCCGCTCGCCTACAACCGCGACCTACAAGAGGACCGTGAGGCCCTGTTCGACGCGGTGAACACCACCTTGGCCTGTGTGCAGGTCTGCGCGGGCATGTGGTCCTCCCTCACGGTCAACCGTGAGCGCTTTACCGCCGAGCTTCAGGGCGACTTCTTGTTGGCCACGGAGCTGGCCGACCACCTCGTCGGCCAGGGCGTGCCCTTCCGCGAGGCCCACCGCGTGGCCGGTCAGCTCGTGAAGGCCTGCGAGGCCCGGGGCGAGAACCTCAGCGCCCTTACGCTCTCCGAGCTGCGCGCCGTCGAGCCCCGCTTTGGGGACGACGCCCTCTCCTGGCTCGACCCCGAGGGGGCCGTCGAGCGCCGCACGTCCCAAGGTGGCACGGCCTGGTCCCAGGTGGAGGCCCAGGTGGAGGCCCTGCGGGATGAGCTGGATGAGCGGGATCTCTGAGCGCGGGGGCGGCTGAGCCTCTGTGCTGAGTTAGCGCTAGGCCCGACGTCAGCCCAGCGCCCGGCGAGTCGGAGCGGCGGTGCGCGCGACGAGGCGCCGCTCCTCGACGTTGAGGCCCCAGGCGGCCTCTGCCCCGTCGGGGTGGGGCTTGGGGATCGGCAGCCGCCGCATGAGCGCCCGTTTGAGCCGCAGCACCTCGTCTTTTCCGCGCTGGGCCCGGTGCCACAGCCACCACCAGGTCAAGGGGTGCTGGAGCGCGGCGATCAACCACGGATCGGCGCTCGGCAGGGCGAAGCAGGTGTCGCCGGGGATGAGGCCCCCGGGATCGAGGCGAAAGGTGGGCCGCCAGGCGAGATCCGGCCACAGGAGCTTCGGACCCAGCAGGAGCTCCCAGGCCCCGGTGCGGCGCAGCTCCCACCAGAACGCGCCTTGGTCGGCCCGAGCGCGCAGGGCGTCCTCCATCGGGGCGAGGCGCGCCCAGGCGCCGGGGTAGGTCCGCTCAAAGACGGCGCGGGCCTCCGCCTCAGGCAGCCCCGACCACGGCCAAGCCCGCTCTCGTGACGAGCGGATCGCCAAGAGCTGTCGGGCTGGGGGGCGGCCCAGGTCTTCCCCGCGGGCGAAGGGCAAGAGCAGCCCCGCCGAGGCCGGGCAGTCCCGGTGTAGCGCCGCCGACTCCTCCTCATTCAGCACAAAGGCCCGGTTGAGCCCGGTCTTTACGCCGTACAGGGGCTCGCCCCAGGTGAGGAGCGGCTGGCCCTCACGCTCCATCCTGCACAGCAAGGCCTCGACGGCGTCTTCGCCGAGCCCCCACGGCCCCGCCCCGAGGGAGGCGCGGGCGACGGGGCGGGTTTGTAGGGCGCCGAGGGCGTCGAGGCGCGCTTGGCCGTGAAGGCGCTGCACCTCAGCCGAGGTCGGCGGCGCCTCGTCTGTGTGAGGTCGCCGGGCGATGAGTAGGCAGGGGAAGGCGTCGGTCGCGCCAAAGAGCGGGGCGTGGCCAAGATCGATCACGGTCTCCACCCACGCCGTCTCATGGAGAAAGGCGCGCAGCGGCGCTCCCGCCGGGGCCCGCAGCCACTTGTTGGGCAGAATCAAGGCGAGGTGACCCCCTGGGCGCAACAGCCCCAAGGCGCGCTCGACAAAACACGCGCTGAGGTCCCCTTGGCCATGGGCGGCGGCGTATCGGCGCAGCAGGGCCGCGGCCTCGGGGTGCCGAGAGAGGCGCCCGAAGGGTGGGTTGCCAACGATCACGTCCACACAAGGGAGCTCAAGCCCCGGGTGTAAGGCGTCTTGAGCGCGGAGCTGGGGGGTGGCGCCCAGCTCTGCGAGGGCGCGCGCGGCCAAGGCCAAGGCGTCGGGGTTGAGATCAAGGCCCCAGAGCGCCTGATGTTGGAGTCGCCTGAGCCCCTCGGGATCCGCCGCGCCGCCGCGTCGGCGGATCTCCTCCTCGGCCTCGTCCCAAGCCGCCTTGAGCGCCCGCCAGGCCTCCACGAGCAGCGCCCCGGCGCCGCAGGCCGGATCGAGCACGGTGAGCCCGCTGAGCGCCTCGCGGTGGGCCTCCCAGGCGGATCTCGGCGCGTCCGCCCCCGGCCGTGAGCGGTGAAGCGTAGGCGAGAGCCCCCGCCGCGCCAGCTCCGCGGCCAGAGGCGCCGGGGTGAAGTACGCCCCCTCCGCGTGCCGCCGAGATCGCCCTCGCCGCGACGGCGCCGCGTCCAGCGCCGCCTGGAGCGCCTCCGCGGCGTCGCCGCCCGCGCGCTTCACGGCAGCGGCGTCACCACGAGGGCGGTGGCCTCACAGGGCGCCGGGCCGTGGTTCAGCAGGATGTGCCAGTCGGTGGCCTGCCGCACCTCCTCTCGGGTGGTCTCCCGCAGGGGGTGCAGCTCCAAAGCGTCACCCTGAAACGGCTGAGAGGACTCGTAGGTGGCGATCATCTGCCCGTCGAGCACATACAGCAGCACCAAGGCCTTGGCGTCCTCCACACGCTTGAGCGCGTGGGGTTGCAGCTCTACGGCGGTGTAGGGGTGGCCGGTGACGTCGAGCTGAAACCAGGTGTCGGTGACGTCGTCGCCTGTGGCCAAGGGCTCGCCTTGGGGGCTGTCTTTGATGGATGTGGCGGCGTACACCGCGAACTTCGCTGGGGCCGTGAGCAGCTTGGGCACGGCGGTGAGGTCGTCCTCAAGGCCGGGGAGCACGGCGCGGATCGTGACCTCCCCCGCGCCAGGGGTCACCTCCAGCTCACCCAGGCCGATGGTCTCCGCCCGGGCGCGGCTGAGCGCGGCGAACTCTTGGGGGCACTCGGCCTGAAAACGGATCTCAGCGCGAGCGCCTCCAGCCCTGTCTACGTCCCGAGTCGCCAGCATCAAGGCGCCCATCGCGGCGAAGAGCACGAACCCGATCACGAAGGGCGCCGCCACGAAGGCGACGCGGAACATCGAGAGCTGGGCCGGTGGGGCAGGGGAGGCGGGCGGAGGGGGGCTCGTGGGCGGGTCAGCGGACATAAAGAAGTGGCTAACATGGTGGCGCCGGGGGTGTTAGGGAGGCGCCCACGCCAGGAGGCTCCCAATGCCCTACACCGTCACCCTCATCCCCGGCGACGGCATCGGCCCCGAGGTCACCGCCGCCACCCAGCAGGTGCTCGCCGCAGCCGACGCCCCGATTCAGTGGGAGGTCGTCCACGCTGGCCTCTACGCCTACCAGAAGTTCGGTGACCCCGTCCCCGCCGAGGTCGTCGCCAGCATCAAGAAGAACCGCATCGCCTTGAAGGGCCCGTTAGAGACCCCCAAAGGCTCTGGCTTCCGCTCGGCGAACGTCACCCTGCGCCAAGAGCTGCAGCTCTACGTCGGCCTGCGCCCGGTGAAGTCGCTGCCGGGCATCGAGACGCCGTACAAGAACGTCGATCTTGTCGTGCTCCGCGAGAACACCGAAGACCTCTACGCGGGCATCGAGCACGAGATCGAGCCCGGCCGGGTGATCTCGCTCAAGGTCTCCACCAAAGAGGCCGGCGTGCGCATCGCCCGCTGGGGCTTCGAGTACATGCGTTACCGCGGTCGGCGGCAGATCACCTGCTCCCACAAGGCCGCGGTGAGCCCCTTGGCCGATGGCGCCTTCCTCGACGCCTTCTTGGAGGTGGGCACAGACTACCCCTTCATCCGCCAAGACAGCCTGCCCGTGGACAACCTCGCCATGGCCTTGGCGCTCGACCCCACCCGCTTCGACGTGCTGCTGCTCCAGAACCTCTACGGCGACATCCTCTCCGACCTCGTCGCGGGCCTCGTCGGCGGTTTGGGTGTGGTGCCCGGCGCGAACATCGGCGATGGCGTCGCGGTGTTTGAGGCCGTTCACGGCACCGCCCCCGACATCGCCGGCAAAGGCCTCGCCAACCCCCTCGCGGTGTTGATGAGCGCGGTGATGATGCTGGAGCACATCGGCGAGCACAAGGTCGCCGACCGCGTGAGCCGCGCCATCCACGACGTGCTCGGCGCCCGCCGCCACGTCACCAGAGACCTCGGCGGCACGGCTGACACGGCCACCTTCACCCAAGCCCTCATCGACGCGCTGTGAGCGGAGGCCCCATGACCACGACCACCTCTCCATCCCCGGCCCACGCCGTCACCCTCATCCCTGGCGAGTGGATCGGCCCCGAGGTCACCGCCGTCACCCAAGACATCCTCGCCGCGGCGGGGGTGAACATCGCCTGGGAGTCGTTTGACTGCCCCCAAGGCCAGCTCAGCCCGGCCTTGGCCGAGTCCGCCCGTCGCACCGGGCGCATCCTCAAGAGCCGCACCAGCGCCGCCCGCTTAGAGGGCCGCCTGCCCGCCAGCGTTCAGCTCCGCAAAGAGCTCAACCTGTGGTCCCAGGTTCGCCGGGTGCGCACGCTCCCCGGGGTCACCGCCCGCTTTGAGGGCGTAGACCTCCTCGTCGTGCGCGAGACCTCTGAAGACATCTACAAAGGTTTTGAGCACCAGACCGCCCCCGGCGTGTTTGAGTCGGTGAAGGTGACGACGGCCTCGGCCTGCGAGCGCATCGCCCGCTTCGCCTTTGACCTCGCCCGGGCTGAAGGCCGCAAGAAGGTCACCATCGTTCACAAGTCCAACATCCTCAAGAAGGCCGACGGCCTGTTTCTGCGCACGGCCCAGGCGGTGTCCAAGGACTACCCCGACATCCTCTGTGATGAGGTGATCGTCGATGCCTTGTGCATGAAGCTCGTGCGCTGGCCGACGAGCTTCGACGTGCTCCTGTGCGGCAACCTCTTCGGCGACATCGTGGCCGACCTCGCCGCGGGCCTCGCCGGGGGCATCTCCGCCGGCGGCTCGGTGAGCGTCGGCGACGGCGTGAAGATGTTTGAGAACCCGCATGGCTTCGCGCCCGAGCTCGTCGGCACAGGCAAGGCCAACCCCATCCCGACGCTTCTGCAGGGCATCGCGCTCCTGCGAGATCTCGGCGAGCACGACGCGGCGGCGCGCATCGAGGCGGCGCTTCACGGCGCGCTCACAGCGGGCCTACGCACCATCGACCAAGGCGGCGAAGACGGCTTGGCCGAGGTGAAGGCGGCGATCCTCGCGCGGCTGTGAGCCCGCGGGTCAGAGAAGGAGCTGAAAGAGCCACGGAGGCAGGTCGATGGCGCCGTGCGTCAACGCCATCGACACGCTGACGGGTCCCAGCTTGCCTCATTCCTAGACCACGTTCACGCCATCGCCGAACCTGCTGCTTCGGGGAGATCGTGTGCTAGGTGAGGGTCGTTTTTCTGACACCATCGTCGCCTATTTCGTGGACGGCGAGCATAAAAATACCCGCCTTTTGCACGTCTGCCGAAGCAGAACCCCGACCGAGGTCGGGACGTGTGGCGGGTGCGTTTACCGCGAATTAGCCGAGGTCGGCGGCCCTTGTCAAGCCGCTCAACCCCTCACATCGACTCCCTCAGCCGCGCCGCCTCTTGGTTCAGCACACCGACGGTCTTGTTGTACAAAAACATCGCCTGCTGGGGATTGTCCCCGATACAGACGAGCCCCAGCTTGCCGAACTCAGACAGCGCGCCCATCAGGTGAAACACCACGCCGCGCTCCGTCGCGCCGTGGAAATGCAGGCCGTGGTACACCGCGATGTTGATGAGATCGTCCGGTGAGAGCCCCTTGTAGTGGTCGCTGTGCAGGGTGTCGCTGGCGTAGTAGTATTTCTCCTTCTCCGACGGCGTATAAAACAGCCCCGTCGTCGTGTCGTAGGTGCCATCCGTCAAGAACTTCAGCGTCAAGAACGGGTGGGTCGTGCCGCCTTTGCGCAGGTTGACCTCGATGGCGTAGTGGTCCCACACGCCGCTCTTGGGGTTCTTGACCGAGACGAAGTCTGTAGAGAATCGCCCGACCACGCCGCGCTGGGCGAGGATTCGGGCCACCTTAAAGCCCGCGTCTTGAATGTCGAGGCGGTACTCTCGCGCGGCGGGGAAGGTGCAGCCCAAGAACACCTGGCCGCTGGGGCCGCCCAAGACCTGATCGTGGGTCGAGATGGTCATCGGGTCGCCCAAGGCGTTCACCCGGCTCTGGCACGAGGGGCTCTTCTTCTCTTCGCCCTCGATAAAGACCTCGACCACGCCGCCCATCTCTTTGTATTTCTGCATGTAGGAGTCATACTGCTCCCGCGGCGCCTCAAAGCGCAGGTGGGGCAAGGTGGACCGAATCCAGGGCTTGCGGTCGCCGGTCTCGGGGCAGCCGGTGATCGGGAAGATGGCGTTTCCTTCGCCGGAGAAGCCGTCATTGAGCTTCACCACGAGGCGGCGCAGGCCGGCGTTGCGGGCGATGAGCGTGTCGATGGCGTCGACCACGTCTCCCTCGTCCCTCAGGCGCTCGATGCCGTCGGGCAAGAGCACCCCGGCCTCACGGAACACCTCACGGCAGCCGCTCTTGGTGCCGAGATCGTAGAGGCCCGGGTCGTTCGCGTACAGCGGCAGGCCCAGACGCACGGAGAGCGTGCGCTCCAAGGGCGAGGCGTTGAACACCGAGAGGTGGGCCATGCGGCGGTCGGGGATGGCCTCCAGGATGCGCTTCTGGAGCAGAGGCCGCCGCAGGATCTTCTCTGTGAGCGGGATCGGCGAGGCGTCGAGGCAGGAGATCAGGGTGAGCCGACGCCGCGCGTGGCTGCCCGGCACGCCGGAGAGCAGGTGCAGGTAATAGTCGACGATCGACGGGTTGAGCGGCTGGCTCGTGACATAGACGAGGTGCGTGCGCGGCTGACGCAGGAGCATCAGCATGTACAGCAGCCGCTCCTCGTAGTGGTGAACGCCGGTGACCTTGGCCAGCTCTTCAGCGTTCAGCGAGAGGCTGGGCACGACGAGCACGGTGTGCTCGATGCGCGGGTTGGCGGACACCTCGCGAAACAGCTCCGGCAGACGGAGCTTGAGGGTCTCGAAGGCGGCGAGCTCAGCGGGGGACGACGGGGCGGGGTGCTGCATGGCCTGAGCATATCGCGACGCGGCGCTTCTTGGTGCGGCGCACAACCCACCATGATAGGGGACCGCTCCAAAATCAAGGATCCAGCCCATGAAAGCCTTCGAGACCAGCCTGTTCATCCCCGCCCGCCCGGAGCGGGTCTGGGCGCTTCTGACCGACGCCCAGGCCTACCCCCGCTGGAACCCCACCGTCACCCGGGTCGAAGGCACCATCCGCCTGGGCGAGAAGATCACCGTCCACGCCCGCATCAGCCCCGACCGCGCCTTTCCCGTCACCGTGGCCGTCCTTGAGGCCAACCAGCGGATGGTGTGGGCCTCGTCAATGCCTCTGGGCACCTTCAAGGGCGAGCGTACCTTCACCCTCACCCCCCGCGCGGATGGCTCCGGCGTCGACTTCAAGATGCGCGAGGAGTTCACCGGCTGGCTCTCGGGCCTCATCACCAAGAGCATCCCCGACCTCACCCCCGAGTTCGTGGCCTTCGCCGAGGCCCTGTCCAACGAGGCCCAGATGACGGAGATGCCGGGGAGGTAGCGGGAGCTCAATCTTAGGAGCGGTTGGCGAGACGTTGGCGAGAGCCTGATTCATCAGGAATGCCAATCTATGCTTTTTACTTCCGTATACACGCGGAGGCGATAAACAGTCCAGCACTGGTGCTGGGTCCGCCGAAGGTTAGGACTTGTGGTGGACTGTCCTTCAGAGCTACCTCAACGATAAAGGACTCTGCACTGAATAGACTTGCGAATTGCCCAATGTCAACGAAGAAGAGCTTGTCGAGTTGGCCTTCGTCTGGTGCCAGAGAGTAGAGCCCGATCGGCTCCTTTCCTTCTTCGACTGCTCTTGCTCGCGTAAGGTACAGTTCATTATGGATATCACTTGGCTTTCCTTCGGAGAACTCTACGCCTGGGAGAACCAAAATCCCGAAAGACAGGGCCTGCGATCTGGAGCAGCCAAGCAGTAACTTTCCCTTCACCGAATTGCCGTTCCACACCACTGAGTCACTGGACTCGGTGTAGATTGCAACGGTAGCTACGTCCTCTTCAGACGCAGTGGAGTAGCTGTACACCCAGTTTTCATAGCCGATCGCTACGTCTGGGCGCGTGGCTAACGAATAGATCACTGCAGCAAACTCGTTGGGTGGCGAGGCATTGAGGAGCGCGTGGGTTTTTTGCGCCGCAGAAGTGGTATCCCCATGCGCGAGGTCATACGCCGCATCGTTGATTAACGTGACCTGTGCTTTTGCCCATTCACGCAACGCAGCGTCTTGCTCCATTCGGTAGCGCGCCGCGTATGCCACTTCCGCCGGGACTCCCCCTCTCTCCAGACACGCGACGGTCGCTGCGTCAATCTCGCTGTTCATCACCAGATCGACCATGTAGGCGCTGTTTACACCTGCCCGGTGCATGGTCTCCAACGTCTGGCATTCAACGGGCGCCGCCAGGAGCAGGGATGAGAACATCAAGAGCAGGGACATCACACAACTCCGCGTCAGCGTGGCGCTTGAGTTGTACACCCGCTCCGGCGACGCTGTCCATCTGTCGCGAAGAGTTTACGTCGTAAGGCTAACGGCGCTCGCCAGCCTCGGCCCTCGCTCTCTGCGCCTACTTCGCCCCCACCCCCAACAACACCACCGGCACCGTCTTCAACAAGAGCTTCACGTCCAACAACAAGCTCCAGTTGTCGATGTACTGTAGGTCTTGTTGCATCCAGGTCTTGAAGTCTACGTTGTTGCGACCGCTGACCTGCCAGATGCAGGTGATGCCGGGCTTCATCGACAGGCGGCGGCGCTGCCAGCGCTCGTACTTCTCGACCTCGGCGGGGATCGGCGGGCGGGGGCCGACGAGGCTCATCTCGCCGATGAACACGTTCCAGAACTGGGGCAGCTCATCGATGGAGGTCTTGCGGATGAAGCGGCCCAGGCGGGTGATGCGGGGGTCGTCGGTGATCTTAAAGACGGGGCCGTCCATCTCGTTCTTGGCCTCCAACGCCGCCTTGAGGCGCTCGGCGTCGGCCACCATCGACCGGAACTTCCACATCGTGAACGTGCGCCCGTAGAGGCCGCTGCGCACCTGGCCGAAGAGGATGGGGCCCTTGGGGTCGTCGAGCTTCACGAGCAGGGCGATGAACATCAGGATCGGCGCGAGCACGACCAGGGCCGCGGCCGAGAGCACCACGTCCATCAGGCGCTTGAGCGCCAGGGCCTCGACGTTGGTGGGCGTCGAGGAGAAGCTCAGCACGCTCGAGCCCTCAAACTCGCGCAGGTGCGCCTGGCCCACACGCATGCCCAAGAAGTTGGCGTCCATGCTCAGCTCGACGCCGACCTCCTCGCAGGTATCCGCGATGGCGCGCAGCTGGCGGCTGTCCCAGGCCTGCCCGGTGACGTAGACCTGATCGACGGGGCTCTTCTCCAAGAGGCGAGGGAGGTCTCTCACCCGGCCCAAGACCTTGTACGAGGGGCCGCTGACCTCGCTGTCCGCGTAGTCGTCGGGGTGGACCACACCCAGCACGCGGATGCCCCAGCGGGGGTTGGACTCCAAGGTCTTCAACAGCGGCAGGGCCTTGGCGGCGGTGCCGACGATCAGCATGTTCTGCACGTTCAGGCCGCGGCGGTGGCGGTCTTGCAGCCAACGCACGACGAGCCAGCGGTTGAACAGCACCGCCGGGACCGAGAGCAGGGTGAACGGGATGAACACCGAGCGGGAGATGAGGGGGATCTGCTTGAAGGTGAACAGGCCCAAGAGCAGGATGCTCACCCCCGCCGCCGCGCCTTGCAGGGCCCGGCCGATGGCCTGGTTGCCGCGGGTGCGGTGGAGGTCGTCGTAGCCCCCGACGTAGCTGATGCCGAAGATCCACGAGCCGAGCACGGCGGGCAAGGCGTAGAGGTGGTTCGTGAGCTTGAGCTCGTCCTGGAGCACCTTGGCGGCGAAGAGGTCCCACCCGATCGCGCGCCAGATATCGACGGCCTCGTGCCGAAGCGCGTAGACCGCGGCCCAGGTGAGCCCCAGCATGACCGCGTCGAGCGCGCGGACGGCGTTTCGCAGTCCGGGGTGCTGGGCGTTACGCATGGTCTCTCCTCAGACGCTGAGCGTTTGGTCTTAAAACCGAACATGATAAGCCGGTGGAACCCGAACGCGCACTCCGCGCGCCCTGGAGGCGGTCATTCCTTCGCCAACTTTTGCCCCGTGCCGCGTGGGCCCACACACCCTCGGCGACGGCGCCTTGACGCTCCTCGCCGGGCCCTGTGTGGTCGAGGGGCGCGACCGCACCCTGCGCATCGCCGAGCGCCTGGCCACGATGTGCGCGGCGCGTGGGCTGGCGCTCGTGTTCAAAGCCAGCTTCGACAAGGCCAACCGCAGCGCCGGCAGCAGCTTCCGGGGCCTGGGGGTGGCCGAGGGCCTCGCCGTGCTCGCTGAGGTGAAGGCCACCTTCGGGCTGCCCATCGTCACCGACGTACACCAGCCCGAGCAGGCCGCCATGGCCGCCGAGGTGGCGGATCTTTTGCAGATCCCGGCGTTTTTGTGCCGTCAGACCGACCTGTTGAACGCCGCCGCCGCCACCCGGCGCCCGGTGAACGTCAAGAAGGGCCAGTTCTTGGCCCCGTGGGACATGGCGAACGTCGTGCAGAAGCTCCGCGAGGCCGACGCGGCGGGGATCCTGCTCACCGAGCGCGGCGCGAGCTTCGGCTACAACAACCTCGTCGTCGACATGCGTGGCCTCGCTGTGATGCGTGGCCTGGGCGTGCCGGTGTGTTTTGACGCCACCCACTCGGTGCAGATCCCCGGCGGTCTCGGTGACAAATCTGGGGGGCAACGTGAGTTTGCGCCGATCCTCGCTCGCGCGGCGGTCGCTGCCGGGGTAGACGCCGTGTTCATGGAGGTCCATGACGACCCTGACAGCGCGCTCTCCGACGGCCCCAACATGCTGCCGCTGGACGGCCTGCCGAGCCTGCTCGACACGCTTCTGCGGCTGCACGAGCTGGTTCGGTCCTGAGCCCATTCTTCTCTTCATCCTTCTATGACAGCCACGGCGCGGACACGCGCCGACCTCAACGGAGCCAGAGCCTCATGCGTACCCTTCGGATCACCCTGACCGCCGCCATCGCCCTCGCCGGCCTCACCGCCTGCGCCCCCACCCGGGTCGAGGGCGTGTGGCACTTCTACCTGAGCCTCTCTGAAGGCTCGGACTGCACCCAAGACGTGCTGCACAACTTCAACGACGTCGTCACCGGCGACGACATCGTCGATACCGGCTCCGACTGGACGGATGAGTCCAACTACACCGCGTCCGACGCCGAGATGTTTGGCCTCATCCGCGAGTCGGGCGATGAGCTCGTGCTCTTGCTCGGCGGCGGCATCTACGAGGGCGTGAAGGAGGAGGGCGAGTACAAGCTCATGCAAGAGCGCTTCGAGACCAGCACCGACTCCGAAGTTCACTCGACGGGCTACGTCTACAAGGCCGTCGTAGACGCCCGCTCCACGACCACCTTCGGCGGGGCGATCTCCCGCGGCAGCTTCGACGGCAAGGGCACGCTGCGCTCGACGCAGAAGGCCACCTGGGCCGAGTCCGACACCTGGCTGGAGGAGGTCGCGTCCACGGTCGGCACCACGGGCCGCATCCCCTCTTACGACTACCTCACCACTGAAGACGACTTCGGCTACCTGCGCGAGCTGTACAACGAGTACGACGCCGCCAACTGCCAGAGCGCCGACTGCACGCTCACCGTCACCGACACCTGCGCGACGAGCTTCAAGTTCACCGCCGACCGCACGGACATCAAGCCCGAGGAGTTTGAGGCCATCGCGGCGACGAGCCAAGACAACGGCATCTTCTAATGGACCGCAGCCGGGTCTTGGTCGCGACGGGTGCTCTGCCCCTCGTGCTCACGGTGCTGCTCGCGGGGGTCGCCCAGGCGCTCCCCGAGCCGATCTTGTGGGTGAACGGGGTCAAACACCTGCTCTTGGCCGCGGCCCGGCTGGCGCCGCTCCTGTGGTTGCCTTGGGCGGTGTGGGCCGCGCGCCAAGGCGCCTGGCCTGGGGCGATCGTCGCGGCGCTCTTGGCCCTCATCGGCGGCGGGCTGCCCCCGATCGACGACGCCGACGGCCCGGGCCTGGTGATCGTGGCTGCGAACGTGCAGGCCTTCGTCGAGGACGTGCCCGCGCTGGAGGCCGCCTTGGCGACCTTCGACGCCGACGTGCTCGTGACCATCGAGAAGCGTGGGGAGCAGATCGCCGGGATGCGCCGGGTGGCCGACAACTACAGCCGCCCCTTGCCCCGAACCTCCCACGGCTTCGCGGTGTACTGCCGCGACGGCGTAGACTGCGACGCCGAGATCACTGAGGAGATCGGCCCCAAAGGTTGTTCTCAGCCGATGGCCTTGGTGCGGGTCAACCAGGGGGCGCTGTGCCTGGTCGGGGTACACGTCCCGCCGCCGGTGCCGCTGTGCGCGGAGGGCGCCCCGCCCTATGTGGCCCACGTCGCCGAGGCGATCACCGACGGGCGGCTCAACGGTGACCTCGGCCCCTGCCGGGCGGGGGATCCGGCCTTGGTGATGGGTGATCTCAACGCCGTTCGTGGAAGCGAGCCCCACAAGACGCTCTTGGCCCGGGGGCTCGTGGACCCGCTCCGCTGGCGGGGGATCTGGGCGACCTCTTGGCCCTCCGGCGGGCGGTGGCCGAACCTGCCGCTCCTGCAGATCGACCACGCCTTTGTGGGCGCCCTGGACGTCGAGGGCGCCCGGCTTCACCGTGTGCCTGACAGCGACCACAAGGCGCTGCGGCTGCGGGTGAGACCGGGCTGAGGCTCAGCCCTCGGTCAAGGTGGAGGCCGTGCTCTCCTGCGCCGGGTCGTAGCGGTCGATGTCGCCCCGGCGCTCGGACTGGGCCGGGGGCAGCTTGCCACCTTTGCTCGGGGCGTTGTGGATCACCGCGAGGGTGAGCACGGCGCCGGCCGTGGTGAAGGGCGTCGAGGTGATGCAGTGGTGGCCCGACCAAGAGCCGTCGGCGGACTGGCTCTGGAGCAAGACCGCGCCGACCTGGCCCTTCCAGGACTCAAAGCGGTCGCCGCCCTCTTCAGCCATGGCCTCGGTCATCATCATGTACGAGAGCATCTCTTCGCCGCCGATGGAGCCGAAGCCGGTCACCAGCCCGGCGCTGTCGGACTGCACACGCTGGGAGATCGCCTCGGCGGCCTTCTCCGCCGCCGGGGCCGCCGCGCCGCCGCGGGCCTTGGCGCGCTGGCTGTTGCTCATCGTCGCCGCCGTGGCGTAGAGGTCCACGCCCGCCGCCGCGCCGCCCGCGTCCCGGCCATCGGCGGTCACCTGGCTCACCTGCCAGTCCTCAGCGCGGTCGAGCACCTTCTCGTCCACCGCGACCCCGGCGGCCTGGGCGTTGTACAGGCTGCGCACGGCCACAGACGAGGAGAGCACCGGGGCCCAGCCTTGGCCATCAAAGCTGCCGTCGCCCTTCTGGGCCAGCTCGACCTTCTTCACGGCGAGGTCGAGGGCTTTGCGCACCTCACGGTCGGCGTCACCGTCGAGGCGGCCGACGAGCTCCGAGAGGGCCAAGGCCGCGAAGTGGGTGTCGGCGAGCTGGCCGAGCTTCGCTTGGGGCTGGGTGCCTTGGGGGGTGCGCACCTGGGGGCTGTTGGGGTCGGACTGAAGGACGGCCTGGGAGATGAAGTGGGCGCCCTTCTTCACCGCGCCGAGGTTGGCCTTGTCGCCGTCGCGGAGGATCGCCAGGGTGACGAGGGCGGTCGTCGCCACGTCGGACTGGGCTTGCTCGGCGCTCCAGTTGCCCGAGGCCCAGCCGCCATCACTCTGCTGGGCGCTCAAGAGGTACTTCACCGCGGCGTCTTGAGAGGCGTCGGTGGTCTTGAAGCTGCCCGCGCCGCCGTGGCTGGGCATCCCGTTGTTGGGCCTCACGCGCAGCTCGTCCATCTCATCGCCCATCGGGTAGCCCCTGGAGATCGGGACGGGGCCGCCGAGGATCGGCTCGGGCTCCGTCGCCGTGGCGACGTTCGCGACGTTGGCGATGAGGGCGAAGAGCACGGCGCAGGAGGGGAAGAAGACGAGGCGAGAGGAGAGGCTCATGGTGGGCTCCGGGTTGGGTCCGTTCGTTCGCGGGGCCAACGCCGGTCGCTGGAAGGGGCTTACACGAGGGCGGAGATCCGCCGAGTTTTGCGGTAAGCTCGTCGCCATGGCACCGATCCTCGTCGCGCTCTGGATGTTGTCCGCCGGGGCGTCCGCCGCGGAGGTCGCCGTGGGTCTGCCCAACGGTGGGCAGCGGGTGGGTGAGCTCGTGGGGCTCTACCAGGACTGCTCGGCGACGCTGCGGCTGAATGACGGCCGCCAGCTCAGCATGAGCACGGAGTCGATGGTCTCGGCGTGGTTCTTGGAGGGGCTTGAGGACGCCGAGGGGCGGCTGATCGTGCCGCCTGAGGGACAGGGGCTCGTGCAGGTGCAGGGGCTCACGGACTCGCTCACGCTGCGGGTGAACGGGCGCATCATGCAGGTCACGCCGGGGACGCTCGTGCCGCTGCCGCCGGGTCGGCACCTCGTGCGGCTGCACGCGCCGGGCTGTGGCCGGCAGCTCGGGCTCATCGACGTTGAGGCCGGGGTGATCACGCCCTTGGTGTTTAATCGGCCGACGGAGACCTTCATGGTGCCCAAGGCGATCGGCGTCGGCGTGGTCGTCATTGGCTACTGGTCGATTCGGCTGTTGACTGGCTGCTGAACCCCTCTCACGTCGGAGCCCAGGATGCGCTTGTTAGACGGTGTCGATCACCTCATCCTCTTGACCCTGCGGGGCCGGAGCTTCGATCACCTGCTGGGCGCGCTGCGCCTGGAGGGTCGTGAAGACATCCACGGCCTGCGCGGGGACGAGGTCTGCCCTCTGGACGGCGTCGAGCACCGGGTCTTCGCCTTGGACGACGGCGGACACACGTCGGCGGACGGCCCGGTGACCTGCCCGACGCCGCGGCCCCCCGACGCCCGGCCTTACGCCTGGACCCAGCTTCAAGGCGCGGTCCCGGCCTGGCACCCCCGCGCCGACTGGAGCCACGCTCAGCCCTATGCCGGGGCGGCGACGCCCTGCTCCGGCTTCGCCCGGGCCTATGCCTTGGCCCACTCCGACGCCGACCCGCGCCTGCCCCTGGGCTACTTCACCCGGCGGAGCGCGCCGACGTTCTATGCCTTGGCTGACCGCTTCACGGTGTGCACCCGCTGGTTCGCTTCAGCCCCGGCGAGCGGGCTCACCAACCGCCTGTTCGCCGTGTGTGGTGAGGCCGGCCCCGAGGCCGAGAGCGCCGATCCACCCTCGCGCCGCCGCACGATGGTGGAGCTTCTTGATCGCGCCGGGGTGTCGTGGGGGGTGTACGGCGACGGCGGCAGCCTCAGCCAGCTCCTCGGCGGCGCGCGGTCCACGGCCCCGATCGCCGCGCTCCTGCGGGCCCTGCGTGGAGACGCGCCCCTGCCGAGCGTGAGCGTCGTCGAGCCCGACTGCCGCTTGCCCCACGATCTCCAGCTTGAGGAGCGCCTCGTCTATGAGCTCGTCGAGGCGCTGACCTCGGGCCCCCGCTGGGCGAAGAGCCTGCTCGTCATCACCTACGACGGCCCCGGCGGCTGGTATGACCATGTGCCGCCCCCAGAGACCGGCGAGGCGCCGCCCTTTGAGCGCCTCGGTGGGCGGGTGCCCGCGCTGCTTGTGTCGCCGTGGGCTGTGCCTGGGGTCTGCGGGTTGACCCTTGATCATCGGGCCTTGGTGCAAGGCGCCTTGGCGCGTTTTGCCTCGGCCTACGCCTTGAGCCCGCAGCCCCGAGACGAGCGGGTCGCCGCGTTTGGTGAGGTGGAGGGCCTCGACACACCCCGCCTCGATCCGCCGCGCTTGCCCGCGCCGCCACCCGCCTTCGACGTCGTGGTGAAGGCCCTCGCCGGGCGCGCCCAGGGGCTTGGTGAGCCGCCCGTCTGGACCCGAGAGGCGGCCCGCCTCGCCCGGCCCGAGGCTCGGCCCGACACCAAGCTGCCGCCGCCGCCGCGCTGGCCTCGCCCCGAAGAGGAGGTCGAGCGCGCCATCGAGGATCGTCTGGGCCGCTTTGAGCGCGCCGCCGAGGCCCTCTCGTCCCGGGCCGAGCGCGCCGTGCGCAAGCTCGACGGGCGCTGAGGGTCACCCCCGGCCGACGATCCAGGTGGACTCGGTGAGCCAGAGGAGCTCACCGTCGCGCAGCGGGGTCGGCCCCTTCACCGGCCTCGCCAAGCCGTTGGCCATGGGGATCATGCTGCTGCGCAGCAGCAACGCGCCCGGGCCGAGCCAGGTGAGGTGATCGCTGCGGAGGCGGGTGTCGATGGCGGCGTGGCCGACGTAGAGCGGGTGCTGGGCGGTAGATCCGTCCTTCTCTCGACCGACGACCTCCCCCGGCTTGGGGGTGATGCGCCGCCCGTCCTCGGGGCCGAAGACCCGCTCCAGGGACTCGGCGAGGCGAGCGGGGCCGCCGTCTTGGCTCATCGACAAGGCGCTCACGTCCTGCCCTTGGCCGGGCAAGGTGAGCTGCGGCGCGAGCAGGCGTACGCCGGGGTGCCCGTCGCCGAGGAGCAGCGCCCAGAGCGCCTCCGCGTCGGCGCCGTCTTGGAGGCGTGGGCCGAGCTGGGCCAAACGTGGGCTCAAGACGAGGGGCCCGCGGCGCTCGGGCCGCTCGCTGAGCCCGCCGAGCAGCCGGGTGAGGGGGAAGTGGGCGGCGGCCAAGGCGCGCACGGCGGCGCGGTGGGTGAGGCCGCCCTCCTCGGGCCGAGCCGCCAAGATCAGGTGCTCAAGGCCGAGATAGCCCAGGCCCAGCGCCGTGGCGTGGTCCTTCGCCCGCAAGAGCCAGGCGTTGAGCGCGGCGTCCCCCCGGGGCCAGCCGGGCAGGCCGTGGGGCGCCCGCAGGAGCGGCGCGCCGGTGAGCCGCCGGAGGTCAGACACCTGGAGCTGCACGGTGTAGGGGCGGCTGTCGGGGTGAGGGGAGCGGTGGGCGCGCACGGCCCGGCGCGCGGCGAGCACGGCGGCGTTGAGGTCGGCCCCGGCGCACAGCTTGGGGAGCAGGCCCTCCATGAGCGCGATGAGGGTGTCGGCGCGCACGGGCTCGGCGGGGGTGAGGCAGGCCGTCACGCCCCGGCGCAGAAGCCGCCCAGAGAGGTCGTTCAGCCGGTGCGCGCTCACGGCGCCGCCCTTGCAGACCCCCACCACGACCAGGCCGAAGCGGTCTACGGGGCCGTCGAGGAGCGCTGAGAGGGATCCACTCGTGCCGTCGGCGCCGGGCAGGCGCAGGCGTAAGGCGCCCTCGGCGCGCTCCCCGTGGCAGAGCAGGTGCAGGAGATCCGTGGTGTCGGGCTCGGGCTCGGGCAGGCCCCCGGCGAGGTCCGGCGGCAGGGTGATCAGCACCAGGCCGAGGCGGGCGCAGAGCTCGTGAAGGGCGGTAGAGACGCGGTGAAGGGTGGGGTCATCGGGGCGGGCGCACCAGGAGAGCACCCGCAGGCGGCTGGGGAGCGGCGCCGGCCGGGCCGGGTCGCCGACAGAGAGCCGGGCGATGACGGCGCCGCGCTCCTCCTCCAACGAGGGGCTCGTGGGCGTGGCGCAGATCAGCTCCCAAGGCATGGCGTGGGCGGCGGGGTGCTCGGCGTCCAGCACCAAGGCGCCGAGGCCCTCGCCGATGGCCTGGTTGAGCAGCTCCGTGAACCCCGGCGCGGCGAACACCCGGGCCAAGGTCTGCCCGGCGGCCTCCTCGTGCTCCTCTCGGCGGGCGACCTGCCCCAAGACGATGACCGGCGGCGGCCTCAGCAGCTCCCGCTGGCGCTCGGTGAGCGCCTCCACGTCCGCGGCGCTCAGGGCTCCGGCGACGGGCGCCTGCCCCAAGCGGGTGAGCTGCAGCGCCCAGCCGCCGTTCGGCTCAGGGCGGACCTGCAAGGTGAGCACAGCGGGCATAGAGACGCTCGGAGGGACGGCTCAGCCGACGTACTCGTGGTACTCGGCTTGGGCCTTCTTCTGGCGCTGCTCGCCGCCCCGAAGGAGCGTCTTGGCGAAGGTCTTCACCATCGACAACGAGGGCTTCTCGGCGTTGTAGAACAAGAACGAGAAGAGGTTGGAGGCCTGCACATACTTCGCCACGTCACGCCAGGAGTTGATCGTCTCCAGGTGGCGGGCCAAGGTCACGGGCCGGAAGTAGAACTCGCGGTAGAACTGCCGGTGGAAGTTGATCATGTCCTCGGGCTCCATGCCCCAGGGCACGAAGGTGGGCTCCCAGAAGGACTTCTCTGACGTCGTCTCGTTGATCAGGCGGCCCCACTTCGGGCCCTCGCGCTCCCAGATCTCCATCTGCGGCGTCATCGGCAAGAGCGTGTTGATCTGCACGGTGACGTCATGCAGGGGGATGCTCTTGGCGAACTCGATCGTCTCGCGGATCGTCTCTGGCGTATCAGGCATGTGCCCCACCATAAAGAACGCCTTGGGCCGCAGCCCGACCTCATGGGCCCAGGTGATGGCGTTGCGGATCTTCTCTTTGGTGATGCCCTTGGAGATGAAGTCGAGCACCTGATCCGAGCCCGACTCGATGCCGAAGCGTGTGCGCCAGCAGCCCGCGTCCTTCATGCGCTGGAGCATCTCTTTGTCGACGACCTCCACCCGGGAGGAGCAGGTCCAGGAGACCTTCACGCCCCGGCGGATGATCTCGTCGCAGATCGACATCACGCGCTTCTTGTTGGCGCAGAACAAGGAATCGACGATGGCGATGTCTTGGGCGCCGAAGTCGCGCACGAGGTGCTCGATCTCATCGACGATGTTCTCCGCGCTGCGGCTGCGGTAGCCCGACTTGGCCTTCTGGCAGAAGGCGCAGGCATGCGGGCAGCCCCGGGAGGTGATCATCGAGAACTTGGGCATCCCGTGCTCGTCGATCGGGATGGGCTTGTAGAGATCGGGCTTGAGCAGGTGGCGCGCGGGGAAGGGCAGGCTGTCCATGTCGCGGAAGGTCTTGCGGTGGGGCGTGAACACCAGCTCATCGCCGCCGGGCTCTTTGCGGAAGACGATGCTCTCGACGCTCTCAAAGCTGCGATCGCCGCGGTAGGCCTCGACCAGCTCGGCCATGGCGTGCTCACCCTCGTGGATGACGCCGACGTCGAAGGCCTTGTGGGCCATGGCCTCTTTGGGCAGGAGCGTGACGTGGTAGCCGCCGAGCACGATCGGCGTGTGGGGCATGGCCTCCTTGAGCTTCGTGGCCAGCTCCTTCGTGCCGTCAAAGACCACCGTGGTGGAGCCGATGCCGATGAGGTCGGCCCCAAACTCCTGCACCCGCTGCACCGTCTGCGGGATGTCGATCATCTCCGCGGCGGCGTCGAGCACGGCGACGGTCTCGCCCCGCTGCTCCAAGACCGCGGCGATGTACAGGAGGCCGAGCGGCGCGGAGTTGTAGAAGAGGTAGCTGGTGACGGGATCGACGTTCCCATCACGCAGCACCGAGTCCAGGGGCGGGTTGATGAGCAGGATGCGCATGGTGGCCATTCCTTGGGGGGGCGCGGAAGATCGGGGGCACGCTCGCTCAGGATAGCCGCGCTTGGGTTGAATTGAAAGCCTGGGGTCACGGCTGAATCGTGTTAGGGGGGAGCCCCCCGAGAGGTTGCGCGCTGTGAACCCCAACGAGATCTTCGCGGACATGCTGGTCGGTGAGGAGGCCATCACCGCTACGGCGGGCGCGCCTGGCGCGACCTTGGCCGATGGCGCCCAGGTGTGGTGGCAGCTCGCGCTCACCCCCTATCGCCTGCTCGTCGCCCGGCTGGTCCAGCGGCCCAAAGGCTGGGTGGTCGAGGCCCGCCACGCGGCCACCCGTCAGGCGGTGAAGATCGCCCAGTTCCCCCGCACCAACACGTCCCAGGCGCGCCTGGAGGTGGGCGGCTTCTCCGAGAGCGTGGTGCTCCTGGACGTGGACCGCGTGGACGTTCACCCCTTCATCACCGGCTTCTTGACCGCCTGGGGCCAGCCCGTCATCGGCGTGGCGGCCTTGCCCACCTTCACCCCCAAGGTGGAGGCTGAAGGCTCGGATGTCGACACCAAGAAGCTGCTGATCTTGGCGGCGGTGTGTTTTGCCCTCTTGGTGATGTGCTGCGGGTGTGGCGGGTTCTTGGTGGTGGCGCGGGACTTCTTGTGGCCGATGGTGGCGGAGGCGATGGGGGGCTAGGGGTGGAGGGACCAGGGCTCATCATCACCCTCCTCCTCCGGCGCCCGCACCTCCCCCTCCTCCAACAGATACCGCAGGTGACACCGCACCTGGGCCTCAGCGACGGGCTTAATAAACGCCGGGATCGTGTCCGCGTACACCCGCTCCACGAGCGCTGCGGGGCTCGCCGGGCCCACGGCCAGAGCCGCGCGGAGCTGGTCGGTGCGGCTGTGGCGGTGGCGGATGTAGTGCTCCAGAAGCCCGACGGCGTCGCGGATGTCATCGCCATGGGCCGGGAAGAGGACCGTCGGCGCGAGATCCCGAAGCCGCGCCAACGACGCCAGGTAGAGCCGCAGATCCCCATCGGGCGGCGCCAAGACGATGGTGCCTACGGCGGCGACCATGTCCCCGGCGACCATGGCCCCGGTGGACCTGTCGTGCAGCACGAGGTGGCCGCCCGCGTGGCCCGGCGTGTGCAACACCTCCCAGCGCCCGCCGCCGCCGACCTCCAGCACGTCGCCCTCGTTCAAGAAGCGGTCGATCTCCACCTCGCCCTGGAGCAGCTCCGCCGTGCGGGCGTGGGCGACGATGGGCAGGCCGTAGCGCGCCTTGAGCGCCATGGCCGCGCCGATGTGGTCCATGTGGTGGTGGGTCAGAAACACCTGGGCGGGGCGCTCTCCGGCGGCGATGAGCGCGTCGATGGCCTCAAAGAGCGCGGCCTGCTCGTCGTCGTAGGGGGAGGCTGGGTCTACCAGCGTCAGCTCACCTTGGCCCAAGAGGTAACAGTTGGTGTGGGTGGCCGGGGGCAGGGTGGGCGTGCGTAAGGCGAGCACACGCAGCTCGGGGTGGTGAACGATCATGGCTGCTTATTTCCGACCGGAGCCTCCCCTAGGAGGGGATTGGGGCAGCATTGGACGGTCCCAAACCATGCGGCTGATAATGTCAGAATGCTCCTCACGACCAGATTGCTGACGCCGGAGCAACTCAGCTAGATTCTCTCGCGAGTCCTTCACTGTCGACCGATGTTGGAGCGGCTTCTCGGGCAGGACTTGGGTCTTCATTCGCATGTTCCGTGGGTGGCGGGTTTGGGAGTCGCTCCAGAATCATCCTATCGGAAGGAGAGAGGAGGATGTGCGAGAAATGACTGATGAGTACCTTCTCCTCATCACTTGGCGGTCGAACTTTGGTGAAGAGCGTTTTCGCTTCCTGCCTGTCGATCACATAGTCATGCGCCGGGTAGGTAGAAACCAACTGCGCTATGGCCTCTGGAGTGGTGTTTGCGCGCGGTTCTCCCTCCTCGTCCTCCAACAAAGCAAGCGCGTATTTGTGGGCCACTAGGTTGGCCATAGTTGTTTCACCGACCCGAATAGGATCGATCTGACCGAAGAGCGGCGCGAACATTCCCACAGTAAGGCGGGCCGCAGTCTCCGCTGCGATGGCTGAACTCAAGCGACCTCCGAGCTTCATGTCCACATAGGCACTTCGGAAGGTCTTGCAGGCCTCGTTGGTAAGAACGTCGAAAGTAGAGCCTGGCGCGAGACCGGATTGGCGAGTGACCAGTTCGTTCTCCTTCAGAATCTGAACGTCTAAGGGCCCGAGTTCTGAGTTTCCGGTCATCACGAGCTCATCAGCGCCAAGAGCTAGCAGTGTGCCTGCGCTTTTACAGGGACCAGCAATAATAACGGTCACATGCGGGTAGGCATGACGCAAGCAGCGAATCATGCGATATGCGGTATTGGCAAGACCGCCGAACGTACATAGCAACAAGGTTGCCTTGTCGCCGCGGGGACGTGCAGCAGCAAGCTGGATGAGGCGCACATCGGCTGGTGGCCCGATGAGTCCAGAATGAACGTACACATCACGCAACTCACTCAGGGCGACCTCAGGACTTTGAGCAGACGTCATTTATTCTCCTGTTACTGCCTAGCGCTAACAAAAGTATCATACTCAGCATCCCGATTCAATGACAGAAGCGCAAATATTCATTCTATGTGAACACCATCCACACCACCGCGATCAAGCCCGCGACGGCGAACACGCCCACGGCGATCACCGCGAGGTGCTCGTTGCGCTCGGTCTCGGCTTGGCGGGGGTCGGCGACCTCGGGCGGGGCGTGGGCGGGGCGCTCGTCGGTCATCTCGGGGAGCAGGGTGGGGCGCTCGACGGAGATGGCGGTGTGCTCGGGCACAGGCGCGAGGGTGGGGCGCTCTTCAGAGACGTTGTCGCGGGCGGGCACGACGCCGAGGCGCAGCGGGATGGCCTCTAAGGTGCTCGACGGGGGCAGGCGCGGGGTGACGACCGGCGGCGGAGGGGCCGGGGCGTGAAGCTCGTCGGTCTCGTC
>Ga0209467_1001157_pt1 | contig 24962 bp, 29 predicted proteins | sample Higcelwee11metaG_FD_187175 | JGI IMG/M metagenome (GOLD analysis project Ga0209467, IMG submission 187175) | Freshwater pond sediment microbial communities from the University of Edinburgh, under environmental carbon perturbations - High... | ecosystem: Environmental > Aquatic > Freshwater >... | reverse complement strand
TCGAAATGGCGCTAATGTTACCTCGGTTCATCAGCCGATAATGGGAACATTCCGGGTTTGGGCATGGCTGGCCCCAGTCCTTGGGTTTTCGCATGGGTCAATCCTCCAATCAATTCGGTATATATATGAATACCTTAGCCGGGGGAGTGTGGCTCTGATGACCTACGTTCGCGGTTGTTTGTTTGCAGGCCTGCAACAAAAATACTTTTTTACAGCAACAAATCCATGAGCACCACACACAAAAGAAAGAGCGGATAATAACTTGCTTTGTTGAAAAGGGTCATTGCGGCTTGGTTTAGCCCTGTTTTCCAAAGCTTTTGCGCAGGATGAATCAATAGGAAAAAAGAGCCTGTCCCGAAAACCAGATATGAAAACCATCTAAAATCAACCGGCGACATAACAAACACTATCGTCATAACACATAACGCGGCACCCAGAGACCCCATGATCAGAAAACTTGCCGTTTCACGTCCAAACACCAAGGGGAGGGTTTTTGCATTTATCTGTCGGTCTTCTTCTATATCGGTATAATCGTTGGGGATATTCTGCCCCCCGGCTTCCCATAGGAAAAAGAAAATAAAAATTAAGCATAAAAACAGGGCATCGGGACTTTTGTCCACGGCAAAAACAGCGGCAACGGGACCTGCCGCTTTTACAAATCCGTTGATGACAATCCTGAAATAACTGATTTTCAACAAAAAGCAGTAAATAATTTCCAGCAACGCGCCGCCCAGAAAAATCAGGATACAGACGGGGTTTAAATACCAGGCACCCAGCAAAGCCGCAACAGACCAGAAACCTGCCCATACAGCAGCGGATTTCAGGCTGATCACGCCCTGGGCAAGGGGATGCCGGATCAGGATCGAGTCCAGATCAGTTCCTTTTTGGTCAACCGGCTGAATATTTTTTTTATCATCCCTGTATCCGGCAATATCATTGAGTGCATAAACTGCCGTATAGCCGGAAAAAACCGTAATGATCCCTGCCAGGACAACCTTCGGACCAGGAAAATGCCCAAGATAAACCAGGGCGGCAAAAACAGGTGCCATCATATCAAGTACGCCATGGTGGGTACGTGAAAGCGCAAAAAAAGATTGAAGTTTTGCCGGAACTATCGTGTCATAAAAGGACATTGCAGATTTCAATTACCACCCCACCAAAAGGAGAAATAAGCATCAAATACCGTATTAAGGGACCCCAAAACCAAGTCATCACCCTGTCTAAAGCCGCATTCCCATGCAGTGATTCTTTGAAATTATTGTTGTAGATAACCAGATCTTTATAGTAGAACGCCATAAACATACAAAGGCTGCATCAAAGCATCTGTGAACCCATTGCAACAATCTTAAAATAATAACGCATGGGCAAAAAGTATAAACGGATCAGGTTAAAACTTCAAGAAATTAGTAACTAAAACGGATGGAATAAAACCATAGACAGGGGGTCTCAAGGAACCGGATGACACACAATATCTCTTCGAGTGAAATTGAAAAATTCAACGATTTTGCAACCGACTGGTGGGATGAAAACGGAAGAATGAAATCTCTTCATGATATCAACCCCTTAAGGCTTGAATACATTATGCGGCAAACGGATCTTAAGGGGAAACGGGTGCTGGATGTCGGTTGCGGCGGCGGAATACTCACTGAAAAGATTGCCCGGCAGGCTACCGAGACCATCGGCATTGATGCATCCTCACATATGACGGAAATTGCCCGGACCCACGCAAAACAATCAAATATTGACATCCGCTATATCAACACGGACATCGAACATATCACCCGGTTCACGAAAGCCGGTTTTGACGTTATTCTCTGCATGGAACTGCTTGAACATGTGCCAAGCTATGAATCGGTCATTGCTGCATGTAAAAAAGCTCTGAATCCCGGGGGTATCGTCATTTTTGCAACCATCAACCGTAACCTGATGTCTTTTTTTCTGGCTGTGGTATGTGCGGAATATATTCTGGGACTTCTGCCAAAGGGCACCCATGACTGGGCATCATTGATTAAGCCTTCTGAATTGAACCGGGCCTGTTCTAAGGCTGGATTAAAGCAGATTGATATCACAGGATTTTCATACAACCCGATTACCCGGAATTACTATTTATGTAAAAATTCCATGGTCAACTATCTGGCAAGCTTCTCCGCTGTTTGACCACTTCGGCGATTCGGTTGTTTATACCCGGATCACAGCAGGGCCTTAAGAAATGCAATCCCCTGCCTGATAACGTCAAAATCCATCGCATGACGTTCACATTTCTCCCCGATGCCATGGGGCATGGTAAACGTTAACCTGCCCCCCAGGTGCTGGCGGAATTCTTCAAGCCCGTTTTCTATTTCAAGGCGACCCCAAGGGTCCGTGGCCTCCAAATATTGGCTCCAGACCGGGAGACCGCAATTGATCAACGATGTGATAAGACGGTCGAGTTCAGCCCGGGAAATCAGGGACATCTGCCATGCATAATATGAATCGAGAGCAATGCCGACCGATACGGCCTGGCCGTGTCCCATGGAAAACCCGGACAGCATTTCAAGCTTATGGGCAGACCAGTGTCCGTAATCCAGCGGCCGTGATGAGCCTGTTTCAAAGGCGTCACCACTGTGGGCGATATGATCAATATGGAGCCGGGCGCATCTTTCAATGGTCTCTTCTATGGCCTTTGAATCCCTTTGTTTCAGCAATGCGCTGTTCTTCTCAAGGAATAAAAAAAAGGACTTATCGCGTATTAAAGCAATTTTAAAGGCTTCCGCCACCCCTCCGATAAAATGCTCAAAAGGCAAAGTTTCCAGGAAATCATAGTCATTAATCACCGCTATGGGCAGATAAAATGTGCCGATACAATTTTTTTTGCCATACTGGTTGATGCCGTTTTTAACGCCGATACCGGCATCGTTCTGGGCCAGGGTTGTCGTGGGAATCCGTACCAGCTGTATCCCCCTGTGGAAAATGGAAGCGCTGAATCCCGCCATATCCAGAAGGGCTCCCCCGCCTACGGCAATGACAACGCCATGCCTGTCTATGCCGGAATCATCCATGGCCTTTGTTGCCCGGTGTACATGATCCCAGGAATTTTTTACCTGCTCACCGCCGGGAAAGACCATAGGTTCCCAGGCCAGACTAACAAGCTCCTTGTGGTATTCAAACCACTGGGATATATTATTCAAGATTTCGGGGTTCTGCTGGGTCAGGCCGTCATCAATCATCACCACTACTTTCCTTGGCCCGGTCTGGTTTTCACCGGCAAGGGTGTTGGTCAGAACGGGATTGCCGGTGTTAAAAATATCCCGGGTAAAGCAGACCGGGTAATGATACGCCTGATTAAATTTCAGCGGGACAATGGTCTCCTGGGTGTGGTCTTTCTGTAACGCTATTTTATTGTTCATAATTAAACCCAAAACCCATATTTTTCCATTACAGGTTTTAACGTCTCAATACTTTTCACTCCGGCCTCGCAAGGGGCTTCGGTATAGGTGTAAAGTTCAACACAAACATCTTTGGTGTAGTTGAGTTCTCCGAGTCGTTTAAAAAATGCATCATAATCTATGGCACCCAGGCCGGGGATGAGATGGTGGTGCTTTCTTGTGGACGCAATATCTTCAATGTGAATATGGCCAATTTTATCAAACAGAGTGTCAAGGGCTGCTTCCGGCGCCTCACCCACACAGTAAAAGTGACCCACATCAAAGTTAACCCCCAGGTTTGGAGATGAAAAATCCTTGATAAACGAACTCATTTGGCTGCTGGTTTCTATTAAAAGATCGGGTTCCGGCTCAATGAGGATGGAGACACCCAGGGCCTCTGCTTTAGGAATTACCTGTTCAAGCCCCTGGCGGAACAGTTTCAATGATGCGTCCCGGCTCATGTCAACCGGCGGTCCGCCGGGAGGTACCGAGATACACGGGCTTCCCAGGAAATGGGCGATATCCAGACAGTTAAGTGTATGGTCGATTCTCTCCTGCCGTCTTGATTCATCCGGCTCTATCCAGGAGGGAAGCCAGGTATTGCCCACGGCAAAAAGGGTGAAGCAGTTGAGGTTGGTAATCGTCAAATTTAGCGATTCGAGTAATTGCTTTAATTCTTCAAGATCCTGTTTGGTTGCATCCGGTGGATACAAATGGGGTCTGTCGCACATGATCTCCACCCCCTTGAATCCTGTCTGGGCGATTAATTTAACTGCCTCGGAAAGAGAATATTTAACAAACGCATTGGTGCTGTATGAAAATACCATTAATTTCAAATCCTCATTTTTATCATTTCTTGACGACCTTTGCCCATAATTACGTTTAAGGCCATATCATGTCAAGGGCAATCAAGCATCTCAACGGGGTGTTATGGGCGTTTTTCCAGGCCCGGGAAAATAACCGGGAAAACAAAGAAGAGTTTGACAGAACTAAATTCAAATTGTATTGTTTTTAACAAAAACTTGATCATAGAGAATAAGGAAAATGTCATGACACTTCCCTTGGACCCCGCTCTACTTGCAAGACTTCAGTTTGCCTTTACCATATCGTTCCATATTTTGTTTCCAGCCTTTACCATAGGCCTTGCAAGCTGGCTGGCCGTGGTGGAATGGCGATGGCTTAAAACCGGTGATGAGACCTACAGGGATGTCTACCGGATGTGGGTAAAGATCTTTGCCGTGACCTTTGGTATGGGCGTTGTCTCCGGTATCGTTCTTTCCTACCAGTTCGGTACAAACTGGTCCGTCTTTGCCGATAAAGTCGGCAATGTCCTGGGCCCTCTTCTGGGGTTTGAAGTACTGACCGCCTTTTTCCTGGAAGCCTCTTTTCTGGGAATTATGCTGTTTGGATGGAACCGCGTCACCCCCAAAATGCATTTTGCCGCCACAGTGATTGTTGCCTCAGGCACCTTGGTCTCCGCGTTCTGGATACTGTCAGCCAATTCCTGGATGCAGACCCCCCAGGGATTCTTTATAGGCGATGACGGCCTTTACTATCCCCTGAACTGGCTGGCCATTATTTTTAATTCATCCTTTCCCTATCGCATGATCCATATGGTGGTTGCCGCATACTTGACAACGGCCTTTGCCGTGAGCGGGGTCGGCGCCTTTTATCTGTATCGCAAAAAATTCACCGACCAGGCAAAGGTCATGTTCGGCATGGCCATGCTCATGGCGATATTTGTTGCGCCGCTCCAACTCCTGTTCGGAGATCTTCACGGCCTGAACACGTTCAAGGAGCAGCCGGTCAAGGTGGCCGCCATGGAGGGCCTGTGGGAAACCCAGAAGGGTGCGCCGCTGGTATTGTTCGGCTGGCCGGATGAAGAGAGTGAAGCCACCCGGTTTGCCATTGAAATCCCTAAAGTGTCCAGCCTTATTCTCACCCATCACCCGGACGGAGAGGTCAGAGGCTTAAAAGAATGGCCGGCAGACCGCCGCCCACCGGTTGCGCCTGTTTTCTGGTCCTTCCGGATCATGGTGGGTGTGGGTATAATGATGATTCTGACCGGAGTTCTTGCCCTTTTTCTGTATTTTAGAAAGCGCCTGTTTGACTGCCCGTGGTTTCACCGCTGGTGTATGCTGATGACGCCGGCCGGGTTTATTGCGGTTCTTTCAGGATGGTTTGTAACGGAAATAGGCCGCCAGCCGTATATCGTATATAACTCTCTTTTAACGTCTGAATCCATATCCCCGGTGGCAGGTATCCATGTCGGTCTTTCACTGATAGCCTTTATCATCATTTATGGCTTAGTGTTTGGTGCCGGCATTTATTATATCATCCGCCTTGTCCAAAAAGGACCGGTTCCCGAAACGGAAACCCCATACGGCGGCCATGGTATTGAAGCCCCACCCCTTTTTTCAGATGTTGTAACGCCAAAAGGAGAAGACCATGTTTAGTTTTGAAGGGTTCATTGATCTGCCCCTTATCTGGTATGCATTGATCGGTACTGCCATTTTTTTATATGTTCTGCTGGATGGATTTGATCTGGGTATCGGCATCCTGTTTCCCTTTGCACCGTCTGAAAAATGCCAGGACCGCATGATGCAATCCATTGCCCCGTTCTGGGACGGGAATGAAACCTGGCTTGTGATGGGTGGCGGCGGACTTTTTGCCGCCTTTCCCCTTGCCTACGCCATTTTGATGCCGGCGTTCTACATTCCCGTCATCTTGATGCTCCTGGGTCTGATTTTAAGGGGGGTTTCCTTTGAATTCAGATTCAAGGCCCACGACCGATCCAAAAAGCGCTGGGGCTATGTTTTCCATTTGGGTTCCCTGGTTGCCACACTCACCCAGGGAATGATACTGGGCGCGTTTGTCCAGGGAGTCAGCGTCACCGGCAGAACGTTCAGCGGCGGAGCCTTTGACTGGCTCAATGCGTTCAGTGTCATGACCGGGGTTGCCCTGGTGGCCGGTTATGCCCTCCTGGGTGCTGCCTGGTTGATTATGAAAACCGAAGACGTGACCCAGGAGTGGGCTCGCAAATGCACCGGATATCTGTTCTGGCATGTGGCCCTTTTCATGGGTCTGGTAAGCCTTTGCATGCCGATCATGGATACGAGAATCCGGGAGTTGTGGTTCGACCCGGTCAATTTCACTTTTCTCAGTGTCATGCCGGTCTCGTGCATGGTCCTGTTTTGGATGGTGTGGCAGGATCTTCGCAACAAAAATGAATACCGGCCCTTTTTCCTGATTCAGGGAATTTTTCTGATGAATTACATCGGCATCGGCGTCAGCACCTGGCCCTGGCTGGTGCCCTACCGGGTGACCTTTCGCGATGCAGCGGCCGCAGCGGAATCACAGTCCCTTCTGCTGATAGGCGCAGTGATCATGTTGCCGGTTGTGCTTGCCTATACCGGTTATTGTTACTGGATATTCCGGGGCAAGAGTTCCCATGAAACATCCTACTGACACCCTTAAACAATGGCTCTGGTTTGCGGCTCTCTGGTGCGGCGGACTGCTCTCTGTTGCCCTGATTGCCGCCATTACCCGCTGGGTTGTTCGGCTGTAAAAATAATTCCTTTTAAGAAGATATAAAATGAGTTCCTTGAAACGCCGCCAATTTTTAAAGACCCTGTTGTTAACGCCTTTATCCCTGTCTTTATTTCTACCTGCCGCCAAAGCAATGGATTGCAATGTACTGCATCCTTTGATGCCGCCGCAAACTCATTTCCAAGGCCAATGTCCGATTTGCGGTATGGTTCGGCCAATGTGGGCGCGAACCTGGATCCGGTTTAAGCCTTTTCAGGGGGTAGAACAGGTCTGCTCTTTTCATTGTCTGGCCGACTGGAGTATAAAAACAGGCCAAACCCCAACCGATATTATGCTCGCGGTGTATCACACACCCGAAAAGATGATACCTGCAGACAAAGCGTTTGTCGTTTTAGGGTCGACTGCGGCAGGCACCATGAGTCCGGTCTCCAAAATCGTGTTTGATGACAAGACCAAGGCCGTTGAATTTGCTGAGCACTGCGGTGGTGACGTCGTTGATTTCCAGGGCGCGCTTGCTGCGGCTAAATCCAGCGTCTTAAAAGAAAACAAGATGGTCAAGGCCCGGCAGCTTAAAAAGGGCAAAATCGTTGAACCGTCCGAGACAGACAGATGTCCGGTCTGCAATATGTTTCCGGCCCGCTACCCCTATGGCAAATGTCAGATACAAATAAAAAGTGGGAAAACGTTTCACTTCTGCTCGACCCAGTGTTTATTCGCCTTTATGGGAAAGCAGTCCCTATATGTGGATACGCCGGTGGAACCTTTTTTAATTTGGGTGGTGGATCGCAATTCCGGCATGTGGACCAGTGGCCGGACCGCATTTTATGTGATCGGATCTTCAAAGGTATTCGGCCCCATGGGGTATGAGGCGTTTCCCTTTAACTCAATCGCTGAATCGTCAGCATTTGCTGCTGAAAACGGCGGCACTGCCGTCGGCTATGGTGAGGTCAGCGTTGAAAAAATTGTGCCGGGGTGGCGGTATCCTCCCAAGGTCTTGAAAACAACTGAATGATCAAAAAAGGGCTGCAATCCCATCCAGAAGAAGAGATGCGGCCATGCCGATCATGAGCATGCCCGAAAAAAGATCAAAGTGCCGCCTGTAACGGCGGGCGATGACAGAGGCTCCCGTCCCCAGAAGCAGCAGTCCCGGCAGTGTTCCCAGACCAAATGCAAGCAGAAACAATCCACCCTCCATTGGCCGGCTTGCAGCCAATGCCCTTGAAAAGGCAGCAAAAGACAGGCCGCAAGGAATGAAGCCCATAAACATTCCGGTAATGACCATTAACCAGCGATCAGATCTTTGAAAGGCGGAACCTACAATAAAGCGGTAACCCGGTATGATCTGGGGATTGGATATGATAAGCCATTCAGACTGCCCTAGGATGCCCAGCTGGCCAAGGCCAAAGAGAGCCAGAAAGATGCCTGCCAGCAAAGAAAAAACCAATTGTATGCGGGCCAGGGTTGCCAGGTAGTCGAGCCCTGTAACCGAGGCAAGTTTTGCCAGTACCAGGCCAAGACTTCCCATGAGGAGACCAATGCCCGTGTAGGTAATAATCCGGCCGGCATGGTAACATAGATGGGAATCGAATTTTCCTGATTTACCGGGAAACGCAAGGACAAGCGGACCACACATGCCGAGGCAATGGCCTGTTCCGGAAAGGCCTATCAAAAATAAGGACAACAGGGAGGATGCCTGCATCATTCAAGGGTTCCATTCGTGGCATGAATTGATTTGGTTTGGTTTGATTATCAACTTTTAATATAGTACCGAGGGATTGGTATTGCGTCAACCAAGGAAGCATCTGCTTAAAAAATAAAGATCATCCGAGAAAGGTCTGTACCAGGTAAAAAAAGGAGGGAACTTGTTAAAGCGCTTCACTAAAGAAATAATGGGTAGCATGGCACTTTTATTTACGATTTCGCTGGTATTGCTGCCTGTAGCGGGAGCCCACGCTTTCGACGGGAAACACCCCCAAACCGGCCTCAAGCCCTTAGACGAAAACAGGCAAATGCAGGTAAGTCCAGGGGATCGTTGTCCGGTTTGCGGCATGACTGTCATTCAGTATCCAAAATTCAACTGTGCCATCCAGTTAAAAAATGCAACCACTTATTATTTTTGCACGACCGGTTGTATGATTCGTTCTTGGATGCACCCTGAAATATATCTGGGTACTTCAAAGAATATGCTTGAACGACCCATCGTTAGAGAATACTTTTCCGGAGGGCAGATTGACGCCCGTGACGCAATATTTGTATATGGTTCGGATGTCATTGGCCCCATGGGGCCGGCCCTCGTACCTGTTCTGACTGAACGTCACCTGGAGGTTTTCAAAAAGCGGCATGGCGGTAAAACCCAGGTTTTTCTCAAGGACCTGAATGATGACAGGTGGTATGAAATAACAGGCAGAAAAATAGCAGAATAAATGAAGCGTGAACCCTGCGATCAATTGGACACATCCAGATATGGCCTGATGGTGATAACCCTGGTAAGCCTTATTGCACTTGCTGTTATGACCATACTCACGATCCATACCCATCGCGATTCCCGGCAAACAACCCGGATGTGGATCACCTATTTAGCACTCCATGCCCCTGCCGTTCTTCCATCAGGCCATGTGTTACGCGATAGCGGTTATTCAGGTCCGGCAATTGACCGGCGTCACAGTCCGTATTTGCCATTGATGGATTTTTCCATGGAAAGCATCATCGTCGGCAGCCTCAAACCGGAAAAAGGAGAGATGCTATTAGAAGACTGATGTTTAATACCATGCAGATCTGGGCCTTCAGGGATCTTTTGCGGCGGCCTTTTGAATCCCTTCTCCTTGGCATCACATTGACATTGACGGTTGCAATATTGGGGACCCTGCTGCTGTTTCCACGCGCCCTGCATGATACGCTCAACACCCTATTAAAGGCGACACCCGCCATTGTCCTGAGACGCCTTGATGCCACAGGCTTTTGTCCCTTGCCGGTTCAGGCGTCGGTTCTGGCTGCAGAAAACGTTGTCGGGGTTGTTTCCGTAAGGCCCAGAATCTGGGGCGTGGTCAATGGCCCGGATGGACCATTGACCATCGTGGGGATATTAGAAAATAAAATACCCAAAGCCCTTGCCGGTAAGCTGACCCGGCTGCCGGAGCCGGGTCAGGTGATCATCGGGTTTGGCGTTTCCAGCGGCCCATCTGCCAACACCCTGAATTTGAAAGGCGAAATCAGCCGGAACTATGAGGTCGTCGATCGGTTACCTGAAAAAACAAGCATGTTTACCCACGACCTGGTACTGATGAATCCTGAGGATGCCCGACAGCTGATCGGCCTTCCCCAAGGCTATGCCTGTGACCTGGCCATTGACGTTTTCCATGAAAATGAGCAGGACGCCATTTTGTCTGACCTAACCGCTTCATTTTCCTGGCCGGTGGAATGTGTCACAAGATTACAGAGCCAAGGGCTTTATGCAGGCCGTTTGAATCGCGGCCGGACGCTTGTCGCCATTGCAGTGATTCCTGGTGTGCTGGCGTTGTGTCTTCTGGTTGCGGTAAACACCCGAAAATCAATGGGGCGGCAATCGGATCTTGGCATCATGAAGGCAATGGGCTGGACCACAGGTAATATTGTCCGATTTCAACTGTATCGGGAATTATCTGTCTGCCTGCCTTCAGTCTTTGTGGGCACCTGCCTCTCTTTTGTTTTGGTATACGGACCCGGCGCAGGCTGGGCCGCTGATTTTTTTCTTGGCTGGAACACCCTGCCCCCCTCTCTTTACCTTGAACCAACGGGAGCTGCAACCGTTGTGCTGGAAATGGCAGGGTTGATGCTGGTGCCCATGATTGCGTCGGCTTTTTTACCGGCATTAAAGGGAGCAACCGCCGATGTTCATGATATGATCAAAGAGACAGGCAGCCGATGAGTTCCGCAATTGCATGCCGCGATATATGCGTTGTCTTCCCCACGGGAAATAAAAAAGAGCGCAGTGTACTGGACAAAATCAATGTCAATTTTCAGGCAGGAAAAATAAACATTATCACCGGCCCTGTTGGTGCCGGCAAAACCACCCTGCTCAATATCCTGGCAGGACTCACCCGGCCGACATCGGGGGAGGTGATTGTAAACAATAAAAAGGTTTCCCGATGGACCGGACCCCACAGGGAACGATGGCGGCGGCAAGCGGGCATTGTTTTTCAACACGATCATCTTCTCCATGACTTAACGGTGCTGGAAAATATCATGCTGCCCTTGATCCCACTAGGTTACCCCCTGTCCACATGCCGACGCCAAAGCATGGAAGCACTTAAAAAAGTAGGGCTGTTGCACCATGCCGGCAGCTTAGCCAAATCCCTTTCAGGGGGGGAACGCCAGAAAACAACCATTGCCAGGGCAATCGTAAACCAGCCAAACTTTATCTTTGCGGACGAACCCGTTGCTCACCTGGATGCTGAAAGCAGCAGACAGATGATGGATCTGCTGCATCATCATGCCTGCCAAAATGCGGTTGTGATCGTTGCCGCCCACGGTTTAAACCAGGATACACTCCCGGAAAACGCCCTTTGCTACCGGCTGCAAAACGGTGTACTGAACCCATTGAGTTCCTGAGGCATATCATGTTTTGGCACCCTCTGTTTCTGGCCGTCATATCATCACAATTTATGGCACTGCTTCTGTTGCTTGTGGCCTGTCCCGCATGGTTGAACACGGCACTGAACTGGGATCCACTTGTCGCCGACCATCAACAATTGTCGCTGGAAACTAAGGCCGAAGGGGCCTCCATACTGGGAAGGGCCGCTTTCGGGTTATCCTTATTTTCCGGGGTGCTCCTTGTTTTCGGTATTGCCAATATCTTTCATGAGGATATTCCCGGCGCAATGTGCGGTACCGGCATGTGTCAGGCAATGTCCGCCGATGGCAGCACCCGATTGCTGTTGTATAACGGTCTCTTAATAATGTTGATGAAACTATGGTATGAACTGGACAAACTCAATCGCATGGTTGCTCAGATGCCGTTAACCCAAATATCCGCCCGCCTGTTCCTGACCATTCCCGTGGTGGCTACATTAACATTAAAACAAACCTATGACTCATTTGCAGGGATCAGGCCGAACCAGCCGGGCGACTGCTGTGCCGTTGTTTACGATCAATTTTCAACCATAGAACAGGCAACCAGTATTTTCGGCCTGGGGGATCGTATGTGGCTCATTGCTTTCATTGTGCTTAACACGCTGCTTTTAATTGTGTCAGTGGCCTTAAGCGTTTCAAGGATTGACCGGCCTTGGGAAAGATCCGCACTGGCCGCCATCACCTGGCTGTGGCTGCCGGTGGCAGCACTGATACTGGTCAATGTTCTGTCAGCCTATCACTATGAAGTGCTTCATCACCATTGCCCATGGTGCCTGTTTCTTCCCGAGCATCATCTGGTCGGTTATCCGCTTTATGGCGGGATGGCCTTTATAGGAATGGAGGGGCTTACACTCTTCATACTTCCTCTTTTCGTGAAACACGACACCGGCATTTACCCGATCGCATTGAATCTTGGCCGTCAGGCAGCAAAAAAAATCGCCATGGCACAACTTCTTTTTCTGATTATAGCCGTTCTGCCGGCCATTGTCTGGCGGCTGCGCTATGGTGTATGGATGTCTGGATAAAACCCAAAAGACAAAACGCCTTTTTTTGTCATTCATGGCTATTTTTTCCAACTGATCATGACAATAGAAATTTTGAATCTTGATTTGAAATCTAAATATCTGCGATCAAAATCCTTTAAACACAGCCCCTGATATGATAAAATTATTTTTTCAGAAAATGTTTCAACCTTTTTTTTTTCTTTTGGAGTTAATATGGTTCGTTTGCCAAAACAATCGGTCTATTTATCGATCTTCATCCTCATTATAATCTGTGTTTACGGGGCTGCCGGTCCGGTCTGCCGGGCAGCACTGCCCACAGATCCCCCAGAGAAAACTGAGCTTTTTCCGGTTTATGACCTGATCAAACCCAATGTGACATTCTGGACAAATGTGTTTACCCAATACACCCGGGCCCAGGGCCTGGTCCACGATATGGAAAACCTGTCCATAATTTATGAAGAAATCAAACTCGACCCTGCCAAAACCAAGGAAGCGGCCCTGGCAAACAAGGCGATCAAAAAAAACGCCCTTGAAAAATATAGCACCATATTGACCACGCTTTCAAAGGGCAAGATTCCGGAAACGCCCATGGAAAAAAAAGTGGCAGCCCTGTTCCCGAACAAAACAAAACCCGAGGCGTTCGGGCAGGCAGCTAAAAGAGTCCGGGTGCAAACCGGATTAAAAGAACATTTCATGGAAGGGGTAATCCGCTCAGGTGCCCTGATAGATGAGTTTAAAATGATAATCAAATCCTATGGCCTGCCCGAAGACCTGGCCTACCTGCCATGCCTGGAATCGGCCTATGACATCCAGACCTACTCAAAATGCGGGGCTGCCGGCTTATGGCAGTTCACCCATTATACGGGCAAGCTGTTCATGGATATCGACGATGTGGTGGATCAGCGCCGGGACCCCATTGTCTCCACCCATGGGGCAGCCCGGCTTCTGAAAAAAAATCATGACAAGCTTCAAAACTGGCCCATGGCCATTACGGCATACAACCACGGCCTTTCCGGCATGTCCCGGGCAAAGGATAAGCACAAGACCTATCCTGCAATATACACAAATTACCGCAGCCGATCCTTTGGATTTGCCTCACGCAATTTTTATCCGGAATTTATCGCCGCCCGCCAGGTAGCGAAAAATTATGTTAACTATTTCGGCAATATTACCCTGGATAAACCCGGACAAAAGACCCGGTACAAGGTTAAAGGATATGTGGCGGCAAAGGATATTGTCCGAAAACTGCCCGTGGATCTGGAAACGTTGCAAGCGATGAACCCTGCGTTGAGGGAACCGGTCTTTGACGGCAAAAAACACATCCCGCCGGGGCAAACCCTGTATCTGCCCAAGCATATATCTCCGGATCTGCTGGACAAAACGCTTGGACCTTTATACCAAACGGCCCAGAGCCCCACCCCCTTTCACCGGGTGGTCAGGGGGGATACCGCCAGCAGCATTGCCAAGGCCTACCAGGTCCCTCTTAAAGACCTGATCGCACTGAACGGTCTTGGGAAAAAAGCGGTGGTCCATGTTGGCAGGACCCTGAAAATCCCGCAAATTTAATAAAACGATTACATCCCATGCTTTTTTTTCAGGCCCCGAAACTGGTCATAGGATATTCCAAGGTTTGCCGCGGCCTGTTTCTGGTTGAACCGGGCTGCGGTCAGAGCCTGGGATAAACGAAACCGTTCAAGAGCAAGCACTGCCTTCTTCAATGGCTGGCTGACCAGTTCCGCCAGTGGCAGGGCTGCATATTCATCGTTGTCCAATGCCGTTTCAGTTTCCCGGATTGACTTTCTATCAGCAGATAAAAAGGCTGCCCGGCTTTCAGCTCGTCCGACTGATGGGGTCCCAGGCCCCTGTCCGGGCAGGGGGCCGTATGGCGATACAAACGGTGAAAAATCAATCCGGGTAATGACCGGGCCGTTTGTTTTATATACAGCGCGTTCCACCACATTCTTCAATTCCCGGACATTGCCTGGCCACCCATGGGCTTCAAGGTCATGGGCCGCTTTTTGCCCAAATTCCGGCACTTGATCAAACCCCAGCTCAAAAGCCATGCGTCCGGCAAAATGATTGGCAAGCAGCATGATATCCCCGTTGCGCACCCGCAACGGAGGAACATAAATCACCTCAAAAGAAAGACGGTCCAAAAGATCCTGCTTAAAATGGCCAAGACGGACCATTTGGGCCAAATCCACATTCGCAGCCCCCACAATGCGAACATCGGTATGGACAGGATTAACGGCCCCCACCCGTTCAAATCGGCCGTATTCCACCACCCGAAGAATCTTTTCCTGAACTTCCATCGGGATATTTCCGATTTCATCCAGAAACAGAGTGCCGCTGTCGGCCTGTTCAAACCGCCCGATCCGGCGGGTACCAGCCCCGGTAAACGCACCTTTCTCATATCCAAAAAGCTCTGATTCGATCAAGGTGGCGCTTAAGGCAGCGCAGTTCAGCGTAACAAAAGGCTTTTGCCAGCGCCGGGACAAAAAATGCAGCCGTGCGGAAGCCAGTTCCTTGCCTGTGCCGCGCTCTCCTAAAATCAGAACAGGCCGCTCAATCGGCGCGACTCGGGAGATCTGTTCCTGGAAATTTAAAAACGTCTCGGACTGGCCCAGAGCCTCGGACATGCTCACAGACTCGGTGCGGTTATCCGTCGAATCGGTATATGCCAATTCCACCCCTCCAATAATGGTCAATTAAACTAAATTTTAGTATTTTATACCATAAAACTATTAATAAAACCACCCAGAAAAGCTCCCACAAAAACATAACCAATTGAAATTCAGCATAAATAAAGACCTAATGTCGTATGGCACATTTTCTGCTGTTAAAAATAACAGGCGCAACAAATTTAAACCCTTATACAAGGAGAATAAAAATGGGAATTTTTACACGCTTCAGAGACATTGTATCTTCAAACATCAACGCCATGCTGGACAAAGCCGAAGATCCTGAAAAGATGATCAAGCTCATGATCCGGGAAATGGAAGACACCCTGATTGAGCTTAAATCATCATGCGCAGGAACCATTGCCAATCATAAGAAAGTGGATCGTTTAGGGCAGGAGGCCCGGGAAAAAGAGGCGTTCTGGAACGAAAAAGCGGAACTGGCAGTCACCAGGGGACGTGATGACCTGGCCCGCCAGGCCCTGATGGAAAAACGCAGATTCAGCCAGCGCCTGGAAGTGGTGGAAACAGAACTCGTTGACCTTTCAGGCATGGTGGATCAGTACAAAAACGATATCACGGAACTTGAAAACAAGCTGAAATCCGCCCGGGAAAAACAGCGAATGCTGGTTCAGCGCCATATCCGGGCCCAGCATAAGAAAAGGGCCAGACAGGAAATCCGGAGAGCAGACTCCACCGAAGTCATTAAGAAATTTGAAGAGATGGAAAATCATATTGAGCGTATGGAAGCCGAAGCTGACCTAGTTGATTTTGGCAGACGATCCAGTCTTGAAACCGCCTTTGATGATCTGGCCGCTGACGAGGAGATCGAAAATGAGCTCAATGCATTGAAATCCTCCCAATCCGCAGAAATTCATGATACAAAGTCCTGAGCTTAACCCTGGCAATTTCAAAGGAGAAATATGAGCCACATATTCATTGCAATCATCACTGTCGGCGGGTCAATCCTTGCCCTGATCATCCTGGGGATGATCATCATCGGCATTATCCGGGCAGCCAAAACCGGAGAGCTTTCAAAGAATCAGAAGGAGGCCCGGACTGAAGAGACAAGAATGATCCAGGACATATACAATGCCCTGCCAAAAATTGAGCAACGGGTTGAAGCCCTTGAAACCATACTCATCGAACGTGGACACCCAAAGCAATAACGGCTGTTTTCAACACACCTGAAAGGATAAAAAATGAGATACCATAAAAACCGTTATCACTATGCCGGGACCGAGATGAGAGGACGGGGAAGATATGGCCGATTCCGTCAGAGAATAGACCGCCTGACCTCAGCCGAGGGCTTCTACCGTTCCAGACGAGGGATTATCTTCGGCGTTTGCAGGGGCTTGGCAGAACATTTTAACTTCTCGGTATTCTGGACCCGGGTCCTTGTATTGATCCTGTTCCTATTCACCGGGTTCTGGCCCGTAGGTGTCCTTTATCTTCTTGCCGGACTTCTACTGCAACCTGACCCCGTCATTCCGTTGGAAAATAAAAGTGACGAAGAATTTTATCATTCCTATACCCGATCAAGATCCTCGGCCATTGAACGGATTAAAAGCAAATTTGACAATATTGACCGCCGAATTCAGCGCATGGAAGATACGGTCACGTCAAAAGAATTTGATTTTAAATAAAAATAATGTTAGGTCAGGAAGCAGAATAATAAAATGTATTGTTCTTTTCCTTTTTTTCGCCTGCCCGGCAACGGGCGGGCATTTTTTATTCATGCATCAAAAAATTTCATCTTTTACGGGTTTGTGTTCTTCCATGGCTGTTATTCCAGCAATCAATCACGGTTTGCGGACGTCGGCGGAGTAATTGCGTGTAAGCAACAGGATAAAAGTTTTAATGACATTACTTTATCCCCAAATATTCACCGCAGTTGAATCTTATTGAAATTTTATGTAAACATATCAGGTAGTTTTGGCTATCAACTTCTGCTTATAATGGTGGGCAACGCGGCGCTTTTACCCTACCTTACCTGGCTTATTTTAGGCTGGAAGTAAAATCGCAAAAGTCCTTGATCGGGAACTTTCCCTTGCTTTTCCCATGCTAAAATATTAAAAGTCCCTGATCGAAAACTTTTAACAAAAAGAGTCGCCCAATGCAACAGACAACGCCATCCACAAAAATTGAAACCCCCGAGGAATTAGGCCGATATCTGCTCAAGGAACGTCGGAATCTAAAATTAACCCAGAAAGAGATTTCAGAATTTACCGATGTGGGCCGCAAATTTGTACTTGAACTTGAAAAGGGCAAACCCACCGCTCAGATTGGAAAGGTCTTTGAGGTAATCAATGCCCTTGGCCTCGAACTCCATCTGGTTAAACGTGGAGACCTGTGATCATGGAATCACTGAATGTTTATTTCGGACAGATTCTGACAGGTATCCTCTCTCTTAACACGGATCGGTCCTTTTCATATCAATATGATCAACATTGGATGGCATCGCAGGATGGATTTCAATTGTCCGTTTCCCTGCCCATGCAGGAGGCGCCCATCACCGGCAGCCATGTCCGTGCTTTTTTTGCCAACCTGCTGCCGGAATCCGCTGTAAGGAACAGAGTGGCCCGCAGCTTGGGGCTCTCTGAAAAAAATGATTTCATGCTCCGTCAACTACCCCTCCTGAATCAGAGATTCAGAAGGGGCTTGCAAAAGCCCAAGTTGACTAGCCTAAGTCTTAACTGACTACGTTCGGCAGGATGTAGATACCTTTGGATGTAATCGCCAGTCCGAAGCTCTATCGTGGCTCTGTAAAAGCTCTGTGAGGAAGGAGCGGTCAACCACGTTGTGAAGCCTGCTGAACATTGGCGAGGCGAACCTTACCCCTCTTTGGAGGGTGTGCATAACTGAAAGGTTTTTTATGAAAGTGTCTGTCAAATCACAATCAGGTAAATGGCTGATGCCGACAAATCCGGCAAATGCCAGAATTTTGCTCAAGCAGGGCAAGGCAACGGTGATTCAAAGAACACCCTTTGCAATTCACTTGCTTTATGAGACTACCGAGCATATTCAGCCGGTGACCGTTGGGATTGATGACGGAGGGATCAATATCGGGATTGCAGCGGTTTCAAACGGCAAGGTTTTATTTCAACAGGAAGTTGTTTTACGTTCGGACGTCAAGTCAAAATTGGATACCCGGAGGCAATACCGTAAATCCAGAAGAAACCGCAAAACAAGGTATCGAAAGTCAAGATGTCTGAACAGAAAGTCATCCATTCCCACATGCAAGGTGTGTGGCGGGAATGCCCCGGCATCTCAAGTGATCTGTCGATCCTGCCTGAACAGAGCGGATGGGGTTCATCAAAAATATGCGAAGATCAAAAAAAGTGTTTTCCGAATCCCACCATCAATCAAGGCAAAAAAAGATGCGATTATCCGGGTGGTCAAGCAGATTCCACTGCCCATTTCCCGAATTGTGCTGGAAGATCTCTATTTCGATTTCCAGGCAATGGAGAATCCGGACATTTCCGGTGAGCAGTATCAGCACGGAGATCTGCTTTATCACAAGAATTTTAAACAGGCGTGTCTGGTGCGTGACAAGTTCAGATGCCGTGTTTGCGGTGCGCAAACAAAACTGCAATGCCATCATATCCGTCCAAGGGCAAAGGGCGGGACAGACAAGCTCTCAAATCTGATGACGCTTTGTGATCTCTGCCATGATCGACATCATAAAGAAGGGCTGAAACTTCCGAAGCAAAAGAGTTCCTTCTACATGTCGGCAGCACATGTCCAGCAGGGGAAGCACTATCTGCAAGCTAAGTTGTCACGAATCGCGCCATTACGGACGACATTCGGGTATATCACCAGTCATTTTCGGAACAATGCCGGGATAGAAAAATCCCATGTCAATGATGCTGTTATCATTGCAGATAAACAGGCAAGTCCTCTGGACCGGCAGATACAGACAAAACATGTGCAGTCACGGAAAAGAAGTTTGCATGAAGCAACTGCAAGAAAAGGAAGGAAAACCCCGAACCGAACCCAGAAACGGAATAACAAAAACGTATTTACCCTGAAAGGTTTTAATCGGTGGGATACTGTGCAATACAAAGGGAGAGTCGGTTTTATCTCCGGATTCACAGGGTCATCCTCCTGCTATATTGTAGATATCAAAGGTAATTATATCAAGAATCCAATGAGAACATACAAACAGGTCGATTTGCGGGAGATATCACTGATATGCAAAAATCAAACAATTATAAGCCAATAGGCTGATGCATCCCCACCGAATCAAAGATTCGGAAGGGGACTTCTCGGCCAGAAAGTTAAACCCAGAAAGAAGAAGGGACAATGAAACGGATGATCTGCGGCAAGGGCGGTGTCTAATTCAGGAATTCAGGAGACACAATGAAAGCGCCGGGACAAACTGTCAGAAAAGTCGGTGAAGCCTTTAAATCAACAATGCGCATTGTATTCGATAAAGCCTTGCCCAAGTGGAATTATTGTACAATTCCAAAAGGATGTTGAAAATGGGTAAGTTATTTAAAACTCGGGCTTAGTCATAACATCGGCCACAGCCTAGGTTGGGTTGAACGAAGTGAAACCCAACAACTTATCGGCGTTGGGTTTCGTTCCTCAACCCAACCTACCAAAAATTCGGATGACCTAAAATATAACCAATGCCTAAAACTCATTCCTAAATACGGATAATCAGGTGGTCGCCAGCTTTCAGTACCAGGGTGGGAAAAGGGATCAGGAAGTTGTTAAGCCCGCGTTCTACGCTCATGACTTTCATGGACCCATCGACTGCTATTTTATTATTTTTTCTAAAAGTTCTTTTGCGAGTTTTTTATATTCTTCTTCACTAATATCACCATCATCAAGTGCTTTTTTCATCCTTTTAAGTTTTTCATCCGCAATTTCTCGTTCTTGATCTGAAAAGTTTTTCCATGCCTTCCATGCTTTTGAAACAGCTTCATAAGAAAAGGTGCCGCCCGTAACAGCATAAACAACAATCCAACCTGTAGCTCCAATAACACCAGCAGGTGCGAATGCAGGTATACTGAGCAAAACACCAACGGCAGTTGCACCAGCTAATAATGATTTTATGAAAATCAGTAGTGTCCGGTTAGGTTTTTGCATACACCAAAAAAATGTTGTTTTTGTGCTTTTTTAGTAAGACTTTGACGTTTTGGTGCAAAAACTGTAATGAAATTTTAGATAAATCGGCCTATTTTATAACAATTTTGTTGTTTTGAAATAGTTGTAATTCATTGTTTTGGCTAAAAATGGCTACATGCAAAAACCTAACCGGACATTACTGTATGAAAATATTATTTTGAATCGAAAGAGGGATGAATTTTAAGACGACTTCTTTGATTTGTTCTGCTGAAAGACGAACCATAAAATGATCTCCTACTTATTGAATTAATAACTTTGCGGCACCAATGTCAGGGTCTTGTGTGCATGAGCCTTAATGGCGGCATCTGAAAACCACCAGTACTGGACAGAACCATCCATAAAACCGTCAACCAGGTCTTTCTGGTGGGGATGAAATGTGCGGCCAGCCACCCCGCCCGGCAACACCGCCATCAGCTTTTCATCATCGCCCATATCCGCCACAAAACGCAGGGATGCGCAATGGGTCACGGCATAGGGGGTGTCAAAATCATACCACCCCCGATACAGCGTTTCACCGGAACCGCCCATGGGCATAGGTCCTGTGCCAAGCAATGCCTTCAGTCGCCCCTTACGGACAAGGGGATTAACCAGTTCAAGGGTATGCAAATCCCCCCATCGCCATTGGGCCGGGTTATGACCAAGAGCCTGGGACAATTCCTCCCGCGCGGCATGGGCGGCCCGGACAAAAAGATCAGCCATGGTTTCCGTTTTACCGGTAGTGCGTATATCATCAAAAAAAAGACTCTCACCGGCCAGCACAAACTGCAGGAGGCGCTCCTGCCAATAATACCAGGAATCCAACAGCGTCTGAACTTTTTGTGGCCCCAGATCATCTTCAAACACGGCCAGGGCAAAATGCCGGTATACGGCCTGGAAAATCAGCGGCCCCGATTTTTCAGGATCATCTTCAAAATCCCAGTCCGCCAGGATCCGCCCCAGATCTTTTGTCTCTTCGTTTGCCAAAAGAATCCGCGCCATAACCGGGGTGATGCGCCGGGCCATTACATTGCCCGTATCCCTTTGATATTCCCACATATCAAAAAGAGTCTGTTTGTTTTTTTTCGCCATGAGTTCCTTTAGCCTTGCATAACGGAATGAGGGTGCAAAATAGGATGAATAATAAGTGGGAAAGCGGGAGTCCACAGTTTTATTGTTGCAGGTTCCAACCCATTTTTTTCCCGGGTTGATCTGCCCGGGCATCTGATCCGGAGCAATCCAACCCAGCCAGTTGTCTGTGCTCTCTTTGACCACATGGGGAAATGTGCCGCCGTTTCTGCGCAAGGGAATCCGGCCGGATGCCTGGTGACCGATATTGCCGGAAGCGTCCGCAAACACCCAGTTAAAACAGGCCACCGCCAGGTCCTGCATGGCCCGGGAAAGTTCTTCGGCATTTTTTGCCGTAAGCAGATTCAGCAACCCGATATTAGGGGTCATGGACTCCATTGGCGCAAATCTGAGCGTAAACACCTTATTGCCATCCAACCCCTTGAGGACTTTAGACACCACCGGTCCCCGGCGGGTGGTCCGGATATCCAGGTCTTCTGTTCGAAAGCCGCCGGGCGCCTTCTTATCTCTAATTTTCAAACATTCTTTAATATGCCCAAAGGCCATGGAATTGCTCCCTTCCAGATAATGGTCAGGATTTTCCGGATCCACGGTTTCAATATAAAGGTCCACCATGTCGCCATAATTGTTGGTAGCGGACAAGGCAATCTGCTCGGTGCGTCCCACACCCATACCCGGGATGCCGGGAATCTGCACGCCAACGGCCCGGATACCGGGGCAGATCAGTCCTGCCGGATACCAGACACCCGGAAGCATTCTTGGGTCCAGATGGGGATCGCCGGACAGCACCGCAGACCCGGTAACGGATTTGTCCGGAGCCATGGCCCAGTTATTACTGCCCACCCGAAGCTGCCGGTCCCCGGCAAAGGCCAAAAGACCGGGATCAAACGGCAGGGACAAGGCAAGGTCCTCCTTGGGCGGCATGGCAATAAAGCCTTTGTCATCGGGGTCATCCACATTGATATTCAAAGGCAGAAGCATGGCGGTTTTTTCATACCCCAGGGTATTGAGCAGCATCTGGGAAATGATCTCCGTAGTCAGGTTGGCTGCCGTGGAATATCCCATATAAAAGAGCATACCAAGGCAGTCTTCCACCTGCCATAAATCCGGCTTGATCCCGGCAACACGAAACTCCAAAGCAAGGTCATCCGGGCATTTTTGTATGAAGGTATTTATGCCGTCCACATAGTGCTGGAACTGTTTTCTCAAGGCAGGATTCAATATCCGGGCCTGTTTTTGTGCCATGCGTGGAATTCCGATGGTGCGCATGCGGATATCCAGATCCCTGGCCTGCGCCCCGGCCAGTTCGCACATCCGTCCTTCATAATACATGCGGTTCATCTGCACCTGGAACAGCCGATCCTGGGCCGTGACAAACCCCTGGGCGAAAAAAAGGTCCCCAATATTTTCAGCATGGATATAGGCAATGCCGGAATCGTCCCGGGTTACGGTCACGGGCCGGCTTAAGCCGGCAAGGTGTAATTGCCCCTCTTTTTGGTAACCGTTAATCTGCGGCAGAAAGAAAAAAAGAATCACACAACAAACCACCAGCAAAGCGATGACGACACTGACACGCCGAATCCATTTCATGGCGACTCCTTGGATATTTTTAAAAGCACCCCATCATATGCCCTTGGCCCCGGCAATGTCAACAAAGGCGAATACGCTTACAGGACAATCGCATCTTAAAAAATACAGTGAATCTGCAATTGAACAGATTCTTAACTTTTTCAAGCAGGCACAATATATGGTGGACGGATAATCTTAGAAAAAATGTGGACTAACAGGGATAGTCTGGGGGTCTCATAAGCCTAAAAAACAGACCTTTTCCTGAAGGTAGTCTTTAGCTTAAACCCCTCGGTTTAATCTGCCCAATTTGATATTTCAGATCACCAATAACAAAAGTAGTCAACGCTTTTACTGGTAAGGGTTACACCCCACATAAATAGACAAAGTCCTGAGTTAATAATTACTTAGATATCCTCTTAAAATGAAGATCTGCTATAATTGTGTATAGAAAAATTATTCGCAACTCTGATTCCATTCCTCTACATTAATTATCCATAACAGGCAGAAGGCTTATTTTGTCAGATCCACCTCAATGCCGTTGACTTAAGAAAATGACGCGTCATTTCAATATGTTAAGGTTCTATATCTGAGCAAGGCGTGAGGGAGGGGTGAACCTCTCGAAATTTCGATGACCTTTATATTCAGACATCTTGGTATTTTTGAAAATTACTGGATCGGTTTGAAAGGCAGTGAAACATTTAATAAAATGTGACATAACAGCTTGATTTTAGGGTTGTTTTTCTTAAGTCAACGGCATTGAGATCCACCTCTATGATAAACACATCGAAATATATCATGGGAAAATTGATATTGATTATTGATAAGCATTCTAATTTTTGATACCAGATAACATAATTAAGCTTTCTTTGATTATCTACGGTCTTATTTCTCAGCAGAACAGGAGAACAACGCTGTGAATCTAAAAAAATTAGTCATTCAGGATTTATTCGGGCACTTTAAACATGTAATCAAGTTTAAAGATGAAAATATTACAATATTAACTGCTCCTAACGGATATGGAAAAACAATTTGTTTAAAGGTAATAGATTCAATCTTTAATCGAAAATTTCATTTTTTGTCAGAATTGCAATTCTCACAAATAGAGTTGGAAACTAGTGAAGGCACGTTATTTTTAAACAAGGATATAGAATCAATATCTGATGGCATCATTATTAGGCTCAGCACAATTGATAGGCCACACACATATTCTCCAAAACTTGTTCAAGAAAACCTTAAGATATCAAGAGAAAAAATAGACATGTTCATTCCATTTTTGGACCGAATTGGGCCTAACGAATGGATTGATGAAAGAACTGGCGAATATATAAACTATCCAGAATTGATTGATCGTTACAGCGAACATTTCCCGGATACAATAAAGGAAAATCTATTGCCAGATTGGTTTATAAAATTCAGCAATTCATTAAATGCTCATTTTATACAAGACCAGCGTCTTATTCTTCGAAAAGAGGTTCATCAAAACCGAAGAGTAGTAAGGCACAGACAAGATTTCGTTGATACTATCGAAAAATATGCTCATGAACTTGCCGAATTGATAAGAGAATCTGGTCTAAAATCATCTTACGTATCTCAAGAACTTGACTCTACATTCCCAGACAGATTGCTTAAAAAAGATTATAATTTCAAATCATTGACGGTTGAACAGTTAAAAATTGAGCTACAAAAACTACAAGAAAGGAGAACTGAACTTTCTAATTTTAATCTTTTGTCTTCGGATCGTTCTTTCCCGGCTTTATATTTAAATGAAATAAGGCAAGAAGACACAAAAGTGTTAACACTTTATGTAGATGATACCCAAAAAAAGTCACCAACCTCCGGCAAAGCCGGAGGCTTGGATTGTGAACCGCTCAAAGCGGTCATAAAACCATGAACCACCTAAAGGTGGTCTTCGTTAAAACAAGCTCATTTGCTCAGAACGACTATCTGCT